>Ga0194112_10000100_pt1 | contig 109740 bp, 88 predicted proteins | sample TA2MahC400mmetaG_FD_146191 | JGI IMG/M metagenome (GOLD analysis project Ga0194112, IMG submission 146191) | Freshwater microbial communities from Lake Tanganyika, Tanzania - TA2015016 Mahale Deep Cast 400m | ecosystem: Environmental > Aquatic > Freshwater > Lake | place: Tanzania: Lake... | reverse complement strand
CGCGAAAGGGCTCTTGAAAGTCTGCGTTGCGGGATGGCCTGGCTGGCTTTTTTTGCACGGCTAATGAACGCTGATGAGCGATCAAAAAGGCGAGCCGTGGCCGGGAGTCCGCGGGTGTGAGTACCGCACGGAGTGTTGGTGTCAGGGATGGTGGCTCGGCGGGAGCCTCGCCCTCCCGTTTAAGAGACGGCGGCCCACGGGTTCACGGGGCGGGGATGATGTTGCGGTCGGCGCCGCCGAGGAGGATCGCGCCGGTGATGCGGTCGGCGGGCATCGTCAGCAAAACACAGGTGTTACGCCCGTCTTCAATGCGGACTTTGACCGGTTGCGCATGTACCGGATATCGTTCGCTCAGTGGTCGCGTCCACAGATCAAGGCTGTATTCGCCAGATGGCAACTCTTCAGCAGCTATGCGGACCGCGGACGGCAGGGTGCTCCAGGATCGCGTATCCGCTTTCTCAAGGGCTTCCCAGCCGACTCCGATTGCCGTCATGGCCAAATCCGCTTTCCAGTCCAGGTTGTCGCTGGACATCGCTTTGGCTGCAACGACGGTGCCCTTCTTGATGACGCGGCGGACCACCGCGTCGGCAATCGCTTTGTCACGCCCGGCCTGATAGGAGGCGTCGGCAACTTCGCGAAGGTCGACGATGGTGGAGAATCCCAACTGGCGGCGTTCGCTGCCGATTCCGCTGCCTGCTACGGCGGCTCCCGGCGTCAGTTCAGCTCGCCCCTGATCCCGCGACTGCGGTCGGGCAATCTTGATCGAAAACAGAGTGGGCGGCAATTTGTATTTGCTTTGGGCTGAAAGGATCTGGTCGGCAATCAGCAGGGCCGCTGAGGTGGGTTCGCACGATTCCGAAACCCACTCGGGCGCAACCCCGGCAAGCACAATCACGTGCAGCGTGCCGTGCGTTTTGCGGCACTGGATCCCCAGCGGTGTCAGTTTGCCGGCAGCAGCGGTGCTGAATCGCGGATTCCACAGCCGGACGTCCTGCAGAGCCTGCTCGGTTTCCGCCGTTTCGCTGGGCTTTTCTGAATGCACGATGGCAGAGAGGTAAGCGGCCAGTGCCAGCGGCTGATCGAGTGTTTCGGCGGTGATTTTCGGGGGGGTACGTTTTTCGAAGCTGGCGGGTGTGACGGTCTGACTGCCGGCGGTTGTGGCGGTGCTGTCGTCGGCGAGGACGGCGGTGCCGGAGTTGTTAGTGCCGGCGGCTGTGAGTGTGTCGCGGCGTTCGCGGGATGTCTGCATGGCCTGCAGCGACCATGCCCAGGCATCCTGTCCGTCATTGACGAGGCTGGAGAGCATCGCGATGTTGACCAGCATGGCTCGTTCGAATTCACGGCCGGACCAGGCGACGGCGCGGGAGTCGGAGAGGACGGCGGTAGTTTGCTCGACGGCGTTTTTCTGTGTCAGGTAATCGAGGCGATCGCGGGCGGTGCGGAGCCGGGATTCGGCGACGGCAGGTTCGCCACTGGCCAGATCGATGATGGACTGGTCCAGCAGGAGGATGTCTTTTTCGGCATTGAGGGGGCTGGAGGCTTTTTGCAGTCGTTTGGCGGAGCTGTGTACGTCGCCGGAACGCCATGCCTGCAGGCCAGAGCTGTGTTGCTTGTGCGGGCTGCGGCAGCCCTGGGCGAGGCAGCAGGAGGCCAGCAGCAGCAGTGCCGTCAGGACTGACTGAGTGGTGGAGCGTATGGAGCGTTGCACGGCCATGTCGGACGCTCGTGGTCAGTCACGGTTTGGGCTGGTAGTGGTTGGGGGGGGGTGTTTGTGGGATTGTGCTCGGGCTGGAAAGCCTGAGCTACGGTTAGGGATGGAGGGGGTGAGAGGTGAGGGGGGACGGGTCAGTCGTCGTCGTCGCCGTAGTGTGCCCAGCGGCCCCAGCGTCGTTTGTGGTAGCCTTTACGGAGCATGGCGGATTCGCTGACGGATTCGCCGGTGTGGATGTTGAGCAGTTCGAGTGTGAGGAGGTAGTCGCGCTGGTAGTCGCCGTTGCTGTCGGTGGTGCCGGAGGTGATGCGGGCGAACAGCAGGTAGTCGATGGGCTGGCTGCTTTTTTCGAGCACCATCTGGAAGTCGCGTTGTTTTTGGGGGAGAACGAGGCTGTCGGGTGAGCAGCGCAGTTCGGCGAGTGCGGCGTCGACGTAACGTCGGCTGATCATGCGGTACTGGGGGTCCTGGCTGACGAGTGTGCTGATGTGTTCATAGATCTGGTCTTTGAAGTCGCCGATGGTTTCACCGCTCTTGTTTTCGACTCCGACAAAGCAGACGGAGCGGGCGAGGCTGCCGTTCTCGCGGATGGTGGTGTGGGAGGTCTGCAGGATGGTCTGGCTGGATTTTCCCAGCAGCCGTGCGACGGATTCGTCGATCAGCGGCTTCCACGTTTCTGCGCCGGCATTATGGCTGCCGACCATATCCCGATCGTTCTCTTTGAGAACGTGGGCGTACTGTTTTTTTCGGCAGCCTGTCAGCAGGCAGCAGAGGAGCAGGGTGAGGAGCAGCAATTTTCTGTGGACTGCCATGTCAGGGGATTCCCTTCCGTGTGCTGGGCAGACTGGTGGCGATTCCGGCGCGCAGCGTGGTCTCCGGAGATTTTGTGTGCAGTGTACGCTGCCGGGCAATCCTGGGTGTAGAGCGATTTTGGCGGTGCTGTGGGGGGCGTGGCGGGCACTGGTGCAGCGGCGGTGTTGCGGCCGGAAAAAAACGGCAGGATGCGGAGCGGTCCGGTACAAAACTACCGGTTTGAGTGGGGGGAGGGGAGGGCGGAGTTCCGGGCGGGGATGGTGAGGATGCGTGGGAGTGGGTGAGCTGGGGTGTTTTCGGTTCTGCCTGAGGGTGGTCAATGGGCGGGTAGTCTCACGCGAAGACGCCAAGGAAGCCGCAAAAGGGCGGTGGCGGCAGGCTGACAGCCGATAGCTGATGGCTGATGGCTGACGGCGAACCGAGGCCGGGAGTCTGCGGGTGGCTCTCTCCGTAGCTCAGGCTTTCCAGCCCTAGCACGGTGGTGCACTATTTTGTCGACCGGAGTGGTGGCGATCCAGGGTGGCTGGCCCCCTCACCCCCGACCCCTCTCCCCCATGGGTGTGAGGGGAGGATTGGTGGTCAGTTGCAGGCGGTTGGGCTCACGTGAAGCCGCAAAGGTTCGTGGGCAGTGGACGTTTTTTGAGTACGAGGGGGCAGCGGCAGCATGAAAACGGACGGACAACGTCACGGGTGTTTGCTGCTGTGTCGACAGTGTGGTTCAGGGCAGTGCGGCGGGTGCTTCAATGTCGAGTGTGAGACTGGAGCAGGGCAGGGCGATCCGCAACTGCAGGTCGTCGGAGCCGCCGAGTCGGGCGGCCAGTTCGGCCAGTTCTTCGCAGCCAACAGCGCGGTAGCAGTCGACCAGTTCGCGCCACGCGAAGCGGCGGATGGGGGCCGGCATGATGCGGGCGGCCTGTTCAAGGCTGAGGATGGCTTTTTCGACCTTCCCGGCGGTTTTGAGAGCAATTCCGAGCAGCAACTGGCGGGGGCCTTCAAGAGGGCCGGCATCCGTGATGCGGTCCAGTTCGGCGACTGCTTCGGCAGGCAGATTCAGGTCCAGAAATCCGTCGGCAGCGAGCAGTCGACGGACAGTTTTTGGGGTGAGAGTTGATCGCATCGCAGAGATTTCCCGTAGTGAGTGCTGAATAGCCATGACTGGCCAGAGGAATACCGGGCGATTGCGGAGCCATTTGGGTTGGGCTGGTTCGTGCACTGCGGGTGCAGGTCAGGAACACTGTCAATCCGATACGACAGCCGTGTCGTGTTGTAATCGTCCTGATGTCAAGCTGACAGCAACTGCTGCGCCAGAGACATACCGATTTCGCGGTTTGTGTGTAAGTTGTTTGCTGGTTGGTGATTATGCAAAAGGGGAATTTCTTATCCGAAATCTGCAATCTGCCAAAACTACAAATGCGGGTGCATTTGCTGCTGTGGAATTCGTCAGATTCGGCAGAGTTCAGCAGGGGAATTGCAGAAATTACAAACTGCGGAGCGGGTTTGACGCGGGGTGTATGGGTGTGGGAGCCGCTAGTTGTCTGAAATCCGCTGGAAATTGTGGTTGAGAACTTGTGTTTGGGGAATTCGCCTGGCGGAGACGGTCGAATTTCTCGTAGTACCAGCCGGATTTTGTGTTTGTGTGCGGGGCGGTGTGCAGTGAGAAGGCGGTGTGATGGGGATGATGCTGTTTTGGGGGGGTGCCGGTGCTTTTTTGCTGTCGGCCGCGGTGACTCCGCTGGTCCGCCGGATGGCTCCTGTGCTGGGTCTGATTGACCTGCCTGGTCATCGCAAGGTGCACGTGATACCGACTCCGCGGGGCGGCGGGATTGCGATTTTTCTGGGTGTGATGTTGCCGGCGGTGTTGTTGCTGGGTGGTCGTCTGGAGGCGACGGCGGGTTTGCGGTTGCAACTGCTGGCGATTGGTGCGGGCGGGGTGGTGTTATTTCTGACGGGTCTGGCGGATGATCGCTGGAGTTTGTCGTGGAAGCTGCGTTTGTGTCTGCAGTTGCTGGTGGCAGTTGGTGTGGCTGGCAGTGGAGTGCGGGCGACCGTCTTTGTATCTCAGCCGTGGTTTGGATTTGGTCTGACGGTGTTATGGATTTTGGTGCTGACGAACGCGATGAATTTTCTGGACAACATGGATGGTTTATCGGCGGGGATCGGGCTGATAGCGGCGCTGTTATTTGCGTCGATATTGTTGTTGATGGTGGAGCGTATGGTGGCTGAGGTGGCGTTGCTGCTGTTGCTGCTGGCGGGGTCTTTGGGCGGTTTTTTGGTGTGGAATCGTCCTCCGGCGGCGATTTTTATGGGTGACTGTGGCAGCAATCTGATTGGTTTTTTGCTGGCGACTTTGACGGTGGCGGGGACGTTTTACGAGCGGAGCGGCAGTCGGCACGTGATGCTGGCTCCGCTGTGTGTGATGGCGGTGCCGCTGTATGACTTTTGCACGGTGATTCTGATACGGCTGTTGCAGGGGCGCAGTCCGTTTCATGGTGACAAAAGTCATGTGTCGCATCGGCTGGTGGATCTGGGTTTGAAGCCGGTGTATGCGGTGCTGACGGTGCATCTGATGACGGCGATGACGGGTGCCTGTGCGTTGCTGCTGTATAAGGTGCCGGACTGGTGGGGTGCGGCGATTGTCATGAGTGTGATTTTGATGGTGCTGGGTGTGGTGGCGATTCTGGAGTTTGTGGGTCGCGGTGCAGTGGGTGAGATGCAGGGGCGTTTGCAGCGTGAGCGGGAAAAGTTTTCCGGTTCAGACAGGACCTGACAGCTATGCGGGCACCGTGGGCGTGGGCGGGTCTGGTGCTGCTGAGTGCAGGCAGCTGGTGGGTGTCCGAGGAGGCAGCGGACGGTAGCGGACTGATTTTGTCGGCCGGCTGGTGTCTGGCGGCGTGTGTGTGTTTGTTTTCGGACCGGTCTGGAGTTGCTGAGCGGGGTGAGGTGCGGGGCGGCGGCGGTGGTGATGGCGGTTTGTTCTGGTGTGATGCCGGGCTGCTGCTAGTTTTGCTGGGGCATGTGATTTCCGCGTGGTCTGTGTTTCAGCAGCAGGGTGATCGGCGTGCGGCGGTGAATCTGACTTTGGAGTGGTGTGGTTTGCTGGGTGCGTGGTGGGTGCTGAGTCGTCAGTGTGTGGCTGGTCGTGGTGCGGCACTGGTACTGGAGCTGGTGGTGGCGATTGCGTTGGGTCAGGCGTGTCTGGGTGTGACGCAGCATCATGTGATTTATGCTGAGAATGCGGAGTGGTATCGGGAGCGGCGGGAGATTCTGGACGGTTGGTCGAGTGGTGCGGTCGGTGCGAGTGGTGTTTCGTATGCGCGGGTGCAGGAGATTCTGGCGGAGTTTCGTGAGCTGCAGATTCCTCTGTCGGGTTCCGGGCGGGTGCTGTGGGAAAACCGGGTTTTGCATAGTCAGGAGCCGATTGGGACATTTGCGCTGGCCAATACACTGGCGGGGCTGCTGACGGGTGGTCTGCTGATCCTGGTGGCTCGTTTGCTGGGCCGTCTGCGTTCCGGGGGTGCTGGTGTGGGTCTGGCGGGCTGGATTTGTGCTGTGGTGCCGATTGTGATGTGTGGTTATTGTCTGCTGCTGACGAAGAGTCGTTCGGCGTGGCTGGGCTGTGTGGCTGGTGCTGGAGTTTTGTTGTGGTGTGGTTTTGGGGTGTGGCGAGTACCTGTGTTGTTGCGGCGTGCGAATGTGGTGTGGGTGTCGGGTTTGTGTGGTTTGCTTCTGGGCGGTGCGGTGCTGAGCTGGAACGGCAGTCTGGACGGTGCGGTGCTGTCTGAGGCTCCGCGATCACTGCAGTTTCGTCTGATGTACTGGGCGGGGACCTTGCGGATGCTGCGTGAGCGACCGCTGACGGGAGCGGGTCCGGGGAATTTTCGTGAAAGCTACATGCCGTGGAAGTCGGACGAATCCAGTGAGGAGATTCGGGATCCTCACAATTTGCTGCTGGATGCGTGGTCTGCGAGTGGCGTGACGGGTTTGTGTGGTTTGCTGTTATTTTTGCTGGCGGTGTTACGGCGTGCTGCTGGTGCGGGTGTGGGTGCGGGTGCGGGTGCGACGGGTGGTGCGGGGCTGGCTGGTGCTGCGGTGGCGGGTGAAGTTGTCGGGGATATTTGGTCTGGGCAGCGGGCGTCGGGTGTGGTGTGGCGGGTGTTATTGCTGGCATTTGTGCTGGACGCGGGCTGGCAGTGGCTGAGTCTGGAGTCTTTGGAGGAGAAGTGGCTGGACGTGTTGTTGCCGGGTGTTGCGGTATTTTGGCTGTGGCGGGGGATGCAGCCTGGGCTGCTGGATCGGGTGGGTGCGTTGAGTGCGTTGTGCGGTGTGTGTGTGCATTTGCTGGCGGCTGGTGGTTTTGAGATACCGTCGGTGATGCTGGTGGTGTTGAGTTGTGGGGCGTGTGCGAGTGGTGGCTGGGAGCGATCAGGCCGGGGTGCGGCGTGGTTAGGTTTGTGGTGGCGGAGGATGGCGGGGTTGAGTTTTTTGGTGTTGTCGCTGGTGATTGTGTGGCAGGGTGTGGTACCGGCTTTCCGTTTGCGGGGGCTGGTGGGAGCGGCTGAGGTGCATTCGGGGCCGGGTGGTACGGTGCTGGCATTGGGTTTACTGGATCAGGCGGAGCAGGTTGATTCGTGGGCGCTGCGCCCGCGTCAGCTGCGGGTGGAGATTTTGGCGGGGCAGTTATTTGCGGCGTGCGGCGGGGCAGGTGGCGGGGCAGGTGGTGAGGTGGCGGTGTTATTGGACTCACTGGAGCGGGCTCGCATTCAGCAGCTTCTGGAAAACTGCGAAGCGGCCTGTGAGCAATTGATTGAGGCTGACATTCGCAGTCCTGCCGGGTATCTTTATCGTGGTCGCTGCCGAGCGGCTGCTGCTCGGGTGCTTGCCGATCTGCCTTTGCAGCAGCGCGCCTGCGAGGATTATTCGGAGGTATTGCGGCGATATCGTGGGAAGGCGATTTTGTGGGCTGAGGCGGCGCAGTTGTGGTGGTCGGTGGGTGAGTCTTCGAGGGCTGCCGAGGCTGCCGGCAGGGCACTGGCTTTGCAGCGGTTGAACGAACGGTGGGGTCATCAGGATCAACTGCTGGAGTCGCCTCTGGTGGCTCGTATGGAACAGTTGTTGTTACCTGGTTCGAACGGTTTGTAGTGTTGTGGGGTGAAGCATGCAGAAGGTACTGATCGGACTTGGTTTGTTGGGTGGGGTGCTGATTGCGGTGCTGTTGTTGCGGCAGCCTCCCGAGCAGACTCTGGCGGATTCACTGAAGCAGATGCAGGCGGAGCGCAAAGCGGTGGCTCCTGATGCACCGAAGGGAAAAACGGTCTCGGACATGCCGGTGCCGAGTGAACAGGGTCCGTGGCCGCTGGCGGTAATTGAGGATTCGGTATTTGAGTTTGGCCGGATGCCAGTGATGGGCAAGAACTCGCATCGTTTTATTGTAGAGAACCGTGGTGAGGCGGAGCTGGAGCTGAAGGCTGGCAACACGACGTGCAAGTGTACGAAATTTGGTTTCGGTGAGACACCTGAGACGACCGTTGATCGTGTGAAGGTAGCGCCTGGAGAGAAGGCTGTGCTGCTGATCAACTGGAAGGCGGGTGATGCGCCGGATCGGGCATTTCGGCATGGTGGTGACGTGCACACGAACGATCCGAAGAATCTGCTGCTGAAGGTGGCGGTGGAGGGTGCGATTGAGATGCCGTTTGATGTGATGCCGCAGTTCACGTGGGACTTTGGCAGCATTTACGACAAGCCGGCGACATTCAAGGGCGGGATAGCATCGCGGCTGCACGAGCAGTTTACGATTGAGCAGGTGGAGAGTCCATCGGGCAAGGTGCGAGTGGACGTGGTGCCGATGAATACTCAGGAACTGGGGACGGACAGTTTTGTGCGCGGGTATACGCTGCAAGCCGAGGTTGCTCAGGATATTCCGTCGGGTTTGTTTACAGAAGAGCTGGTGCTGCGGACTTCGGCATCAGCGGATCCGGTGCGGATTACGGTGACGGCGCGGAAGTTTGGTGCGCTGCGTCTGCAGCCGCTGCCGGGGACTCAGATGAACCCTGAGACGCTGACGGTGATGCTGGGTTCATTTCGGGCAGCTGAGGGCAAGGAAGTGCAGTTGCTGGTGATTGTGGATGAGAAGGACATGCAGGAGCCATTTGCGATAACGAAGACGGAGGCGGATCCGTCATTTTTGACTGCCACGATTGCTCCTTTGGGCGAGCCATCGGGGACGATTCATCGTTATCGTCTGACGCTGAAGATTCCGCCGGGTCGTCCGGCGACTCAGCGTACGGCTGACAAGCCGGGTGTGGTGAGGCTGCAGACGAATCATTCGTCGGGTGATGCGATTTCGCTCGGACTGATGATGTATTCGAACTGAGGCGTGCATATGAACAGGACGGCGATCTTTGTGGTGCTGGGGTTTAGTGTTTTGATTTTGCTGGCGGCGGCGACGGTCTGGATACCGGCTGGGGTCAATCGTGTTGAGCCGGAGTCGGGCGGGTCTGCTGCTGCGGGTGGTGCCGGTGTCGGCGAGGAACAGTCAACGGTACCTGCGGCGGGGGCCGGGGCTGTACCGGCCGGGGCGGGTGCTCCGTTGTCGGAGCTGCAGTTTCGGGAGTGGCCGAAGCCATCATTTGTGCTGGTGGCGACGGCCGAGCAGCGGGGTTATTTTGAGCCTTGTGGGTGCACGGCCAATCAACTGGGCGGGATGACTCGGCGGGCCGGTTTATTTCGTCAGCTGGAGGGGCTGGGCTGGCCGGTGCGGGGTGTGGATGCGGGCAGCATTTCCAGCCGCACGGGGGCTCAGGCGCAGATGAAGTTTGAGGCGACTCTGGAGGCCTTGCGTCAGCTGAAGTACGTGGGTCTGGCGGTGGGTGCTGAGGAGTTGCGTCTGGAGCCTGGTTATTTGTTGTCTCAGCATCTGACTGACGGGGAGGACTATGTTGGATTTCTGAGTGCGAATCTGACGTTTTTTGGATCTTCCGACGTGGGGACTCCGCTGGCGAAGCGGGTGTTTGAGGCGGGTGGAGTGAAGGTGGGTGTAACGAGTGTGATGAGCGAGACGATTCGTCGTGAGGTTTTGCCGGAGGACAGCAGTGGTGCGGATGTGACGTGGTCGGATCCGGGTGAGGCTTTGGGTCGGGTGTTGCAGCAGTTTGAGGAGGAGCGGGTGCAGGTGCGGATTCTGTTGTCGCAGTCGACGCTGGAGGAATCGCGTAAGCTGGCGGAGCAGTTTCCGGCGTTTGACGTAATTGTGAGTGCTCAGGGATTTGGCGAGGGTGAGTCGGTACCGGAGCAGATTGGTCGTGTGCGTCTGGTGCAGGTGGGCGAGAAGGGTCGGACGGCTGGAGTGCTGGGTTTTTATCCTGGGGTTGTGGAGCAGCCGGTGCGATTTGAGCTGGTGACGTTATCGGGTCCGCGATTTGGTGATGACGAGTCGATGGTTGAGATTATGCGTGGCTATCAGCAGCGATTGCGGGACGAGCAGATGGTGGCGGCGCAGGGGGTGACTGGTCATCCGAGCAATGCCGGGTTTGTGGGTGCCGCGAAGTGTGGTGAGTGTCATACCAAAGCACTGCAGGTCTGGCAGAATTCGGCTCATGCGCATGCCCTGGAGAGTCTGGATCCGGCGGCAGGTCGGCCTGGTGCTGAGCGTCTGCACGGGATCAACAGAGCTTTTGATGCGGAGTGTTTGTCGTGTCATGTGGGTGGCTGGGACCCGCAGAACTATTTGCGTTTTCGGGGTGGTTTTTTACCGCTGGAGCAGGCTGAAACGGACGAGGATCGGCTGTTGTCATCGCTGCTGGCGGGGAACCAGTGTGAGAACTGTCACGGTCCGGGCAGTCGGCATGTGGAGTTGATTGAGGCGGGCAATACGGAGGCTGCTGCCAGTGAGGTGCGGGTGACCTTAGAGCAGGCGCGGGGTGATGCTGGCTGTGTGAAGTGTCACGACGGTGACAACAGTCCGGAGTTTAATTTCGACAGTTACTGGCCGCAGATCCGGCATCCGGACCGTGACTGAGTTTTGCGGCCGGCTTTGAGTGTATTGCGGAGGAGCAGGCGTGGCTGGATCAGAGTCCAGGCGGCCAGTCACCGGCGGGTCGCTGCCATGGATCCTCGGGAGGATTTTCTGGTGGTAGCGGAGGATTTCGAAGTCGCTGCTGGAACTGCTGGTGGGAGTGCTGCAGGGATTCGAGCAGTCGGCGTGCGTTGACGGTCGCCATGAAGACTCGAGCTGAAACCCCGGATTTGGGGAAGAACGACGTAATGAAATCGAAGGCGAATTCTGTGGGTGAGTGTCCGATGATGACTGTGTTGGCATAGGCCCCGGACTGGACGTCTTCGTTGATTTTCAGGGTTTCGTAGAGTTCTTCGGCGGACTGGCGGACCTGCTGCTGCCCCTGCTGAGGGACGGCGGGCATCTGGATGGGTCCGAAGCGGTCTTCGTATTTTCGCAGGTTGTCCTGCAGGGCGGCGATGAACTGTCCGACGACGACGGGCGGCATGACGATGCGGGCGGCGACCTGGTGTGGCTGCTGCATTCTGAGCAGAAAATCGACGATGAATTCGTGCTGTCCCTGCAGGACGACGGCGCCGGTGGTGAAGATGCCTCGGGCGACATGCGCCGGCACGAGTGCCCCGATGGACGCGTGTCGGATTTCCTGGCTTTGTGGAGCATCAGGATTGGGCTGATTTTCTGGATGTTCTGTCATGATATCCCGAATGAATCGCAAGAAGGCCTGGCGTTTCCGCAACGCCAGGCCTGAGTCATTTCAAACTGTCAGCAGCGGATCAGCCACCCTGTGGCAGGCGAACTCGCTTGCGGACGTCGGTTTCGAGGACACCGAAGGCCTGTTCGTGCCGCTGCAGTGCCATGGACAGTGCGTGCCACAGACGCTTGGCGGTGTAGTGATTCAGGATGATCCGGTGGGTCACCTTGACTTCGACTTTGCCGGTGGCGTAGGGGGTTGGGTTCAGCCCAAGGTCGAGAATCAGTTCTTCCGGGGTGCTGGAAACGCGGCAGAAATTGGCATAGCCGGCGTTGGCCTGTGCATCACTGACAACGACTTCCTGAGTCTGCTGGTTTTCGCCACCCTTGGCTTCTTCCTGTGCTTCGCTCACGCTAGGTACTCCCACGAAAAAGGTTTTTGTACAGCCGAACAGGTTTATCTGCGTTGGCTCTTACGAGTGCCGAGCCTTTGGAATTCGCGTTGATCGACTGTGTTGTGCCTGCAGAAAAACACCCATTCTTCGGCAATCTGACTCGAAAATCGTTTGTTTGGGTGGTGTTTTTTGAACTTTGCGGCAAGTGGTGGGTGTGGTCAGGTAAAATCGGTCGTTTCGGCTAGGGGGGATGTCCGTTGCAGTAGTTGGGGTGGCGTTTAGGGGTTTTGGGGCTGTTTGGGTTATGAGTTTCGGTGCAGTCAGACTCGAGTGAACCGCGTTGACAGGAATAGTGTCCTGATCGATACTGTATACAGGGTCAGGTTTCAGTAAATTCTCCAGCGGATCTGAATTGTGATCTGCTGGTAACAGGAAAGTGAAGACATGGCTGGCAGTTTGCAGGAGTTGACGGACGCGACGTTCAGCAGTGAAGTTTTGGAAGCCAAGGGTTTGGTGCTGGTGGACTTGTGGGCTCCGTGGTGTGGTCCGTGTCTGCGTCTGACACCAACGCTTGAGGAACTGGCGGTGGAGTTGTCCGGTCGTGCTCGAGTGTTGAAGGTGAATGTGGACAACTGCGGTAACACGGCAAGTTCTCTTAATGTCAGCAGTATCCCGACGGTGATTTTGTTCAAGGACGGCAAGGAAGTGACTCGCATGGTGGGTACTCAGCCGAAGTCAGCGTATTTGGCGGCGATTGACAAGGCCTGAGTCGTCGGGGCGTTTGGGAAGGGAGTCCCGAACATGTCGGAGGGTGACGATCAGCTGGTAGCGGAGCAGCCGACGGAGGTCGGTCTAGGTTATGTTGCGCCTGTATCGTTGTCTGCGGCGCCAGTTGTGTTGGTGCCTGCTGCTGCTGGTTCGGTTGTTTCGGGTGTTGCCGCAGGTGCAGGTGCTGCTGGTGTGTTTGAGCATGCGGACGTGGATGCACTGAAGATTCTGTTGCAGGCGTCTGCCGCGGCTGAGTCTTTGCAGGTGCGATTTGCGGAGCTGCATCAGCGTCGAGCGGAGTTGTTATCAGATCAGCGGCAGCTGGAGGCGGAGCGATCAGCATTTGAGCAGCGGGCCGCGGAGTTTGCTGCGGAGGTCGCGAGGGTTCGAGCGGAGCATCGTGAGCAGTCAGCGGAGCTGGAGCAGCGTCTGCAGCGATGTGTTCAGCAGGAGGAACAGCAGGAGCGTCTGGGGAATGAGCTGCGAGTGGCTCGTCGGATGTTATCTGAGGAACGAGTTGCGCTGCGTCAGTCGGTTCGAGCGGAGCTGGATGCTGAGCGTTTGAAGCTGGGGCAGGAGCGAGCGGTTCTGGAGTCTGAGCGTCAGCGTTTGCGGGAGCAGTATGACGCGGACCGTTCTGAGCATGCTGAGCGGATGCAGAATCTGGCGGATGAGCTGCGTCAGGAGAAGCAGCGTCTGGCGGATCAGGCGCGTGAGCAGATTGCGCTGGAGGTGGCTCAGCTGACTCGGCGTCAGCAGGAGCAGCAGGTTGTGTGGGAGCAGCAGCAGGGTGAACTGCTGTTACAGGGTGAGGAGCTGCAGCGTCAGCGTGAAGAGTTTGGCGAGCAGATGGATCTGGAGCGTGAGCGTCTGCGAGAGGAGACAGAGAAGAAGAAGCAGTTGTTGCTGACGGAGCAGAATAATTTGCAGCGGCGATATCGGTTTCAGTTTGAGCATTTATCGCGTGCTCGCGAGGACCATGAGGAGGAGTTGCGGGCATTTCGTCGTGAGCAGCAGTTATTTCGCAGCGACCGTTTGAAGTTTTTGGAGTTGCATCGGCTGCGATTTGTGCAGTTGGAGCGATTTCGGAGTTTGCAGCAGCAGCGTGAGGAGTCTTTGGCTCGCGAGTTGCGGATCCTCGAGAGGACTCGCAATGCTACGACAGCCGATTTGTTGCAGAAGCAGCGACGTTCTGAAGAGGAGCGGGAGGCTGTGATGCGAGATCTGGAGAGTCGTCAGCGGAGTGTGCGTCAGCAGGAGGGTGCTGTGGCGGAGTTATCGGCGCGACTGGACGAGCGTTCCGGGCGTCTGACGCGCCTGCGTTCCGAGCTCGATCAGACTCAGTCTGAGATTCTTGAGCAGCGTCTGGTGATTGAGGAGGCGCGAGCGGCTTTTGTGCGTGACGCTACGTCACCGGATGCTGCAAGGGCTCGACTGGAGCAGGCGCGTCACGATGTGCTGGCGTATTTTGAGCGTCTGCGTCTGCAGCTGCAGGGTGAGCGTGACAAGCTGGATGCTGCGGCGGTGGAGCTGTCTGAGCGTCAGAGGCAGTTCCGTCAGGACCGTGCTGAGCTGGAGCAGTATTTTGTGAGTCGCGAGGAGGAGCTGGGTACGCGATTTCGTGAGGAGTTGCTGCAGGAGCAGGAACGGAAGCAGCAGCAGCTGCAGGAGCAGCTGGACCATCTGCAGCGGCAGTGGCAGCAGGATCGCATGGAGGCTGAGCAGACGATTCGGCAGCTGATTGAGCGACTGACGGACAGGGAAGTGCAGCGTGGCGAGGGCGGCGGTGGTGGCGGAGCGGCTCAGGCGGCCTGACGACGTGTTTTACTGCAGCAGTTCGGGGCGAACGAGGCCGGTGCCGGCAATTCGCAGTGGTCGTCCCTGTGGATAGGGGATGGTGGCATCTTCGGGGAAGCCCAGCAGGTGGTAGGCGGTAGCCTGCATATCTTTGGGGCTGATCGGTGTATCAGCGACATCACCGCCGATGGCATCGCTGCTGCCGACGACTTTTCCCTGCGCCATGCCTCCGCCGGCGAAGACGGAAGAGTAGACGCGGGACCAGTGGTGTCTGGCGCCGCCGCGGGGTCCGCTGTCGATTTGCGGTGTGCGACCGTGTTCGCTGGTGCAGAGGACGAGAGTTTCGTCGAGCAGTCCGCGATCGAGGAGGTCGGAGATGAGTGCGGACCAGGTTTGATCGAAGATGGGCAGGAGGTAATTGCGGAGTCTGGGGAAGTGGTTGGAGTGGGTATCCCAGACGGAGGCCCCGTGTGGTCCGAACGGATCCCAGAAGACAGAGACGAAGCGGGCTCCGGCTTCGACCAGTCGGCGTGCTGCGAGGCAGGACTGTCCGAAGAGGTTGAGTCCGTATCGTAAGCGGGTGGCTGGTGATTCGCGGTGGACGTCGAGTGCCAGGCGGATGCGGTTTGAGCCGACGAGTGAGAAGGCTCGCTGCTGCTGATCGTTCCAGCGGCGTGATTCAGCGGTGTTATCGAGCACTGTTCGAGCGGCATCGAAGCGGCTGAGCAGGTGTCTGCGGGCGTCAAATCTGGCAGGTCACAGGTCAGCTGGCAGCCGTCAGCAAGTGTGAAGTGTCCGGCGGCATTGATGCCTGCGTGGGGATCGAAGACCTGTTCGGTCTGAGTATCGGCATTGAGTGCGGGGACGGCGACGGTACCCTGTCCCTGGAAGTCGGTCCAGAACGGGTCAAAGCCGTTACCGAGGAACGCGCCGTAGGGTCCTGCCTGATTACTGGAGGAGCCTCGTGAGCAGAAACGCCAGGGCAGTCCGATATTGGAGGGCGTGGCTGGTGGCCGTGTTTGCTGGCGTGAGTCGAGGTAATCGACGACGGACCCCATGAAGGGCCATTGCTGTGGATCGCGGGGGGCGGTTTCGAGTGGAATGCTGTAGACTGGCATTCCGGTCATGACGTATGCGCAGCAGTGAATGGGGTATTCGTGTGTCATGGAGCGGACGATGGTGAGTCGGTCGGCGATGGTGGCAGTGAGCGGCAGTCCGGAACCGATCTGCAGTCCTGATACGCTGGTGCTGATGGCCGACATTTCGCCCTCGATTTCGCGGGGGGCGTGTGGTTTGGGGTCGAAGGTTTCATGTTGTGGCGGGGAGCCGAAGAGGAAAACGAAGATGCAGGATTTGGCCTTAGGTCTGGACGGCTGAGTGGCGGTGGCCTGCAGGCTGCTGAGTCCCAGTCCGCTGATGCCGCCGATGTCTGACGCGATTCTTATTTGATCGCAGGCGAGAATTCTGAGACCTCCGGAGTAGATCGGGAGGCTATCGTGGAGTCAGAATTCGGCGGAAAAGAAAGCAACTGGTCCGGGCAGTCCTGGGAGGTGTACAGCGGCGCATGTGGTGCGGGTTTGCAGGTCGTGGTGCTGGCGTTCAGTAGCCAGCTGCAGATGTCGGACTGTTTCCGGTGCGGGAGGGATCGTGGGGGGGGCTGGTGGCCAGCAGTTCTGAGCATTCGGCGTCCCATGGCCACAGAGGTTTTGAGCCAGTTGCTGCTGCAGACTTTCGACTTTTGTTCAGTATCGGTGGTCAAGGCAGCAAGGCGAGAATGTGCGCATCTGGAGTGCGCAGCAAAAAAACCTGCCGGTTCAGGCAGGTTGCGAAATCTTGTGTTGAGCTTGTCTGGCGGGGTTCAGGACAGCTTCACGTGCTTGCGCTTCAGGCGGCGGGCCTTGGAACTGGCCGGTCGCTGGCCGTGGTTAGCTTTTTTCAGTTTGCGATGAGTTTTTGCCATGATGACAGCATCCAGAAAATTTGCGCACCCGCGACGGGACCGCCTGGGTGGGATCAGGATTTTTGAAACGCGGGAGGATACCGTGTCGCTGGCGACAGGAAAACCCCCGAGCGGGCCTGTGGAAGCGGTTTTCGCAAAAACCAGCATGGTCCGATCAGAATTTTTATGACGGCTCTACGAATTCACTGATATTTGACGAACCTGGACCAATCAGGACTGGGCAAAATTACGTAGTGACAGAAGAAACTGAGGCGGAGTGTCGGAAGCGGTCAGTTTTCCGCTGCCAGGAACGGTGGCGGCGGGTGTTTACGGCAAGAAAATCTTTTGAACACGGCGAGACGACCGATGAAATGGCTGAACTACCATCATCTTCTGTACTTTTGGACAGTTGCCAAAGAGGGGAGTATCAGTCGTGCGGCGGCCAGTCTGCATTTATCTCAGCCGACGATCAGCGGGCAGTTACGTCAGCTTGAGAAGTCCGTGGGCAGCAAGTTGTACGAGCGTCATGGTCGTTCGCTGCGTATGACGGAAGTTGGTCAGGTGGTTTTTGAGTATTCGGATGAGATTTTTTCGACGGGTCGTGAGTTGATGGAGCGTCTGCGGGGTACGCAGCAGGGTGGCAGTCAGACGTTTACGGTGGGGATTCCCAATTTTCTGCCGAAGCAGGTGGCATTTCGGCTGCTGGAGCCGGTGTTTCGGATGCCGCAGAAGGTTTCGCTGGTGTGTCATGAGGGCAAGCTGACGGATTTGCTGGCTGAACTGGCGATGCATCGGGCGGATTTGATTTTATCAGACAGCACGGTTGGTTCGCAGGTGAGTGTGAAGGCTTACAATCATTCGCTGGGCGAATCGGGTGTGACGTGGGTGGCATCGAAGGAGTTGGCGGAGACGTTGCGGCCTGGTTTTCCGAATTCGCTGAAGGGTCAGCCCCTGCTCCTGCCGACTCAGAACACGGTACTGCGTCGATCCGTAGAGATGTGGCTGGAGCGTCAGGATTTTGATCCGAACGTTTCTGCAGAGATTGAGGATTCGGCGTTGCTGAAACTGCTGGCTGCTGAGGGTCTGGGTGTAGCTCCGGTGGCCACGATTGTGCTGCGGGACCTGCAGGAGCGTTACGGTTTGCTGCCGATTGGTGCTTTGGAGGGCGCGGTGATGCATTTTTATGCGATCAGCGTAGAGCGTCGTGTGACTCATTCGGCGGTGAAGGCAATTTCCGAAGCGGCTCGCAGTCAGCTGTGTCGCATCTGACAGTGGTCTGTCGCCCCGGGGCTACTCGAGCGGCACGCGTGTGTTTTTTTGCAGTCGGTGTAGCTGAGTGTGACTTTGGTGAAGGCGCGAGCGGTGCCGTCGGAGTCTTTGGCGGTGGCCATGCGATTGAGCAGTTCGACGGGGCGGACGAAATCCACGGTATCCTGAACGGAGCGCGGGCTGGCCATTTACTGCCAGAATTCCTGTCGGCTGAGTGCGATGAGCGATCGGCAGTCTGGCTGGCGTCTTCGAAATTGCCGCCTGTGACGGCTTCGAAATCCTGTTGAGTGACTGCCATTTTCTGCTGCATCAGCCGTTCCATGCTGCTGCTGTTTGGTGGTTCGGTGTTGTTGTCCTGTGCGGGCAGGGGATCGGGTGCGGGTTTTGTTTTACGAGAAGGTTCGTCGGCTGGCAGTGCCGCGAAGGTGCAGGCGAGGCCGTTGATTAGCCGTTTTCAGACATTGTTGTTCATCGCTGAATCACCTGTGGGGATAGTCGGCTGGCGGAATGCCGACCGGGTGGCGGGAGACTGCAGTTGCAAATGTCGAGCCAGCAAGCGGTTTGCTGCCTGCGGATTTCTCCACTGCTGGCGGTCAGACACTGTGATTCCTGCAGATTCAGGAATGTGGTGCGGGGCGTGTTGGGATGTGGATGGGGCTGTGGCATGAACGATCACGCACTCGATGACTGCGCAGGAGTCGCCACGTGTGCGTATTCGCTCAGTGCATCAGGCATTTTGCTGTGCGTGAACCGGTTCACCGACGGACCATTCACGTCCTCGCCGGATAACTCGGCGGTACAGCGTATCGCGTTCAACCGGAATGCGTCCGGCTTCTCGAATCAGTCTGTGGAGTTGGTCGACGGTCATGCCTTCAGGCGTTTTGGCTCCGGCGTCATGATAAATCAGTTCGTGGACGACGGTGCCATCGATGTCATCAGCGCCATAGCTGAGGGCCAGTTGTGCCGTCTGTTCACCGAGCATGATCCAGTAGGCTTTGATGTGATCGAAGTTGTCGAGCATCAGGCGTGCGAGTGCGATCATGCGGAGATCCATGAGGATATCCGGTTTTACGATAGTGGCCAGTTCGGTGTTTTCCGGGTGGAAAGCTAGGGGAATGAACGTCTGGAATCCTGCAGTCTGATCTTGCAGTGCGCGCAGTCGCAGCAGGTGGTCGATGCGGTGTTTTGCCTGTTCGACGTGTCCGTAGAGCATGGTGGCGTTGGAACGCAGGCCCAGTTCGTGAGCGGAGCGGTGCACATCGAACCACACGTCGCTGTCGGCTTTGTGTTCGCAGATCTGCCGTCGTACTTCTTCATCGAAGATTTCGGCGCCGCCGCCCGGCATGCTGCCGAGTCCGACTTCCATCATCTGTTCCAGAACCCAGCGAACCGGTTTTTTTGTGATGAAGGAGAACCAGTTGATTTCAACGGGAGTCCAGGCCTTGATGTGAATTTCGGGGCAGGTTTCATGAATGATACGAATGACATTCAGGTACCAGTCGAAGCTTTTCTTGTGGTGCAGTCCTCCGACGATGTGAATCTCAGTGGCGCCTGAAGCTCGTCCTTCGAGAACTCGTGCCCGCAGCATGTCATCGGTGAAGGTGTAGGCTTTTTCATCCTTCAGATCGGCCCGAAATGCGCAGAAGCGGCAGCGATAGACGCAGACGTTGGTGGGATTCAGGTGAATATTGGTGTTGTACCATGCATAGTTGCCGTTGCGGCGTTCGCGCACCTGGTTGGCCAGTCGTCCCAGTGTGTGCAGGTCGGCTTGTTCATCCAGCAGCAGTCCCTCTTCGAATGTCAGTCGTTCGGAGGCAGCCACTTTGTCGGCGATTGCCTGCATCCGCGGATCGGTCAGTGTCAGTGCCATAGTTTTGTTCTCGCAGCGTTCAAAAGATCCAGACATCAAGGCAGCCCAGCAGCAGAATTCCGAAGCTGATGACGGCGTTGACGTTGAAAAAGGCGATGTTGACACGAGTCAGATCGTCGGGGCGTACCAGAGAATGTTCATACAGCAGCAGAATCCCGATCAGGACGATCCCCGTAAAAAACAGAGGGCCTAGTGCGGCGACCTGCCACAGCAGCAGCAGCATGGCGATTGTCAGCAGGTGACTGCCAAAGGCAATTCGCAGTGCGGTGGGGATACCGAATGCCGCGGGAATGCTGTTCAGTTTCGCTTTGCGGTCTGAATCTGCGTCCTGGCAGGCATAGAGAATGTCGAAACCGCCGACCCAGAAGAAGATGACCGCACCCAGCACTGCCGGAACAACAGCGAATTCGTCGCGAACGGCGATCCAGGCTGCAATAGGTGACAGCATGAGCGCTGCTGACAGCCAGTAGTGACAAAACCGGGTGAATCGTTTCGAGAGCGAATAACCGAGCAGGAACAGCAGGACAGGGACTGCCAGCATGGTGGGCAGTCGCCGCGGCAGAAATACGGTGGTGGCAGCTACAAACAGAAGGCTCATCAGGACTGTGAAAACGGCTACACTGCGAACGGACAGGATACCGGCGGGCAGGTGACGTCTTGCGGTACGCGGATTGCTGCCGTCAATGCGTCTGTCGACCAGGCGATTAAAAGCCATGGCGGCCGAGCGGGCAGCCACCATGCACAGCAGAATGCCGCACAGATCCTGCAGGCGAAAGACAGAACCGGGTTGTGACCATGCCAGCACTGCCGACAGCAGCGCGAACGGCAGTGCGAATACCGTGTGGCTGAAGCGGATCAGTTCCAGAAAATGTCGGATAGTCTGCAACATGGGAAGTGTAAACCGCAAATCAGCCACCGATGTAACGGGAATAGAGTGAGCGAGCGACGACGGGGTCGCTGGTGCCGCGAATAATTGCCCGCCCGTCGGGAAAAATCGTCAACTCCATGCCAGTTTCTCGCAAATCAGAGTCTTTTTCAGGGTTCTGCAATTGCAGCCGCAGCAGGAATTTATTCAGAGTTATTTGTCCTGAATTCTGCAGTTGCCGGGCCAGTTCGGGCAGCGTTCTCTGCAGCGGTTCCGGTGGTGTGATCTGGACGGCATTTCGTCCGCACAGGACGGTAGAGGCAGCTCGGTGGGTGCCGTTCAGCCACAGTCGTTCACCGTGGCAGCAGGCAGGGCAGGTAGCGGCATTTTTGAGGGCTGTGGTATCCACCTGTCGCATGGCACCAGTCCAGACGTCAATGACAGACAGCTGCCCGGTGATTTCCGCGGTGTGTCCGGTGAGTATTTTGAGGGCGAGTGCGGCCTGGAGAGCAGCGGCGACACTGACGGCCGGCCCGAGGACTCCGGCGGTATCGCAGGTTTCCACGGAACCGGGTGGCGGGGGGCTGGGCAGCAGGCAGCGCAGGCAGGCGGTGCGACCGGGCAGAACGGGCATGACCTGACCATGACTGCCGGTGCACCCGGTGAAGATCCAGGGTTTGCCGGTTTCCAGGGACAGATCATTCAGGAGGTAGCGGATTTCGAAGTTGTCTGTTCCGTCCAGCAGTAATGAGGCTTCGCTGGCCAGTCCGGGCAGGCTGTTGCAGTCGGCATCAGCCACGACGGGATCGATGATTACATCGGAGTTGATTTGTCTGAGTCGTCGAGCAGCGGCGATTGCCTTGGGCAGGTGTTCAGTGACATCCTGTTCATCGAACAGCATTTGTCGTTGCAAGTTGGACAGTTCGACGAAGTCACGATCGACGATGCGAATCCTGCCCACTCCGGCTCGAGTGAGTGCATCAGCGACGACGCAGCCGAGGGCGCCGCAGCCAACGAGGAGCACGCTGCTGTCCCGCAGTGCCTGCTGGCCTGTTTGCCCGATGCCGGAAAACAGCATTTGCTTATGATACCGGGGATTGTGGATCGTGGTCATGCGGGCAACCGGTCAAGGGGATGCGGTGAGGAAACGCCGCAGGACGTTGGCGGTAACTGTGGAGATATGGGGATCGACCGACAGTGATGCCGGGTAGTTGATAGAGCCGACCGAGAAGACAGCGCCGCCGGAGGCCGTTTCCAGGAGCACCATTTCGGCACCTCCATCATCCGGATTGGTGCCGCGAGCGAGCAGGCGGGTCTGGGGTGGCGAACTGGCTGAGCGTTTATCGGTTTCGTGGCCTGAGGCTCCGCCGGGGCAGCGTCTGTGCAGGCATTGTTCGCCGAAGAGTTGTCCGTTGCGGAGTCCGGTGCCGGCGAACACCCAGTGCGACTCGTCTTCGACCCGGTACGGCGCACCGGTCATGGCTCCGGCTGGCGTAAAGACAACTCCCAGCAGGCTGGCTTCGGATTCATGACGCATGCCGAAGCGGCTGTCGCAGCCCTGCATGCCGGTGTTCCAAAGAGACTGTATGTTGCCGTTGTGGACTGTCATGGCGGCATCCTGCAGCTGTACTTCGCAGTTGAGCCCGTTACCGCCGAGGTACATCAGCTTTCCGCCGCTGTGCTGTACCCAGTGCTTCACCTGCTGATACATGTGCAGGCTCCAGTATTCCGGATGTACGGCGATGATCAGCACTTTGTAATCCTGCAGATTCAGGGTACCGTCATGCAGCTGGGTTTCTGCGTAGTAGTCGTAGCTGAACTGTTCGCGTTCGAGCCATCCGAGGAGTCTCCATTCGGCGGGTGCGAGGTGGCATGCCTGACGACCTTCGATCGGATCTGTGATGTTTTCAGCGAAGTCGATGTCGCAGAACGGTTCAGGGCGTTCGAAGGACAGCGGGGCATAGGACGGGAAGCCCCAGGTACCGTGTTCGGGATCTGCGTACCGTTTCAGTTCAACTCGGGAATTGACTGTGGGAGTTGCGGGCAGGTGATCGGCATGGATGTAGTTGCTGCGTCCGCCAAACGAGTTGTAGGCGTTCCAGGTGATATTGGAGGCCAGTACAGCAACTTTTGCCTGTGGTTGGCGTGGTGCGACGATCCACGGGAATGAGAACTGGCGACCTGAGCGGTCTTTGGCGCGGAAGTAGTACAGCCCGCTGCGTTCGGGCGCCTGTACAAACTGGCGGTGAGTAACGGAGGTATAGCCGACGCTGTTCCAGCGGCAGCCGGTCTGGGTGTAGTCGCCGTCCGGGGTGATCTGCATTACGGCTCGCGGCCCATGTTCATCATGCCAGCCGAGTTGGCGCACCAGTTCCGGTTGCCAGCCGTATCTCCAGAGCTGCAACTGGTACGCTTCAACAGCGTGGACTCGAAATTCTGACTCGGCGCCGCTGCGGACCCATTTGGGCCAGGCATATCCCAGCAGTCCGTCCGCCAGCAGGCGGAAGTGGAATGGTTCGGCGGTCGGGATTGTGATTCGGGAAATTTTCGCGCCGAAGCCGTCTTTCCGCAGAATGACCTGATACTCACCGTCGGGCAGGTTTAGCCAGACACTGCCACTGGCGCGAGACCGGATCTCCCATGACTGACCGGCTGCATCGATAAATTCCAGCAACACGTCGGGCAGGGCGACGTAGCGTTCGTCACTGACATAGCCAATTTTCATACGGGCGAATCCGGTTATGTGCTGTGTGCTGGGACTGTGATTGAGGGCAGCATAGCAGAGGATTCGTCCGTCGTCGTCTCAGGGGCGAGCGGCGAGAGGGCGGAACAGCGGAGTTTGTGGGTGGTGTTCGGCGGGATTATTGTGCAGTTCTTGGCAATGCGGGCAGCGTCGTGGTTCGCCGGTCATCTGACCGTCGATTTCGACCCCGCAGGCCTGGCAGATAAAGCCACGCTGCACAAACACGGAAATTCTCATGACAAGATCGCCCATGGGGGTGGGGTGCTCGGGGCTCGGGGTAACGGATGACGGGTGACAGATGCTGCATCGCTGACCGCAAAACGGTGGCGACAGTAACAGAGATATTTTCTGGTGCGGGGAGAGAAAAGGCTGTTTTTTGGGGGGGATTCGAGCACGAGCATGAGTGGGAAGGCAGATCGCAAGGGCAGGCTGAGCCGGGGGGCGGGTTTCTGTGATTTGGGGCGGGGGTTCTCACGGAGCAACTGACGCAGGGAGAGTGGTCAGTTGTCGGTTACTAGTCGGCAGTCAGTAGCGGACAGTCGGACTCACAAGAAGCCGCAAAGGAAAAACAGTGTTTGGTATTCAGTGAGGCGAACTGCGGACGGTGGTCCGCGGGTGTGAGTGCTGTGGGCGTTCGGCGGCATCCGTGCCGCACACCCGGGCTTTGCCATACCCGGCTCGCCTGAGTCGCCCCCTCGCGTAACTCGGGCTTTCCGCCCGAAATCTGGCCTCTGCGTCTGGAATGTCCGGGGATCGCTGCACGGGGCGGGTGCTTTGCTGGCAGTTGGACTCAGCGAAGGGAAAGGCAGTGGTCAGTGTTCGGTGTGGGAAGTCTGCGGGTGTGAGCGTTGGAAGGAAAGTATTGGTGGTGGCGCCATTGCTGACGCTTTGGGATGTTGGTGTATTGCGATTTTGTGGGAGTGGCTGGCTCCATCACCCCCGACCCCTCGCCCCCGTTCACGGGGCGAGGGGAGGATTGGTGGTCAGTGGGCTGATAGCTGACCGATGACTGCGATGTGCGAAGTGGTGGGGGCCGGGTGGGAAGCGGGTTTGGGGCTCAGGCGCCGCGGAGGAGTGAGAATCCGCGGGAGACATAGACTGCGCCGCTGTAGAGCGTTGAGGCGACTGCGAGGTAGAGTGCTGCGTCGCGGAGCGGGGCCGTCCAGGGGAACTGCAGCAGCGGGGCCATGGACAGCAGGCTGACGCTGACGGCCACGCATTGCAGGACCATTTTGAGTTTTCCGATGAAGCTGGCTGAGAAGTCTTTGCCTTCTTTTTCAAGGATGCCGCGGAGGCTGGAGACGAACATTTCTCGACCGATGATGATGATGACCATCCAGGCGCGAACGCCGGAATCGGGCTGGTTCTGATGTTCCAGCAGAAACACAAAGGTGCCGCAGACGATGACTTTGTCGACGAAGGGGTCCAGGATGCGACCAAGTACTGTGATTTGTTTGTTGCGTCGAGCGATGTAGCCGTCGAGGGCATCGGTGGAGGCGGCGAAAATGAACAGGATGGCGGCTGGAATCCAGAGGCTGGTCAGGGCGATCATGGCGAACAGGCCGAACGCCAGTAGCAGTCTGGTGAGTGTGATCAGGTTGGGCAGGTTCAGCGCGTGGCGACCCAGTACGGCGGGGCAATGGGCACTGGATGCAGCCGGAGTCTGAGACATGGTCACCTGAACTGGCATGACAAAATACGTGGTTCTTGACTATGCGCAGACTGCCGAACATCTGCTGGTGTGTATCCTGTCATTCGCACGGGTAATACACAAATGCAGCGGGAGAAAAACGGGGGGGGGCGGGCGAAATCCCGGTGAACCGGAAAGGTCAGCCCGGGAAATTCCCGACTTGGCGGTGAGCTGACCGGGTGTGCTGTTGCAGTCTGATCCTGAATTTCTGGTGGTTGGTTGGTTGAACGATTGTGCTGGATCTGACAAAGTGTCGGGGCGAAAATCCCAGCCCTGTCTGCGGGGCAGTTCATTTATCTGACATGTTCGCTGCATTCAGGAGCGATTCGCTTGCACGCCGATCTTCCTTCCTCGGGGCCCGATGCTGCCGCCACAGCTCATACTGGCCCCTGGTACCGCGCCTTGAACAGGTATCACTGGTTTGTGCTGGTAGTTTCAGCGCTGGGCTGGCTGTTTGACTGTTTGGACCAGCAGCTGTTCATTTTAGCGAGACCGGCGGCGATGAACGACCTGCTGGGTCATATTAAGGATGCGAAGCTGCTGGCCAGCGAGTCGCAGAAGTACGGCGACATTGCGACATCTGTATTTATTGCCGGCTGGGCGACCGGGGGACTGATTTTCGGGATGCTGGGTGATCGCATTGGTCGCGCAAAGACGATGTTGATCACGATCCTGATGTATTCGCTGTTTACAGGGCTCAGTGCATTTTCCGTCACTGTCTACGATTTCGCTTTTTATCGATTCCTGACGGGTCTGGGAGTTGGCGGTGAGTTTGCGGTGGGTGTGGCGCTGGTGGCTGAGGTGATGCCGTCAGTTGCCAGGCCTTATGCTTTGTCGCTGCTGCAGGCGCTGTCTGCCTTTGGGAACATCAGTGCGGCTCTGATCAATCTGGGGCTGGGTGTGGCTGAGGGGGAGGGATTTGTTACCAGTCCCTGGCGGATCATGTTCTGCATTGGAGCATTGCCGGCACTGCTGACGATTGTGATTCGCCGCAATTTGAAGGAGCCGGAGGCGTGGCAGAAGAGTCGCGCGGAGGGCAAGGTGGTATCGACGACCGAGACGTATCGCGAGCTGTTTGGGCATCCGGTGTGGCGGCGGCATGCTTTGCTGGGTCTGGCGCTGGCGTGTTCGGGTGTGATCGGGTTGTGGGCGGTGGGTTTTTACGTCCCCGACCTGACTCGTATGGTGCAGACAAAGCCGGTGACTGAAGCCGTCTATGCGGCTGAGATTCAGGCGGCGGAGACTGCGGGAGATGCAGTGCGGGTGACAGCCCTGAAGCAGGTGCAGGCGGCAATTGCAGCCAATCAGCTGGAGGGTCTGAGTACTGAGCTGCAGGCGGTGAAGAAGACGGTGGATCCGAAGATCAAGGGGCGTTTGACCTATTATCAAAGCTTCAGTTCGATCGCCATCAATATTGGGGCATTTTGCGGGATGTTTGGCTTTGGAGCTTTATCGCAGCGGATTGGTCGCAAGCCCACATTTGCGATTGCCCTGGTGGCTGCATTTGTGTCGACAGTGACGGTCTTCTGGACTCTGCAGGATCTCTGGCAGATTTTCGTGCTGGTGCCGATTATGGGTTTCTGTCAACTGAGTTTGTTTGGCGGGTATGCCGTGTATTTTCCGGAGCTGTTTCCGACTCGACTGCGGTCCACGGGAGTCAGCTTCTGCTACAACGTGGGGCGATTTGTGGCGGCGGTTGGTCCGCTGGTGAAGATGTGGCTGAACGAGGTCTTCAAGGAGACAGCTGAACCATTGCGGTATGCTGGTGTAACGATGTGTCTGGTATTCCTTGTGGGGCTGGTGGTACTGCCGTTCCTGCCGGAGACTCAGGGCAAGCCACTGCCGGAGTGAGTGCTGCAGTGTCACGGCGGAGAGCGGATATTTGTCCGTGGTGAGCTGTGAAAGAACTGAGAGTGCGTCTCGGGTGTGCAGATGGAACGTGGCGTGCAAGAAAAATCCTTCAGTTTTGGCGGCTGGCCGTTAAGTCTGGCGGCAGCTGTGCTGTTGCTGGCAGCGGCTCCGCTGCGGGCTCAGGTTCGTCTGCCGGACGATCGTCCGGCGCTGAATGTTGCGGAGCTTGAGGCGGCGGGGCTGAAGGTCTATCGGTCCCGGCATTTGGTGTTGATTTCTGATGCTCCGGCTGAGCAGTGTCAGGAACTGCCGCCGCTGGTTGATCGTTTTGTGGGGGCATTGCAGCAGGCACTGGGTCCGCTGGCTCCTGCGGCTGATGGTGCAGAGTTTCAGGTGACTGGTTATTTAATGGAAGCGCGGGAGCGTTTTCAGCGAGCGGGGGTATTGCCGGAGGGTGACTTTGTGATTCGTCACGGTCGTCATCTGGGTTATCAGTTCTGGATGAACAATCAGCCTGCGGACTATTATCGTCGTCATTTGCTGCTGCATGAAGTTGTGCACTGTTATTTGATGTGCGAGCACGGCATGCAGGATATTCCTCCGCTGTGGTATACGGAGGGGGTGGCGGAGATGCTGGCGACTCATCGTCTGCAGCCGCTGCAGTTTGGAATTTTGCCGGAGCAGCTGAACGGGTTTGAGGGCTGGGGGCGAATAACTGAGCTGCGGCGGCGTGGAGCAGCGGGGCAGGGTGCTGGTGAGGAAGGTGTGTTACTGGATGACGTGCTGAACCCGGCCAGTCGGATTTTTCTGTCTGATCTGCGGTATGCTCAGGCGTGGGGTCTGGTGTGGCTGCTGCGGAATCATCCGGAGCTGCAGGGGCGGTTTGCGGGTTTGTTTCGAGTGCGTACGCGAACTGAGTTTGATGTGGTGACTTCGGCGGTGTCCGCAGAGCAGCTGCAGCGTCTGGGTGTGGTATGGCAGCTGATGCTGGATTCGTGGGAGGAGGGATTTGATCCGGAGCGATCATTTCCACCGCTGGCGCCTGAGTGGCGGTTGTGGCCGACGGTTTCGTCTGTTGCGCAGCGGCTGGAGGTGCAGGCTGAGCGAGGCTGGCAGCCGAGTGGTTACTGGTTTGATCGGGCGACTCGTGTGCGTTTGTCGGCGGGTGGTCGTTGTGTGCTGCAGCCGGCTGGTGCGGGTGGTCTGCGTGCCTGGGAAGCTGAACCTGCCGGCATTACGATCGATTATGCTCAGGGGCGACCTTTGGGTGAGTTGCAGTTGTTGCTGGTGCCGCGCAAGCCGGTCGTTTTACCGCAGCGAATTTCAGTGGGAGCGGGGGTAGAGCTGGAGGTTGCCGCGGGCACTGAGCTATGGTTGCGGATCAATGATTTTGAGGGTCAGCGGCGGGGCAATTCGGGCGGTTATGTGTTGCAGATGCAGTCTGCTGCGGGGCCCTGAAGTCAGGGATGTCTGGATGGGCGGCGGACCGGTGGGTGGAGGGAGCGGACCTGATGCTGGGGATTGCGGGCATTCTGGCTTCACTGACACTGCTGATGCTGCTGGCGTATCGGGGTGCCAGTGTGATTGTTTTGGCACCGGTGTGTCTGTTGCTGGCAGTGGCGGCGGATCCGGGGACTCCGCTGCTGGCCGGGTATACTCAGGTGTTTATGCCGGGAGTCGGCCGTTTTATTGCGCAGTATTTTCCGTTGTTTTTGCTGGGAGCCGTGTTCGGTCGTCTGATGGAGGCATCCGGGGCAGCGCGGCGGATAGCGGTATTCATCACGGAGCTGCTGGGTACGGAGCGGGCGGTGCTGGCGGTGGTGCTGACGTGTGTGGTGCTGACGGGCGGTGGAGTGTCGCTGTTTGTGGTGGTGTTTGCAGTGCAGCCGATTGCCGACTATTTATTTCGCAGGGCGGACGTGCCGCGGCGTCTGATTCCGGCGGCGGTTGCACTGGGTTCATTCACATTCACGATGACGGCATTGCCGGGGACAGTGCAGCTGCCGAATCTGATTCCGATGCAGTGGTTTGGGACGACGGCGTTTGCAGCAGCGGTTCCGGGGCTGGCGGCGTCTGTGGCGATGTTTGTGGCGGGCATGTTCTGGCTGGGGCATCGAGTGCGACTGGCTGGTCAGCGTGGTGAGGGTTATGGGGCAGTTGCGGATGTGGTGTCGGAGTCTGTGGCAGAGGCGGGTGCACTGCCGGCCACAGCGGCCGCATTTGCTCCGATTCTGTGTGTGATTCTGGCGAATTATGTGCTGTCGCAGCGGGTTTTGCCGCAGCTGGATGCCGGTTATCTGTCTGAGCCGAAGTTTGGCGGGACGACGCTGGCGAAGGTGCTGGGAACCTGGTCTGCTTTGCTGTCGATGCTGCTGGCGATCGGTGTGGCTGTGCTGTTGTTTGGCAGGTCGATCAGAACTGTGAATGGCTGGCTGGGTGACGGAGCGAAGTCGTGTCTGCTGCCTGTTTTTAATACAGCGACGGAGTATGGGTACGGGACCACGATTGCATCACTGGCCGGGTTTGCGGCGATACGTGACTGGCTGAGTTCATTGAGTCCGGGAAATCCGCTGATTTCGGAAGCTGTGACGGTGAATATTTTGGCGGGTATTACCGGGTCAGCGTCCGGGGGCTTAAGTCTGGCACTTGAGTCGATGGGGAAGATTTATGCAGCGCAGGCGGTGGCGGGTCTGGCAGATCCGGAGTTGCTGCATCGAGTGGCGGCGATGTCCTGTGGCGGACTGGACAGTTTGCCGCACAACGGGGCGTTGATTACGCTGCTGATGATCTGTCGCTGTACGCATCGGGAGAGTTATCCGGATGTGGCGGTGGTGACGGTACTGATTCCGCTGGCGGCGACGGCGCTGGTGGTGCTGTATGGTGCGGGGCTCAGCTGAAGCGTGGCTGTGTGTGGGCCAGTGTTTTGTGTTCTATTCGTGGCGACCTGGTCGTTGCAGTATGAACAGCTGGAAGTCGCTGGTGGTGTTGGTGAGTGCCAGTTGCTGAGCGTTCAGGACAGTGACGGTGTAGCCGTGGCGGTATGCGAGATCGGGGAAAGCATGTGCTGTTTTGCGTCCACCGTCACCCAGCCAGCAGACTCCGTTTGGTGCCAGCATCTGATCGAGCAGCCGGAGCAGTGGTGCAAAGGCGGAGGTCTGATAGAGCAGGTCGCAGCCGAGGATAACAGGCCATGTGCTGGTTTCCGGCTGTCGCCAGTCCAGCAGTATGGCGGAGCAGTTATGGCAGTGATTTAGTGCTGCATTGTGAGCGGCCAGCTGGACAGCGCGGGGTTCGTGATCGGTCAGAGTGACAGCGTGGCCGCGTCGCATTGCGGCCAGTCCGACGATGCCTGTGCCGCAGCACAGTTCGAGGACTGGTGTGCCGACCGGCCAGTTCGCCTGCAGAACAGCGGCGATCATGGGGATGGCCGCTGGCCAGACAAATGCCCAGTACGGCATGCGGTCATCCTGGGCGGCGGCGGTGCTGGCGACGGGTTCGTCGAGCAGGGCATCGGGATTGGCGGGCAGCAGCAGCTGCCAGGTTTCGCCGGCGGTTTCGAGGGTACCGAGGACCCAGCCACCGGGCATTGGAAACGGGCCTGTGGCGGCGGCGACGTTCGGGGTTTGTGTTGGCCGGAGCGGGATCAGTTCGGTACGCAGGTTTACGGGTATGGGGAGCATTATTGCGGGGTTGGCTGAGTGAGCAAAACAGCAGTCGGCCATGGCCGGCGTGTCCGGCAGAGTTGGCGGTGGATATGCGTGGATGGCGGAAAAGCACGGTGTTTTGCGAAGAAATCCCGACGGAAAGCCGATTTCCTGAATAGCCAGTCAGCGTCAAAGCCTTCGATTTTCCCGCCAGAATCAATCCTTGTTCCCTGATTTCCGCGTGACAGTGGAAGGTGGCTTTTGCTAATCTGGAACATTCTCCGAATACCGCAGTTCTCTGCTCTGTTCCCTGCGTGTTTCCCGCCTTTCTCTTCCTGCCTGCCGGTCAGTCATGCTGCTGCGACGTCTGCCAATTCTGCTGGCCTGTTTTCTGTCGTGCGCGGACATTGTGTGCGGGCAGGACGTGCCGTCAGTTTCGGGACCGGCGGTTTCCGTGCCTGCAGAGTCTCTGGTGGACTTTGAAAACGACATTCAGCCGATTCTGACGAAGTTTGGCTGCAACAGTGGTCCTTGTCACGGCAAGGCTCGCGGGCAGGGTGGTTTTCAGCTGTCGCTGCTGGGTTTTGATTCGCAGCAGGATCATGATGCGATCACGAAAGAGGGTCGTGGTCGTCGGGTATTCGCGGGTGCTCCTGAGCAATCCTTACTGGTGGCCAAGCCCACCGGTCTGGTGCCTCATGGCGGCGGTCGTCGACTTGAGCCGGGGGGTTCTGAGGCGGCGGCTTTGCTGCAGTGGATCCGCCAGGGGAGTCCGCGGCGTGCTCCGGCGGCACCTCAGCTGCAGTCCATCCAGGTTTCTCCGGCAGCCATCACGTTAGCTGCGCAGCAGACGCAGCAGCTGACGGTCACTGCCAGTTACAGTGACGGGACGACTCGAGACATCACATCGCTGTCTGCGTTTCAGTCGAATGAGGCACCGATAGCGGGTGTGACTGACGGCGGTTTGATTACGGCTGGCGGGATTACTGGTGAAGCGGCCATTATGGCTCGTTTTCTTGGTCGCATTGCGGTTTGCGAGGTGCTGATTCCGCGTCAGCAAAGTGTACCGTCAGGGGTGTATGCGGGGCTGCCGCGTAACAATTTTATCGACCCGCATGTGTGGAGTCGGCTGCAGCGGCTAAACATTGTGCCATCAGTGGTGTGTGACGATCACACATTTTTGCGGCGTGCTTATACGGACATCATTGGCCGGATTCCGACATTTGAAGAGGTTGCAGCGTTTCTGGGTGATAGTGCGGGGGACCGTCGTGCGCGGCTGGTTGATCATTTGCTGCAGCAGCCTGAGTTTGCGGATTTCTGGGCGAACAAGTGGGTGGATCTGCTGCGACCGAATCCCTATCGCGTGGGGATCAAGGCGGTGTTCAACTATGATCACTGGATACGGCAGTCATTTCATGATCGCAAGCCGTGGGACCAGTTTGTTCGTGAGCTGATAACGGCGCGGGGCAGCACTTTTCGCAATGGTGCAGTGACTCTGTTTCGTGATCGTCGTGAGCCTGAGGAGGTTGCGACGCTTGTGAGTCGTTTGTTTGTGGGTGTGCGTCTGGAGTGTGCGAAGTGTCATCATCATCCGTTTGAGGTCTGGGGGCAGGACGATTTCTATAGTTTTGCTGCCTGGTTTGCTCAAATTGGCCGCAAGGGGACGGGTTTAAGTCCGCCAATTTCGGGTTCGGAAGAATTCTTCTTCGCTGGTGCTCGGGGCAGTGTGAAGCATCCGGTGACGGGCGAGGTGATGACTCCGCGTCCGCTCTTCGGTGAGGCTCCTGCGGCGGATTCTGTGGAAGATTCTCGGGAAGCGTTGGCGACCTGGCTGACATCTCCGCAGAACCACCTGTTTTCTCAGGTGATGGCCAACCGAGTGTGGGCTGATCTGATGGGTCGAGGTCTGGTGGATCCTGTGGATGATTTTCGGGGTACGAATCCGGCATCGAATCCGCCGCTGCTGCAGTCTTTGGGTGAGCATTTCCGTGATTCGGGTTTTTCTCTGCAGGAGCTGGTACGTGCGATTACCAATTCGCATGTGTATCAGTTGAGTTCGCTGCCCAACGAAACTAACTCCGGTGATACTCGCAGCTTTTCCCGGCACTACCGTCATCGGCAGCGTGCTGAGGTTCTGCTGGATTCGGTTGTGCAGATCACAGGGATACCTCAGGATTTTCAGGCGATGCCTCCGGATTCCAGTTCGCGTCAGATCTGGACTCATCGGACCGAGTCGGTGTTTTTGGACACGTTTGGTCGACCGGATCCCAACCAGGATCCGCCTTGTGAGCGTACGGGTGAATCGACGGTGGTTCAAAGTCTGCATCTGATGAACAGTGAAAAACTGTATTCGGATGTGGTGAGTGACCGTGGTCTGGCGAAGCAGCTGGCGGATGGCGGGAGGTCAGCGGACGAGTTATCTGTGGAGTTGTATCGACGCATTTTCAGTCGTGATCCGGTAACGGAGGAGCGTGAGTTGGTGCGTGGGTTGCTGGAGGCGGAGGGGGCCGTTCGTCGGCAGGTGCTTGAGGATTTGATTTGGGCGATGCTGAATTCAGCGGAATTTGCGATTCAGGACTGAAGTGGAGACGCCGTGATGTCAGTGATGCGACGCTGTGATGGTGTGACTCGACGCAATGCCGTGCAGGTCGGTTTAGGCGGCATGCTGGGCACGGGGCTGGCTAGTGGATTGCGTGCGATGGCTGAGTCGCGCAAGCCGGCTGGTCCTGCAGCGAAGGCGACCAGTTGTATTTTGATCTGGATGGACGGTGGACCGACTCATTTTGAGACTTTTGATCCCAAACCGGATGCTCCTGCTGAATACCGTGGGGACTTTGCTGATATTGCGACGGCGGTATCTGGTGTGGGTTATTCGGAGCACATGGTAAAGCTGGCGGCCGGTCTGAACGACTATGCAATGATTCGTTCGATTCGGCATGATCAGGGAAATCATGGTGCTGGCAACCATTACATGATGACGGGTGCACCGCCGCGGATTCCGGTGGGTTGTGGAGCTTTTGTCAGTTTTCATCCGAGCATGGGTTCTGTAGCGGCTCGCGAGCTGGGTCGTGACAACGGTTTGCCGGCATATTTCAGTATGCCGCAGATGTCGCGTTCGGGTGGTCCCAATTTTCTGGGTGCCCGATATGCTCCGTTTGTTGCGGGTGATGATCCGAACAGCAAGGGGTTCAAGGTGCGTGATGTAGCCTTGCCTCGTGATCTGAGTGAGCTGCGATTTACGTCGCGTACTGAGTTGCGAGCGAAGGTGGACCGGATGGTGCGTCTGCAGGACGAGGCTGCTGGTGATCCGGCTGCGGCGTATGACGAGTATTACCGTCAGGGTTTTAGTCTGGTGACATCGGTGCAGGCGCAGCAGGCTTTTGACATTCATCAGGAGCCGGATGCTGTTCGCGATCGCTATGGTCGGAACAGTTTTGGTCAGCGGTGTCTGCTGTCGCGGCGTCTGGTGGAGGCTGGTGTGCCGTTTGTGACGGTGTACGACGGTGGCTGGGACCATCACAGTGATTTGTTTGGGGCTTTGCGGAAGCGTCTGCCTGAGTGGGACAATTCGGTTGCCACATTGATTCAGGATCTGAAGGAGCGGGGTTTGCTGGAGTCGACATTGGTGGTTGCTCTCGGTGAATTCGGGCGGACTCCGAAGATTTCAACTCTGTCCGGCTCGAATACCCCGGGCCGGGATCATTGGGCGAATGCGATGTCTGTGCTGATGGCTGGTGGCGGGACTCCGGGCGGCACTGTGGTGGGAGCTACGGACCGCAAGGGATACTCGGCAGTGGACCGGGTGTTATCGCCTGAAAATTTTGTATCGACTGTGTATCACAAGCTGGGGATAGATCCTGACAAGGTGGTGTATTCGCCGGAGGGTCGTCCGACGCATTTGGTCAGCGATCCGACTCCGATTCGCGAATTGATCTGACAGCAGCCGGTGCGGTGATGAGTTTGGGAGCGGCGCAGTGAAGCGGTCAGCGGTGTGGTTGAAGGTTCAGGTTTTTCTGTTGTTGGCGCTGGGCTGGCTGACGGGGACGGCGTTGTCGTGTGCGGCGGATCCGCCGGTGCTGGAGCGACTGTTGCCGGCGGGCGGCCAGCGTGGGACTACGGTGACTGCGAAGCTTGTGGGAAAGCCGGGTGAAGGCAATGTGCGATTGCAGTCCGGATCGTCGGGGCTGGTATTTCGGCTGAGCGAAAAGTGGGATTTGGTGGAAATTGAGATCTCGGCGGATGCTGAGCCAGGGGTGCATCTGTTGCGGCTGTGCAATGATGCCGGAGCGTCTGAGCTGCGTCCGTTTATTGTGGGGATTTTACCCGAGCAGCAGGAAGTTGAGCCGAACGGCAGGCTGGCTGAGTCGCTGGCTGTGGCGACATCAGCGGCGACAGTGAACGGCGTTTTGGAGAAGTCTGGTGATGTTGATTCGTGGGCGGTTTCCCTGGAGGCTGGCAAGACGCTGGTGGCCAGTCTGACGGCGTCGCAGATTCTTGGTTCCCCGATGGATGGTGTGCTGCAGGTTGTGGACGGTCGTGGCACCGTGGTGGCTCAGAATGATGACGATTGCAGCATGGATCCTTTGGTGACATTTGCGGCACCGGTGTCTGGTACGTGGTATGTGCGAGTATTTGCGTTTCCTGCGGCGCCCAACAGTACGATTGGATTTGCCGGCGGTGCGGATTATGTGTATCGGCTGACCCTGGGTACTCAGCCATTTGTGAATCATGCGATGCCGCTGGTGCGTCAGCGGGGTGGTGGCGAGCAGCGTTTGCAACTGCACGGCTGGAATCTGGAGGTTCAGGAAGCGGTGCTTGGAGCCCGGCAGAAATTTCTGACTGGCCAGTTTGCTCAGCCCTGGCGTGTGCATGAGACATCTGAGCCGGTGTTGCTGGAGCAGCAGTTGCCTGGAGGCGTGCTGAATTCGCTGCCGGCTGCTGTGTGCGGATGTCTGGAGCAGCCGGGCGAGGACATCTTTCGGCTGGAGCTGAAGAAGGGGCAACGTTTGAGTCTGACTGCGGAAGTGCGGCGTTTTGGATCGCTGCTGGATCCGGTGCTGTCGGTTCGTGATGCCGCGGGTCGGGTGTTGAAGGAAGCGGACGACATGGACGGCGGCAATCCTGATGCTTCACTGGACATCGCGGTTCCGGAGGACGGCCAGTTTGAGGTGCGGGTTCAGGACCGTTTTTTGGGCCATGGCGATCGCTGGCATTATGTGTTGCGGTGCCGTGAGACGGCTCCTGAGTGTCGTTTGACGGTGCAGGGTACTGCGTGGGTGCTGCCTGTGGACAAGCCGCTGGAGATTCCTGTTGCGGTGGAGCGTCGGAACGGTTTCGCGGACGTGCTGACGCTGCAGGTCGCGGGTCTGCCCGAGGGTGTGACGGCAGAGCCGGTCACATCGGCGAAGGACGGTGACTCGGCGAAGTCTGTGACGCTTAAGATTGCGGGGAAACTTCCGGCTGTTTGGTCGGGAGAGATTCGAGTGACGGCGAGGTCTGAGGACGGTCGCGAGTTTCCGGTTGTCTGGCTTGCGACTGACGGTTCGGACGTGGTGTCGTTTTGGCTGACGATTCCGGCGGCGGGTGGCTGAATCGCTGTGCGGCGATGTCTGTTGGTTGTCAAATTCGCCGCGAAAAGTCAGACTCATGTGGACGGCCTGCTTATCACTCCCACCGGTACTGTTCCCATGACTCGCTTAATTCTGTCGTGCTGTGTGATGTTTGTTATCCCGCCTGCGGGTGCTGTCGGCCTTGCGGCTGTTCCGCTGCAGTTTGACGCTGACGATTTCCCGGCGGCATTCAACACGGATCCGCCGGATTCTCATCCGCCGACGCCTGCGGAAATGCTTCCGATGATTGAGGTGCCGGAAGGTTTTACGGTGACATTGTTTGCCGGTGAACCGGATGTGCAGCAGCCGATCAACATGGAGTTTGATGACCGCGGGCGACTATGGGTAGCGGAGAATTACACCTACAGTGGCGGCCCTTATGAAACGAAGCTTCGCGACCGCATAGTGATTTTGCACGACACAGACGGTGACGGCCGCCATGACTCACGGAAGGTTTTCTGGGACAAGGGCTTTATGCTGACCAGTCTGACCTGGGGCTTCGGGGGTGTCTGGATTCTGAACGATGGTACTTTGTCATTTATTCCGGATCGTGATGGCGACGACGTTCCGGACAGCGATCCTGTCGTGATGCTGGACGGGTGGAGTCGTGACTGCGGGCACAATTTTGTGAGTGGTCTGATGTGGGGTCCGGATGGCTGGCTGTATGGTCGTCACGGGATTGTGGACACGTCCTGGCCGGGAACTCCGGGGACACCGCGGGAACAGCGTGTGTTCATGAATTGCGGTGTCTGGCGATTTCATCCGCTGCGGCATGTTGTGGAAGTGGTGTGTAATGGCACTACGAATCCGTGGGGACTGGATTACAACGCGGACAATCAGTTTTTCATGACCAACAACGTGCAGGGGCATTTGTGGCACGTGATACCGGGTGCGCGGTATCAGCGGATGTATGGTCGCGACTTCAATCCGCATGCATATGAGCTGATGGAAATGACGGCGGATCATTATCACTGGGATACGAAGCAGAAGTGGACGGACAGTCGTGACGGCAAGGCCAACGATCTTGGCGGTGGCCATTCGCATGTTGGCGGCCTGATTTATCATGGTGAGAATTTCCCGGCGGAGTATCGGGGCAAGATTTTCATGTGCAATACTCACGGTCGCCGCATTAACGTCAATCGGCTGGACCGAGAGGGCAGCGGTTATGTGGGGCGTCGTGAGCCGGATTTCATGCTCGTGAAGACTCCGTGGTTTCGTGGTGTGGACTTGAAGATGGGTCCTGAGGGTGCCATTTATGTGTCGGACTGGTCCGACAATGGCGAATGTCATGACCATGATGGCGTTCACCGGACCAGCGGCCGCATCTACAGGATTGCCTGGGGGACTCCGGGCCGCGTCGATGTGGAAGCGGTAAGAAAGTCAAAGGAAACTCTGCGTTCCGGCTGGTTTGCTCGTCGTGACATTCGCTGGAGTCAGGAGCAGACTCGTGGAAATGCGTTTACGTCTTATCCGCAACTGGAAGGCAAGTCGCTGGATGTTGCCGAATTGGGCTGGCTGGAGGCGATTGATCAGCTGAGTACTGAGCGTTTGGAGGGGGCACTGCAGTCTGCGGATCCGCTGGTTCGTGCGGCGGCAGTTCAGTTGGCTGCTGCTGCGGCGGATCGGCTTCGACTGCAGCAGCAGCTGCAGTCACTTGCGGCGACTGGCCAGCCGGCGAACGTTCTGCTGGCGCTGGTGTCGGCATTGCAGAAGCTGGAACCTGAACCGCGTCTGCGGACAGCATTGGTGCTGCTGAAGAATCCGGCGAACGCTGCGGCAATTCAGTCAGAGAATCAGCTGACACTGATGACGTGGTATGGGATTGAGCCGCTGGCGGCTGAACCTGAACTGCTGCCGCTGCTTACTCCGATCCCTAAGCTGCAGCAGTTTGCGGTGCGGCGGATGGCGCATCAGATGGCCGGTGGTGACTTGGCTGTTGGTGCAGCCGCTTTAGCTCTGATTGCCCGACGTGCTGGCGGTGATGCTGGCGAGCAGGCGCGTGCTGTGGAGCTGCTGGGTGCATTCCGGATTGGGCTGGCGGGTCTGGCTCGCATTGATGCTCCGCAAAACTGGTCATCTGTTGATCGAGCATTGCGGGCTGCGGCCAACGCTGAGTTGACTCGCGCTGCGGATGCACTGGCGGCACTGTTTGGTGACGGGACAGCGCTGGCAGACCTGCGGACTCTGGCAGGGGATTCTGCTGCGGATCCGCTGGCTCGGCAGCAGGCCGTTCAGGCCCTGGCTCAGGCCAAAGATGCTGCTGCTGTGCCGATTCTGGTTCGACTGCTGAATGACAAGGCTGCATATGATGCGGCGATCAGTGCTTTGGCGGCCTTCGACAGTCCTGAGATCGCCACAGAGTTGCTGCAGCGGCTGCCGGGGTTCAAGGATGGTAATCGGGGACTGGCAATTGATACGCTGTCCAGCCGCAAGGCGTGGGCAGATCGGCTGATTGCTGCGATTGCGGCTGATCGTATTCCTGCGCGGGAGCTGACAGCGGCTCAGGTGCGACAGCTGCTGGCGTTTAATGATCCGCAGATTCGTGAGGTACTTGAGGCACGCTGGGGCGTGGTGCAGGAGACACCGGAAGCGAGGCTGGCAGCCATTGAAAAGTGGCGAAGCCTGCTGACTCCGGAGAAACTGGCAGGTGCTCGTCTTGAACAGGGAGCCGAACTGTTCAGGCAGTCGTGTGCTTCATGTCACAAGCTGTATGGTGAAGGCAAGAACATCGGACCGGATCTGACTGGTGCCAATCGCAGCAACCTCGAATATTTGTTGCTGAATCTGATCGATCCCAGTGCGGTGGTGCCGCGGCAGTTTACGACTTCGGTGATTGTGCTGCAGGACGGGCGAGTTCTGACGGGAGTCGTTGTTTCCACGACGGAGCAGACGCTGGTGGTGCAGACGGACCGCGAGCAGGTCACGCTGGCTCGCAGTGCCATCGAGGAGACTCGTGATACTGGAAAATCGCTGATGCCTGACGGGATGCTGGACAAGCTGAGTGAGGATCAGGTCCGTGATCTGTTCGGTTTCATGATGCTGAGGAAATGACGTTTGGCTTAACAGAGGTGATCCTGCATGTACCAGCGGTATTTGCTGCGTGTGGCGGCTGTCTGCCTGACTGTTTTGTTTGTGCGGAGTGTGTGTGGGGGCGTTGTTTGTGATGCTGCTGATCCTCCGGGTGGGCCGCTGTATGCGTGGTACCGCGATGGCGGACTGCAGTCTGCCGGGGCTGATGTGACGGGGTGGAATTCGGCGGCCGGCGAGCATCCTGCAAGATCTCTCAATCGAGTTTTTGGTCGACCGCTGCTGGTGAAGGTGCAGGCGGGTTTTGGCAGGTCGGAAGTCGTGCGTTTCAACGGCGCGGCAGCGTTGTGGCAGGCGGTGGGTTCATGGGGCACACTCCGGGAGGCTCGAACCGTGGTACTGGTGGCTCGCTTGCCGGCCACGGCGGCTGGTACTTTGCTGGATGGAAGTACGCGAGTAGGTTCGGTTCCTGTGCGCTGGGATCGCGGTCATTTTGGGGATGCGGTGCAGCCGACTGTTGAGTCTGTGTTGGGGGCTGATGCAGCGGTTGGTGGCTGGCGGGCCTCGGCTTTTGTATTTCCTGCCGGGGGGACTCCGCTGGGAGGTCTGATTGTGGGTGCCAACGTGGCCACGGCTGACGGGCTCAATTGTGATGTGGCCGAGGTACTGGTTTATCCGCGTAAGTTATCGACAGAGGAATGTCGGCAGGTTGTGGACTGGCTGGCGGCGAAGTGGGGGCAGCCTGCAGATTTGCCGTCCGACGAGCAGCCGCAGCGACTGACGCTGCCTGACGATCCGCGGCTGTTTCACACCACAGTCAGGCGTCGTGGTGATGACGGGGTGGATACGTATCGCATCCCGGGACTGGCGACGACAAAGCGAGGAACGCTGATTGCCGTTTTTGATGCGCGCAATCGCAGTGGTGCGGATTTGCCGGGTGATATTGATGTGGGGCTGCAGCGTTCGACTGATGGCGGGGAAACCTGGGGTTCACTGCAGCGAATTATGGACTTTGATGCGGCTGTTCCCGGATCGCAGGGGAACGGGGTGGGTGATCCGGCGGTGCTGGTGGACCAGCAAACGGGGCGAATTTTTGTGGCGGCTTTGTGGTCGCTGGGTCCGCGTGCGTGGAATGGCAGCGGTCCCGGCATGACTGCGGAGGAAACCGGTCAGCTGATGATGGTGCACAGTGACGACGACGGGCTGACGTGGTCGCAGCCGGTCAGCATTACGCCGCAGGTGAAGCGTCCGGAGTGGCGACTGTGTTTTAATGGTCCGGGCAGTGGAATTCAGCTGCGGGACCGGACACTGGTGTTTTCTGCGCAGTATCGTGAGCCTGATGGCAAGCCGCATTCGTGTTTCATCGCCAGCGTGGATGGAGGGATCAGCTGGAAGATCTCACCGGCGGCAATTCCTGATGGTGTTCCGACCAGTGAGAGTGCGATTGTGGAACTGGCGGACGGGTCATTGCTGTTGTCCATGCGGAACGAGTCACGTTCCGGTCAGCGAGCGTGGGCGAGTTGGGAGTGGCAGGGTGATATCTGGAACGGAAAGTGGGGTGCCTCGTGGCTGGATCAGCCGGATCCGACGTGCATGGCCAGTCTGATTCGGCATCCGCATGGCGAGTTGATTTTTTCGAACCCGGCGGATGTTAAGCAGCGGCAGCGGCTGACGATTCGATCCAGCGTGGATGGTGGTCGCACGTGGAGTCGTGGGCGACTGCTGGATCCGGGTGGGGCGATGTATTCGTGTCTGACGGTACTGGCGGATGGTCGTATTGGTCTGTTGTATGAAAGTGTGGATGCTGCGGGACTGGTGTTTGTGCGTTTTCCGCTGGACTGGGTGCAGGAGGGTGCAGGTATACCGACAGTTGCGGAAGGGAGTCTGGAGTGAACGGGCAAATTTGGCTGGTGGCTGGGTCGACATGAGATGAAGCTGCAGGAGGCTGCGGAGGTTGGCGTGCAACTGGCGTTTCTGGGTGATTCGATTACTCAGGGCTGCGAGACAGCGGGCCGAGAGTCGTGTCAGAAGTATTTTGGGGTCAAGCGAGCGGTCAACTATTGACCTGGCGACGATTCGACGCAGCATGTGCTGTGGCGTCTGCTGCATGGAGAATTTGACGGTCTGTCGCCCGAGTCGATTGTGCTGTTGATTGGGACGAACCATGTCGGGCACGGTGATTTTTCAGCGGATGAGCTTGCCGGAGGCATTGCAGAGATTCTGCGCGTGCTAGGTGAGAAGTGTCCGCGTTCACGAATCTTGCTGATGGGGCTGCTGCCGAGAGGAGTGGATCCAGGCGATCGGGTGCGGCAGAAGTGTGAAGCTGTGAATGCGCTGTTGCCGCAAGTGACTAATGGTGACCGAGTGGTGTATTTGAATGTCAATTCGGCGCTGCAGGAGGACGATGGCAGATTGTCGCAGGCGATTGCTCCTGATGGGCTGCATTTGAGTGCTGAGGCTGATGAGCGCCTGGGGCGGGCGATTGCAGAGAAGCTGCAGTCGTGACGCTGATCGTGATCGGCAAGGTGCGTTGTTCATACTGACAGCAGCGGGAGTGGCGATGAAAACAGCGTTTTTCAGGGCGAAGGCATACGACCGTCAGTGTTTTGAGTCAGCTTTGCAGCAGACGCAGCTGGCGGGTTTTGAAATGGTGTGGCTGGAGGCTGGTCTGAACCTCGAGACGGCTGTGCTGGCGTCAGGTTGTCAGGCGGTGTGTGCGTTTGTTAATGATGATCTGTCGGCACCCGTTGTTGAGCGATTGAATGCATTGGGAGTGCGAATGCTGGCGCTGTGTTCGGCAGGTTTCAGTCATATGGATCTGGCAGCTTGTCGCCGGCTGGGTCTGGCTGTGGCGCAAGTTCCGGCGTATTCACCGTATGCCGTTGCCGAACATCCGGTTTGTCTGCTGCTGACCTTGAATCGTCATGTGCGTCGGGCGTGGCAGCGAGTGCGTGAGCCGAATTTTCGCTGGACGGTCTGACTGGTTTCGATGTGCATGGGAAGACGGTGGGAGTGATCGGGACTGGCCGCATCTGCACATTATTCGCGTAGTATGACGGGTTTTGGTGCCAGTGTGCTGGCTTATGATCCGCAGCCTGCGGTTGAAGTGCAGAGCATGCCGGGTGTCCGCCGGACCTCGCTGGAGCAACTGGTTGAACAGTCGGATATCATTTCACTGCACTGTCCCCTTACTGAACAGATTCGACACCTGATTGATGCTGAGCGACTGTCTCGGATGAAGCCGGGAGTTCTTTTGCTGAATACCAGTCGCGGCGGACTGATTGATACGAAGGTTTTGATTCAGTCGCTGAAAGCCGGTCGACTGGGTGGTGCCGGGCTGGATGTGTATGAGGAGGAGGAGGGGATCTTTTTCGCGGACTTGTTGGATCGCGGCCTGCAGGATGATGTTCTGGCGCGGCTGCTGGCGTTTCCGAACGTTTTGGTCACCTCGCATCAGGCATTTTTGACTCATGAGGCGCTGCACAACATTGCTGCAAGGACTTTGCAGAGTCTGCTTAAATTCAGCGCGGGGCAGATCTCTGCTGAGGCTCGGCTGGTCTGATGGGTTTGAAATGTCCGGGAGTTCAGATCAGCGCCGGTCAAGTGTCAGCAGGCCGGCGATTGTGAGGCAGATGCCGGCTGTTGCAGTATACGACAGTTGTTCATTAAACAGGGTTACAGCCCCGACCGCACACATCGCATTCTGAGATGCATTGATGACATTGGCTCGACTGATTGTCAGAAACCGCATGGCGTGGGTGATGGCGAAGAATCCGATGGCATTGAACGTTCCGGCAATCGCAATTGTCGCCCAGTCTTCGGGACTGGTTGAAGAGATTTCCGACAGTGGCAGGATCAGCAGGCTGCCGGGAACCAGGATCAGGAAGCCAGCTGAACTGAACAGGAACAGAGTGGCGGCGACCGGCATGTGGGATCGGACAGCTTTGCGGATGTAGACACCGGTGATGCCGTAGCAAAGTCCGGAGATGATGGAGAGCAGGACCCCGATCGTAACTCCCGGGCCAGCGGATGAGTCGAGTGCGGCTGGCTGGGCATCGGGTTCTGCCTGTGGGGTGTCTTCAGTCACGGTGGCCGGGCTGACGGGGACAGCTTTTCGTGAGTTGGCTCCGGAGGACAGGAAGATGATTGCAGCGACCATCAGTCCCATGCTGATTGCTGATCGGACGGAGACCTGGTCGCCCAGCACGATGCGGCCAACGACGGCTCCGCTGCAGATGATGGAAGCGAAGCAGATTGGAACAGATACTGCCAGTCCGATGACTCGCAGCGACATCTGGAATGGCAGATTACCGCCCAACTGGTTGAAGATGGCGGCTACGGCGATTGGCCAGACAAAGCTCCATTCGGCAAATGAATGCAGCCCGTGGAGTCTGCGCCAGGCGATGAGTGTTACAGCAATGAAGAAAGTGGGGAAGGCTTTTGTGCCTGCAACCCACATGTCCCAGCCGGTTCCACCATCTGTGTGGGCCAGTTGCCGGAGTGCCATATTGGCGATGGAGTAGGTCGCTGCGGCGAACAGCCCGAGCAGCATCATGCGTCCTGTGACGGGCAGCGCAGCGGGAATGGCGGTCTGAGCCGGTGTTGGTTCCGGGAGAGTGAAGGGAGACTTATCAGATTGAGACATAAGCGGGAGCGGCGCGATCCAAACATTGGTCCGGTGATGGGCGGAAGTCTATCCGTTTGCTGGTTCCGGGCGACAAGAAGTTTTCCAGATTTGGGGAGTTTCCGGATCTTGCGGGAGGGCAGGGGAGGAACCAGCGGGTGGTGGGTCGCCCGTTGGGTCCCCGGTGGCCCGCTCTCTGTAGCTGGGGCTTTCCAGCCCGAGATCTGTCCTTGACGTTTGAAAAGCCTCGGATCGCTGCACAGGGGTGAGTGGTAAAGACTCGGTTTTCCGGCTTCCATGGTGGGGAGACGGCTGGTTTTACGCGTAGCCGCGAAGGGACATGCAGGGGGGCGAGGCACGGCATCCACGCCGAACACCCGGGTACTGCCGTGCCCGGCTCGCGTGGTGCGATTTAGTAGTTCCAGCTTTCCAGCCCGAGCACAGTGGTATGCGATTTTGCCGACGAGGGTGGCGACGTATCAGGGCCACTGTTCTGATCACCCCCAGGCCCTCTCGCCCGTTTCACGCGGGCGAGGGGAGGAGTGGTGGTCGGTGGTCAGTCGAATTGCGTCACGACACTGCTGCACGGACAACCTGCATGGCGCGGTCGATCAGGCTGACTGCATCGGCTGTTTCCGGAGCCTCAGCGATAATGCGAATTATGGGCTCCGTGTTGCTGGCGCGCACCTGCACCCAGCGGTCGGTCCAGTCCAGTCGGAGGCCGTCGCCTTCCCGAACTTCTGCGTCGGGAAAAGCGTTAAGCAGAGCTGAGCAGGCTGCGTCCACTTTGGAGGCCGGACATTCGATGCGGTCCTTGACGATGGTATAGAACGGCAGCGAATCGGCCCACTGTGACAGTCGCCGTTTTCCGGCTGCCAGGCCTGCCAGCACATAGGCCATCGCGACAAGGCTGTCGCGGACATAACCGATTCGCGGCTCGATAACTCCGCCATTGCCTTCACCGCCCAGCACTGCCTGTACGGCTCGCATTTTGGCACAAACGTGAGCTTCTCCGACGTGGCTGCGGTGAAACTGACAGCCGTGTTTGGCGGCGATATCCGCAGTGATTCGGCTGGTGGATCCGTTCACCACGAACGGTCCTTTGAGTTTTTCAAGGATGAAGTCGGCGGCCAGGGCGAGGGTCAGTTCTTCGCCAATGTACCGACCGGTTTCATCGACAATGGCCAGTCGGTCGGCATCAGGGTCCTGGGCAAAGCCTGCATCGGCCGAGTGCTTTACGACGGCGCGGCAGAGATCTCCCAGATTTTTCTCGACGGGTTCCGGAATATGTTCGAAGCGGCCGTCGGGAGTACCTCCGAGAACCACCACTTCGCAGCCCAGAGTCTGCAGCAGCTGCGGACCACAGACGGCTCCTGAACCATGATTGCAGTCGATCACGACTTTGAACCGACGGCGATGAATAGCGTCCACATTGACCAGCGACATGACCTTGTCGATGTGTACCTGCCCCGGATTCTGTAGCGACACGAGGTTGCCGAGTCCCGACCAGTCGCGCCAGGCGATGCTGTCCTGTTGCAGAATCTGCAGCAACTGCTGGCCGAGTTCACGGTTGAAGACCGATCCGTCGGGAGCGAATGGTTTTAGGCCGTTCCATTCGATCGGGTTGTGACTGGCTGTGATCTGCAGCCCGCCGGCGGCTTTGTGGTGTTGCACCAGTACACCGCAAGTGGGAGTTGTGCAGACGCCGGCATCCAGAACTTCGCACCCCGTCGCCAGCAGTCCGGAAACCACGGCGTGGTGCAGCATTGGGCCGGTTGAACGACCATCGCGAGCCAGTACGACTTTGCCACCGCAGAACATGGTTCCCAGGGCGGCTGCGAATCGGGTCGTGTAGACAGGATCGAGTCCATCGCCGATGACTCCGCGGAGCCCTGAAATGCTGAGAATTCTTGTGGCCATGGCGCGTCCTGCTGTGAGAAACCGAGTGGTGACGTCTGCCGATTCTAGGCGTTCGTCGGAAATGGCTCGAGAGTAAGCTGCTGGAAATCCAGCAGCCACCATGTTGTCAACTGGCAAAACCTGCCGTTACCAGTGCATGACTGTGCCACCGTCGACGTTGATGGTCTGTCCGGTGATTTCGGACGCCCGGCGACTGCAGAGAAATACGATCAGATCGGCCACATCTTCCGGCCGCTGCCAGCGTCGCAGCGGAACGACTTTTGTAATTTTCTGTTCTGCCCAGTCTTCATAGGTTAGCTGATCGGCTGGCTGCTGCTGTTGATTCCATGCGGCCCAGACCGACTGATTGAGCGGAGTTTTCACCATTCCGGGGCACACCGAGTTAACGCGGACATTGTGTGGCGCGAGGTCTTTTGCCATGACCTGTGCAAAATTGATGTTGGCTGCTTTGCTGGCACTGTATGGGGGGTCTGTAGGCGACCCCATTTGCCCGGCGACACTGGCCAGAAATACCATTGTTCCGTGTTTTTGTGCGGCCATGGCGGGACCGGCTGCATGGGCTATGTGAGTCATGCCCATGATGTTCACCTCGAGGACTCGCGACCACGCTGAGACTGGCACGTTGGTGTAAGGAAATCCATAGGCACCGGACCCTGCAGCTGCGCAGTGCACCAAAATACTGACGGGGCCAAACTGCTGAACGGTGTGGTGCCATGTCTGCTGGACGGCGGCGGCATCACAGACATCGACCTGCAGGAACGGCAGAGCGGCAGCGGGAGATGACTGATGGGGTGGCCGCAGATCCCACAGGACGGGACAGGCGAGTTCAGCTTTCAGCAGAGCGGCGACAGCGGCTCCGATGCCGCTTGAGCCTCCGGTGACAACAGCAGTCTGACCGGTGATGCCAAGATCCATGGAAGTATTCCGGGAGGTGACGGGACTGTTTTTGGGTGCGGATTTTATCAGGTATCGGTTGTCAGTGGCACTGTCGCAGAAACTGCGGAAAAGCAGGAATTGGGCACGAATTTGCAGCCTTGGTTTTCCCAGGCGGCGAGCACTGTGCTGAAGGCTGCCGTAACAAAAATGGTCCGGCGATGCTGTGCATGAAAGCAGGGCGTGGCGGTGGTTGGGGGGGCAGGTTGGGTGACAAGCTGGAGGGTCAGATTTAGACTCCGGGGGATCCTCCGTTTGGGTGAGCAGGGTCAGGTTTATGGCGGCGGTAGCCGGCAATTTTTGGTGGAGCACGTTGATGATTTTCAGCAGGCGCGGTTTTCTTTCGGCGGCTTCTGCGGCGGCAACGGCCGGTATATTTTGTAGTGACCTTGCGGCGGATGAGTCGGCTGTGGTGTGGGCTGATGTTCGTGACTGGGGGCTGGAGGGTCGAGCGTTCAGCGAGACGGAGAAATATTTTGATCGGCTGCCAGTGCGGGCGAAGGGTGTGGTGCGGGATGCTGTGTGGAATCTGAGCCGGCATTCAGCGGGGATGCTGGTGCAGTTCAGGACGGATGCGACGGAAATTCACGCGGATTATTTGCTGACGTCAGAGAATCTGGCGATGCCGCATATGCCGGCAACGGGGGTCAGTGGTCTCGATCTGTATGCCCGCGACACCGATGGGACCTGGAAGTGGGTGGCGGTGGTGGCGCCGAAAACGCAGTCTGTGAAGACTCGGATTGTCAGCGGCATTCGGCCTGGTGAACGTGATTACGCGATTTATTTGCCGCTGTATAACGGGACTGAGCATTTACGTGTGGGTGTCCCGAGCGGGACGAAGTTCACTCCCATTGAGCCGCGGCAGCAGCGTCCGATTGTGTTTTACGGTACCTCGATTACTCATGGAGCCTGTGCTTCTCGTCCCGGCATGCCGCATCCGGCCATTTTAGGTCGTCGGCTGAATCGTCCGGTGATCAATCTCGGGTTCAGCGGGAATGGGCGGATGGAGTCTGAGGTTGGTCAATTTTTGACTGAGCTGGATGCGGCGGTGTTTGTGATTGACTGTTTGCCGAATATGGCGGCGGATGAAGTGACCGCGAAGGCTCAGCCGCTGGTCCGCCAGCTCCGTCAGGCTCGGCCGCAGACTCCGATTGTGCTGGTTGAGGACCGTAGTTATTCGGGCAGCTGGCTGCTGGACGGTCAGCGTGAGCGTAACACTGGCAGTCGAGCGGCACTGCAGGCTGCATATCGGGCGCTGCTTGACGGAGGCGTGACTGGTCTGCATTACGTGGATGGTGAAAGTCTGCTGGGAGCAGATCGAGACGACACCACGGATGGATCTCATCCGTCGGATCTGGGATTTCAGCGACACGCGGATGCGATGGAGCCGATTCTGCGTGCGGCGCTGGAGGCGCAAGCGTAAGCTGGGGCTGGAGTGGCGTTCAGAGCGGCTCGGTGAGAGCCGGAATTGCTGTACGGCGATGACCTGCGGGGCCTGTCGAAGCGATTTACTGGCGGGCGATCAGTTGCAGCAGCAGTTTCAGTGCTGTTTCGCGGCTGGTCACCTGCTGGTCAAGTTGTGCATTTCTGATGGATACCAGCAGTTCGCGGACGCGGGGTCCGGGGGGGATACCGTGGTCAGTGATATCGTGGCCGGTGATCAGGGGTGGCGGGTCCAGTTGTGCGGTGGAGTGTGTGTTGAGGAAGTGGCGGGCGAATTGTGTATCTTCCGGGCTGCTGTGGTGGCTGGTATTGGTGGCTTCGGCGACCGCCAGCAGCAGTTGGCTGCACGGGTGGGCCAGCATTGGTTTGGTGAAGTGCAGCGGTTGCCGGGACAGTCCGGTCAGGGCTGTGCGGTGTGAAACCAGCCAGGTGATGTCGGTGATTTCCTGATTGGACATTTTCAGGCGTCTGAGCACGGCATCAATGTCGACGGTGCTGCGGCGTCGGTCTGGTTCTGCGAGTCTGAGCAGTGGCTGCAGCAGGATGGCCCAGGCCGCCTCGGGTGATTCCGCCTGCAGTTGCTGCAGTATGGCGAACCGTGACTCGAGGTCTGCGGGGGCCTGATTTGTGTTGTCGGTGCTGGTGTGCAGCTCGGGCAGGATCACTGCCAGCAGTCCGGTTTGCAGTAGCAGTCTGCAGGCGTATGCGCGTGCGGGGTGTGCCAGCATCCGTCGCAGTTCCTGTGCGATGCGTTCGACGCTGACCCGGGTGATCTGGTGGCAGGCATTTCGCAGGGCCAGTTCGGTGGCTGAATCGAGGCGAAAGCCAAAGGTGGTGGTGAACCGCACAGCTCGCAGCAGCCGCAGTTTGTCTTCGTTGAAGCGAGCGACGGGGTCGCCGATAGCGCGGACGACCTGCTGCTGCAGATCTGTCTGGCCTCCCACATAGTCCAGTACCTGATTTTCGAGTGGATCGAAAAACATGCCATTGATTGTAAAGTCCCGTCGCTGTGCATCTTCTGCGGGTGAGCAGAAGCGGACGGATGAAGGGCGGCGACCGTCGAGGTAGTGTCCGTCGCTGCGGAATGTGGCTACTTCGACGGCCCCATCAGCGGGGTGACTGCCCGGTACCATGACGACTCCGAAGGCAGCGCCCACGGGTACAGTCCTGTTACGTCCGATCAGGTCCATCACCTGATCAGGTGACGCGCTGGTAGCGACGTCATAGTCTTTGGGGATTTTGCCCAGCAGCTGATCCCGCACACAGCCTCCGGCGAACAGCGCCTGATGTCCGGCCGTGCGAAGCTGTCTGACGATGGACAGTGCAAAGCGGAAGCGTGGTGAGTCCGAGTAATCTGCGAGTGTCATGGCATTTCTGTTCAGGCCAGGATTTCGCTGACAATGCTGCCGTGCACATCGGTGAGTCGGTAGTCACGGCCCTGAAAGCGAAAAGTAAGCTGCAGGTGGTCGAGTCCCAGCAGCTGCAGGATGGTGGCGTGCAGGTCGTGGACGTGCACTTTGCCTTCGACTGGTCCGAAGCCCATTTCGTCGGTGGCACCGTGAATGTGTCCGGCTTTAATTCCGCCGCCGGCCAGCCACATGGTGAAGGCATCGATGTGGTGATCGCGGCCGGTGGTTTCACGAGGTTCGCCCATAGGTGTGCGTCCGAATTCGCCGCCCCAAATGACGAGAGTATCTTCGAGCAGTCCGCGAGATTTGAGGTCGAGTACGAGTGCAGCGGCGGGCTGATCGACTTCGCGGCAGACTGAGTCGAGAGCGGAGTCGAGGTCAGCGCCTTTTCCGCCGTGATGGTCCCAGTCGGTGTGGTACAGCTGGACAAAGCGAACGCCGCGTTCGACCATGCGACGTGCCAGCAGGCAGTTGGCGGCGAAGGACGCCTGTCCTGGGACTGCTCCGTAGAGATCGAGTGTGCTTTTGCTTTCTGTGCTGAGGTCAGTGAGTTCCGGGGCGGCGGTCTGCATGGCGAAGGCCGTTTCGCCGGCTTCGATGCGAGTGCGAATTTCGGGGTCACGTACGTCGTGCATACGGATGGAATTGAGATGACCTACGGTGCTGGTGAAATCTCGCTGAGCTTCGCGTGAGATACCTGGTGGGCTGGACAGGTTGAGGATGGGATTGCCGCGACTGCGAAAGGGGACTCCCTGATAAGTTGTGGGTAGAAATCCGCTGGACCAGAGAATGTTTCCGCCGCGGGGGCCGCGCGGTCCAGACTGCAGTACGACGAATCCTGGCAGGCTGTCGGATTCGCTGCCCAGTCCCCATGTGACCCAGGACCCGAGGCTGGGTCGTCCGGGTGCCTGAAAGCCTGAGTTCATAAACATTTTGGCGGGGCCATGGTTAAACACATTGGTAGCGACACTGCGGACCCAGCAGACGTCGTCGACGATTTTTCGATGGTGCGGCAGGATTTCGCTGAGGTCCATGCCGCAGTCGCCCCATTTTTGGAAGCGTCGACTGGACCCGAGCAGTCGCGTATCGGCGGGCAGGAAGGCGAAGCGTCGACCTTCTGTCATGCTGGCGGGCGGTGTCTGTCCGTGGTATTGGTTCAGCACGGGTTTTGGGGTGAACAGTTCCAGCTGACTGGGACCACCGGCCATAAACATGAAGATCACATTTTTGGCTTTGGCGGGCAGTTGGCTGGTGCGAGCCGCCATGGCGTGGTCAGCGGCGACGGCATCACGTGTCAGCAGATCTGCGAGTGCGATGGAGCCAAGTGACAGTCCGGACTGTTGCAGGAAGGTGCGACGGCAGGCCTGTTTGTGCGGGTGCTGAAAATCAGGGTAAGTCATGGCGTGGAATCTTCAGAAGCAGGCAGTGGCGGAGTCTGAGGAAACGGTGGCGAGTCTGGTGTGGCATGCGGGATTTGATCTTCATTTTTGTCAGGTGTGCGTGAAAAATCCACTGGCAGTCCGGATTTCGGGGGTGTTGGGGTGGGATTGGCGGTGGCAGAAACGCTGCGGGGGCCGGCTGTGGGATTCCTTAACGCGGGTATCGTCCGGCTTACACCAGCAGCGGGTGTTCTGATAAGTTGAGGCAGTTGTGTGGTGTGATTTTGTGGTTTTTTTGAGGTTCAGCGGCAGATTCAGTGCGGGAATATGGCAGCAGCAGATCAGCGGGATACAACAGAGCAGCTGCGATTCCATCTGCAAAAGTGGTGGGGTTACGGTCATTTTCGTCAGTTGCAGCTTGAGTCGATGCAGTTGGTGATGGAGCGGCGGGATTCACTGACTGTGCTGCCGACTGGCGGCGGGAAGTCGTTGTGTTATCAGGTTCCCGCGATGGCTCGCGATGGTCTGGCGATTGTGGTGTCGCCGCTGATTTCGCTGATGAAGGATCAGGTGGATTCGCTGACGAACAATGGTGTGCCGGCAGCCTTCATCAACAGTGCTCAGACGGCCGACGAGAAGCGTCAGGTGGCGCGGCAGATTCGCCGGGGTGATCTGAAGCTGCTGTACATTTCTCCTGAGCGTCTGCTGCAGCCTTTCACGCTGGATTTTCTGCGGGGAGTGCAGCTGAGTTTTGTGGCCATTGATGAGGCTCACTGCATCAGCCAGTGGGGGCATGATTTTCGTCCTGAATATCGCCAGTTGAGTACGTTGCGGCAGGAGTTCCCGGGGATCTCGGTGCACGGTTACACGGCGACAGCCACTGAGCAGGTGCGGGCCGACATTGTCAGTCAGATGGGGCTGGAGAGGGCGGAGGTACTGGTTGGTTCGTTTGACCGGCCGAACCTGCTGTACCGGGTTGAGCGACGGGTGGATGTGATACCTCAGATCAGACAGATTCTGGACAGGCACAAGCGGGAGTCCGGAATTGTGTACTGCATCAGTCGCAAGAAGGTTGAGTCGATCAGTCAGGCACTGAACAAGCTGGGTTTCAGAACACTACCGTATCATGCCGGTTTGTCTGACAAGGAGCGGCGGCTCAGTCAGGAAGCCTTCATTGAAGAGAAGGTACAGATCATTGTGGCAACGGTGGCGTTTGGGATGGGGATTGACAAGAGCAATGTGAGATTTGTGATACACGCTGAGATGCCGAAGTCTTTGGAGCATTATCAGCAGGAGAGTGGTCGAGCGGGGCGTGACGGTTTGCATGCTGAGTGTACGATGCTGTATTCGTCGGGTGATGCCGAAACGTGGAAGTATCTGATGCATGATGTGACGGACGAGTCGGTGCGTACATTTGCCGAGCGATCGCTGCGAAGTATGCAGCGATACTGCAGCAGCATGCGCTGTCGTCATCAGATGCTGGTGGAGCATTTTGGTCAGACGCTGCAGCAGGACCGCTGTGGGGCGTGTGATGTGTGTCTGCAGGAGATGACAGAGACGCCTGATGCGATGGTGGTATCGCAGAAGATTCTGTCATGTGTGATTCGTCTGGGTGAAAAATTTGGTGCGGCTTACACAGCGCAGGTTCTGCGTGGTTCGAAGGTGAAGCGGATTCTGGAGAATCGGCATGAACAGCTTAGCACGTGGGGACTGATGAAGGGCGTATCAGAGACTCAGGTGCGGCACTGGATTGACCAGCTGATATCGCTGGGTCATCTGCGTCAGGCTGGTGAGTATCAGTGTTTGCAGGTTATGCCGACTGGTCGTCAGGTGCTGCGTGGCGAACTGACTCCGGAGCTGTTGTGCATTCGGACATCTGAGACAATTGAGCAGGCGGATGATTCGTGGGCTGGTGTGGAACGGGGATTGTTCGAGGAGTTGCGTGCCTTGAGGACGCGGCTGGCAAGTCAGCGAGGCGTACCGCCGTATATCATCTTCAGCGATGCAACTTTGCGTGCATTGGCGCGGCATCGGCCGGTCAGTGCAGTAACGCTGCAGCAGGTCCCGGGTATTGGAGCGAAGAAGCTGCAGGAGCTGGGGAATACGGTTCTTGAGGAAATACGGCGGTGGTGTACGGTGAATCGGTCTGCTGGCGATGTGGGGTTTGCGGTGACGCCGGGCAGTCTGCCACCGGCGGCTCTGACGACTTCACCGAGACGTGTGGAGCTGGCAGACGACTATCTGCTGTTGTTCGAAGAGCAGCTTTCGATGGAGGAGATTGCGGTACAGCTGGACCGGACGCTGGATACGGTCAGCCGGTATCTGGCGCAGTACGTGGAAACTCGCCGAATCACAAACATTGATCCGTGGGTGGATCCCGAAGTGCAGCGGAGCGTGGAGCGGTCTTTGGAGCGTCTGGGGGGAGAGAAGCTGAAGCCGTTGTTTGAGGACCTTGGCGGGGCAGTGCAGTATCATGAGTTGCGGATTGTGGCGGTGGCGTGGGTGATCCGGCAGTCGGAGTCAGAGGAGTAATTTTGGGTTTCGGGACTGTAGCTGCAGCGGCAACTGCTTCCGGAGAGTACCACAAAATTGCCGCTGAAACCTGTGAAATCGACGGGAATCAGGTTGTGTCTGTGTGCGTATCCGGCTGATGATCAAAGTGGATCTGCCAGGCCTGCACGGCGTTGCTGGATGATCTGCAGGAGCGGGGACTTTTTGAGCAGACGCTGGTGATCTGGATGGGCGACTTCGGCAGAACTCCGAAGATCAATGTGGAGGCCGGTCGGGATCACTGGCCGCAGTGTTATTCGATGGTACTGGGTGGCGGCGGAATTCGGGGTGGCCTGGTGATTGGTGAAAGCGACAGTACTGGTGCAGTACCGCGGTCGCGCCCGACGACTCCGGCGGACATTCATGCCACCGTATTCAGGGCTCTGGGGTATCAGGCTGAGCAGATCAATTATCAGCAAGTGGATGGACGACCTGTACCGGTCTGTGATGGCCAGCCGATCACCGAGCTGCTGTCAGTCAGCTGATCAGGGAACCAGTTTTGCGATGCAGCAGAACAGGATGATGTAAGTGAGGACATGGTGCAGCGGGCAAAGGGGCACAGGCTGTGCAGTCGCAGCAGAAGCCTCCAGAAGACGTCTGTGACTGCGGCCGAGACTCAGTACATGCCGGCCAGCAGCAGCCAGAGCGAATGACTGTCGGAACTGAGTGCGGCGAAGTATACGGCGGTTCCGGCGAGGTTGAAGGATAATCCGAGGACGGTATTGGGGGTTATGAAGCGACGTGCTTCGCGTGTCAGCAGTACCCGGTCGCAGTCGATATAACGGGTCCATGAGCACAGTGAGGTTCCGGGCCGGACTCGGCCGGTGTGCAGTCGCAGGCAGCGAACAGTGAGGTATAGGCAGATCAGGTCGATGGCAGCGAACAGCCACGGCATGTGATCGTGTCCATTGGTTTTGTGATTTTCAGGACGGCACAGTCAATTGCGTGTGGCCATGGGGCCGCAGCAAACGTGCCTGGCTGCGGGGCTTATTTTGCGTCTTCCTCCAGTGTTTTCAGGAACTGTCCGTTGGTACCGTTCCAGATGCTGACTGAGCCTTTGGCAGTTCCGGCAGCGATGAGAGTCAGATCGGGGGTGGCAGAAACGCAGTGGAGCCAGCTGTCGGCGCCCTGCAGGTTCCTTATCAGTCCTCCGTTGGACGCATTGTGGACTCGCACGAGGCGATCACCGGAGGCTGAGGCGATGGTATCCGTTTCGCCAATCCACTGCACGGCGGTGGCGTGTCGGTTGTAGTTTTCAATTGTGCGTAACTGGTCACCGGTTTCTGCGTCCCAGATGCGTACGGTATTATCGGCTCCGGCAGTGGCCAGTTGCTGTCCATCGCGTTTCCAGGCGACACTGAGTGCGTGGCTGGTATGGCCTTCAAAGCGGCGTATTTGCTGCCCGCTGGTGGCATCGAAGGTGCGCAGGTAGCGGTCTGCTCCGGCCGACGCGATGCGGCGCCCATCAGGAGCGAGTGCGGCGGAGTAGATAACGTCATCATGAGCTTGTGGGATTCTGAGCACGGGTGTTCCGTCGGCGGTGTTGAACAGAACCAGCTCACCGCGTCGTGATGGAATGCCGCTGGCAGCCAGCAGCAGTCGGGAATCTTCTGAGAAGCTGACTGAGGTGACGCGGTGGGAGAGCAGCTCCGGCTGACTGGCGGAGCCGATTGTGCGTTCGAGGACCCAGTCCGGTCGAGTATCCCAGATGAAGAGCTGGCGATCATCGGCGCAGGTGATGAGAAAGCGATTACCACTGAAGCTGACGGCTCGAACCGCAGCCGTATGGGCGGCGAAAGATTCGAGGGCTGTTCCCAGTTTTCCGTCCCATGTCTGGATACCGGGGAAGTCTCCTGCGGTGGCAAGTGAATCACCGTCGGCGGAGAAGCTAATGGCGCGAATTGGCTGTTCGGACTGCTGCAGCGTCTGTCCTGCGGCTTCAGTGGCTGCTTTCGCAGCGGCGACGGCGGCTTCGGCCTTTTGCAGCAGGTCTTTGCGTGCGGGGACGAGCTGCTGTGCGGCTTGCAGTTCTTTGGCGGCGATGGCTTGCTGCTGCATCAGCAATGTTCTAGCAGACTCGGCTGTTTTCAGAGCGGCTGCGGCATCCGACCACGGCTTTTGCACGGTGCCAAGTTTCTGTGCGAACTCGTTGGCTTTAGTGGTGAGTTCGGTGGCTTTCGCAGTGGGGGCCTGGACGGCGGCAGTGCGTTCCTGGGAGGTCTGTGTAGCCAATTGCAGTTCCTGCTGAGCAGTTGCCAGTCGTTGTTTGAGGACTTCGCTGGCGGGGTCTGCGGAACTGGCCTGCTGCAGGCGACTGGTGCGGGTCTGCAGTGTTTGTACGGCGGCCGCTGCATCTTTTGCAGCTGTTTCGGCATTTTGTTTTTCGGTGGCTGCGGAACGTGCGGCTGCGGAGGCTTCGATGGCAGCTTTTTCTGCCTGGACTCGAGCTTCCAGCGTGGTGGCCACCATCGCCTTTTTCATTTCTACATCGGCGTTGGCAGCTGTGAGCATGTCTGAGAGTTTCTTTTCAGCGTCAGTACGAACGGGGAGATCTTTTTCAGCGACATCCAGCTGCTGTTTGGCGACGTTGAGTCGGGAATTGGCAGCGGTTTCCTGCTGTCGGGTGCGGGTCTGAACGATGCGCAGGCGAAGGTCTCCACGCAGTTCTGCAATCTGGTTGCCGTTCAGATTCCAGAGGCGTGTGAATTTGTTGTCTCCGCCTGCAGCAACTTGCTGACCATCCGGAGACACGGCGATGGCATGTGCAGGTGCTCCCAGATTGTACTGTCGGTCGAACTGACCATTACTGAGGTTCCAGCGGCGGACTGTGCCATCGGCGCTGCCGCTGAGCAGTTGTGCGGGGGTACCGGGGAAAACGGCCAGAGCTGAGACTATGCCGTTGTGGCCTGTCAGGGTGCGGAGAAGACTGTGCGGACGACTGCGGAGAGCATCACTGAAAGCCAACCATGCTGTAATCTGAGTCGGCTTGTTCGGAACGGCTGGCGCTGACAACAGCAGGCAGCCAGTGATTTTCTGGCCAGGTTCAGGGAATCGTTCCAGAATGCTGCCGGTTTGTACGTCGATCAGGAGTGCATCGGGTGTGTTGCCCGAGGTCGCTGTGAGGAGCAGTTTGGTATCTTTCGAGAAGGCAACTTTCTGAGCAGGGCCAGGCAGTACGGGAGCCTGCTGGAGTCCGGTGGGCTGTCCCGAGGTGTTCCAGACACGAACGGTTGAGTTTTCTCCGGCAGTGGCCAGTAGTTGTCCGTCGTCGGAAACTGTCAGTTCGTTGATGGCGGCTCCGTGGCTGGTATTGAATGCGGGTTGTCCTGTGGCAGCGTTATAACCGCGCAGGTTGCCGTCGGCGAAGGCCACGACTGCGATGGCACTGCCGGCGGTAAAGACGGCACCGCGAGCGGGGCTGGCGGGCGCGTCAGGCGCGAACATGAATCTGGCTGAAAGTCGCTGCGGAGCGGCAGCAGCGCGGACTGCCAGGAGTGTGGCGGGGTCTGCCGTCAGCAGGCCGGTGACGAGACCGGGAACCGTCTGAGATTCCTGGAATTTGCCGGTTACGGCATCCCACAGGGAGACCTGTCCGCCGGATTCTGTGACAGCCAGCAGTTTGGAGCCGGGGGCGATACTTACTGCGACTGGCGGTGCCGCGAAACCCTGCAGCGTTTGCAGTACTGCGCCATTATCCATTTGCAGCAGGCGAACCTGCTGATCAGCGGAGGCCACCAGGAGTCGCTGTGCGTCATTGCTGACGGAGACGGCGGCAGGTGGTGCGGGCAGCGGAAATGTACGCAGCTGAGCACCGTCTGCCGGATTCCAAAACCTGACTGAAGCGTCACGGCTGATGCTAAAAAGCTGACCATTCAGGAAGCCACAGTGGAGCAGGGCAGCGGTATGGCCCATGAATTCTTTCTGCACCACGCCATCGGCGGTATTGAGCAGTCGCAGCAGTCCGTTGTCGAAGCCGACAGCCGCCTGGCTGGCATCACCATTCAGGGCCAGTGCTGTGGGTTTGGCAGGCAAATCGGCAACTTTGGAGATTTCAGTGGCTGGCTGAGTCTGCAGGTTCCAGAGTCTGACGGTGCGGTCGCTGTCGGCGGTTGCCAGGCGATTGTCGTCAGCCGTGAATTGCAGTGCGAGGAGACTGCCATTGTGGCCGGGGAGTGTGTGGGTGATACGACCATTTTCGGCGGAGCGAACTGTGACGAACTGCAAACCGTCTTTTTGTGAGGTTGCAGCGAGCAGTTTTCCGGAGGGGCTGAGCAGTGCGGGTCCGGCAAGTTCTTCGGCACTGCGTTCGAATTCGGCGGCAGCGGGAGCATCGAGTTTCCAGAGGCGGACGGCACCATCCTGAGCGGCGCTGACGAGAAGTTTGCCATCACTGGAAGCGGCGAGTGCATTGATCTGCACGCTGCCGGCTTTCCAGGCTGCCAGCTGGCGTTTTTCGGACAGTGACCAGAGCTGCAGCAGTCCGGAGTTGTCGGCGGTGAGGACCTGCCATGCGGACGCGGGGTCAGCATCTGCGGGAGCTCCGGGTTTGCGAGCGAAGGTGAGGGCAGAAGTTTGGGGCAGTTGTCCAAATTCAACGACCGGGTTGGGGGACAGGATTGCGCCTGTGGACTGCAGAGCATGGATTCGCAGCTGCCCGGCAGCGTCCAGCATGCCGCTCAGCTGACGATCCGGAGAGAAGGCGGTGATGCGGGTGCCGGCCGGCCAGCTGGTGGCGACGGCCGCTGGTGCTGAGGGCATTTGCCACAAACGGATCAGGTTGTCGCCACCTCCGGTGGCCAGCAGCGGGGCAGACTGTGGGTCTGCAGCGGGCAGTATTTCAAAGGTGGTCAGGGGCAGTGCCTGATCGATGCGACTAGCGACACTGCCGTCGGCAATCTTCCAGATTCTAAGTGAACGATCGGCGGAGGCTGAGAGCAGATGTGTGGAATCTGAGGTGAACCGCAGGCTGGTGATTGTTTCTGTATGGCCCTGCAGCGTTAATCCGGGGGCGCCGTTTTCCGTATTGATCAGGCGGATTGCGAGATCAGCTGAGGCGACAGCGATCCAGCGATCATCCGGGCTGACAGTGGTGGCGGTGGGGGCAGCCGGGAGTGTGACGGACAGGCGGTGAGAGTCGCGAGGTCGACGCCAGAGCCGGACTTCGCGAAAACCGCCTGACGCCAGCAGATCACCGTCAGGATTGAAGGCGAGTGACTGGACGAGATCCTGGTGCGCAACTGCTGAGGGTCCGAGTGCGGGATCGGTCAGCGTGGCCAGTCTCTGGCCGGAGCCCACGTGATGCAGGTGAATGCGCGAACCGCGGCTGAAGGCGACAGTCTGGGCATCGGGTGCGAGTACCACGGCCTGCACGGGCTGCAGACGCTTTGGCAGAGTCTGCATGGACTGCGGTGACAGGCTGTCGATGCCGCCTGTGCCGCGAGCTCCCTGATCAATCCACAGTTTGAGAAGTCCGAGCTGAGTGGGGGCGAGGTTGCTGGCGGCGACATCGTTGTCTGCCGGAGGCATGACAGGTTCTCGCTGATGAGCTGCAAGTTTCAGCAGCAGGCTGCCATTGGCGTTGCCGGGGACGGCTGCCGGTCCATTGTCGCCGCCTTTTAGAATTCCGGCCGGGTTTTCGAGGATCAGGCCGCCCTGTCGTTCGCTGGCGGAGTGGCAGGCGAGACAGTTCTTCTGCAGGATTGGCAGGACTTCTTTTTCGAAGCTGACCGGTTCGGAACGCTGCAACTGATCGACGGTGAGCGGTGGCCCCGCGATGGTGCTTGCGGAGGCTGGTGGCAGGAATACCTGTGGTGTAAACAGGCGGGCGAGAATCACAGCCAGAATCGGGCGGAGCAGCTGTTTCATACAGGCACCTCAGGTACAGATCTGCTGAATGACATTGCCGTGCACGTCCGTCAGACGAAAGTCCCGGCCAGCATACCGATAGGTCAGTTTTTTATGGTCGAAGCCGAGGCAGTGCAGCATGGTGGCATGCAGATCATGAACACTGACGGGGTTTTCGACAGCGCGGAATCCAAGTTCATCGGTGGCTCCGAAGGTCTGACCACCACGGATGCCGCCACCAGCCAGCCAGACAGAGAATCCCCAGTGATTGTGGTCTCGTCCGGACTGCGGTTTTCCGTCTGCGGAAAGTTCGACAGTAGGAGTGCGACCGAATTCGCCTCCCCATAGGATGAGTGTGTCTTCGAACATGCCGCGCTGCTTCAGATCGGCGATGAGGGCGGCGATGGGCTGATCGATTTGTGCAGCCAGGCTGCGGTGAGCGGATTCGATGTTTGTGTGATTGTCCCACGGCTGTCCGGCACCGTGCCACAACTGTACATAACGGACTCCGCGTTCCAGCAGTCTGCGGGCAATGAGTGTCTGGCGGCCGTGAGTTCCTGTGCCGTAGAGAGCCTGGATGTGGGCTGGTTCAAGGCTGAGATCGAAGGCCTCGGCGGCGTCACGCTGCATGCGGAACGCCAGTTCGAACGACTGGATGCGAGCTTCCAGTCGGGAATCGGTGCGAGCGTTGCGGTGCTGCTGGTTGAGTTGTGCCAGCAGGTTCAGTTGGCGTCTTTGAGCGATCGCGGGGATTTGGGAGTGTTCGATGTTTTCGATGAGTTTACTGAGTTCCTTGTGCTGTGAGTCGATCCATGTGCCTTGGAATACGCCGGGCAGGAAGGCGGATTGCCAGTTTTCGGCGTCTTTGATTGGGAGTCCGCCGGGGCACATGGAGACGAAGCCGGGGAGGTTCTGATTTTCGCTGCCAAGTCCGTAAAGAACCCAGGCTCCGGTGCTGGGGCGTGGCTGAACGGAATCGCCGCAGTTCATGAGCATGAGCGAGGGTTCGTGATTGGGAACCTGTGCCTGCATTGAACGGATGACGGCGATATCATCTATGTGAGCGGCGGTTTTGGCGAAGAGGTCGCTGACTTCAATTCCGGACTGACCACGCGGACGGAATCGAAAAGGTGACGGGAAAGCGGCGCCCGTTTTTCGTTCAGTCAGAAGATTGTCGCTGACGGTGCGGTTGCTGAAGCGTGTGAGAGTTGGTTTGGGATCGAAAGTGTCGACGTGTGAAGGTCCGCCGTTGAGAAAGAAGTGAACGACGCGTTTTGCTTTGGGTATGAAATGCGGCTGCCTCGGTGCCAGTGCCGAGGCGTTGGTGCCGGGGGATTCGGCACGCAGCAGGTCGGCGAGTGCGAGGTGACCGATGCCGAGTGCGGAGGAGGCCAGTGCGGATCTGCGACTGAAGGGCATATTCATGGACGTGCTCGGGGCAACTGTGCCGGGGTGGGAGCGGAAACGAAGCGAAGCGAGCGACCGTGTGAGGCGGAAAGCAGTCAGGAGGGGACAGAAATTTGGGGTGGATGTCCCGTGAGCGGGCAGTGGAGTTCCGGCAGATTTTCCGGACTGCGGTGACCTGAGGGAACGTGTGCTCACGTCGCGGGCGACAAAAAGATTCGACGAAATTTGCCTGTTTTCGAAAATATCGGAGGACATGGAGTTGGGCCAGCTTGAAAAAACGATATGTTTGACAACACGCACATTCTCAGAAAATAAATGCCAACCCGTGGTTTAAAGCAGTTTTGCCGTGGGCTGTGTAGGGAACAGGGTCTCGGATTCGGTCTGTCTGCAGTGTTGTTTGCTGAATTCTTGGAATTCGGATAGATTATTCATAGATTTGTGTTTTCTTCTGTGCTATCGAAAACATACCCCAAAGTGGCATTTCCGAATTCGGATGCCAGGGGTGAGTTGCGATGCAAAAGTGTTTCACTGGCCCCAGTGTGCCGGAAATGTGAATATTTGACGAAGAATTTGTTTTGATCTGCGTGTGGCACGGGGCTGGCGGTGTTGGTCATAGGGTGTATTGGGTGTGAGAAATGCAGTGATCTCGCCATGAGAGTCACGTATTCGGGCTCAGGGACTGGGAGTTGGGTTCATGATTTCCGCGGAACTGAAGGTTGTCGGTGGCAAGCATACCGGCCAGGTAATTCCCTTGAATCGGCGGAAGTTTCTGATTGGTCGTGAGCAGGATTGTCAGTTGCGGCCGAACAGCGAAATGGTCAGCCGTCATCACTGTGTTTTTAGCCTGGATGACTTTTCGGTGCGGCTGCGTGATTTGGGCAGTACCAACGGGACTTTGGTAAACGGCGAGCGAATTCAGCGGGAAACTGTTTTGTCAAATGCTGACAGAATAGTGATTGGCAATCTTGAGTTTGAGTTGGTGGCCAGAGCTGACGTGCAGGCTCCTGATGTCGACAGCAAGATGTTGTCGACGGCGGTGCTGATAAACGAAGAAACAGTTTCCTCTCCCATTGTCACGGATGCACCTCCTGTACCGGCTGCTTCTGCCGCTGCAATTCCGGCGGATCAGACTGTGACGATGCCGGCGGCTGCGCTGATGCCTCCGGCTGACAGCACTGTGATGTCGATGCCTCCGATGATGCCGGGGCAGTATCCGTTTCAGCCGATGATGCCTCAAATGGGCGGTTATCCTGGCGGGATGTACGGTGGTTTCCCTTATCAGCCTCCCATGATGCCAGGCTATGGGCAGATGTATCCTCCAATGACGCCTCAGATGGGCTATCCGATGGGCGGGGGGATGATGGTTCCGGGGATGCCGGTACAGGCTCCGGCGCAGCCTGCTGCTGCGGTGGAGGGTGGGGAAGCGGGCAAGCTGGAGGTTTTGCTGCCTGATCCCAGCTCTACGGGGGCTCGCGAGGGCGAGCCTTCAAAGGGCAGTACGGGAGCATCGCCAAAAGATTCAACGAAGCCGACGGGTGCTGCTGACGCGATCATCAAGCAGTATCTGGGTCGTCGCGGCTGATCCAGTTTTGTGGTACTGGCGTGGGGGTGAGGTGATGGGGGATCCTTCGGACGTGCAGAGGCGTTATAAGGAGTTTCTTGATCTGCTTCCTTTGACACTGACGTTGGCGGGTCTGCCACCCAGCGACCATGGCCGGTATTTTACGGCCGAGCAGATAGAGTCACGTTTGTTCACTATTCGGCATGCATGGAAGGCGGCGCGGCAGGTTGTGCGGGAGTGTGTTGCGGGTGGCGGTGATTTACATTCCTGAGTCTTCTGCTGTTTGGCTGTCGAGAAATTCCTGGGAAACCCCTGGTCCTGATCATAAACGTGATTTATTGATTCAAACCATGCCGGTGTGGGTGTCAACAGCGGGTTGGCGTGCCTCGGTTGCTTGACATTGCGCCCGGTGTCCACTACTTTGGGTGGGCGGCAGCCGTTTACTGCTGGCGCGGAATGGTTTTGGGTTCTTGTGAAGCTTGTGTTTGGTGTTGTTTGATTTGTTGTTTTGTGTTGGGCATCGTGCTGAAGGGACCTGAAATGGACAAGATCTAGATCTTCCTCCATTTCTTCAGTTGGCAGTGCGGGCGGGAGTGATCCTGTTCGTGGCCGTTTGGCCGCCATCTGACGAGGTTTTGTCGATTGTCTGCGAGGGCGGTCGGGCACGAAAAGTGGGACATTGATCCCGCTTTTTTTTTACAGATGCAGTGCAGCGAACGTCAGCCTCATGAACGGTAACGAAATACTCAGAATTGTCGATGCGATTCACCGCGACAAGGCCATCGATGCGGATGTGGTCTTTGAGGGTATCGAGCAGGCAATCCTCTCTGCGGCTCGGAAGCATTTTTCCGAGGAAGAGCAACTTGAGGTACGGATTGATCGAGAGACGGGTGAGCCGTCATTGATCTGCGACGGTCGTGCGCTGGAGGCTGACCTGCTGGGTGATCTGCTGGGCCGCATATCGGCTCAGACTGCCAAGCAGGTCATGATTCAGAAGATCCGCGAGGCGGAGCGGGACGCTCTGTACGACGAGTATCTGGATCTGCGAAGCCAGTTGATTTCCGGCCAGGTGACTCGTGTTGACCGTGGCACGGTGATTGTCAAACTGGACAAGATTGAAGCAATCCTGCCTCGCAGCGAGCAGATTCGCAAAGAGAATTTCCGTACTGGCGATCGGCTGCGGGCGATTGTGCTGGATGTTCGTAAGGCTGGTTCGCGGGTGCGTGTGATTCTCAGCAGGACTCACCCGGACTTCGTGCGTCGGCTGTTCGAGGTAGAGATTCCGGAAGTCAATGACCGGGTGATTGAGGTTCGCTCGATTGCTCGCGAGGCCGGCAACCGTTCGAAGGTTGCGGTTTCCTGTTCGGACAGCACCATCGACTGTGTGGGTGCCTGTGTTGGTGTCCGCGGTGCGCGAATTCGCGGCATTGTGGAAGAGTTGGTGGGTGAGCGAATTGACATTGTCCGCTGGAACGATTCGCTGTCGGTGCTGGTTCCCAATGCCTTGCAGCCTGCGGAAGTTGAAGACGTGATTCTTTGTCCGATGCTGGGCAAGGTGATTGTGCTTGTGCGTGACGACCAGTTGTCGCTGGCGATTGGAAAATTCGGACAGAATGTGCGTTTGGCCAGCAAACTGGTGGGCTGGGACATCAACGTGATGACTCAGGTTGAACTGGACGCAAAGCTGGACAAATCGATTGAGGCCTTCTGTGTGATTCCGGAAGTGACTCCGGAGCTGGCGGAAAGTCTGGTCTCGCAAGGATTCTTCTCGTTCGACGACTTGTCCGTGATTGAGCCTGATCAGTTGATGGAGATCAGCGGTCTTTCGGAAGAGGACTGCAGTCGAATTGTTGATTATGCTGACGAAGAGAGTGCTCGGCTGGAGGCCGAAGAGAAGTTTCAGGCAGAGCAGCGCAAGCTGTCGGACGCTCAGTCTGAGCCGGCACCACCGGTGCCGCCAGTGGCTCCCCCGCTGGATTCGGCTGATGTTGGTTAACTGAATTGTTTATTCGCTGGTTTCAGGAGTTGAATCTTCAAGAGTACATCCCGTGTGTCGCTGGTCTGTCCGGTTTGATTGCGGTCAGGCTTAATTTGAGTGAAGACGGAATTGGGTCGGGCGACCGGCCATCGTGTGTGAAGGTGGTTTTCTGATCGGATGGCGGCTGAAAGTTTATGGTTGGTATTGGGGTGCATCGGTCGTAGTTGCACCGATCTTTGTGCTGCCGCGGTTTTGCATGGGAACTGGCCGCAGGTGGCGGCCTAAGGGGTTTGTGTTTTGAAGATTCGTATCTTTGCCTTGGCCAGAGATCTGGGGCTCGACAGCAAGGTCCTGATTGATCTTTGCGAAGAAGCGGGCGTGAAGCTCCGCAACGCTTTGGCGACAATCAGCGAAGAAGAGCGCGATCAGGTGGTCGCCTATTTGCGTCGCAAGGGGACCCCGGGCGCGCCTGACATTCCTCCGGCGCGCGACCAGCAAAATCAGTCTGGTCGTGTCCGTGTTATCGGTGCATCCGGCCGTGGCACAATGCGTACACCTGACGGGCAGCCGTATGAGGCGGGGGGTTCGTCTGAGGGCGAGCCTGACGAACTGGTTTCCGGTGGGGCTGCTGAGGTTGTTGTGGACTCTGCTGATGCAGCGACACCTGCAGCGAAGCGTGAACCGTCTGCTGAGCTTTCGACAGAAGAAGCGGTGCCGGAATCAGTTGCACTGAAGCAGTCTTCTGTTGCTAAAGCAGTGGAACCGGCAAAGCCGGCCGCTGTATCTGCTGAGGTTCCCGAGGCCAGCGCAGCAGTCGTTGCTGAAATTTCTGCTTCGGCAGTTTCCGTGGACCCCGCGACAGTTCCGGTTGCCCCTGCGGCTGCTGGCCGGGCTCCGGCTGTGGCTCCGTTGCCAGCGGGTTCTGTGACGGGTGCCCCTGTGCGACCTGATCCGGTGGCTCAGGGGGGCGATTCTGCGCGACGGCCGCGGATGCAGCAACTGCGTGAGATGCGTCCAATTGGATCTGTGAAGGATCGTGACGCGGCAGCGGCTGCACCGCAGCTTGCGCGTCCGGCCGGTCCGATTAAGGTGAATCGTGACAAACCGGCATCGCGGCCAATGGTTGCGGCACCTCCTGATTATGTCGCGCCTGTAATTAAGAAGACAAAGCCGAAGGATGAGAAGGCGCAGAAGCCGGACATGGCATTGTCCGATCTCGTTGACCGTCGCAGTCCGCTGGCGGACCAGTTAAAGGCGCTCCGCGAGGCGCGTGAAGAGCAGGAGGCTCCCAAGGCCGCCCCCGCCCGGCCTGCTCGCCCCGGGATGGCTCGAGGGTCGCTGCTTAAGGAACTCCGTGAGACTCGTGAGGCAGAGCGACAGGCGAAGAAGCTGAAGCGTAAAAAACGCACGGGAGTTGCTGAGCTGAAAACGACGGCTCAGATGACGTTCCCGGTGACAGTTCGTGCGTTGTCAGAGGCAATTGGCCGTCCGGCTCGCGCGATTCTCGGACTGCTGCTCAAGCAGGGCCGGAATGTCACGATCAACGCTGCATTGGGTGAAGAAGAGGCGATGGAAGTCGCCATGGAACTGGGTGTTGACCTGTCCTTCAAGAGGACTCGAGACATCGAAGCTGAGCTGCTGGCATCACTGGACCACGAGGATCCTGCTGAGCTGATGTCCGGGCGTCCTCCGATCATCACGATTCTGGGGCATGTTGACCACGGCAAGACGACGATGGTTGACAAGATCCGCAACGCCAACGTGGCGGCTGGGGAGTTTGGCGGGATTACTCAGCACATTGCTGCCTACCAGGTGAACTACGAGGGTCACTGGCTGACCTTCGTGGATACTCCGGGGCACGCCGCATTCGGTGAGATGCGTTCGCGTGGTGCAAATGTGACTGACATTGTGGTGCTGGTGGTGGCAGCCGACGACGGCGTGATGCCTCAGACTGTTGAATGCATCAGTCATGCCAAGAATGCCGGTGTACCGATTGTGGTGGCGTTGAACAAGATCGATCTGCCTGGCGTTGATGAGCAGAAGATTCTGTCGCAGTTAGCACAGAACGGGATTGTGGCGGCGGAGTGGGGTGGTGAGTACGAAGTCGTGCGGACTTCGGGAGCGAAGGGCATCGGGATCGACAAGTTGCTTGAAACTTTGATCCTGACTGCCGAATTGCACGAACTGAAGGCGAATTCGCAGCGTGAGGCTTTGGGTGTTTGTCTTGAGTCGTTCCGTGACGAGGGGCGTGGTGCGATTGCCTGGCTGATTGTTCAGAAGGGCACCCTGAAGGTTGGTGATGTTGTGCTGTGTGGTTCGACGTATGGTCGAATTCGTGCGATGTACAACGACAGGGACGAGGCGATCACGGAGGCTGGTCTTTCGGTGCCGGTGAAAGTTTCTGGTCTGACCGACGTGCCAGGTGCGGGCGACCACTTCTTTGTGATGAAAGACATCGAGGAGGCCCGTGAGACCGCTGAATCCCGATTGCATGAAGGTCGTCGGGAATCACTGGCGCAGCGAGTGACTCCACGAACCCTGGAAGACATCCTCAATCAGCCTCGCGATGGCGAGGGAGTGCAGGATCTGCCATTGATCTTGAAGGCCGATTCTCCGGGTTCCATCGAAGCTTTGCGAAGCGAGATTGGGAAGTTCGAGCATCCGGAGGTGCGGGTGCAGGTGATCCATTACGGAATTGGTGGTGTCAACGAGAGCGACGTTTATCTGGCGAGTGCAGCAGGCGCGATTGTGATTGCGTTTCATGTGGTCGCTGAAGACCGTGCTCAGATGCTGGCGGACCGAGAAGGCGTTGAGATTCGGCGGTACAACATCATCTACGAGGTGACTGATCACATTCGTCTGGCGTTGCAGGGTCTGCTGCGACCGGAGCGAGTTGAGGTGTCGACTGGGCGAGCGATTGTACTGCGAACTTTCAGCATCAGTCGATTTGGTACCATTGCTGGCTGTCGTGTTTTGAACGGCACGATTTCCCGTGACAGCAGGGTGCATCTGATCCGGGATCAGAAGGTGTTGAACGACTATCGTATTGGTTCGCTGAAGCGTGAAAAGGATGATGCGAAGGAAGTCCGCGAGGGGATGGAGTGTGGCATTCGTCTGGATGGGTTCAACGACGTGAAGGAGGGCGACCTGCTTGAGGCTTATCGTGTGGACGAAATCAAGCGGACGCTGGATTCCTGAAGTTTAGGCTGGACTGAGGAAGGTACATGGTATGTCTGCTCGCAGGACGGCTCGTGTGGCCTCGATGGTTCGGGAGGTGGTCAGTTCGGCCATACTTTCCGAGCTGAGGGACCCGCGTATTCGAAACGTGACGGTGCTTGGTGCCGAGGTCAGTCCTGATCTGCGGTTCGCGCGGGTGCGTATTTCGGTGATGGGTGATGAGAAGACTGCTGCATTGACCATGCACGGGCTGAATTCTGCCAAGGGTTATCTGCAATCGCGGGTGGGTGAGTACATTCGCAGCAGATATACTCCTGAACTGCGTTTTGAGCTGGACGAAGGTGTGCGGAAATCTGTAGAGGCGTCGGCGATTATTCGTGAGGCTCTGGAGCAGGATGCGGCTCGTCACAGGGTTGCGGAATCGCAGCGGTCGGAAATGTCAGACGTGGATGGCGAGAAGCGGGTATTGGAAGCGAATGACGAGTGATCCTCGGTTCAGCGACGCAACAGGTGTCTGCATTCCGGAGTGTTCTTCGATTAAGTTCGGGTCGACAGGAAACTGAAATGGGTACTGCAAAAGCTACCAGGGCAGCCGACAAATCTCAGGTCTGTCGTCGCCTTGTGCAGGCACTGCAAAAGCTTTACGGAAAGTCTGTGCCTTCTTTTCAGGCGTCGGTTCTGGATACCATGCTGTTTGCTGTGTGTCTGGAGGACAACCGCTGGGAGCAGGCGGAGAGAGGGTTAAAGCTGCTGATTTCCTCGTTTTTTGATTTGAACGAAATCAGAGTCAGTTCAGTAACGGAACTCGAGCGGGCGATGGATGGTCTGGCCCATTCCGACCTGAAGGGTATGCGAATCCGTGCGATTCTGCGGCATGTCTTTGAGGGGACATACACCTTCGAGTTTGAGAAGCTCCGTCGGATGACTCTGGAGCAGGCAACTAAAGCTCTGAAGAAGATTCAGGAACTGAGTCCGTTTGTACGGGACTTTGTGCTGCATGAGATTCTCGGGAACCATGTTGTTTATCTTGACGGGGCGATGTTGACGGCTGCTCGCTGGCTGGGGCTGGTTCCGGCGACGGCGGACATTGGGAATGCCTCTGAGTACCTGAAGGCGGGCGTGCGGAAAGCAGAGGTTTCAGAGTTTTGTCATCTGTTGAAGCGTCTTTCGACGGATGTGCGGTTTGCGGGACATTTTTCGGATCCGCTGGACGGCGAATACGACATGGCAGATGTGCTGAACCGGTTGACGGAGTTGCAGTCGCCGAGGAAGAGAGCTTCCCGGGCGGCTGTTGAGGTAGAGAAGCCGGAGCGTTCTGGCAAGGCTGAGAAGTCTTCTGCGAAGAAGCCTGCAGCGGCTAGGTCTGCGGCTGCAAAACCGTCTGCTGCTGCTGCGGTGTCTCCGGGTAAGCCCGTTGCTCGTGCTGCGCCCCCGGCTGCTCGTGAGAAGGGCAAAAGTGGTGCAGCGGCTGCGGGAAGTTCCGGCAAAAAAACGGCTGGCGGAGGATCAGGAAGAGCTGCGGCGAAAGGTGCTGCGGCTTCCGGGAAGTCGGCTTCCAGCAAGCCAGCGAGTCCGAAGAACCGTCGCTGACAATCCTCGCTGTCTGGTCGTTCACGGCAAAGTGAACTCGACAGAAGACGCAACTTAATCGACTATGCCACAGTATTTCTTTATTTTTTCGTCTTACGGATGGGGTACCATGAATCTGTTCTATGCCAGCGCTGGATTGTTTCGTGGTCTGTCGAAATTGTGCAGTCGGTTCAGTGGCTGCAGATCTTTATTCCCGGCAGTGTGCCTGCTGGTGTGTTTCTGTTTGTCGGCGACATGTTCTGCTGTGCTGCGGCCAATGCAGGAGCCGGCGGATCAGCCGTCGGTTGAGGATCAGCCGCCAGAACCACGAACGCTGAAGGATGAGTCCGAGTCTTTGGATCCCACCAACAAGGATGCTCTGGCATGGTACATGGCCGGGCATAAAGCGTTGAAGCGTGGAGATTTGAAAGAGGCGGCGGATGCTTTTGAAAAGTCTGCTGCTGCCACTCCGGATTCCCCGATCCCGCTGCGTGCGCGTGCGATGGTGCTGTTTCGCCTGGGGCGAGCGGCCGATGGTCTTGCCACAGCTGAGACGGCCATGAAGATGGATCAGGATGACTGGCAGACTCGACTGGAGCTGGCGGTGGCTTTTTTTCAGAATCGTAATTTGGGTCGTGCGGTGGAGCTGATTGAACAGGCGGTGGCTTCGAAGTCACTGAATCGAAAGTCTCTGGATTTTATTCAGGTGCATCAGGTGCGGTCGGCGATTCAGTTGCAATTGCGCAATACTGGTACTGCGGCCGACAGTTATGAAGTGATCCTGAATGCACTGGACAAGCCGGAGGATTTTGGACTTTCGCAGCGTGATCATGCAAATCTTCTGCGGAATCGTGCAACTGGCTATGAGTTGACGGGCCGTGTGCTGCTTGAAGCCGGTCGAACGGCGATGGCGATTCGAGCGTTCGAAGGTCTCAGTCGGACTCAGCAGGATCGGCCGGGTGAGCATCATTTGCTGCTGGCGCGTGCGCTGTATCAGCAGGACAAGCTGATGGAGTGTGAGAAGAATCTGGATCGGTACTTTGAGACGGGCAAACGCAGTCGCGAGTCGCTGGCTCTGCTGCGTGATCTGTACGAGAATTCTTCTCGAAGTGATGCTTTGGCGGATCGTCTGAAGCAGCTTTCAGAGACCGCGTCGCAGAAGTCGGAAGTGCCGCTGTTTCTCGGTCAATTGCTGCTGGATCAGGGTAAGGCGAAGGAAGCGGGCGATGTATTCCGCGAGATTCTGCAGACAAGCGGGGAGGCTGAGGCGAACGTTGGTTTGATTCGAGTCGCGGTGGCGGAGCGTGATCCGGCTGCAGTGCTGACGGCATTGAACAAAGCCTCGGCTGCTCGAATCACCTACCGAGAACTGCTCCCGCTGCTGCAGTCACTGGAGACTGCCGAGGATTTTGGAAAGTCACTGGTATCTGTGTGTGTGAAGTCTTTTGAAGCGGGTGATGCAGAGTTGCAGCCGCTGGCAACGTGGTTTTGTGCGGCGACTGCTGCAGAGTTTGAATTGTCAGAGCAGCAGGGACTGTTGCTGAAGGCAACACTGGAGCTGGAGCCGGATCAGGAATTGATGTTGGAGACCCTGGACAAGTATGCTGGCAGTTTGCTGGTGAAGGACGAGTATCAGCAGGCGGCGCGGATTTTTGAGCAGATGCTGGCTCAGCCAGGACTGCCTGACGGTGCTCGTGTGAATGCTTTGTTTCGGATTGCAATTGCATACGGTGCCTTGAAGGATCCTAAAGCTGCCAGAACGGCCATCCGGCAGGCGCTGCAGATACTCCCGAATGAACCGCAGTTGCTGATGCGTCTGGCAGCGATTGAGGCAATGGATGGAAAGCTGGAGGTTGCTGAGGGAATATTGCTGGGTGCAGTGGCGAGTTTGGAGGGTGTTCGTGAGGAGCGTGGGGAACTGCTGATTGATGCGAGACTGCAGTTGGCGGGTGTTTATTCGCGACGGGGGCAGTGGGAGAACGCAGCGGAACAGTATGATGTTTTGCTGCAGATGGAGAATGTGCCGAAGGAGGACATTCGTTCTGTGAAGATGGGCCTTTCGAATGCTCTGGTACAGGGCGGTGATATGGCTCGTGGCGAGAAAGTACTTGAGGAGGTCTATCAGGAGGATCCTCAGGATGCGGGCGTGAACAATGACCTTGGGTATCTGTATGCGGACCAGGGCAAGAACCTGGAGCAGGCCGAAAAGATGATTCGGCTGGCGGTGCAGAATCAGCCGGAGAATCCTGCGTACCTCGACAGTCTGGGCTGGGTGTTGTTTAAGCTGGGACGGAACGAGGAGGCGATTGAGACGCTGAAGAAGGCGAATGGAATTCCGGATTACCAAGATTCCACACTTCTTGAGCATCAGGGGGATGTGCATCAGGCGATGCAGCAGGCTGATGACGCGAAGAAACTGTGGCAGAAGGCGGTAGAGGTCGAGGAGAAGGAGACCAGTCCGGACAAGGCTGTGCTTAAGCGTCTGCGGGAAAAGCTCGGAAACTAAAGCTGTCGCAGAGGGGGTGACTGGCAGTGGCCAGAAAAACGACGATCAGCAGCATGGACGACGACAATGATCCTGCATCGGGGCAGGGATCGTGGGATGGTGGTTCATCCCGCGGTTCCGGAGGCTCGGCGGAAGGCGGTGGTGATCAGGAGCGGCTGGATGATGAACTGCGACCGTCACGACTGCAGGATGTTGTGGGTCAGCGGGATGTGGTGCAACGTCTGATGATTCTGCTGGAGGCTACGAAGAAGCGTAAGGAGCCTCTGGGGCATTTGCTGTTTGACGGTCCGCCGGGTCTGGGGAAGACCACTTTGGCAACTGTGATACCGAGGGAGCTTGCTACGGATATACAGATCACTGCTGGTCCGTCGCTCAACGCTCCCAAGGATCTGCTGCCGTATCTGACGAATGCTGGTCACGGCAGTGTGTTGTTTATTGATGAGATTCATCGGATGCCGCCGGCAGTGGAGGAATTTATCTATCCGGCGATGGAAGATTTCCGTGTGGACATTACTTTGGGTGAAGGCCTGAATGCTCGCACGATCAACATGAAGCTGCAGCAGTTTACGGTGATTGGCGCCACGACTCGCAGCGGCATGCTGACGGCTCCGTTGCGTGACCGATTTGTGAATCGGGAGCATCTGGACTTTTATACTCAACAGGAGCTTTCGACGATCATTCTGAGAAACTCAGGGAAACTCAGAACGCACATGGAGCCTGCGGCGGCGGAGGAGATTGCGATGCGTTCTCGGGGTACGCCGCGAAAGGCCAATAACTGGCTCCGCTGGACTCGTGACTTTGCGGATGCGCGGGCTGATGGTCGGATTACTCTGGATGTTGCGAAAGCGGCTTTGCGTATGAAGGGTGTGGATGAAGCGGGTCTGGAGGAGCAGGACCGACGTTATCTTGAGACGATCATTACGGTGTTTGGTGGTGGTCCGGCGGGTGTGCAGGCGATTGGGCACACGATGAATATTCCGGCCGATACTTTGGAGGACGAGGTCGAGCCGTTTTTGTTGCGGGAGGGTTTTATCCAGAGAACTCCGCGGGGCCGTACAATCACGGCGCGGGCTTTGGCTCATCTGGGCGAGGCCGAGAAGTCGCTGGGTAAAAAGTCGTCTCTGCGGGATCGACCGGGTTTGTTCTAGAGCCTTGAGTGGTGGCTGGTCAGGCGGAGCGGCGATAGAACGGCAGCGTGGTGGTTTTTGCGGGAACGAGGCTGCTGCGGATATCCACTTCAACTGTGATGCCGGGTGCATCCAGTTCGCAGGGTACGAGTGCCATGGCAATGACCTGCTGAAGTGTTGGCGAGAATGTTCCGGAAGTGACGTGTCCGATGGTTTGGCCTGCGGTCAGAATCGGGCTGTTTTCGCGGGCGATTCTTCTTCCCTCCAGCAGCAGGCCTGTGCGTCGGGTTTGCGGACCGTCTGTACGGATTTTCTCCAGTGCTGCCTTGCCGCTGAATTCCGGTTTATCGAAGTGCACGGCATTGTTCAGGCCGACGGACAGAGGATCAATCTGTTCAGAGAGTTCGTGGCCGTAGAGTGGCATACCTGCTTCGAGTCTAAGTGTGTCGCGGCAGCCCAGTCCGGCGGTGATCAGCCCCAGTGGTTGTCCGGTAATTAGCAGTTTTTCCCAGACAGAGACAGCCTCGTTAGCCGGGATGGTGAGTTCAAAGCCGTCTTCCCCGGTGTACCCGGTGCGGGAAATCAGTGCCGGGGCACCGGATGGGCAGGAACCTTGAGCACAGCGGTAATATTTGAGTTCTGCTGCGGCATGCAGGCCGAAATTCCACATGATTTCGGCTGACCGTGGGCCCTGGACAGCCAGCATGGCAGTGTGTGTTGTGAGATCCGTCAACTGGATGGCAGCGTAGCCGGCCGTATGCTCAAACCAATCCAGCAGTTTCAGTCGGTTTGACGCATTGACGACCAGTTCCCAGTGGCTGTCGAGGCGATAGACGAGGATATCATCGAGGATTCCGCCGGCGTGATTGCAGACCAGGGCGTAGCGGACCTGACCGGGCTTCATACGGCTGACGTCAATGGTAACGACGCGATTGAGGAAGTTGCCTGCTTCTGCCCCGGCGAACTTGAGTCGCCCCATGTGCGAGATATCAAAGAGTCCGGCAGCAGAGCGCACTGCAAGGTGTTCGTCAACAATGGAGGAGTACTGGACGGGCATCTCCCATCCGGCGAACTCCACCATCCGTCCAAGATTACGGCGGTGCCATGCACAGAGCGGAGTTTGTTCCATAGTTATCTGCGGTTGCGTTAAGTCATCGGTGTGGTCGTCAGGTTACGGTTGCCGGCAGAACGGGCTGTCGCGGGGCCGGGCGAACTCGTCCAGGTGATTGGCTTAGCTGGTCGGGCGGCAGCAGCATCACCGGCTCGAGGAATAGTCAGTGGTGCATTATGAGAGCGGATATGCGGTTGGCCTTCGAGGTGGTTCCCGCAGTAGCAGTTACAGAACTGCTGTGAGTAGGGCATTTCCAGAGGATCGCCCCAACCGCCGGCGATTTGCGACTGGGCTGCAATGTACATGTAATGATAGGGACGAAAGCTGGCGTAGCAACCGTAGGATGGATATCTCTGGAAGTGACCGTGGATCCAGGTGTCCTGCTGATCGTACGGATACAGTTCAACAACGGTGCCGGATCCGCCGGACCACATACCACGATCAACGTACATCATTTGTGCAGAGGTATCAGTTGATGCCTGGAGCAGCGGAGCAATTGTCAGACAACAGTTTCTGACCATGGAATCCCTCCCAGTCGCCGCGGCCACTGATTAGGGCACAGCGTCAGCAGTTGCTTCTGCCGCGGCACAATCGGTTGATCGGGTGTTGATTATTGTCTGATCGCGGGATCCTGAGAAAATCGGCGGAGCGGCAACGGTTTTTTTGTGAACAGCTTTCGAGAACTTTCTGATCGTCAAACTTTAACGGGAGGATTTCGGTCGGATTTTTCAAATCCGCGGGGAATTTTCGGTCAATCTGGGCTTTGTGTGGATTTGGTATGATTTCGGTTTTGGGATGGAGCCCCATGCAAGACTGAGAGTTTTGCGAGGAGATCCTTGGTTTGAAGAGTCCGTGGACGGCGTTGAAGGTGACGTTGAATTTGGAACAACGCCAGGTGGATGTGTTTGTCGGGCATCCCTCTGGCACGAAGTTTTGTTGTCCTGAATGTTCTGCAACGCTGCCCTGTTACGATCATACTTCTGAACGCCAGTGGCGGCACCTTGACAATTGTTAGTTCAAGACCCTCCTGTACGCGAGCATTCCGCGAGTCAACTGTCCTAACCATAGAGTGAAGCAGATGCGAGTGCCGTGGGCCGAGAAAGGTAGTCGGTTCACAATTCTCTTTGAGCGATTTGCAATTCAGGTCCTGCTGGCGACTCAAACAGTCAAAGAAGCGATGTGCATTCTGCGGACGAAATGGGACCAGACGTGGTCGATTGTGGAACGTGCGGTCGCGAGGGGCAAAATTCGCAAAGAAGCGAAGGCTGTGCCTCGGCCTGGGATGGACGAGAAGGCATTTCTCAAGCGGGCAAAACGACATCACGTTCCTCGACGACCTGGACAACAGCACGGTCGAAGCTTTCAGCGATGGCAACGACACAGACAGCGGAGGTGCCTGTCTTTCTCAGCTTGCTGACTTTCAGATTCAATCGGCCGAAGCAATCGCGAAGTACATGAGTGCTGCGTCTGTGAAAGCCGCGAAGCTCGTCATTCCTTTGGCGGAAAACAAGATTGTGCACGATCGACTTCACGTGATGCAGACGGCGAAAAAGGCCGTGAACAAAGTGCGTCAAGGAGAACATCGCACCCTGATGAAGGACGACGATAAGCGTCTGAGCAAAACAAAGTACATCTGGCTGACGAGCTTTGAGAATCTCTCTGAGGAATAGCAGGCACTCTTCGATGCGACCTAACACCTGCAGCTCCAGACCGGAAAGGCGTGGGCTTACAAGGAAAAGCTTCGCGATCTCTGGAGCCAAACCAGTGCCGCGTCAGCGACCACTTACTTCAACGACTGGTACAAGCGAGTGATTCATAAAAAGCTCGAGCCGATGAAGACCGTCGCGAAATCGATCAAGGAACGCCTGAGAAATGTTGTGAGCTACTGCACTCACAGAATCACCAACGCCGTAGCCGAAGGCATGAACAGCAAAATCATGTCAATCAAACGACGCATCGGTGGCTTCAGAAACCGCGAAAACTTCAAAACAACCATCTTCTTCTACTGTGGCGGGCTCAGCTTCTACCCACAATAAACCCGGATGGAACGATTATGCTCGGTGTCGAAACATCCGGAATTCAGGTCAGAGCAATGGCGGAGGGTAGGGCGGTTTCTGATGGTCTCTGCGGAATTCAGCGGGGCAACCAGAGTCCGGCGGGTGTGACGGTTGCAGTTTTTTCGTCGTCGGAGCGAGCTTTTCGGCGTGCCTTGATGCGGAGGTATGGCGGAATGAATCGTCCGCGGTATCCGAAGTGGGACACGTCCACAGTGTAGTCTGTTCGCCGCGGTTCTCGCAGATCTTCAATCACAAATCCGTGTGTGCAGAGTCCTCCGACCAAATCTTCCAGGCGGTGCAGATATTCAGTGGTGCCATCTTCTCGGTAGGATCTGTCGTTGACTGCGGGCAGTGCTCCCTGGTGGTAGTATTCCAGTCCGATCACGAACTGCTGACGTTCATTGCGGTGACTGATTTGCAGGCTGATGGGCTGTTTGTGCTGTGAGATATACAGTCCCTGGTCCTTCAGGATGCGGCTGATTTCCTGGTAAACCGGCTGGAGATCGGGGATGTAGCAGGTGCTGACGGGTTGGTGCACGATGTCGAAAGACTGGTCTGCGAGCATCGACAGGTCTTCCATCGAGGTCTGGATGGTTTGCACCTGATAGCCGCGGCGACTACTTTCCCGCTGATCGAGTTCCAGCATGGAATCACTGAGGTCGACGACCGTAACGATTGCTCCGGCGGAGGCATACAGGATGGACTGCCAGCCACCGCCTGCTGCCAGGCACAGAACTCGCAGGCCCGCCACGTTTCTGGGCAGCCAGCCGCGTCCATCCAGTGTTTTGAGGGGATTCTGGCATTCTTCATCGGTGGCGGTCCGAGCGAACAGGCTGCCGGAGTCTGCGAGCCTGTTCCAGGCTCTTTGATTGACGTTCAGATGTTCCACGAATGGAAGTCCTGTGGTGGATTCGAGGGATTTGAGTTTGTCCGAGGCAGGTGACGGGCAGTATAACAGGTAATGTTGGGACTTTCGTTCATGCGAGTCAGCAGGTTTTAGGGGTGGCTGGGGTGGTGGAATTTCGTGAATGGGACAGCCCTCAGCCGACGGTTCTGAAACTGGGGGGCAGTCTGCTGGATATTTGGAATCTCGGCAATCTTCTGCGGGCATTTTGTCGTGGGCGTCGCGTGCTGGTTGTGACGGGTGGCGGTGCTGCGGCTGACACGGTGCGTCGGCTGGATTTGTGTTGTGGTCTGCGGTCTGATCAGTCGCACTGGATGGCAATTCAGGCCATGAGTTTCAACGCGGGTTTGCTGATGAGGACGGTGTCCGGGTTGTGTGCGTCTGATGGACTGGAGCAAAGTCCAGGTCTCTGGCCGGAGGGTCGTCCTTTGGTTCTGGACCCGGCCAGGTGGTTACTGGGTGGAGGGCGGTCGGTGGCTGCTCGGATTCCGACATCGTGGGATGCAACGAGTGATTCGATTGCCGCAATCGTGGCGGGGGCGATAGGTGTGGATTCAGTAATTTTGGGGAAATCGTGCGACCCCTGCGGGACGGGGATCGCCGATCTGGCCGCAGGTGGTCAGGTGGATGTGTATTTCCCGAGCTTTTCCCGGGCGATGAAGATCGGCTGGTGCAATTTTCGAGCAGCGGTTCCGAGTGCGGTCTGTTTGCAGCGGTGAGCTGCGTGCGGGGGCATCGGAAGTTGTTCCGTCAGGAAGAACGATGAATCTGATTTATGCGGTGATACTGGGGGCAGTACAGGGTGTTGCGGAATTTCTGCCGATCAGCTCATCGGGTCACTTGGTGATTGTTGGTGAACTGCTGACCAGTCTCTCAGGCCGTGGACTGCCCGAATGGCTGCAGGGTATGACGATGAATGTGGCTTTGCATTTCGGAACGCTGCTTTCGATTGCGACGATTTATTTCCGTGACCTGCTGGGATTACTGAGGCAGGTGCGAGTGCTGCTGCTGATTGTGATTTCGTCAGTTCCTGCGGGTGTGGCGGGTCTGTTGTTCAAGGACCATCTGGATGCATTGTTTCAGAATGCTTTGGCCGCAGGTTTTTGTCTGCTGGTAACGGCCGGCGTATTGCTGACAGCGAGGAGGCTGCGGGGTGTGAATCGCAATTTGTCTGAATTGTCGATGGGGGCAGCTTTGACCATCGGACTGTTTCAGGCGGTGGCGATTTTGCCTGGGATTTCGCGAGCTGGCAGTACGGTAGGGGCGGGACTGATGTGTGGTCTACGACCGCAGGATGCTGCGAAGTTTTCATTCTTTCTGGCTGTGCCAGCGATTGGCGGCGCATCTTTCCTCGAGATGCTCGATCTGTTGAAGCATGGTGAAAGTACCGCTCCGGAATTTCTGCCGATAGTTGCGGGAATGGCGGTTAGTTATGTGGTGGGTGTCTTCAGTTTGCGGTCGTTGATTCGGCTGTTGGCTGCCGATCGTTTGCACTGGTTTGCCTGGTATTGCGGCACTGTGGGTGTGCTGACGATTGTTTGGCAGCTAAAGTGAGCATGGGAGGCTCTGATGTCGAATTCAGGACTGCTGCAGATTGTTCGGGGAGCCTGTGGGCACGACTGTCCGGACACCTGTGCCTGGATTGCCGAAACACAGGATGGGGTCGCTGTTCGGCTGTATGGTGATCCGGATCACCCGTTTACTCGAGGTGTCTTGTGTGCGAAGGTGAATCACTATCTCGAGCGTGTTTATCATCCGGACAGGCTGTTGTATCCGTTGCGTCGCTGTGGACCAAAGGGTTCGGGCCAATTTCAGCGGATCAGCTGGGATGCAGCGTTGCAGGAGATTTCCGCACGCTGGCGGCGGGACATTTCTGAGTATGGTGCTGAATCAATTTTGCCCTTTAGTTCTGCTGGAAATCAGGGTTTGATCCAGCATTCCTCCCTGGATCAGCGGCTGTTTTCGCTGCTGGGGGTCAGTCGTCTGGAGCGGAATATCTGTGGTGCGGTGGCTCATGAGGGGCTTTGTGCCACGCAGGGCAGCGGGGTTGGGGTCAACCCGGAGGATTTGGTCCATAGCAGGTACATCGTGCTTTGGGGAACAAACACGATGGTCACGAACCTGCATCTGTGGCCGGTCGTTGAGGAAGCCAGGCGGCGTGGCGCGAAGATCGTTGTTGTTGATCCGATTCGGACGAGGACTGCTGCGGCAGCTGACTGGCATATTGCGGTGCGTCCGGGGTCGGATACGGCGCTGGCGCTGGCGATGATGCATGTGATTATTCGCGAAGGTCGAATTGATCACGACTATGTCTCACGGTATGCAACGGGTTTTGAGCAGTTGTCAGAGCGAGTGTCGCAGTATGCGCCGGAATCTGTGACTGAGGTGACGGGAGTCAGTGCTGCGGACATCGAGAAGTTTGCTTTGGAGTATTCGGGCGTTGGGCCTTCGCTGCTGAGGCCTCTGATTGGGCTTGAGCATCATCGGAATGGTGCGATGATGTTCAGGGTACTTGCCTGTTTGCCGGTATTGACGGGGGCATGGCGACACCGAGGTGGTGGGCTGGCTCGTTCGACGGGCGCGTTTCAGTATTCGATGCTAAATATGGAGGGTTTGTTGCAGCTGGGGTTGAGTCAGCGATTTGCCAGGTCTCTAAATATGCGTGATCTGGGGCGTGATTTGTGCAGTACAGCTCTGTCGCCGCAGATTCGTTCGCTGTTGGTTTACAATAGTAATCCTGCGGTTAGTCTGCCAAATCAGCATCTGGTGAGGGCTGGTCTTGAGCGCGAAGATTTGTTTACTGTTGTGCACGATTTGTTTGTGACAGAGACAGCGAAATTTGCGGATCTGGTACTGCCCGCGACAAGTCAGCTTGAGCATTTGGATCTGGTGCCATCGTGGGGTCATCACTACGTGTCGCTGAATCAGCCGGCAATTGAACCGTCGGGGGAAAGCGTTGCAAATACGGAACTGTTTCGCCGACTGGCTCGGGCGCTGAATCGTGATGAACCGTGTTTGTATGAAAGTGACGAGGAGTTGCTGCGTACGGCCTTACAAACGGACCATCCGATGATGCGGGGGATTACATTTGATCGTTTGCGGCAGTGTGGCTGGCTGCATTTGAATCATGAGGAGGACTGGCGACCGTTCGCAGCAGGAGGATTTCCGACTTCCAGCGGTCGTGCGGAACTGTGGTCGGGGAAGCTGCAGAGTGTTGGGCTGGATCCGCTGCCGTCTGCGGGTGAGATTCGCCGGGGTGCACCGGGCACGCTGCAGTTGATTTCGGGAAAGACGCTGCATTTTCTGAACACGGGTTATTCGCATCAGGAGCCGCATCGAAGGCGAGAAGGTGTTTTGCAGATTGAGATGCACCGCGATGACCTCGAATCACGGGGGTTGTGTGATGGCGAGTTTGTGCGGGTCTGCAGTTCTTTGGGTGAGATTGTAGCCGTCTGCCGCAGTTCGCGGTCTGTGCAGCGGGGTGTTGTCTGGATGCCATTTGGGGGGGGGCAGGATGCGTTGGGCGTGTCGCGGCATGTCAACAATCTGACTCCGGAAGAACCCACAGACTGGGGTGGCGGGAGTGGTTTTTATGACACATTTGTGGAAGTGTTGAGAGCTACGGCGATTGTTTCCGAGTGACGTTTCTGCCCGGGATGCTCTGTCAACTCAAGCGAGCAAAACTTTTGCAGAAACCTCCAAAAATAGTCCAAAGCCTGCTCATCTCCTATGCAGGCAAAGCTTTGCGAAAAGCTCAGCTGGGCCTGGGGCAAAAATCACTGACAGTCATTTGACACTCGGTTGTCAAAGGGTAACATCGCCGCCGTTGAGTGAGCATGTCGAGCGTGGCATCTGCGGCTGCGTTCGGCACCTATCCTGTCAGTTCCCCGGTCAGTGCCTGAAGACGATCCCCTCGTCGGCTCTTCTGCACGGTGACGGATTCCTGTCTGCGTGGAATCTGTTCATTGTTGCAGATGTGTCAGGGTGCGCGGCGGTTTAATGGAGGGGCGCATGACGCAGCCCGTACGTCACGACGACACCGTTCGATCTCGTCGCAAATCCCGTATTGCAAGTCCGTCTGTTACAGTTGCTGTGGCTGATCGCGATGCGTCAGCCGCTGCAGTTGTGCGCCCGCAGAGAGGTGCAAAAGCTGCCAGTCGGATTAGTGCGTCTGAATCAACTGCACTGGCGTCTGCTCCGGCTGCCTTGTCCGAAGCAGTTCGCAGTGCTGTCGGCGAGCAAAATTATCAGCACTGGTTTTGCCGTAGTTGTCGTCTGCAGGTGAATGGCGACCGCCTGGTGATCTGTGTTGCGAATCCGTTCATTTTGAACTGGATGCTGAAGCGATTCAGGACGGAATTGTCCGCGGCTGCTCAGCGGTTGCTGGGGCCTTCCGGAGTCTGTCATTTTGAGGTGGACGCTGCTTTGTCGGCGGTTGCGGGTCCGGTGGCAGTTCCGGACGAGGTGGCGGGTGTTACTGCGGGTGCTGTTGCGCGAAGTGCTGACCGTGGCGTATCGGCCAGGGCATCTGTGGACCAGCCAGCGGCGCTGGCTGTTGCTGCGGCTGGAGTGGCGATTCAGCGGGCGGGTGCGCAGGCTGAATCCGTATCGTCTGACACAGCTGGCCGGCGTCGTTTCAGGGATTTTTCGTCATTTGTGGCTGGCGAGTGCAACAGTCTGGCTGTGCTTGCGGGGCGACAGATCTGTTTGAACCCGGGTCAGAAATTCAATCCGCTCTTTATTTATGGTTCGACTGGGACTGGTAAGACGCATCTGCTTGAGGCGATTTATTCTCAGATGCGGGCTGATCATCCGAAGTTGCGGACCATGTATCTGACCAGCGAGGCCTTTACCAATTATTTTACAGCGGCACTTGCGGGCCGTACGGTGGCATCATTCCGGCAGAAGTTTCGCAATGTTGACGTATTGATCGTGGACAACATTGAGTTTCTGGACAACAAGCGAGCTACACAGGAGGAGTTTCTGCATACTGTAGTGCAGGTGATAGAGCATGGAGGTCAGGTTGTGATTTCCTCGGATCGGCATCCGAAGATGCTGACGAAGCATCGCGAGGAACTGACCACGCGATTTCTTAGTGGTCTGGTGTGTCGCATGGAGGATCCGGACGAGGAAACTCGTCGTCGGTTGGTGCAGTCGCTGCTGGTGGGAAGTTCAGTATCTTTTTCAGCCGGCGTGGTGGATTTGCTGGTGCGTCGTGGTGGTCGGGGTGTGCGTGAACTGCAGGGGGCAGTGAATCAGCTGCAGACATTCTCGCAGCTGACCGGTCGTCGGGTGATTGAAAGCGCAGTTCGTGAAATGCTTGGAGGGTTGCAAGAGGAGTGTCGCCGGCTGATTCGCATCGGTGATGTTGAGAAGGCGGTGTGCGATGCTTTTGGCGTATCGGCAACGGATCTGCGTTCAGCGTCCCGTCGTAAAGCTCTGGCTGTGCCGCGTGCAATTGCGATGTTTTTATCGCGGAAGCTGACGAAGTCTGCCTACCGTGAGATTGGGGCGTGGTTTGGAGGCCGGGACCACAGTACGGTTGTCGCGGCTGAGAAGCGAGTGGCAGGACTGATTGACTCCAACGATGCGCCTGCGCTGCCAACATTGACATCGTGCAGGTCGATGTCTGAGTTGATTGAGCATTTGGAGCGGCAGATTTCCAGTCTGGCGTCGTAGTTCAGGGACTATTTTTTTGCGGTGCAGGTATTGGCAGGTGGCTGTCGAACCAGTCGACGAGGGCTTTTTCGGCCTGTTGTCCCTGATCTCCGGGAAAACCGTGTGCAGCCCCCTTCATGACGATCAGTTCGCACTTTGCTGAAACTTTCTGCATGGCTTCGTGAAATGTTTCACTGTGGAACAGTGGGACAAGTTCATCTTTGTCGCCGTGGACAAGCAGTGTAGGCGGTGTGCGGCGGGATACGGAGAGCAGGGGGGAAACATCCGGTGCCTGATCGTCGGGGAACACGAGTGCCGGGAATGATTTGCTGAGAGTTTCATGGTTAACGTAGACTCGCAGGTCCGTAGGGGGAAACCACGCCACGACCGCCTGAACTCGGCTGGACGTCTTTTCGAGTTCCACGGCAGCATCGGGGTCACCGTCATCGCCCATGGTTCCAAGTGCGAGTGCGAGGTGTCCACCGGCACTGCCCCCGCAAACACCGATGCGTTCCGGGTCAATTTGGTATTCGGCAGCATTTCTGCGGATGTGTCGAATTGCCAGTCGGGCGTCAGCGACTGCTTCCGGGACCTTGAACCATGGGCTGCTTCCGTGGCGAACGAGAAACAGTGTGTAGCCACGATCTACGATTTTTTCGAACAGGTTCAGATTGCGCTGTTCGGTTCGAACAACGGTTTCTGGTGGTGCCCAGATGGAAACCCAGCCGCCGCTGACCATAAACAGTACGGCTGCCCCGTTGGGGTTGCGGGTTGGGCGGACTACATCATAGGTCAGCGCCATACCGGCTTTGTGGCTGTAGATAACATCTGGACGGATTGTGCGCCAGTCATCGGCATTGAGTCTGTCTGGGATGGTGGTCAGCAGGAGCAGCAGGAAGCAGGCAGCGAGTTTACTCATGTGGCGGGGGCTCCGTTGGTCAGTTTGTGCGGGTGAGTTGCTGAGAGTGCACCTGATCGGTGTGAACGGCAGAAGTTGCCGATTCTGGTGCCTGTATTTCTGTATTTGCGGCTGATTTTGCCGTTTGGCGCGAAGCAATGGTTGCATCGAGCTGCCACTGTATCGATTCCAGTCACAGGATCAAGACCATTGGCTGTAAGGGTTGATTAAACTGTCGTCGGCATCGCAGGGTGCCTGATCTTGTTTGAAACGGGCAGTCGGCTGAGTCAGGGAAGTACGTCATGGAAGCGCATTCGTTTGAGAGCAATGTTGGTTCTTCTCAGGTTCGTCGACGTCTGGGTCGAGGGCTAAGTGTCCTGCTGGGGGGCAATGGTGAATCCGAAGGTCAGGAAGGGCCTGGTGTCATTCCAATGCATCAGCCCTCGGCGGCTCCGGTACCGGGGGCAGACGACATTGCTCTGGATCAGATCGAACGCAGCCCCTCGCAGCCACGACGTGATTTTGATCAGGCAGCGATTGATGAACTGGCCGACAGTATTCGGCGGCACGGAATGCTGCAGCCCCTGATTGTGAGGAAGCGAGAGAATGGTGAACCGGGTTTTCAGCTGATTGCCGGTGAGCGGCGCTGGAGAGCGGCTCAGCAGATCGGTCTGGAGCGTGTTCCGTGTCGTGTGATTCAGTTTTCGGATCGGCAGGCTTCAGAGGCGGCTTTGGAGGAGAATCTGAAGCGTGAAGATCTGAATGTGCTGGAGAAGGCACTGGCCTTTCGTGAGTATCTGGATCGATTTGGCGGAACGATCGAGGATTTGGCTCGTCAGCTGAGTATGAGTCGCGCGAATGTCAGCAATATCATGCGTCTTCTGGAGCTGCCTGAGCCGGTGCAGCAGCTGGTTCGATCGGATCGACTGAGTGCCGGTCATGCTCGCGCGATTCTGCCGCTGTCCGCAGTTCAGCAGGTGCTGGTAGCTGAGCAGATTGAGAAGGAACAGTTGTCCGTGCGTCGGGTGGAGGAACTTGTGCGCGAGCTGCTTAACCAGTCGGAAGCAGCAGAGAACGTTGCTGCTGATGAGCCCGCTGCAGTCGTGCCGCCCGAGCTCTCTAATCATGTGCTTTCGCTGCAGACGGCATTGCGCGATGTGCTCGGAGCAAAGATTGAGATCCGGCTGAAGAAGAACGACGTCGGCCAGATTGTGATCCACTTCCGCGGAAACGATGACTTTGAGAGGCTTATTGGGCGACTGCGAAAGGCTGCCTGACGGCCACTAAACTGATGAGTTCAGATGGCGATGACGTCAGCAGGGCTGTTTCGGAGCATGCGGGGGGCACAGTTGTCAAGCCGCATGTTCAGCCGGGAGCGAGCAGGTGTTCAATTTGTGGGTTGGATTGAAGACGATTGAATGGAAAGAGCCCGCGAAGTGTCGCGGGCTCTTTCAGGCAGTTTGGCTGATCACGTTCCTTCACTTATTTAAGTGATCCCTTCTTCAACGCATCACCACTGACTTCAACCGGTTTCTGGGGGTTGTCGCCGGCTTTCACTTTCACTGTATACTTGCGGTTGATGTAACCGACTTTCTCGTGCCAGATACGGAATTCATGGTCGCCAGCCGGCAGGTTCGGGATGGTGAATTTGCCATCGGCGTCTGTTACTGCTGCGTAAGGATGATCGACAGCCAGCCAGTATGCAGTCATCCACGGGTGAAAGTCGCATGCAACCTTGAACGGCAGAATTTCAGCAGCCTTGATAGTAATTTTCTGACCACTGCCTTTGGCGGTAGCGGGGGCAATTAGCACATTCGTACCGGCATTCTTCAGTGGGTACGTGTGCGTGTTGTGAGCGACTGCATCGCCGGAAATGACTTCAACAGTCTGGCCGGTACGAGCGATCAGAGCGTGCGGAATGAAGACGCAGTTCTTTTGGTCAAACACAACTGTTGTCGGATCAGCAGTTTTCAGATCCGGGTGAATAGTCTTCGGAGCCTTTGACAGGTAGATGAAAGCGTTCACCAGCCCCTTGTTGGATGCGTTGATCACGAGGTCATCCTTGTAGGTGTCAGCAGCAGCGCAGACTTCCTTGTCCTTAATGTCAGCATTTTGTTTGTGCAGGAGTTCGGCGGCCGGAACATTACCGGATACGAGCACCTGTCCAGTGACTGTGCCCCAGTCATCTGCGATGGCTGAAGTGAACGGAATAGCAGACAGAATCACCGACAGCAGAACCTTTTGCATGGTTTTTTTCCAAGATTTGACCTGAGCGGTCTTTTGAACATAGTGCGTCTGCTTCTGCAGGACCGAACCTGCATCCACGGAGAAGCAAACCGCACCACTATGCCGTTATTCACTGAATTTATAGGCACGGATCGGCAGGAAGTCGAATGCCAGTTTTTTCCCGCTTTGCTTGCCGATGCGGTTTGCCAGTGTTGGGAGTCGGCAGGATCAGCAAGCGGACGAATTGGGAAAGGTGCGTTTGCAAGCATGGTGGCAGCGATGCAGGTTGAGTGTGCGAATGTGGCTCAATGTGTGTCGCGGGCGGGCTTAAGTGGGGTATTCAGTACAACTGGCCATGTCCACCGGGTTCAAAAGCAGCGGGGTAGTGGGTGATCTGCGGCTGCTGCTGATCTTTGGGCCAGATGATGGAGATCACGTCGAGTCGACACCGCTGTTCGAGTCGGCGATTTTGTTTGAGCCATGCCAGCGCAGCGCGGGACATGCGATTCTGTCGTTTGCGGTCAACGGCCTCAAATGGCTGCCCAGCATGTTCGGATGACCTTGTTTTTACTTCCACAAAGACCGTGGTATCTGCGTCTTCGGCGATGACGTCGATTTCCCCGAAACTGTTGCGATGCCTTGTGGCAAGTATTTTCAGACCCTTTTCTCGCAGAAACTGAACTGCTGCCCGTTCGCCCTGAGTGCCCAGTCTGCCGGATTCAGATTCAGCCATGTGTGAAGTCCTCAGCTGAGAATTTCACGGAGTACGGTTCCGTGGACATCCGTGAGTCGCATGTCTCGTCCGCCGAAACGATAGGTAAGTTTTTCGTGGTCGGTGCCCATGAGGTGCAGCATTGTGGCATGCAGGTCGTGAATTTCTGCGCGATCGTGGACCGCTTTGTAGCCGAATTCATCGGTAGCGCCGTAGATTGTGCCCCCTTTGATGCCGGCGCCAGCCATCCACAGCGAAAAGCCGAACTGATTGTGATCACGGCCGTCACTGCCTTGCGCGAACGGCGTTCTGCCGAATTCTCCGGACCAGACAACGAGAGTTTGATTGAGCAGTCCGCGTTGTTTGAGATCGGTTAGCAGGGCAGCGATCGGTTTATCAACGGAACGAGCATTTTTTGTGTGTCCGTCGACAAGGTTGCTGTGCTGATCCCACCGGTCCCCGTTACCGGCCGGGCAGGTCAGTTCGATAAAGCGGACGCCTCGCTCAACCAGCCGACGTGCCAGCAGACACTCTTTGGCAAACGTGCGGGTATTGGGGAACTCGTCAGACATGCCATAGAGTTCGTGAGTTTCTTTGGTTTCATTGCTTAGATCCATGAGCTCCGGGACTGCCAGCTGCATGCGGGCGGCCAGTTCGTAATTGCGGATTGCGGATTCCACCTGATCATCGTGGCCGTAGCGATCGACGGAAGCCAGATCCAGTGTTCTGATCAGGTCCAGTTTACGTCGCTGCAGTCCGCTGGCCGTTTCCTGCGGGCGGATATCAGAAACCGGCGGGTCACCAAGTCCGAACACGGAGCCCTGGAAGCTGGCGGGCAGAAAGCCGCTGCCGAAGTTATCGAGCCCGCCTGGTGGAATTAATCCGCCGTTCAGGATCACGAAGTGTGGCAGGTCCTGACATTCTGAACCGAGGCCGTAGCCGAACCATGCACCCATGGACGGACGACCCTGAAGCCCTGATCCGGTGTGCAGGAAGTAATTGGCATTAGTGTGTTCGGGGAAGCCCGAAGTCATGGAACGGACGATGGCCATGTCGTCGACATGCCGGGCAATTTCAGGAAACAGGTCGCTGACCGGAGTTCCGCTCTGACCGTAGTTTTTGAATTTCCAGGGGCTGGCAAGAGTGTTACCGATATTGTTGAACTGTGTGGGCTCAATTTTTGCGGGAAACGGTTGTCCGTTGCGACGTTCGAGTTCTGGTTTTGGGTCGAACGAGTCTACCTGTGAGACACCGCCATCCATGTAGAGGAAAATAATGCTGACAGCGCGGGCTGAAAGGTGAGAGCCCGTATCGGACTGCTGCCTGTTATCTGGTGTTTGTGCAGAGCAGGCAGCGGCCAGCATATGAGCAGCGGCAACCGAGCCAAAGCCGCAGGCAGCTCTGTTAAGCAGAGTTCGGCGGGAGTGCCTGAGCTGACCGACGCAGTAGTGATTTTCACGGGCCATCGTTGTGCCTTATTTGGATTGCCTGAGTCACGGGCCAATTTCTGCGAGCATACCCTTGCGTATTGTCCCTGCAAATTCGGCTGCTGGCAACACTGTGGTTGCAAAACAGACGGATCTGCGAAAGATCAGACAAAGATGATCGATTTGGCCGAACTGGAGATCGCCAGCACTACCGCATGACGAATGCGACATTCCACGGAGATCGCGTAGAAGTGTTCGACAACGCCCTCAAGCTCTCCGGCCAGCTCTGCCTCATACTGTCGGCAGATTTCATCTGCGATGGCCAGTGTACCTGGAAACAGCCCTTCGCCAGTCTGGCCAAAGGCCTTCAGCAGTGCCTTGTCATCAAATTCAACACGTATCAGCGGAGACACGTTCCGGGATTCCAGCGAGGAATCCAGCGATCTGCTCAATGCCGTGTTTCTGCACGGCAACAGCAGCGGAACGCGATTCAGTGAGGCAGGAAAATCTGTTCGAATGCGAGCGACAAGCTGCGGTGTAACAAATAATCCGACTCCGGACTGTCCCAGCGGATGGTTAAAGGCTCGTACACCCCCTGTCGGTGTCAGCGGTGAGTCTGCCAGCACGAGATCCAGTGACTGTCGGCCGAGGTCCGTCAGCAATGTTCCGAGGTCATGTTCGACACACACCAGACGCAGATCGGATGACAGCTGCAAAGCAGGCTCCAGCAGCCTGCGAACCATCAGTTTTGGCATGGCATCGGCCACATCGCCAACAAATTTGGAGCCGGTGGCGACTTCGCCGCTTTTGAGCAGATCCGTCATCTCGCGACCGAGTGAAAAAACCTGTTCGGCATATCGAAAAACCGTGCGTCTGGCTTCCGTCATTTCGAGACGCCTGCTGCGGCGACGAAACAGTTTTCGTCCCAGAGACAGTTCCAGCTGGTGCAATTGAGTACTGATGGGGGGCTGTCCGACATGCAGCTGCTGGGAGGCTTGCTGGATGGTACCTTCGCGAGCCACTACCCATAGGTAGTGCAGGTGATGGTAGTGAAGCCATGTCATGAGCTGCTGTGTTTCGGTGTGAATACGGCGGGTTTATGAAAGGTGTCGGCGATGTGAATTTAGATTGTTGAGGACGGTGTGCGACTCAATTCGGTTCAGCGGGAATTGGTCGAGCGGCATTTGCTGTTTGCGTTCAACCGGTTTGGGGAGCGGATCTGAAGGATTGTGGTGATTTCTGCGGATTTGAATGTTCCGCGTGGAGGGATTGGGCCGCAGTATCGTCTGAATGTGATGGTAGCTGGCTACCGTGATCTGCTGGTTTCGGCAGAGGGTGAAACGCTGGAGGTTGTTGCTGCGGACTGTGCGGCTCGTGGCAGTCGCAATCTGGCACGTCGTTTGATGCGGCAGCGTTCCGGTCGCCGCTACGGCAATGCTGCTGTCGCTTTAGTTCGAGGTCGCTGAAGGCGGGTGTCGGCCTCACATTCAGAAGGGGGGCTGTTCAAATTCATCAGGCGGCTGGCTGATGATTGCCTGTTGTTGTCTGGGCGTGGCGGCCTGAAACGGTGCGGTGAGTGAGGTGGTGTGTTCATCAGCGTTTTCTTTGCTGATGTGTTCTTCGTGCAGTGGCTGGCCAGGGTCTTCCTGCATCTCAAAGAGGAATCGTGACGGCATGGAGTCGCGACGGCGGCCCCATTTCATGCGAGTTTTGCTGCGGGTGATTGTGAGATGATCCATGGCACGTGTGATTCCGACATAGGCCAGTCGCCGTTCCTCGGCAATTGCCTTCTCGGTGTCTTCTTCAATGCTGCGTTTATGCGGGAGAAAGCCTTCTTCCATACCGACCAGGTAGACTCTGGGGAATTCCAGTCCTTTGGCTGAATGCAGCGTCATCAGTCGTACGGCTTCCTGCTGTTTTTCTTCGCCAAGATCGGATTCTTCTTCGCGGTCGAGCAGGGCCATGCTTTCAAGGAACCCACTGAGCGTGGGGTGTTGATTCTTGTCTACGTACAATCCGATGGAGTTGACAAATTCTTCAAGGATGTTCCTGCGAACTTCTCGTTGCGTTTCTTCCCTGTACTGTTTGTCAATTTCGCTTTCGTAGTTGATTTCCTGCAGCAGCGAGCGAGCGAGGGTCGCGAGTTCGGCAGGACGTCCGTGCATGGCAGCACTGTAGCGGGTGAGCAGGCTGCGGAAATCTCGCAGTGCTGCCCCGGCCTTTGCGGCAACGGAGCCGGTTCCGGTGAGCTGTTCTGAGACATCCCAGAAGCTGGTGCGAGTTTTGACTGCCGTCTGGATGATTTTTTCGGTTGAGGATTCACCGATACCGCGTGCGGGCGTGTTGATGATGCGGAGCAGGCTGACTTCATCACGGGGATTGTCGATAGCTTTGAGGTAAGCCATCAGGTCCCGAATTTCGCGGCGATCGAAGAATGACTGTCCGCCGACGAGCAGATAGGGGACTTTGTTGCGTCGCAGTTCCTGTTCAAAGACGCGAGGCTGCTCATTTGTTCGAAAGAGAATGGCAATATGTTTTGGCCTGATGCCGAGTTCCTGGACAAGGTAAGAGATTTCCTGGACGACATTTTCAGCTTCTGCGGTTTCGTCATCAAACACCTGCATACGGACTCCGGACGCAGACTGTTTATGTGCAATCAGGGTTTTCTCGTGTCGCTGTCGATTGTGCCGCACCAGTCTGTTTGCACAGCCAAGAATGTCAGCGGTGCAGCGATAGTTATTTTCAAGTCGGACAGTTTTAGTACCTGGGAAGTGTCGACCGAAGTTGATGATGTGTTCAAGTTCAGCGCCGCGCCAGCCGTAGATTGACTGATCATCATCACCCACGACACACAGATTACGATGCGGTCTGACAAGCATTTCGATCAGTCGAAACTGGACGCCGTTGGTGTCCTGGTATTCATCAATCTGCACGTGGTCATAGCGGGACTGGAATTTCTGCAGTGTGGCGGGGTGTTCGGTGAACAGTTTTACAGTGAGCAGCAGCAGGTCATCGAAGTCAACGGCCCCGGAGGCTCTTAGTCGTTTTTGATATTTTCGATAAGCCATTGCAGCCAGAGTATCATGGTGGGACTCGGTGTGGTTGGATGCTTCTGAGTCTTCGATCCCCAGCATTTTCCAGTGGCTGATGCGGTTGATCAGGTCTGAGGGTTTGAAAGCAGCATCACCGATGCGGATATCACGGAGGGCAGTACGCGCTGCTGACTCCTGATCACTGCGGTCATAGATGGCGAATTTTTTCGGGTATCCAAGTCGATCGATTTCTTCCCGGAGGACTCGTACGCACCAGGCATGGAATGTTGAGACTTCGGGGCGCAGTGAGTCTTTTTTCCCGATCAGCTGGAGGGCCCGTTCTCGCATTTCGCGGGCTGCTTTATTTGTGAATGTTACTGACAGAATGCGGTCGGGTCTGATGCCATGGGCGATCAGATGCGCCATGCGAAAGGTGATCACGCGAGTTTTACCGGTACCTGCACCAGCGAGGACCAGCAGTGGTCCCTGCAGTGTGGTGACGGCTTCGCGCTGCGACGGATTCAGGCCTGCAAGACTGAGCATTGATCGTGCGTATTGTACGTGGACCGTCAGCTGTGATTTACTGTTGTTGGCGCAAATCCTCGCCGCATTGTATTCTCGGAAATATTTACCGGAATTACAAACTGGAGCAGGTAATCCGGGCCACCGGCTTTACTGCCGATGCCCGACATGCGGTAGCCGCCGAAAGGATGTCGCTGCACGAGTGCCCCGGTGATTTCGCGATTGAGATACAGGTTCCCCGCCTGCAATTCTGCGCGAACGCGTCGCAGTGTCACCGGGCTGCGGCTGTAGACACCGGCGGTTAGGGCATAGCGGGTACCATTGGCCACAGTGATGGCGTCGTCGAGTGTGCGAACTCGAATGATTGCCAGAATCGGGCCGAAGAGTTCCTGCTGCGCCAGGGGAGTGGCCGGGTCAACATTGGTAAAGATATGCGGTCCGATGAAGCTTCCCTGACGGCTGAGAGTTCCTGGAGCCACAGCCAGTGCCAACTGGCCACCGTGCTCGGGATCTATCTTGCGGATGAACTCAAGCAGTCGATCGCGTGATTCGTTGTCAATGACAGGACCGATGCGGGTGCCCGGGTCTTCTGCAGGTCCAATCTGCAGACTTTTGACAGCTTCTGTCAGTCGCTTCAGGAAAGGCTCATAAACGGATTCCAGCACAATCACTCGGGAACAGGCGGAACATTTTTGTCCGGAGTATCCGAAGGCGCTGCGAACGACGCCTGTGACAGCCTCATCGAGGTCAGCATCGTCGTCGATGATGATGGCATTCTTGCCGCCCATTTCCGCGATGACACGACGAACGTTGCGTTGTCCAGCAAGTGTTTCAGCGGCAGTGTGGTTGATTTCCAGTCCGACAGACTGAGAACCTGTGAAGGCTACGAGGTCCACGTCAGGGTGTCGTGTCAGTACAGGTCCAAGGTCTTCACCGATTCCGGGCAGGAAGTTGACAACCCCGGCCGGGATGCCGCAGTTGCGGACAATTTCCATAAGTTTGGCAGCAACGACGGACGACTGTTCGGCCGGTTTCATGATCACGGTGTTGCCGGTGACGATCGCCGCCAGCGTCATTCCGGTCAGGATGGCCAGTGGAAAATTCCAGGGTGAGATGACGGCACAAACACCGCGGGGGCGGTAGACGTAACTGTTTTCTTCACCGGGGAAATCGCAGCGACGAGGCTCTGAAAGCCGCTGTGCCTCGTGTGCGTAGTAGGTGCAGAAGTCGATGGCTTCCGCGACGTCTGCGTCTGCTTCCTGCCATGGTTTGCCGGTTTCCAGTATGATCCAGGCTGCCAGTTCAAACCTTCGTTCGCGTATTTCTGCGGCAATCAAGCCCGCGTATTCTACTCGCGACTGTACCGGCACACGTGACCAGGGTTCAAACGCGCGACGTGCCGCAGCGATGGCCTCCGTGGCCTGGTCCTGGCTGGCGGAGGAGACTTTACCGATGATTTCGGAGGTTTTGGAGGGGTTGCGAGAAATCAGTGTGGCGCGGGTGTCACACAGTTTTCCATCGATGACGAGGGGGTAGGTTGCGCCCAAGTGATCGCGGACCCACGACAAGGCCTCTTGCATCGCTTCGCGGATTTCCGGTCTGGAGAAGTCACTGAGCGGTTCGTTGGCGAATCCGGTTTGGGGCGGATCGACAACAGGAGGTTCGGCTGCGGCGTGGCTGGATGGCTTCATGAGCAGGCTTTCGACGGAAGTACTCTCGGTGAAACTCTGGCGTAGAAAAGATTCGTTGGATGTGTTTTCAAGTAGCCTGCGGACCAGATAAGCCATCCCCGGAATGAGTTCTCCGAAGGGTGTATAGATGCGGACGCGATGCCCGCGTTTTTGGAACAACTGGGCTTGCTGGTCACACATGCCGTAGAGCATTTGAATTTCGAGCTCCCGCGACGGCACCTGCAATTGTTCTGCCAGAGCCAGTCCGTGAGCGAGGCTGCGGAGATTGTGGCTGGCCAGAGCCGGTCGCAGCCATTGCCGATTGTGCAGCAGTACGGCCGTGAGTCTTTCGAAGCAGTCATCCGACTGCCATTTGCGGCGAAATACCGGCACTGGCCAGCCGCGGTACCTCGCAACTATATTTTCGAAGTCCCAGTAGGCGCCTTTAACCAGCCGGACAGTGATGGGCGTGCCGCGGTTGCGTGTCCAGTCGAGCAGGTTTTGCAGATCGTCGTCGGCAGACTGCAGGTAGGCCTGTACGACGATCCCGCAGTCGGCAAAATCACGAAACTCGGGCTCCATCAGCACTCGCTGAAAGATGTCGCGTGTGAGCAGTCGGTAATCGTTCTGCTCCATGTCGAAGTGCACGAAGACGTGGTGTTGCCGGGCGGCGCGCAGGATCGGTCGCAGCCGAGCAGACACTCGAAGAAATGAACCTTCAGCATCGACGGGGGCAAACTGGCTGTCCAGAGCCGACAGTTTTAGGCTGACGTTAAGACGCGGGATATGGCCGTGTTCGTCGCAGTCGATTTGCGGATCATCAGGCCATGAACTGACCTCAGCCGACATACCTTCGATCAGTTGCAGATACGACTGCTGGTAGCGATCAGCGTCTGCATTGCTGATTGTGGTTTCGCCCAGCAGGTCCAGCGTAAAAGCCTTGCCGGAGGTTCTCATGCTGCGTACACAGCGGAGCACTTCCGGGACATTGCTGCCGGCGATAAAGCGGCGTGCCATGCGGGCCGCGTTGATGCGGGCGTTGTAGGCGAGGGCTCGGCTGAGAATTGTGTTTCCGGAGGAGAGATCGAGTCCCAGCCGCATGGCCCAGGGCAGTCGATCCCGCACTTCTTCAAAGTATTCTTCGAGATGACGTGCGATGGAGATGTGATCGCGGAGCATTGGCAGGACGTCGACAAAGCGAAACATTTGCAGTTTCACCGCTTCGTCGCCCATGGCCCAGTTCAGCAGGCGATCTTCCCACCAGCGGGCCTGAAACACCGAGGTGGAATTCCGACTGACCTCGGCGAACAGTTGCCCGCCGATTTCCTGTGTCCGCTGCTCTAGGGAATCCTCAGAGCCGGCAGCGGCAGTCTTCTTTTTTGAGGATTTCTTGGCCATAAATGGTTGAATTGAGAGTTTAGCGGCGGAGGACAGGACCAGACGCTGCATGTCTTCCCGGCGTGCGGCGAGAATCAACCCATAGTGTACGCTGAGGGGCCCGGAATGACAAAGAACGCTGCCTGTGATTCTCAGGGGGAACCCGGCACACCCGCAGGAATTCGTCCGAAGCTGCGGAAAATCGGTGTCTGGCGATCTGACGGGCTGATCAGACCGGTGACGTGATTTTCAGTCCGGCTCCCGGCTGCTATTCTTTTGCACCAAACTTTCGCAACATCTCAGAGCAGGAACCTGCCATGACCTTGCCCGCCTCGATCGTTGATCCCGCAGCATTCCGCACCCGCCGCGATGTGCTGGCAAAAGCACTGGCAGTCGGATGTACTCCGGGGCTGGTTCCGCAGGTCGCCGTCGGCGGCACAGTTGCCCCCGCTAGCACAAAGCGGACACGATTTGCTGTGTCCACCTATTCGTTCTGGCAGTTCAATCGAGAAGACCTGCGAGACATTTTTCAGTGTCTGGATCTGGCAGCCGAGTGGGGATTTGACGGCGTCGAGATCCTGCACAGGCAGATGACAGATGAAAGCAATGCCACACTGCAAAAAATCAAACAGCGGGCCTTTATCAACGGTCTGGACTTGTGCGGTTTTTCCACGCATCAGGGCTGGGTTTCTCCGGATGCGGAGGCGCGGCGTAAAAACACCGAGCATACGGTTCACTGTATTGAGCTGTCATATGCCATGGGAATTCCGACCATGCGTGTCAATACGGGCCGCTGGGGAACCAGCGGAAGTTTTGATGAACTAATGAAGAATCGAGGGATTGAACCGGTGCTGCCTGGTTACACGGAAGAGCAGGGTTTTGACTGGGTCATTGAAGGGCTGACGCAGTGCCTTGCGGCGGCGGAACGCTGTGGCGTCACACTGGGGCTGGAGAATCACTGGGGGCTGGGGCGGACTCCGGAAGGCGTCATGCAGATTGTCAAAGCGATCAATTCACCCTGGCTGAAAACCACTCTGGATACGGGCAATTTCTTGGAGGATCCCTATGATCGGCTGGAACTGATGGCTGATGATGCGGTGCTGGTGCAGGCCAAGACCTACTACGGAGGCGGGCTGTGGTATTCGCTGGATCTTGATTATCGGCGGATTGCAGTGATGCTTCAGCGGCATCGATTTGGCGGGTATGTCTCTTTGGAGTTTGAGGGCAAGGACGATCCACGGAAAGCGATTCCGCGAAGCTTGCAGATGCTGCGAGAAGCGTTCAGCGTATAGGTCGTTTGTCCAGTCGACGTTTCAGTCGCAGGGTATTTCCGACGACAGCGAGGCCGTTGAGTGCCATAGCGACGGCAGCAATCAGGGGGCCTCGCTGGCCCAGAATTCCCAGAGTAGCCAGTGGCATGGTAAGGCCGTTGTAAAAGAAGGTCAGAACCAGATTCTGTAGAATAACAGTGAGTGTCTCGCGGGCAATTTGCACGAAATCTGGAATTGCGAGCAGTCGATTGCCTGGCACGACGACTGAAGCGGCCTGCAGCGCAGTTCCGGTACCGCAGGCAATCGCAATTTCACCGGGAGCGACTGTCAGGGCGGCGGCATAGTTCAGACCATCACCCGCCATGACGGTGTAAGGCGGGCTGTTGCGGGGGATTCTGAGTTTTTGCTCAGGGGTAGCATCGGCCTTCACGTCTGTATTTTGGATTCCGCCGGCCTCTTTTTGTTTGTGCTGCGGTATTCAGCGTGCTGGGCTGTCTGATTTGCTCTGGGACACGGTCTGTCCGTCCATATGAACCAGATTGAGCAAACTTTCCTGGTAGCGGTTCCAGGCATGAGGGGACGACATATTGCGAGGAAATGCAAAAGTAATCACCTCGCACAATGCGCCACGTGAGCAAAGATGTTCAAGCGTACCGGGGACAACATCCTGTGGGTACACGAGGCGGGTAAAGCCAAGTGATCGACTGACTCGGGAGGTCAGCGGTGCCGAGTGTGTGTCGCTTCCGAGGACTCCGGTGAGATTATCGGCTGTGCGAATATGCAAGATGCGATGGGGGCGTTCGTTTTCAATGAGCCGCATCAGCAGCTCGGCTTCCGGGCATTTCAGGCTGCGGTCACTGGGGATGGCGTTGAACTGTCGATTGACATTTTGGCCTTTTGAGTTGACCGACTGGGTTTCCGCAGCCCCGTCGGGATTGAGGGTCCGGATAACAAGGGCCTGGAAACCACCGTAGATTAAGCTGTTGTTGTGCAGATGTGTTGCTAGTTTCTCGGTCAGTTCCAGTGCTGCGGGATCGTTTCCATTTATGCTGCCGACGACAATTGTACGTAATGTCCCGTCACCGACTGCGCAGTACTGGAATGGTCTGCCTCCGGCAGATTGTGCGGCATTCTTCCATTGAAGGGCGGCCGGAACCTGCATAGCGAACCTGAGGGGCTGCGGATCAGCAGCGGGCGGTTCATCGAACCGAAGTGGTGAGAGCGTTGTTTCGGTCACAGAATTTTCGCTGGAGACCGGTTTGAATGTTTCCGTACCGACGGCCTGGTGATGCAGCGTCATACAGCCTGCCTGCAGCAGGCAGGCGACCGCAAGCGCGAACCAGTGTCGGAGGTCTGCAGCTGATCGTCTGGCGGCCTTGTTCATATTGAGATCTGTCAGATATCTATGCCAAGTCGACAGCAAAGTTCCTGGCAGCGATCATGCATTTCAATGCTGGAACTGTGCACGTGTTCGGCTTCTGTGATGACTCGCATGTCCTCGATCAATGGAATCCGGGACTGTTTCAATGCCATTTCGCAGCGGCGATTTTGACGACCGTAAACAAACAGCAGTTTGTGTTCATCGAGCTGTACTTCGAGGGGGAGTGCCGGATTGAGCACGGCCAGTCCGCAGCAGCCGTCGTTGAGCAGCAATTCTTCGTGGTCGTAGAGGATGCTTTGCAGGACGGGCATATCGATTTGTTCGCGGTACAGGTCTGAGTGTTGACCGGGAGCACGCTCATGACTGGTTTCGAGGACCACGTCAACGACGGATCCGAGCGGTTCCAGCAAAGACATAAACACATCGAAGAGTCGTTCTTTGCTGACAGAAGCAATTAGCACGGGGATTTGTGCGCCGGTTTCTTCATCACTGTAACAGTCGTGGCGGTAACCGGTTTTGGGAACGATTTCGAGGCTGTAAGCCGGACGGATGGCATCGGTCAGTGTGAAGTCGCCGTACTGCGAGACGCGCATGTGCTGTTCAAGCTGCTCTTCAGTAAGCTGACGGAAGCTGCTGACATCGCTGGACGGTAATCCGTTGCGGTATCCTGTTTTGAGGAAGTTCTGCAGAAAACCCATAGGATCGGTGCTCACGGAATGCCGTGTGAGTGGGACGCTGAGAGGACTTTCTGGAGCCTAGCACCTGGATGTCGAGTGTGCGGGGGCTTTTGGGGAAATCTGCCGAATTCGTAGTTTGCGGCGAGTTTTTGCACTGTGCTGTTTGGTTCCTGGCTGTTCGTGGGTCGTTGTGGGGCGATATAATCTGTATGATCGATCAAATCGTCATCGTGACCAGCAGCGAGTACTGGAGCAGCGGCTGATGTGCGTATTGTGTGCCAGAAGTTCGCAACTGCTGATGTGCGGGCTGCTGTTGTTTTGCAGGTTGTCTTTTTCAGATGCGAATTTGCTGCAGGCGGACGACCATTGGTACCGCATTGAATTCGACGGGCAGCCTGCCGGTCACGAACTGGTGGTATTGGAGCAGTTTGAGGATCCTGTTTCTGGTCGTCTGGGTCGGTTTGAGCGGGAAACGGTGCTGCGACTGAGGCGACTGGGAACCGATCTTTCAGTGCGTGCCAAACTGACGACGGAGGAGTCGGAGGACGGCCGTCTGTTTCGCTGGAGTCTGCAGCGTACGTCCGCTGATGGATTACGAATGCAGCGAAGCGGTGTATGGCAGGAATCCTCGCGGGCCTTCCTGGTTCGGGACGGCATGGGGCCCAATCAGTCAGAGTTACTGGTGGGGTGTTCTGAGCAGCCTCGATCGCCGTTGATTTCTGGGTGGCTGATGTCGGCGTTTCCGCAGGGGGCGCGTGTGTGGAGGTCCTTGGTGTTTTTTCCGGAGAGCAATGAGTCAGCCGAGCTGGAGTTTGCGATGACTTCGAAAGTTTATCGTACTAGTGAAACAGATGGGTCGGGCGTGGTTGACTTGCAGTATGGGTTTCGCCCTGTGGATTTTCCGGAGGTTGAAGCGTCGACTCTGATCTTTCAGAACAAGCGTTATTTAGGATCTGATCAGCGCGTTCTGGGGGCTATGCTGTCGATTCGGCGTGCAGAGCCGGCGCAGGCACTGGGATATCAGAATACGGAAGCACTGGATCTGCAGCTGCGAACACTGGTGCCGGTAACGGGCAAGGTGGAGTGGGGTTTTGATCAGACGATAAAACTGCTGGTGCACACTTCGCCTGAGCTGCGGGGAATTCTTGAATCGTCAGATTTTCAGCGGGTGGAGGAAGGTCAGGAGGGTCAGATACGGGTGGTTCTTCTGGATCCTGCGAAAAGCAATTCTGCAGTCAGAACAGTGCAGGAGCTGACAGCTTCTGAGCTGGCAGAATATCTGGGCTCGGGGAAGTGGGTAGATGCTGCAAATTCTGAGATTTTGCGGACTGCTGTGCTGGCTGCTGGAAATACGGGTGATCGGCGTGAGAAGTGTCGCAGGCTGGTGCAGTATGTCAGCAGTCGGATGCAATTTTCGGCTTTATCGACGTTGCAGCAGCCTGCATCGACTGTGCTTAAGTCATGGAAGGGTGACTGTACTGAGCATGCGGTCCTACTGGCAGCACTTTTGCGTGCTGAGAAGATTCCGTCGAGGGTGGCTGTAGGTTTTCTGTATGTGCCCCGAGCTTCAGCTTTTGCGCCTCATATGTGGGTGGAGGCTTTTGTGGATGGAAGCTGGGTGCCTTTGGATTCGACGATCCCGACCGAGTCAGAGTCGGTGCCGCGGATCCGGGTATCACATTCCTCGCTGGCGGCAGATGCAACGGGCTGTGTCAGGGTATTTGCAGACGCTACAGCTTTTCCTGGGCGGACGGAAGTATCTGTTGAGTTGAACTAAGCGGCGGCGTGTAATCAGGTCAGCCCCAGCAGTGACAGGCTGTCGCGTGAGATCATGGCTTCAATGGCTTCGGTTTTGAGCCTTGGCAGTCGGGTACCTTCCAGTTGATTGTTGAGGCTGCGCAGTCCGGCGAGTGAATCATTGACGGTCGTAAATGGATAGTCTGTGCCGAACAGAAGTTTGTGCCAGACGCCGTATTCCTGAACCAGCATGAGGCTGTTGTAGAGTTGCCATGGGCGGTAGTGCAGGGCAGAAACGTCAGCATAGACATTGGGATGTTTGCGAATGACGGCCACGCATTCACCTTCGAACGGGTGTCCGAGGTGAGCGAGAATCAGTCGCAGTTCGGGAAACCGTGTCGCGACTGTATCCAGTAGTCGCGGCAGAGTGAACTCGAGCGGTGCCTGAGAAATGAATGTTGTGCCTGTGTGCAGCAGCACAGGAAGCCGACTTCGGGAGGCGTAATCCCAGAGTTGATTGAGCCTTTCGTCATCCGGACGGAATCCGGCGTACATGGGCATCAGCTTGATTCCTCGCAGTCCCAGTTCCTGATGTCCGAATTTGAGTTCCTGCTGCCAGCCCGGCTGTGTGGGGTCCAGCGAGAGGAAGCCGATAAGCTTTTCGGGCTGTTGACTGATGTAATGTGCGATGTCGGCGTCGTCGACCCACAGACCACTCAGTTTTGCTTTACCTCCGAAGACGACGGTGCGTACATCGAGCGGTGCGGACTGTGCGTAGCTGTTCCAGGTGACGGTGAGATCGACTTCGACGCCCGCCCGGGCTCGTTTTGCCTGGCTGCGAAAGTCTTCCTGAAAGTGTTCCGGGTAGCGCCAGTAGTGGCTGTGAATATCGATGATGGGCACGGGGTGATCTCCAACTCAGGGTTATGTCTGAGCGTCGTTTTCCACTGGTTTAAAGACGAATTTCAGCCACAGGCCTGCGGCGGCGAGCAGTATGAGGCAGTTGATGTAGAAGATAGGGTCCCACTGTGCACGACCGCTAAGCTTCAGTCGTCCCAGCGCGTCTGCGAGGAGGCCGACAAGCAGTTGGGACGTCATGGCTCCGAATACACCGGCAGAGTTCATCAGTCCGAAAAGTGCGCCTGTGTGTCGTCCGCTGATGCCGATGGCGCAGGACCACCAGAGCGACTGAGTGGCCTGAGTGGCAAAGCAGGAGGCTCCTGTGAGCAGTACGGCGAGGCGATAGTCTGAGCAGAGCAGTGCAGACGAGAGGCATGCTGCGGCGGTAAGAAATGCAGTCGGTCCGGCGATTCGGCTGCGTGCGGGGTAGTTGGAAATCTGCATTCTGTCGACCACCCAGCCCCCGAAGAAGGTGCCAGCGGCTGCGCAGGCGAGGACGACGGAAGTCATCATGCCGGCATCGGCTGGCAGTAGTCCGCGTCCTTTTTCGAGGTACCGGGGAAACCATGAGAAGTAGATGTAGCTGTTGAAGGAGGCGCAGACCATGATGGCACTGAGCATGCGAACGCTGGGATTAGCGAGGACGAGTGCCCATGGGACAGGCGGGACGAGTTCGTGATTTGGTCTGCTGTTCTCGGGGTGTGGGTTATTCTTCCAGTCGCCCGATGTACTGTTTTGTGGAGTCTCATGACGTATTGTGCCGGCCGAGATGAGCTGCAGTTCGGCTGGGTTTACGGATGTATGCTGAGCGGGCTCATCACGGAACCAGATCCAGAAGCCGAAAGCCCAGAGGAATCCAACGCTGCCAAAGGCGGCAAATGTCATTCGCCAGCCGATGTTTTCTATGAGAGCAGCGGCCAGCCAGGGTGCGATAGCACCGCCGGTTTGTGAGGCGGCCAGCAGAATTCCCTGGACGCGTCCGCGTTCCTGTTGCGGGAACCACCTCGAGACGACTCGGGCGGCGTTCGGAAAGGCGCCGGCTTCACCTGCGCCGAACAGGAATCGTATGATGATCAGTGATGTCAGGCCGTTGCAGAGACCGGTGAAAATGGTGAACGCAGACCACCACAGGGAGATGCGTGTAAGGATTTTGCGAGCGCCCCATTGATCGCCCCAGCGACCGGTGGGCACTTCGAAAAGTCCGTAGGCGAGAGTGAAGGCCATCAGCACGAAGCTGCCGCCGGTATTTGAAATCTGCAGTTCTTCGCTGATTCGACCGAGTGCGGCAGAGATACAGATGCGATCGAGGTACAGAATTCCGGAAAGTGCACACAGCCATGCCAGTACGAAGTAACGAACACGACCTGCTGTCTGTGCTTCAGCAGTGGATTCGAACGGACTTTTCGGGTCTGGTGGCATCCGAGTTTCGCCCGGTTGGTATGGCAGTTAATGAAGCCGGTTTTCGGCTGCGCTGTGAGGATTCAATGGGATGCTGCCACAGGAGTGTGCGGGAGACAAGTAGTCTGCGGTATGGATTTCCTGAAGTGCAGCAGGTTGCCCGCATGTTTGCGGATTCAGCGATTCAGTATTACACTGGTCCGTTTCCCGCTGTGGTTGTGAATGCTCAGACATTTCTGAAGGCCGCCGTCGGGGATTTCTGTCAGAGCATAGCAGGGTGTGTCGCGTGTGGAGTCGTCAGATCCCGTTTCGAGTGGATATCGCCGGCATCATCGAGATCATGGGATCATCGCTGTACAGCCGCCCGGAGACTCCGATTCGCGAATTGATTCAGAACGCATACGATGCGATTCTAAGACGCCGTGTCAGGGATCTGCAGTTTCGCGGTCGGATCGACATCCAGCAGGATGCTGAAGCTGGTACTCTGACATTTTCAGATGACGGAATCGGACTGACCGCAGACGAGGCGGAGCAGTATCTAGGGACGCTGGGTATCGGGATGACGGGAATCCTGAAGGGGCGTCATTCGACGGCTGTGAAGAGTTCCATTGCCGGTGATGGCGAGGGGCTGGTCGGTCAGTTTGGAATCGGTCTGTTCAGTGCCTTCATGTTGGCTGATTTTCTGCGAGTGGAAAGTCGCAGTGAGGACAGTCCTGAGGGAGTATGCTGGGAGGCGGGGCCGGGGACTGAGATCCGTCTGTCTTCTGCCGAGCGTGCTCGCTTTGGTACCAGTGTGACATTGCATCTGAAGCCTGAGTTTCGCGTTTGGTGTGAGTCTTTGGAGTCACTGGAGGCAGCGATTCGGGAGTTTGCAGATTTTCTGCCTGTGCCGATTCATGTAAACGATCGACCAGCTCGAGTGAATGTGATCAACGCGCCGTGGTTCGAGGCGACTCCTGAACCCGAATCTTTGGAGCTGGCGTTGGCGGACTACTTCAATGAAGCACCGCTGGATGTCATCCCGATTCGGATGGAGCAGCCTTTGTCGATCGCTGGTGCATTGTACATTTCTCCTCAGAGGACTCCGGGTTTTGCTGATGAATCCACGGTTGCGGTGACAGTGCGTCGCATGGTGATTTCGCGGCGGGTGCGGGATTTGCTGCCGGCGTGGGGCAGTTTTTTTCGCGGCATACTGGAACTGGAAGACGGGACTCCTGTGGCCAGTCGCGAAGATCTGGTGCGGGACGACAACTTCAGAGCGCTTCGCCGGACTCTGGAAGAGCATCTTTATCAGCATCTGGAAGATCTGGCGGACCAGCCGAATTCGCGTCTGGAGTCTATCGTTACGTGGCATCGTTATCATTTTGCCGGTGCAGCGCTGTCTGAGGTGCGATTACGGTATCTGCTGCGGCGGGTGTATCGATTTCAGACTTCAAAGGGACCATTGCTGCTGGACGATATTCTGCAGCAGAGTGCGGCGGACCCGCTGTATGAAAATGATCTTGAGAGTGTGATTTGGTACAATGCAGACCGTCGTCAGGAGTGTTATCTGGACGAACTGTTCAGCAGGATCAATGTTCCATGTGTGCATGCTGTTCGCAGTTTTGAAGAGAATCTGCTGGCTGAGATGCTGGTGGACGAGGATGGTGGAGTTGAACTGCGTCAGGCGACTCCTTCGGCTCAGAACTTCAGCCGGATTGTTCTCGGCATGACTGATCCTGAAGATCTGCAGTCGGGCTGGCAGGATTATTTTGCGAGCACTGATGCGCGTGTGATGATCGCTTCACTGGCCTCCGGGCCTCCCGTGGTGGCTTTTCTGAATGATCGCTACGAGCTGGCTCGTACGTTCGAAGAGTTGCGTCGAGAGGGCGATATTCCGACTGGTTTTCAGCGTCTGATTGATGCCCATTTTCGTCAGACGCCGACGGGCCGCAATGAAGTGGTGCTGAATCGGGCTCATCGGCTGGTGCAGAACGCCCTGCGCAGCGGAGCTGCCAGTCCTTTGGCCAGTGTGTTGCGTGTGCTGGTTATGAATGCACTGACGGCTGCCGGAGCGACTCGAAGTGCGGCTGCGGCGTCCGTGCAGGCCGAGGATCTGGACTGGATTGCGGACGCGCTGCGAGGTCCGGGGGCGTAGCTTGGGGCTTTGTTCTGGCGTGGTAAAATTTCAGTCGAACAGTGACTTTTGGCGAATGGATGGCAGTTGTTTTCCAGGCCACGGTGGCAGTGACGGAAGGCGTGGAAATGCGAGACTGATCTGCGCGTGCATCAGGGCTGCAAAATCCGGGGCATAACGATCATCCGGAGCATGTGTAAAGATGTAAGGCTGCAGCCCCTGCTGCAGCCAGCCACCGATAACAGGGCCCCATTCGGCCAGCCATGGGAGAGTCTGTTGTACGTGATTACGACCGACGATTCGTAGAAACGGATGTTGTCCGGTGACTGTGTGACGCAGCGGTGTTTTGGGTTTGCGTGACTGGGAGATCCGTTCGATTTCGTCTGCCGGCGGTGCGGAATACAAGGGGCGGGAGTCGAAAAGAACAAAATCGATTTTGCGTTCAGTCAGCTGTTCGATCAGCCATTGTTCCTGTCGACCGTGGTCAAACCATCCGTGATGTCGTGTTTCGAGGGCCCAGGGAAGGTGGTCAGGCAGTTGCTTCAGAAAGCTGAGCAGGACCGGGGCTTCTGCTGGAGAGAAATCGGGGGGCAACTGAATGAAAGACGGTCCAAGGACATTGTGGCTCTGGAGGACCTCGGCTGCGGTCACAAATGCAGCAAGTTCATTGTTCGCCATGCGGAGTCGGCGATCGTGGGTGATGGTCCGACTGACCTTCAGGCAAAAACGAAAGCCTGGTGCAGCGGCAACGCCCCATTCATGAAATCGCTCCAGCGGAGGCAGTGCGTAGAACGTGCTGTTGCCTTCAACTGTGCGGAAAACTGATGAATACTGAGGCAGCCAGTCGCGTCTTGCGGCTGTGGCTGTGAAAAGCGACCCCTTCCAGGATTCGCAGGCCCAGACGGGGCAGCCCAGAAACAGTTCAGTCATGGTGATTTGTCAGGCGGCTGCTTCGTCGTCTTCGGGGAATGGCAGGAGTGCAGGTTCCGAATTTTTTCCGGGTTTTTTCAGGGTTTCATAACCTGGCAGATCTTCCAGCTGTCGCAGTGCCCAAGTGGTAAGGAACAGTTTTGTCGTGCCGTAGAGAAAAGGTCGCCCCAGCGAATCGTCTTCTCCTGCGATCCGGATGAGGCCTTTGTCCAGCAGTTGTCGAATCATTTCTGCCGACTGAACTCCGCGGATGGCCTCCACGTCGGCTCGCGTTACGGGTTGCTGGTAGGCGATGATGGTCAGGGTTTCCATCATTGGCGGGGAAAGTCGAGCGGCTGCCTGTCGGTTATGGAGTCGATCTAGCCATGGTGCAAGTGCTGCACGGGTCATCATGATATAACCGGCGGCTGTCTGTTCGATACGGAATGCCGAGCGAGTGCGGTCGTAGCTTTCGTTCAGCGTTGCGACAAGCTGCTGCACTTCGCGACCATCAATCAGGCGAGCGGACTGAGCCAGTTTTCTGGCAGGAACGGCTCCTTCAGCAATCAGCAGTGCTGCTTCAAGTCTGGCGATTCGGACTGTACGAATGAGGCTCCTGTCCGATTGCAGCAGCCCGGATTCGGAACTGCGGCGACCGCCCGTCGGCGATCGAATCAGCATGTTTTCTCGTTCTGAACGAGTTGTTCCGGTGGTGTAATACCGGGGTTGCAGGCTGCGAAGGTTTTGGAGGCTGACTGGGTTACGATCGAGCATCACTGTCCTCGGTATCTTCCGCCCGTCCACAGTTTCATTAATTCAGGCGATTTGCTCGGCGTGCCGACTGCTGACGCCAGTGCTTTACCTGCTGCACGACATCTTCGGCACAGACTGAGCGTGTGGGGCCGATGGCTTCAAATCGATATCGTACCAGCTCGGTTTCACCGCGGAAGAATGCGGCGAAACCGTGGTTTTCCGTAGTTCCAGGAACAAACCAAAGGATGCGTATGGCCCCCATGGCATTCAGTTGACGCAGAGCTGCTTCTGTGGCTGCATCTTCGTGGAAATTTTCGGGCTGTCCGTCGGGCGATTCTGTGGCGGGTGCATCCACTGCTTGTTGAAACGGGTCACTGGATTGAGGTTCTTTGGGCTCGACCGGCTTTGGTCGGGTCTGATTTGGCAGCAGGTCATCGATGGAATTTTCTGTCGCCGGTTCAGGGGAGCCTTTCGATGGCTTGACGGGGAATTCCGGAGCATCAGTCGGCGGTATTTCCGACGTGTCGAATGGTTCGAATCCCAGCAGATCTTCGGAGGATTCTGCACCCTGCGCTGCGGTCTGAGCAACGCCGACCGGGGCGCCGGCTGGGCGCAGAAGTGCGATCGCTGGTACGATGATCAGCGGCAGCGTCATCAGCAGTGTCGACAGCAGGCCACTTCTAGAGGAGTCCATTCCCGCCACTCCAGGACATACTTTCACTACCATTCCATCGGCAGTTTCTGCCGCAGTTTACGGTCCGGCGGAATTTCCGGCAATTGCAGTTTTTGGCTTCCCTGGAGAAGGGCGTTGTCGATAGGAACTGGCTGGGCATTACTCCGGCAGATTTGGCTAATATTTACGGTTTGAAGGCACCTCAGGCAGTGCGGCGGACGATGAATTAGAGGATTTGAAGCCCACACTTGCTGGACTTTGTGCCGGGGTAAGGGATCCTGAGTGATTGACTGGACACAGCCCCGGGAATCCTCGATGGTCTTGATGTAACCCAGTTGGTTTTGTGTCTGCGAGTAACCTGTCGCTGGTTAATGCTACTGGAATTTGCGGGGGATGGTGTGATGGCTGCAACTGAGGGTTTCGCTGCAGGCTTGTCCCGGCGACGTGTGTTCATGGGGGCTGCTGCGGCTGTGGGTGCCAGTTTCGTGGCCGGTTTGGGCGGGGCAGAGGCTTTTGACGAGAAGGTGTCTGAGCATCCGTTGCGACCGGCACTTAGGCTGGCTCGTGAATCGCATCGCCGGATTTTGCAGATGAGTGGTTACGAGTGCATTTTTGCGAAGAAAGAGGTTGTGGATGACGACCTGATTTCGCAGAAAATGAAGCTCAAGATCCGTCATGAGCCATTCAGCGTGTACATGTTGTTCCAGGAGCCTCGAGAGGGGCGTGAGGTGATTTTCGTCAGTGGCCAAAATGACAACAAGCTGCTGGTTCATGAGACCGGGCTGGCAGCACTGATTGGCACATTATCGCTGTCTCCGGAAGATTCGCGAGTCAAGGCGGAGAACCGTTATCCGATTACGAAGGCCGGTCTGGCCAACATGGTGCAGGCAGTGATCGAACAGTGGGAGGGCGAATCGAAGTATGGTGAATGCGACGTTAAATACTTTTCAGATGCGAAGATTGAAAAATACGAAGGTTACACGTGTCAGGTGATTGAAAGCAGCCATCCGGAGCCGCGACGTCAATTCCCGTTCCAGATGACGAGGCTGTGGATTGACGAGAAATCCAAATTGCCGGTGCGGGTGCAGCAGTTCGGTTTCCCGAAGAAAAAAGACGCGAAGCCGCCGGTGATTGAGGATTACGTGTTCACGGACATGCAGCCAGATTTGCGGCTGACGGATCGTGACTTTGACAAGGAAAATCCGGCGTACAATTTTTGAGCTTTGCCGGGCTCATTTCCCAGCGTCTTCATTGAGCACTGCTTCCAGTTCCTTCAGCCCCGAGGCTGCATCGATTTCGTAGTAACCGGGGTGGTAGTGTCTGACCTTCCCGTCGGCACCGATGACGATCCACAGGGGCAGTTGTCCTCGGGATTCCCGAGGATCACCGAAGATTCTCAGCAATGTGCCGTCATCGTACCCGATGGGATAGCTGAGGTTCATGAATTCGGCGATTTTGCGTGCTGCGCGGCGTCCGCGTGCCAGATTCTCTGGAACCTGCAGGTCACCATTTGTACTGACGCCAACCACCTGCAGATTTTGAGTGCGGCGCCGGTTGTAGAGGAATTCAAGGTATCCGGTCTGTCCATAGGGTTCGGAGAGCGGAGCGTCTTTGTAGTCCCAGAAGTGCAGAATGACGGTTCGGCCTTTGAGGGATTCTGAGTCCAGCGTACCTCCGGCTGTCAGGTTAATTTTGAAGGCGGGTGCTTGCGAACTCATCAGTGACGCGGCACGTCCGGCCGCTGATTCAAGGCGTTTTTTCTGAATCTCGACGTCAGCCCGAATTTGTCTGACGAGTCGTTCGAGGGCTGTGCCGGTGGCCCGTTTTGCAAGTTCCTCGAGAGCAGCGACCGAATCACCAATTTGCCGCTGGGACAGTTCTGCCAGCTGAGCGTCCGGGCGACGTCCAAGGGCTGTCTGCAGCTGCAGCAGAGCCTTTTGGGTTTGTGTGACGGCAGTATTTTCGTTCTCCGGCAGTTTTCGGGTTCCGGATCGCACCAGCGTCAGGAGGAACTGGTCGCCCTGTCCCATAAAAATGTCGGCCTCTGCTTTGATCAGGATTCCAGTGGTGGCGTCAACCTGCAGGCTCTGTCGTCGCCCTCGAGGCTCACGAGCTTCGAGCTGCCAGACCTGAATATTTTCGGTCGTGCTGGTTTCTGTGGCGGAGAGCTGCCAGCCGTTTTGACTCCACGAATGTCCGGGCTGAATTTCTGCGGGCAGAGCTACTTTGAGGGGCGGCAGTGTGAGAAACCAGGGGGTTCCGTCATAGGGGTAGAGCAGATGGGGCTGGAGCTGGTTTTGTGAGGTTGACGGTCCGGTGAGCCCGAAACTGTCGGGCCACGGGCAACCCTGTCGCAGGTCGTCGGAGAGGTGGAAAAAACAGGCAGTGGGTGAGTCGAAGGTCTGGACTTCGAAGCGGCGGAGTACCTGTCCGTCTCCATCACCGGGCTGTATCAGAGCTCCGGAGTATTCGTGATGGGCTGACCCGGGCTCGTCAGCAGCGGAGACGGATGCAGCGTTGATGAGTGCTGCACAGTTTACCAGAACCGCAGCGAGTGCTGAGAAAATTGTGGTGAACGGGGTGTACTGGATGGGGAACATAGGGCGGGTCCGACCGGTAGCAGAGGGATTTTGGCAGTCAGAAAATCCGACGACGGGCTATTCTTATAGCGGGGTGGAGCAGAGGAAAACAGCAGAGAAGAATTGGAAAAATCGGAAGAAGCGGACAAATTCAGGAGTCAGTGGTTGCAGAGTGGCATGGAATCGGCTGGGGTTTACCCCGAAAATCCTGAAAAATCCCGAGTCAGATTCCGCCGACTGGCAGAATTGAATTCGCGTTCGGGGCAATCTGATCCTATGATCTACGCAGTAATCAGTCTGCGTGTACAGGCCTGACGACAGCTTTGATGCGGTTTGTCGGGACACCTGTCTCACACTGCCTCCAGTAGTTCCGTGAGGGTTAGATTTGTGGCCGAGAACCAGAATCTTGTTGGCGGATACGAATTGAAGAACTGCATTGCCTCTGGCGGCTCAACGCAGGTGTGGGAGGTCACAGAGCAGGGGGGCACTGTACCCTTTGCGATGAAACTTCTGCTGCCGGAAAAGCTGAAAGACTCTGAGGCGAAGGGTGTGCTGAAGCACGAATTCAAGGTTGGTTCACAGCTTGAACACCCAAGTTTTGTGCGGTTTCACAAGCTGGAAATCAATCGGGATCACGGTTTTCTTTTGATGGACTACTTTCGTGCTCCCAGCCTGAAGGCTCAGCTTTCTGCCAATCTGCCAGAGACACAGTCTCGATTGAAGAAGATCGTTGAGGCGGTCTGTCAGGCTTTTGTGCATCTGAATGAAAAGGGCTGGCTGCATCGGGACATTAAGCCAGACAATATTCTGGTGAATAAAACGGGTGAAGTGCGAGTGATTGACTTCAGCCTGGCGTGTGGGCTGGCAACGGGTCTGATGAAACTGCTGGCCGGCAAGCAGAAGAACATCATGGGGACTCGTACGTACATCGCGCCCGAGATCATCATGCGGCGTCCGCCGACTGCCCAGTCTGATGTTTACAGTCTGGGGGTCACAATTTATGAAATCGTCACGGGGGCTCCGCCGTTTGCGGGCCTCAGCCCAAATGATCTGCTGAAGAAACACATCAGCGAAGAGGCGGCACCGCCCTCTGCAGTGAACAAAAACTGCACGCCGGAACTGGATATGGTGCTGATGAAGATGTTGTCCAAGAAGCCCAAAGACAGGCCCCAGGAAATGCGGGATGTGATGTCCTTGTTTCGCAACTGCCGGGTGTTTCTTGAAGATCCGGTAGAACTGCACGACAAGAAGGTCAAGGAGGCGAAGGCCAATGAAAGTCTGAGTGTCGACAAGCGACTGGACAGCCGAGCGGATGCGGATCGCGTATCGCGAGGCATTGCAGCTCCATTGAAGCCCACAAAGTCGAAGCGGACAACGGCTCCGATTGGCGAAATGGCACCTCCGAAAAAGTCCGGTGCTGCACCTGCTCAGGCTCAGCCTGCTGCTCCTGCCGCTCCGATGGCCTACGGAATGCCGGGTATGATGCCACAGCCGATGATGCCCGGGATGATGCCGGGCATGATGCCACAGCCGATGATGCCCGGGATGATGCCGGGCATGATGCCACAGCCGATGATGCCCGGGATGATGCCCGGGATGATGCCGGGAATGATGCCGGGAATGATGCCGGGAA
>Ga0194112_10000098_pt1 | contig 110579 bp, 102 predicted proteins | sample TA2MahC400mmetaG_FD_146191 | JGI IMG/M metagenome (GOLD analysis project Ga0194112, IMG submission 146191) | Freshwater microbial communities from Lake Tanganyika, Tanzania - TA2015016 Mahale Deep Cast 400m | ecosystem: Environmental > Aquatic > Freshwater > Lake | place: Tanzania: Lake... | reverse complement strand
GTGGCTGCCCCCCGGGATGCGTGTCCGCATCGCCGAGGGGGAGCTCGACCCGCCGCGCGGCTGGGTCTCCTCCGGTTTCGGGGAGCGGCACCCGGCGCCGGCGCTCGTGGCCTCGGGGACCGTGGAGCTTCCGACGCGGGCCGCGTTCCTCATCGCGCCCGGGCACGAGGGAGAGGGGTCCCCGCGCGCGACGCGTGCGGCAAGCGGGCCAGGCGGCCTCGTTCTCGACGTCGAGGTCGGCCCGGACCGGGAGACGTGGCTCTTCGGTCATGTGTCGGTTCCCGACCGCGGTGCACTCTTCGAAGGCGCCGTCGGTCTTCGGGCCGTCCGCTCCGGCGCGACGGCGCTGATCGGCCTCGACGTCGCGCGCTGGACCGAGTCCGGCCGCGACGCAGCCCATGAGAGCGTTGCGAACCTCCTCGCGGCGGTCGCTCGCGGAAAGGAACGCGCGAAACGATGAAGGTCAGCGTGCTCGGTCTCGGTTACGTCGGCTGTGTCTCCGCAGCCTGTCTCTCCGACATGGGTCACACCGTCATCGGCCTCGACGTCGATCCGCGGAAGCTCGAGCCCCTGCGTCAGGGCAGGAGCCCCATCGTCGAGCCGGGCCTCGCCGAGCTCGTGAAGAAGGGCGTCGCCGAGGGGCGGCTCTCCGTGACCGAGGACTACGCGAAGGCGATCGGCGAGAGCGAGATCTCGCTCGTCTGCGTGGGGACGCCGTCCACCGAGTCCGGCACCCCGAACCTCGAGTACACGAAGCGCGTCTGCGCGCAGGTGGGCCAGGTGCTCAGGAGGAAGAGCGCCTTCCACACGATCGTCTTCCGGAGCACGATCCCTCCCGGGACCGTCGAGACCGAGCTTCTCCCGGTTCTCGAGCGCGAGTCCGGGAAGAAGGAAGGGGAGGGCTTCGGCGTCCTGTTCAACCCCGAGTTCCTCCGCGAGGCCTCGGCCGTCCGCGACTTCCACCACCCGCCGAAGATCGTCGTCGGCGAGAGGACGCCGGGAAGCAGAGCGGGCGATGAGCTCATCCGGCTCTGCCAGGGCATCGAGGCCCCGCTCGTCCGGACGGAGCTCCGCGTGGCCGAGATGGTGAAGTACGCCGACAACTGCTTCCACGCCCTCAAGGTGTGCTTCGGCAACGAGATGGGCAATCTCGCGAAGGCGATGGGCGTGTCGGACAGCCACAAGGTCATGGAGATCTTCTGCCTCGACCGTCAGCTCAACCTCTCCCCGTACTACCTGAAGCCGGGGTTCGCGTTCGGCGGCTCGTGCCTCCCGAAGGACGTCCGCGCGATGGTGCGGAAGGCGCAGGAGCTCGGCGTGAGGTCGCCCGTGATCGAGTCCCTGATGCCGTCGAACCGCGAGCAGATCCAGCGCGCCGTTCAGCTCATCCGCGACACGGGGAAGAGGAAGATCGGCGTCCTCGGCATGAGCTTCAAGTCGGGCACGGACGACCTCAGGGAGAGCCCGATCATCCAGGTCGTCAGCACGCTCATCGGGAAGGGCTACGAGCTCTGCATCTACGACCGGAACATCTCGTGGGAGGAGCTGTTCGGGTCGAACCTGGGCTTCCTCAAGCACGAGCTGCCCTACGCGCAGCGCCTCAGGGCCGAGACGGTGGAGGACCTCGTCGCGCGTTCGGAGGTCCTCGTCATCGCCAACGGCGCCGAGGAGTTCGAGGCGGTCCCGCGGACCATGCGCCCCGACCAGGTGCTCATCGACCTCGTGCGGATCATCGACGACCCGCGCGAGGCGCGAGGGAAGTACGTCGGGATCTCCTGGTAGGGACCTCAGGGGGCCGCGGAAGGCGGAAGGCCGCAGCAGGGAGCGTCCGTGGGTGAGACACGAAGGAAGCACATCCTGATCATCGTGGAGAACCTGCCGGTCCCCTTCGACCGCAGGGTGTGGCTGGAGTCGCTCACGCTCCGCGGCGCGGGCCACGACGTGAGCGTCATCTGTCCGCAGGGCGGCGGGTACCGGGCGTCGCACGAGGTCATCGACGGCATTCACATCCACCGGTATCCGCCGCCCCCGCCGACGAACACCAAGATCGCCTACGCGTGGGAGTTCCCGTACTGCTGGATCGAGACCCTCAAGCTGGCGCGGCGGATCTGGAGGGAGCGGCCGTTCGACGCGATCCACGCCTGCAATCCCCCCGACACCTTCTTCCTCATCGGCCTCCTCTACAAGGCGGCGGGGCGCGTGAGGTTCGTCTACGACCAGCACGACCTCTGCCCGGAGCTGTACCTGTCGCGGTTCGGCGGCTCGAAGTCGATCTACTTCTGGCTGCTGAGGGTCCTGGAGCGGGCGACCTACCGCGCCGCGGACATGGTGCTCTCGACGAACGAGTCGTATCGCGAGCACGCGATGACGCACGGGAGGATCCCTGCCGACCGCGTCTTCGTCGTCCGGAGCGGGCCGAGAGTGACCCGATTCGTCCCGGTACCGCCCGACGAGGGCCTCAAGCGGGGCAAGAGGTACCTCGTCTGCTACCTCGGAGTGATGGCGCCCCAGGACGGCGTCGACTATCTCCTGCGTGCCGCAAGGCACGTGGTGGACGTCGTCAAGAGGAAGGACGTGCACTTCACCCTCATCGGGTCGGGCGACTCGTTCCTCGGGATCAAGGCGCTACGGGACGACCTCGGTCTGACGGACGTCATCGAGATGACGGGCCGCATCCCGGACGAGGACGTCCGGAGGCTCTTGTCGACCGCCGACGTCTGCGTCTGCCCCGATCCGAGGAGCCCGCTCAACGACGTGTCGACCATGAACAAGGTGCTGGAGTACATGACCTGCGGGAAGGCCATGGTCTCCTTCGACCTCAAGGAGAGCAGGTTCTCGGCGGGCGAGGGCGCCCTCTACGCGACCCCGAACGACGAGATCGAGTTCGGAGAGCGCATCATCCAGCTCCTCGACGACGAGGAGCTCCGGGAGAAGATGGGGCGGGCGAACCGCGCCAGGATCGAGGCCGAGCTCAGCTGGGAGCGGACGAGCAGGGAGCTCCTCCTGGCGTACCGCGCGCTCCTCGGCGCGCCGGAGGGCGGGGGCGGCTCATGAGAGGTCCGGTCGCGTGCGTGGCCGCCGTGACCTACCGGTGCAACGGCCGCTGCACCATGTGCGACATCTGGAAGCGCCCGCCCGAGGCCGAGCGCGAGCTCGCGCCGGCGGACTACGCGTGGCTGCCGGCCTCGCTCCGCTCCGTCAACGTGAGCGGCGGCGAGCCCTTCCTGCGCGACGACCTGCCCGACGTCGTGAGGGTCATGCGTGAGAGCTGCCGGCGCGCGCGGATCGTCGTCTCGACCAACGGCCTCGAGCCCGACCGCATCGCGCGCATGGCCGCGGCGATGAAGGGCATCGCCGTCAGGGTCTCCGTGGACGCGGTGGGGCCGACCCACGACGCCGTCCGCGGCGTGGACGGCGCGTTCGAGCGCGCGGTCGAGACCGTGCGCCGCCTGAGCGCGGCGGGCGTGCGGGACCTCGGGATCGCGGCGACCTCGACCGAGCGCACGACCGGGCAGCTCACGGCCGTCGAGCGCCTGGCGTCCGAGCTCGGCGTCGCGTTCATCGCGAGCGTCGCGCACAGCTCTCCCATCTACTTCGGGAACCAGGACGAGAGCCGGCCGTCGTCGGACGGCGTGGTAGAGGAGATCTCGAGCCTCGTGCGGCGGCAGCTCCGCTCGAAGAGGCCCGCGGATTGGGCGAAGGCGTACTACGCGCGCGGGCTCATCGAGTACGTGCGGCGGAGGCCGAGGATGCTCCCGTGCGGAGCGGGTGAGGACCACTTCTTTCTCGACCCGTACGGGGACGTGTACCCGTGCAACGTGCAGGGGACCCGGATGGGGAACGTCCGCGAGGGCAGCTTCGCCGAGCTCGCGGCGCGGTCGCGCGATCTGGTCCGCGAACGCGTGGCCGGGTGCCGCGAGCAGTGCTGGATGGTCTGCACCGTGTCGCCGCCCATGAGGCGGCACCCGCTTCGGCCCGTGGCGTGGATCGCCGCGGCCAAGCTCTTCGGACGCGACGCGGCGGGCGGGCCGTGGGGCGCGGGAGGGCGACAGGGCTCGTGACGGTCCTCATGTGCAACAAGTACTACTTCGTCAAGGGAGGGGCCGAGCGCTACCTCTTCGAGCTTTCACGCATTCTCGAGTCGAAGGGGCACCGCGTCGTCCCGTTCGCCATGCGGCACGAGCGCAACGAGCCGAGCGAGCACTCTGAGGCGTTCGTCTCGCACGAGGGGTTCGACGGTGACGGAGGCGCCATCGGGCGTCTGCGGGCCGCGGCCCGTGTCATCTACAGCGTCGAGGCGAGGAGGAAGATCGAGCGACTGGTCGACAGGGTCGGGCCGGACATCGCGCACGCGCACAACATCGCGCACCAGCTCTCGCCCTCGATCCTCTACGGGCTGGCGGCGAAGGGCGTCCCGGTCGTTCAGACGCTGCACGACTACAAGCTCGTGTGTCCCAACTACTCGATGTTCGTCGACGGGGAGAACTGCGAGCGCTGCGCGACGTGGCGGTACTGGAACGCCTGCGCGAGGCGCTGCATGCGGGGAGCGCTCGCGCCGAGCGCGCTCGTCTGCCTCGAGGCGTACGCGCACCGGCTGCTTGGCTCGTACGCGAGGCACGTGGCGCTCTTCATCGCCCCCAGCCGCTCGCTGCGCGATCGCGTGATCGCGCACGGCGTGTCCCCGGACAAGGTCGTTCACCTCCCGTACGCGATCGACCTGTCCGGCTACGCACCGACCTACGCGGACGACGGCTATGCCGTGTACGTGGGCAGGCTCTCCGCGGGCAAGGGCATCGGGACGCTGCTGGGGGCCGCGGCGCTCGCCCCCGAGGTCCGGATCAAGGTCGTCGGCGCAGGCCCGCTCCTGGCCGATCTCGAGGCGCTCCGCGACCGGGAGCGCCTCTCGAACGTGGAGTTCGTCGGGCATCACACGGGCGAGGAGCTGAAGCGCCTGATGGCGGGCGCGACGTTCGTCGTGGTTCCCTCGGAGTGCTTCGAGAATTCCCCTCTCACCGTGTACGAGGCCCTCGCGCTGGGGAAGGCCGTCGTGGGCTCCGACATCGGCGGCATCCCGGAGCTGCTTGGCGGCGAGGCCGGCGTGCTCTTCCCGGCCGGCGACCGCGAGGCCCTGGCCGAGCGGCTGCGCTCCCTGTGGGGCGACCGGCCGCGGGCGGCGGAGATGGGCAGGCGCGCCCGGGCGCGCGCGGAGGGCGTTTACGGTCCCGAGAGCCACTACGAACGGCTCATGGACATCTACGGACGGGTGGTCCATTGAAGATCGCGATGCTCGGACAGAAGGGGATCCCTGCGACCTACGGCGGGATCGAGCGGCACGTCGAGGAGCTCGCGACGCGGCTCGTGGAGCGCGGGCACGAGGTGACGGTGTACTGCCGCCCGTACTACACGAGGATCCGCGGGGAGTATCGCGGCGTGAAGCTCGCGATCATCCCGAGCGTGCGCACGAAGCACCTCGACACGGCGACGCACTGCGCCCTGTCGGCGCCGGACATCCTCGCGCGCGACTACGACATCGTGCACTTCCACGCCCTCGGGCCGTCGATGTTCGCGAATCTCCCGAGGATGCGCGGGGCGCGGACCGCCGTCACGGTGCACGGCCTGGACTGGCAGCGCGAGAAGTGGGGCCGCTTCGCGCGGTGGGTCCTCAGGCGCTGCGAGTACACGTCCATCTACTTCCCGAACAAGACGATCGTCGTGTCGAAGGCGCTCCGGGAGTACTTCTGGGAGGCGCACGGCGTGACGGTCACCTACATCCCGAACGGGACGGTCCTTCCGCACGTCCGGGAAGCCTCGAAGATCAGGGAGATGGGCATCACGCCCGGGAACTACGTGCTCTTCGTCGGCCGCCTCGTGCCGGAGAAGGGCTGCCACTACCTGCTCGAGGCGTTCAGCCGCGTCTCCACCGACGCCGAACTCGTCGTCGCCGGCGGGACGAGCTTCTCGGCGGAGTACGTGGACAGGCTTCACGCGCTCGGCGGCGAGAGGACGCGCTTCCTCGGGTACGTGTACGGCGACGTCCTCGACGAGCTCTACTCCAACGCCCGGCTCTTCGTCCTGCCGTCCGACATCGAGGGGTTGCCCATCGCTCTCCTCGAGGCCATGAGCTTCGGGAACTGCTGCCTCACGAGCGACATCCCGGAGAATCTCGAGGTCATCGGGGACGACGGCGTGACGTTCCGCAGGGGGGACGTGGACGACCTGGCCGCGAAGCTCGGCGGCCTGCTCGAGCGGCCGGAGAAGTGCCGCAGCCTCGGCGAGCGCGCCAGGCGGCACGTGCTCGAGACCTACGACTGGGACGGCGTGACGCTGCACACCGAGGCGCTCTACTACTCGATGCTGAGAGGATTCTGACCGCGATGGCGGGGGCGGCGCGAGCAGAGGAGATCCGGAGGTCCGTGGACGCGTCCGCGCGGCTTGAGGAGCGGCGGGTGGTCGTGGAGGCCGCGCTGGGGCGCAACCTCCCTGCCGAGGGGGAGTATCCCCCGCGCATCCACGAGGCGCTGCGCTACGCCTGCCTTGGCGGCGGCAAGCGGCTGAGGCCGCTCGTGACGATGGCCGCGGTCGAGTCGGTCGGAGGATCCGCCGAGAGCGTCCTCAAGGCCGCGTGCGCCGTCGAGTACGTGCACTGCTGCTCCCTCGTGCTCGACGACCTTCCCTCGATGGACAACGCGCTCATGCGGCGCGGGAGACCCGCGACGCACCGGGTGTTCGGTGTTGCCACGTCGATGCTCGCCGCGGACGCGCTCCTCATGCATGCGTTCCGGCTCGTCGCCGACAACGCGGTCGACGTCGGGGCCGACGGGCCGCGAACGGCGCAGGCCGTCCGGGACCTCGCGACGGCGGTGGGATCGTTCGGCATGGTCGGCGGGCAGCACGTGGACCTCGAGACCGCCGGAAGCGCCGTCGAGCCCGCGACCCTCGAGTACATCCAGACCAGGAAGACGGGCGCGCTCTTCGCCGCCTCGGCGACGGTGGGGTGCGTTCTCATCGGCGCCCCGGCCGACGCGGTCAGGCGCCTCTCCGAGTACGCGCGGAGCCTCGGGCTGGCCTATCAGATCGTCGACGACATCCTGGATGCCGAAGGCGACCCCGTAGTGATGGGGAAGGACGCCGGTCAGGACGCGAGGAAGGCCACGTTCGTGACAGTCCACGGAGTGGACGCCGCGCGGCGCGCCGCGCGGGCGCTGGGCGCCGCCGCGAAGCGCGCGCTCGAGGGCTTCGACGGGGACGCCGGCGCGCTTCTGGGCATCGTCGACCAGTGCCTCACGAGGTCGTCCTGACCGGACGGGAGGGCGCATGATCCACGCGGTCATCCTCGCGGGCGGCTGGGGAGAGCGGCTCTGGCCGATGAGCACGCGCTCCCGCCCGAAGCAGCTCCTGAAGCTCGCGGGCGACGAGTCGCTCGTCCGGGCGACGGTGCGACGGATCGCTCCGCTGGCGAGTGCGGAGGGCGCCCTCGTGCTGACGGGCGAGGCGATCCGCGGCGCGATCGCGGAGGAGCTCCCGGACGTCCCGCTTGGCCGCATCATCGCCGAGCCCGTGGGGAAGAACACGGCGCCGGCCATCGCGCTCGCCGCGCGTCTGCTGCTGGCGGAGGACCCCGACGCGGTGATGGTCGTCCTGCCCGCCGACCACGTGATCGCCGACGAGGACGCGTTCCGGGCGGCGGTCGCGCTCGCGGCTCGCGCCGCGGACTCCCCGCGGGCGCTCGCGACGCTGGGCATCCGGCCGACGCGTCCGGAGACGGAGTACGGCTACATCAGGCCGGGAGCGGAGTCGGCTGTCCCCGGCGTCTTCGTCGCGGAGGAGTTCACGGAGAAGCCCGACCCCGCGACCGCGCGGGCGTTCCTCTCTGGGGGCCGCCACCTGTGGAACAGCGGGATGTTCGTGTGGCGGGCCGACAGGTTCCTGGAGGAGGTCGCGCGCCACCTCCCGGCGGTCGCGGACGCGCTGGCGTCCGTTCCCGACCTCGGCGACGCCGGGTTCGAAGCCGCGGTCCGGCGCTACTACGACGCCGTGCCCGCCGTCTCGGTGGACTACGGCGTCATGGAGCGGGCCGACGGCGTCGTCGTGGTCCCGGCAGGGTTCGGCTGGGACGACGTGGGATCGTGGAAAGCCCTGGAGCGCGTCTGGAAGTGCGATGAGGCCGGCGCCGCCGCGCGCGGTGATGCCGTCCTCATCGACGCCGAACGCTGCATCGTCTCCGCGGAAGGCGGGGTCGCCGCGGTCGTCGGCGTGTCGGACGTCATCGTCGCCCACACGTCCGAGGCCACGCTCGTCTGCGCGAAGGAGCGCGCCGGCGACGTGCGGCGCGTGGTCGAGGAGCTCAAGCGAAGGCGGATCGTCGAGCCGTAGGAAAGGGCCGCGTGCGAAGTCGTCGCCGGGGGTGCCGTCCCGCGCTTGACGCGCCGCGGGGATTCTGGTAACCGTTGCCGCTTCCGCCGACCCCCTCGACGGTGGCCGGCCACGGCGAGGAGACGGAATGCCGCAGCTCAGGAAGGACCCCGTCCTCGGACGCTGGGTCATCATCTCGACGGAGCGCGGGAAGCGCCCGACCGACTTCGCCCACGAGCGGGAGCCTTCGCGCGGCGGCGTCTGCCCGTTCGACGAGGGCAACGAGGACAAGACCCCGAAGGAGGTGCTGGCGTACCGCCCCGGGGGTTCGGGCCCCGACACGCCGGGATGGCAGGTCCGCGTCGTGCCGAACAAGTTCCCCGCGCTCGCGATCGAGGGGGAACTCGACCGCGCCGGCGAGGGCATGTACGACAAGATGAACGGCATCGGCGCGCACGAGGTCATCATCGAGACGCCTCGCCACGACGCGACGTTCGAGGGGCTTCCGCTCGAGCACGTCGCGCTCGTCGTCAAGGCGGCCCAGGACAGGATGCTCGACCTGCAGGGCGACACGCGCTTCCGCTACGTCCAGCTCTTCCGGAACAAAGGAAGCGCGGCGGGCGCGTCACTCGAGCACCCGCACTCCCAGCTCATCGCGCTGCCCATCCTGCCGAAGCGGCTCGCCGAGGAGCTCTCGGGTAGCCAGAAGTACTTCGGCTACAAGGAACGCTGCGTGTTCTGCGACATCGTCGCGCAGGAGACCTGGACCCGGACGAGGATCGTCTGCGAGAACGACGAGTTCATTTCGATCGTGCCGTTCGCCGCGCGCTTCCCGTTCGAAGCGTGGATCCTCCCGCGCAAGCATCTGCCGTCGTTCGAGTACATGGAGGAGGGCACCAGGGTCGCGTACGCGGCCATCCTCAAGGAGACGCTCACGAGGATCACGCTGGCGCTCAACGACCCGCCGTACAACCTGATCGTGCACACGTGCCCGTGCGGTGAGCGCGATCTCAGGTACTACCACTGGCACACCGAGATCATGCCGACCCTCACGAAGGTGGCCGGCTTCGAGTGGGGATCGGGCTTCTACATCAATCCGACGCCCCCGGAGGACGCCGCGCGCTATCTCAGGGAGGTCGATCTCTCACAGCGGAGCGCTCCATGAGGATCCTGATCGCGGCCGCCGAGGTCGCTCCGTTCGCGCGCGTGGGCGGGCTGTCGGACGTCGCGGGCGCTCTGGCGAAGGAGATCGCGCGCGCCGGCCACGACGTGTCGGTGTTCCTGCCGCGGTACGCGAGCATCGACGGGACCGCCTTCGGGCTTCAGCCGGTGGCGGGACTGGGGCCGGTCGGCGTGCCGATGGGCGACCGCGAGGAGCGGGCGTCGCTCTTCCGCGCGCCGATGCCCGGGGAGCCGCGGGTCAGCGTGTTCTTCGTCGGCCACGAGGGGTACTTCGGGCGCCCCGGCATCTACACGGACCCGGCGACGGGGCACGGCTACCCGGACGAGGTCGAGCGGTACGCGTTCTTCTGCCGCGCGCTCCTCGTGTTCGCCGAGGCGATGGGGCTTGCCCCCGACGTCGTGCACCTCAACGACCATCACACCGCGCTGGCCGCGGCATACCTCAGGGGGCCGAACCCGCACGCGGGAGCGCTGTCGCGCGCGGGTGTCGTGTTCAGCATTCACAACCTGGGGTACCAGGGGTGGTTCGACCGGGATCTCCTTCCGCGGCTCGGGTTCAGCTCCGAGCTCTGCTCGCCAGGCAGCCCCTTCGAGTTCAGCGGACGCGTCAATGCCCTCAAGCTCGGCATCGAGTTCGCGGACTTCGTGAACACGGTGAGCGAACGGTACGCGATCGAGATCTCCACGACCGCCGAGTTCGGCCTCGGTCTCGAGGGCGTTCTCGCCGACAAGGCGAGCCGCGGGCGCCTGATCGGGATCCTGAACGGCGTGGACACGGCGGTGTGGGACCCCGCGACGGACCCGCTGATCCCGGCCCACTACTCGGTGTCCGACATGAGAGGGAAGACGGCCTGCCGCGAGGCGCTGACCAAGCGCTGCGGGCTTTCGGTGTCCTCGCGCGCCCCGGTCGTCGGGATCGTCTCCAGGCTCGCGGACCAGAAGGGACTCGATCTCATCAGGGAGATCGCGGACGAGATGATCGGGCTCGACCTCGCGCTTGCCGTGCTCGGGACGGGCGACCGCGCCTACCACGAGTTCCTCACGGGACTGGCGGCGAAATACCGGGGCCGGGTGTCGGTCGACCTGCGCTTCGACGATGAGCTCGCGCACTGGATCGAGGCCGGCTCGGACATGTTCCTTATGCCCTCGCGGTACGAGCCGTGCGGCCTCAACCAGATGTACAGCCTGAGGTACGGCACGGTGCCGGTCGTGAGGGAGACCGGCGGGCTGGCCGACACCGTGACGGACTACGACGCGTCCAAGAACACGGGCACGGGCTTCTCGTTCAGGGAGTATCGCGCCGACGCGCTGCTCTCCGCGCTGCGACGGGCGGTCGGGACGTTCCGCGAGCCCGATCGGTGGGCCGGCATCGTGCGCCGCGGGATGCAGCTCGATCTGAGCTGGGCCGCGTCGGCGCTCAGGTACGCACGGCTCTACGAGGACGCCGCGGCGGCGCGGCGGAAGGCCGAGGCTGGGGAGCTTCGCGCTTGACAGAGGCGCGAGAGGCCCCTATACTCGGGGCTCGAAAGACAGCGCGGGAATAGCTCAGTGGTAGAGCGCCACCTTGCCAAGGTGGATGTCGCGGGTTCGACCCCCGTTTCCCGCTCCAGACTTCGGGGCAGGGGCGATCGGAAGCGACTGCCCCTGTCCGTGCCTCAGGGCGGCGTAGCCAAGCGGTAAGGCAGAGGACTGCAAATCCTTCACCACCGGTTCGAATCCGGTCGCCGCCTCCAGTCTCCCGATCCAGGACCCGTCCGCAGCCGCACGTCGGCCCGGTCGGGTCTGCTGTTCCCACGGCCCGCCGGGGTGGCGGAGCTGGAAGACGCGACGGACTTAAAACCCGTCGGGGCCTTGAGGCCCCGTGCCGGTTCGATTCCGGCCCCCGGCACCACCGCCGCAGCGCGACGCTCCGGTTCCGTCCCCGTTCCCCGATGGCATTTGCGCCTCCTATGGCACAAGGTATGCATCTCGGCATGAAGTAATGTGCCGTGGAGCGCTTTGTTGCATGGAGGCCCGAACAGCCATGGCAAGAGCCGGCGCGGCGTTCGTCGAGTGGGACGATGCGGAGAGGCGGCGGGCGAGGCGCCTGGGTTGGGCGACCGGACTCCTTCTTGCCGTGCTCGTTCTCCTTGCCTGCCCCGGTCGCGCCGAGGTCTCCTACCCGCGGCTGGCGAACATCTACTTCCCGACACTGGCCGGCGCCGACCTTGAGAAGCTCGCGCGGTGGGATCTCGTCGTCCTCACGACGTACACGGGGGAGTCGTGCGGGGACGAGCTCGAGACGCTTCGTCAGCTGAACCCGGACATCAAGCTCATCGTGCACATGCCGGTCGGGTACCACGGGGGCTGGACATGTCCGAGCGCCCTCGGCGGCCTCAGGGACGCGCTGGACGCGAACGGGTGGTGGCTGATGGACACCGCCGGAGAGATCGTCACGCCGCCGTTCGGGTTCGGCATCATGAACATGACCACCTCGTGCGCCCCCGACGGGCAGGGGCAGAGGCTGTGCGACTGGCTGCCGGAGCACATCGCGTCGCACCTCGGGCCGGGTGGAACGTGGGACGGGATCTTCCTCGACTTCTGCATGGACGACATCTCCTGGGTGAGCGGGTACATCCCCAATCCGATCGACGCGAACGGCGACGGCATTGCCGACACGCGGGCCGAGCTGGACGCCTGGTGGAAGAGTGGGATGCGACGGATGGCCGACCGTCTTCGCGAGCTCGTCGGCGACGACTACACCCTGATCACCAACGGCAACAACACGCTGTACGACGTGTGCGACGGCTCCACGCGGGAGAACTTCCCGTTCATGCACGGCGGCTGGTACGAGAACGTCATGCACCCGACGTACGGGTACGCGTCGAACAACGCGAACTACCGCCAGCCGGCCGTCAACATCGTGAACTCGATCTGGGCCGGCGAGGCCGGACCCAACGGCCCCCAGGGCAATCTGAACTACGAGCGGCAGCTCAGGTTCGGTCTTGCGACGACCCTGGTGTACGGAGACGGGTACTTCTCGTTCGACGGGCTGGACGGAGAGGACGCGCACAGCCACATGTGGTGGCATCCTCTGTACGACGTGGACCTCGGGCAGCCCGTCGGACGCGTCGAACGCGTCACGGCATGCCCCGGTGCACTGCCGGGGATGGTCAACGGCGAGTATCTGCGTCTTCGCAGGTTCACCAAAGGCATCGTCATCGTGAACCCGACCGGCGCGCTCCAGGCTGCCGACCTGGGCGGGATGTACTACATGGGCGAGTCGTGGAACGGGCAATTCTTCGAGAGGTCGGGCGCGGTGCACGAGGTGCTCGTCCATGCGCGCTCCGGCGCCATCGTCGTCGGGCGGGGGCACATGCTTGCCAGCTCAATCGTGCTTGAGGTCGTCGGGCGGGGGGTGGGCGGCAGTCCCGAGGTGTCATGGGACGCCCTCCCCGGCGCGGAGCGCTACAGCGTGTACCGAAGCCGGCTCGACGGTTCCGTGCCGGGCGAGCCCGTTCTCGTGGGCGTGGTGGACACGCCGACCTTCGTTGACGACTCCGCCGCGCAGGGCATGGCGTACCGGTATGCCGTTGCGGGAATCGACTCCAGCGGTTGCGAAGGGCAGCTGTCCCGTCCGGTCGAGGTGTCGACCGAGCCGGGGAGCGACCTGCACGTTCACTTCACGGTCGACATACTGGACGGGCGGCTGACCCTCGCGTGGACCGTTTCTGAGAACACGCGCGTTGCGATCATGCGGACTGGAGCGCGCGGAGAGCGCGCGGCGGTCGGCGATGGCCCGCAGGACGGCCCCGGGAGGCTGGTCGACGAGTCGGCCGTGCCCGGCGAGGCCTACGAGTACGAGCTCGTGGAGATCGACGGCGGCGCCGAGCGGGTGCTCGCGCTCGCTCGCTCGCGCGTTCCGGTCGACTCCGCGGGCACCGCGCTTCTGAGCTGCTCCCCGAACCCCGCTGCGGGGGAGACGCTGATCCGGTTCTCGATCGGCGGCGTCGTCGGTCGCGGAGACGTGGCGCGCGCCTCGCTCACGATCCACGACGCCGCCGGGAGGGTCGTGAAGCGGCTGGCCGACGGCCCGCTGCCTTCCGGCCTCCACGAAGCCCGCTGGGCGGCCGACGACGAGGCCGGGAACCCCGTCGCGTCCGGCTGCTACTTCTGCGCGCTGACGGCCGAGGGCCGCACGGACACGGCGAAGCTCCTCGTGATCCGCTAGCCCCGTAGGTCGCCCCGGCCACGCTCTGCGCCGAGCCGCGGCGGGCCGCGCCGGCCCGAGCGGCAAGCCGCCTTGACAGCCCCCCGGTCCGGTGCTAGCGTCACGCGGCGTAGGCTGGCATCCCGGCCGGGAGGCACCATGAATGCCACCGACATCATCATCGGGGTCATCCTCATCGCGGGGCTCATCTCCGGCGTCGCGCGGGGGTTCGTGAGGGGGCTCTTCGGTCTCGCGGGGCTCGTGCTCGGCGTCATGATCGCCGCCGGGAACTACGGGTTCGTGAGCCGACGGGTGTTCGGATTCGTCTCCGACGAGCGTCTCCGCGCGATCGTCGCCTTCATGGCCGTCCTCATCGTCGTGCTCGTGCTCTTCTCCATTCTGGGCAAGCTGCTCTCCAAGGCCGTCCGCCTGGCCGAGATGGGCTGGGCCGACAGGCTCGCGGGGGCCTTCCTCGGTCTGCTGACGGCCTCGCTCCTGTCGGGCATGCTGCTGATCCTGGCGGTGATGGGGGGCGTTCACGGCGAGCGGTTCCTGGCGGACTCCGTTCTCGCCCCGAAGGTCCTCGCCGTGACCGACGCCGTCGTGTCGGTGTTCCCGGGCGCGGCGCAGTCGAGGATCGAGGAGGCCCGGGAGGAGCTCCGCCGCGAGTGGAACCGCCAGCGCGGGCGAGGCACGTCGACGCTCGTGCTCGGCGGCCCGCCTGCCCGGCGCGGCCCGACCGGCGCACGGCCGGCCTGAGGTCACCATCCATAGGCGAGGAGGGCGAGCCATGATGTCCCGCCGGGACGACGCGACCCCGACGAAGGAGTCCTGCGCGTCCGTGCTGGAGCATCTGGGCGTGGACCTCACCGCGCTGGCGCCGCCGCCCGACCCGCTCCTCAGCGACCTCTGGCGCCGCGAGCTCGACAGGCTCAAGGAGGTCCTCGGGAAGCGGGAGCGCCACGGCGCGCTGCTCGTGGGCCCGGACGGCGTCGGGAAGAGAGCGCTCGTCCTGGCGCTCGCCCGCGAGATCGCGGACGGGCGCATCGCGGCCCACTTGCGCGGCCGACGGGTCGTCGAGCTGCTGTTCCACAGGGTCGCGGCCGCGGCCGGCAACCCCGGCGACTTCGAGCGCATCGTCTTCGCCGCCCTCCGGGAGGCGGCGCTCCGCGACGACGTCGTGCTGTTCATGAACGACATCACGAGCTTCATGGGGCTTGTCGGGGGGCGGAGGGACTTCGCCGGCGCGGCGGTCGTCATCGAGCTGGCATGCCGCCAGCCCGGTCTGTACCTCATCGGGGCGACGACGCCCGAGCTTCACCGCGAGGCCGCGGGCGTCTTCCCGTGGTGCGAGAAGCGCCTCGCGCGCGTGGACGTGCAGGAACCGTCCCGCGAGGCGACCGTGGCGCTTCTCGGGCAGGCCGTGAAGTCGTTGTCCGAGTACCATGGCGTCACCGTGGATCCGGACGCGGTCCAGGCCGCGGTCGACCTCTCGAGCCACTACGTTCAGGAGCGCGTCCTGCCGGGGAAGGCGCTCGATCTTCTCGATGAGGCGGCGGCGAAGGCGGTGGTCGCCGCGCCGCCGGGCACGACGCCCGTCGTCGGCACGCCCGAGGTGACCGCGGCGCTCTCCGATTGGGTGGGGATCCCCGCGGAGAAGCTCGCGGAGCGCGGGAACCACGAGCTCCTGGGCCTCGAAGGCGCCCTCATGAGGAGGATCAAGGGGCAGGATCACTGCGTCCGGAAGCTCGCCGACACCGTCCGCGTGGCGAAGCTCGGGCTCGACGAGAAGCCGGGGCGCCCGGACGGTGTGTTCCTCTTCGTCGGGCCGCCCGGCGTGGGGAAGACGGAGCTCGCGCGGGCGCTCGCCGACGAGCTCTATGGCGGACCGCCGCGGCTGCTCACGTACAACATGACGCGATACTCCGAGGAGGACGGCCTCACGCGGTTGACGGGCGTCCGCTTCGGCGACGTGGACCGGTCCGGAGACCTCACGGCGGCGGCGGCGGCGCACCCGCACTCGGTCATCGTGTTCGACGCCATCGAACGCTCGCACCGCGACGTGGCGCTCATGCTCATGCAGATCTGCCGCGAGGGCTCGATCGTCGACGGGCAGGGCAACACGGTCTCCTTCTCGAACGCGACCATCGTGATGATCTCGAATTCGGACAACATCGCTCCCAGGCTCCCCGACGAGCCCACGGTCGGGTTCGGGACGGGCGAGACGGACGCGGAGCAGCGGCGCATCGCTCAGGTGACCCGGGCCGTCGAGGAGTTCTTCCCGCCGGAGTTCATGGACGGCGTGGACGAGGTCCTTCTGTTCTCGCCCCTGTCCGACGTCGCGCTCCGGGAGATCGTGCACCTGCACCTCGGAGACATGCGCGAGCGGCTTGCCGCGCGCGGCGTCGCGCTGAACGTGACCGACGAAGCCGTCTCGCTCCTTGTGGAGAAAGGGGCGAGTCGCGAGTACGGGGCTCGGAACCTCGGCCGCACCGTGGAAGGCCTCGTGCTCAAGCCCCTCGCGCGGTTCCTGTTGTCGAACGGCGCCGTGCGGGACGTGACCGTGCGGGTCGTTGAGGGCGACATCGAGGTGGCCGCCGGCGGCCCGGGCGGCGCCGGCGGGCGGCGGGCGAAGCGAGGCGGAAGGCCGGCGGCATGAAGATGCTCATTGCCGGGCGCGAGGCAGGGGTCGGCCGGGCGATCAGCGTGCAGAACCCGCGCGACGGGTCCGTGATCGACACGGTGCCCGAAGCGACCCAGGCCGAGCTGGAAGAGGCGCTGGCGGCGGCCGCGCGCGGCGCCCGGGCGATGGCCGCGATGACCCGCCACGACCGCGCCCTCGTGCTGGAGCGGGCGTCGGCCGCCATCGCGGAGCGCTCCGAGGAGCTGGCCGGCCTGCTGGCGTCGGAGGTCGGGAAGACCATCCGCGAGGCCAGACTCGAGGTCGCGCGGGCGGCGTCGACCTTCGCGCTGTCCGCGGCCGAAGCGCGGCGTCTGTCCGGCGAGGTCGTGCCGTTCGACGCCGTTCCGGCCGGGCGCGATCGCCTCGGCTTCTGGATGCGGATGCCGATCGGCGTCGTCGCCGCCATCACGCCGTTCAACTTCCCGCTCAATCTCGCGGCGCACAAGGTGGCGCCGGCCATCGCCGCCGGGAACGCTGTCGTGCTCAAGCCAGCGACGGCGACGCCGCTTGCGGACCTCCGGCTCGGTTCGATCCTTTACGAGGCCGGGCTCCCGGGCGAGGCGCTCTCCGTGCTGACCGGGTCCGGCCCTGCGGTCGGTGACGCGCTCGTCGCGCACGCGGCCCCCCGCATGATCACCTTCACCGGGAGCGCCGAGGTGGGCGCGGCCATCGGGGCGCGCGCGGGCCTCAAGAGGCTCGCGATGGAGCTCGGCTCGAACTCGGCCGTCATCGTGACGGAGCGCTGCGACGTCGAGGACGCGGCCGAGCGGTGCGTCCGAGGCGCGTACGCGGTGGCCGGTCAGGTCTGCATCTCCGTCCAGCGCGTGCTGGCGCACGAGTCCGTCATCGGGCGCTTCGTTGACGCCGCCGCGGCCGGCGCGTCGCGACTGCGTGTCGGCGACCAGCTCCTCGAGGACACCGACGTCGGGCCGATGATCGACGAAACGCAGGCGCGGCGGGCCGCGGAGCGGATCGCGGACGCGGTCGCGATGGGCGGCAGCGTCGTGGTCGGCGGCGAGCGCTCGGGCGCGTTCGTCACGCCGGCCGTGCTCACGGGCGTTCCCGAACGGGCGGCTGTTTGGAGGGACGAGGCGTTCGCGCCGGTGATGGTGGTCCGGCCGTACCGGGCGCTCGACGAGGCCATCGCGTCCGTGAACAGGTCGCGCTACGGCCTTCAGGCCGGGATCTTCACGGACGACCTCGGCGAGGCGCTGCGCGCGGCGACCGAGATCGAATGCGGCGGCGTCATGGTCAACGACGTTCCGTCGTACCGCGCCGACCACATGCCCTACGGCGGCGTCAAGGACAGCGGCCTTGGCCGGGAAGGTCCCCGGTTCGCCGTCGAGGAGATGACCGAGGTCCGGCTCGTGGCGTTCCGGAGATGAGGCCTTGGGCAGGGGCTTTTGCCGCTTGACACCCGGCCCGCGCTCACGTATCTTCTTGGAGCGCCGTCGAGCGGCCCGAGAGGGCGCCCGGCTGCGAGGGCGATTAGCTCAGTTGGTTAGAGTGCTTGCTTGACATGCAAGAGGTCACTGGTTCGAGTCCAGTATCGCCCACCACTCGAACATCACAGGGAAGAAGAGGCATCTCGCTTCTCACCTTGAGGGCTCACGGCCCGAAGAGGTCTGTCGGCGTGCTCAGGAGACCGGTCTCCTTGAGTCCGAGGACGGGATGCGTCTCGACGGGGATGCATCCCGTCCGCCGTTTCCATCGCCGCCGTGAACGGCGGCGCGAGCGGAAGGAGGTCAGGTGACGATCCAGGCCCCACGCGTCAACCGGAAGATCCGCATCTCCCAGGTGCGGCTCATCGACGTGGACGGCACGCAGGTGGGCGTCCTCGCGACGTCCGAGGCGTTGGCGATGGCTGAACAGAAGGGACTCGACCTCGTTGAGGTCTCGCCGAAGGCCCGCCCGCCGGTGTGCAGGATCATGGACTACGGGAAGTACATGTATCAGCTGAACAAACGGGCGAAGGAGGCGAAGAAGCGCCAGCACGTGACGCAGGTCAAAGAGGTGAAGATGCGTCCGAAGATCGAGCCGCACGACTACGACTTCAAGCTCCGCCATGCGCGGGAATTCCTCGAGGCCGGCGACAAGGTCAAGTGCACGGTCACGTTCCGTGGCCGCGAGATGGCGCACAAGGAGATGGGCATTCGCCTGATGGAGAAGGTGGCGCAGGACCTCGCCGAGGCGGCGGCGGTCGAGGTGCCGATCCAGTCCGAGGGACGCGCCATGATGATGGTGCTGTCGCCGAGGCCGGGGACGAAGGCGCGGGAGCGAACCGGGAGCAGCGAGCATGCCGAAGGTCAAGACGCATCGAGGGGCGGCCAAGAGGTTTAAGCGCACGGGGGCGGGGAAGATCAAGCGGCCCAAGGCGTACACGGGCCACTTCTTCATCCGCAAGAGCGCGAGGGCGAAGAGGAACCTGAGGAAGCAGGGCTACGTCCACAAGGCCGACCAGCCGCGCATCGAGCGGCTGCTCAGGGACTAGTCTCTCCGGGAGGAAGGGGAAGACATGCCACGGGCACGTTCGGCGCCGGCGTCGAGGCGCAGGCGCAAGAAGATCCTGAAGTCCGCGAGGGGGTACTACGGCGGCAGGAGCCGTCTCATCCGCACCGCGACGGAGACCGTCCACCGCGCGGGCGTCTTCGCCTACGGCGCCCGGAAGGACAGGAAGGGCGACATGCGCCGCCTCTGGATCGTGCGCATCAACGCCGGGGCGCGGCTCCACGGGCTCTCCTACAGCCGGTTCATGCACGGGCTCAGGGAGGCGAAGGTCGAGGTGGACCGCAAGCTCCTCGCCGACATGGCGGTGCACGATGCGGACGGGTTCGCGAGGCTCGCCTCGATCGCGAAGGGGCAGCTTGGGCAGGCATGACGCCTGACGCGGGAGGACCTCGTTGATCGAGCGGCTCTCCGAACTTGCGGCGGCCGCCCTCGGAGACCTCGACGCCGCGCGCACCGAGAAGGACGTCGAGGACGCGCGCGTCCGGTACCTGGGGCGGAAGAGCGAGATCGCGACGATCTCGAAGGGGCTCGGGGCGCTTTCGGACGATGAGCGGAAGGCGCTCGGGAAGGCCCTGAACGAGTTCAAGGCGACCGTGACGGCGCGGCTCGACGAGGCGCGGACGCGCGTTCTTGCCGGCGCGGCCTCGGCCTCGGTGGGGCCGGATCTCACGCTCCCGGGGCGGGCGCCGTGGGTCGGTCGGAAGCACCCGATCACAAGGACGCTCGACCGGCTCGAGGAGATCCTCCTCGGCCTCGGCTTCGAGGTCGCCGTCGGCCCCGAGGTCGAGGACGAGTTCCACAACTTCGAGGCGCTGAACATCCCGCCGGACCACCCCGCGCGGGACATGTGGGACACCTTCTACGTTGACGGCGGGTCCCTCCTCCGCACGCACACGTCGCCCGTGCAGATCCGCGTGATGCAGTCCACGAAGCCGCCCGTGCGTATCATCGCGCCGGGGCGGGTGTACCGGAACGAGAACCCCGACGCCTCGCACGGCTCCGAGTTCTACCAGCTCGAGGGGCTCTACGTGGACCGCGACGTCCGCCTGGCAGAGCTCAGGGGCGTCCTCACGCGATTCCTGAAGGAGCTTCTGGGGGACGACGTGGGCATCCGCTTCCGTCCCGGCTTCTTCCCGTTCACCGAGCCGTCCATCGAGGTGGACGTCCGCTGCAGCATCTGCGGCGGCTCGGGATGCAGCGTCTGCAAGGGGACGGGCTGGGTGGAGCTTGTCGGAGCGGGGATGGTGGACCCGCGCGTCTTCCGGGCCGTGGGGTACGACCCGGACGCCGTGAGCGGCTACGCGTTCGGGCTGGGCGTGGACCGCGTGTGCATGATGCTGACGGGCACGGACGACATCCGGCTCTTTCTGGAGAACGACCTCCGGTTCCTCCGGGGGGTCTGAGGGGCGCCCATGAAGGTGAGCCTCGCGTGGCTCAGGGACTACGTCGACTTCGACATGGACGCCGTCGAGCTCGCCCGGCGTCTGACCGAGCGCCTCACGGAGACCGTCCCCGTGCGCCCGGCCGGCGCGGACGCGACGGGCGTGGTCGTCGCGAAGATCGTGACCGTTGACCGACACCCGGACGCCGACAGCCTCAGCGTCTGCGTCGTCGACTGGGGCAGCGGCTCGGCGAGCGTCGTGTGCGGCGCGCCGAACGCGCGGGCCGGCCTCGTGACGGGGCTTGCGCTCCCCGGCGCCGTCATCGCCGGCGGGCGCGCGATCGGCGAGCAGACCATCCGCGGGAGGCGCTCGTTCGGGATGCTCGTGTCGGCGGCCGAGCTCGGCGTCTCCGACGACGCGGCGGGGATCATCGAGCTCGATCCCTCGTCGTCGCTCGGCGAGGACATCCGCAGCGCGCTCGCGCTCACGGCCGACGCGGTGGACGTCGAGGTCCAGCCCAACCGACCGGACTGCACGGGCATCGTCGGCGTCGCCCGCGAGGTCGCCGCGATGACGCGCTCGCCGCTCAGGGAGCCGCGCGTCGACCTCCTCGAGTCGGGCACGCCCGCGTCCGCCCTCACGGGGGTCGAGATCCTCGATCCCGCCGGCTGTCCGCGGTACATCGCCCGCGTGATCGCGGGAGTGAAGGTCGGCCCTTCCCCGGCGTGGCTCGCCGAGAGGCTCGAGAGCGTGGGGCAGCGGCCCATCAACAACGTCGTGGACGCGACGAACTTCGCGATGCTCGAGCTCGGGCACCCCGTGCACGCGTTCGACTTCGAGGCGCTCGAGGGGCGACGCATCGTCGTGCGGCGCGCGTCGGCGGGCGAGGAGCTCGTCACGCTCGACGGGGTCACCCGCAAGCTCGGCCCCTCGCAGCTCGTGATCGCCGACGCGGCGCACCCCGTGGCCCTCGCCGGCGTCATGGGCGGCGCGGGCAGCGAGGTGACCGAGGGCACGACGACCGTGCTCCTGGAGTGCGCCTGCTTCGACCCGGTGATCGTCAGGCGCGGCGCGCGCGGCGTCGGGCTCCGGACGGAGGCCTCGTGGCGGTTCGAGCGAGGCGTGGACACGGCGGCCATGGACCGCGTCGCCGCCCGCGTGTGCGGCCTGATTGCGTCGATCGCCGGAGGGCAGGTGGCCCCCGGCGCCGTGGACGTCGGCCCTGGCCTTCCGGCTCCCTCGCCGGTCACCCTCAGGATGTCGTCGGTGCGGCGCCTGCTCGGTGACGGGGTCTCGACGTCCGACGCGGCCGGACACCTTGCCGCGCTCGGTTTCGGCGTGGCGCCGGACGCCGACGCGCTCCGCGTGAGCGTGCCGAGCTTCCGGCGCGACATCGAGCTCGAGGCCGATCTCGTCGAGGAGGTCACGCGGTCGCACGGATACGAGAACGTCGCGTCGGCGGTGCCCTTCCGCGGTCTCGACGAGCGCTACGAGAAGCGCGACGCGCGCGTCGCGCAGGTCCGCGGGGCGATGGTCGGCCTGGGCTTCTACGAGGCGCTCACGAGCTCCTTCACGAGCCCGGCCGTGCTCGAGCGCGTGGGGGCGGACCCTGCGGCCGCCCCGACGCTCTCCAACCCCATCAACAGGGACGCGCCGCTCCTTCGTCCCACCGCCGTCCCGGGTCTCCTGGACGTCGTCCGGACGAACTGGAACGTGGGGGAGAAGGACGTCAGGGTCTTCGAGATCGCGAAGGTGTTCTCGAGACAGGGGACGGCGACCGCCGAGGCGTGGTCGCTGGCCGGGGCGATGACGGGCCGGGCCGGAAGGCCGGCGTGGGACGGGCAGTCCCGGTCCACCGACTTCTTCGACGGCAAGGGCGCCCTGTGGGCCCTCGGGGAAGCGCTCGGGGTTGACAGCCTGGGCATGCGCTGCTACGATGGCCGCCCGCTGTTCGACCGCGCGGAGGGGGCGGTGCTCTCCGCAGGCGGGCGGGAGATCGGGCATCTCGGCATGATCTCTCGCGGCGTGCTGGACGCGTGGGATCTCGAGCAGCCGGTGTTCGTGTTCGAGCTCTCCCTTGATGAGCTGGCACGGGGGTGCAGGTTGGTGGGGAAACACGAGCGGCTACCGCGGTATCCCAAGGTGCGGCGCGACGTTGCGCTGATCCTGGATGACGGGACGCCCGCGGCCGGCGTGCTGGACGTGGTCGGCGGGCACGGCGAGGCGCTCCTGCAGTCCGTGGAAGTGTTCGACCTGTACCGTGGCTCGCAGCTTCCCGCGGGGAAGAAGAGCCTTGGCCTGTCGCTGACGTACATGTCGCGCGAGCGCACCCTGACGGACGCGGAGGTCGACGAGGCGCACGGCCGCGTCGTCAACCGCCTCCTCAAGGAGCTGGGGGCGTCGCTCCGGAAGTGACCGGGCGGCGCCTTCGTGGAGACGACGATGCAGGTGCCCGGAATGGAAGCGCTCGAGGCCTCGATCGCGCGGGCTGTGGGTGAGCTCGCGCGACTGAGGGCGGAGAACGCCGAGCTCAGGGAGCGCCTGCGCGCTCTGGGAAAGGAGTTCGAGGACCTCGCCGGCCACATGAAGAGCGTCTGGTCCGGTGAGAAGATAGACGCGAGGCAGCGGAAGCGGATCGAGCAGAAGATGAGATCGATCGGCGAGAAGCTGGCCTAGGGGCCCGGCGGCGCTCCGTCGCGTCGCGGTGTCCCCGGTGAGCGCCCCCCGATGGGGCGACGAAGCCTGAGATCACCTGATGAGCAGCGTGAAGGTCGAGATCTTCGGGTCGGAGTACCGAATCCGCGGGGACGCGGACCCTGAGAGCATTCAGGAGATCGCCCACTACGTGGACAGCAAGATGCGGGAGGTGGACGGCGAAACGGCCCTTGGCTCTTCCCTCAAGGTGGCCATTCTCGCGGCCCTCAACATCGCCGGCGAGCTTTTCCGGGAGCGAGACGACCGGAACAGGCTGCTGGCCGAGGTCGAGGAGCGGGCCGAGGAACTCTCGCAGGAGATCGAGTCCCAGATGGGCGAGTGACCCCCGCGGCCCTTCTCAGGCCTTTCGCTGACCTTCAGAGCGCGCCGCCGCATTCGGAGGCGCCACGCCGATGCCGTCGACCGAGCTTCGTTCCAGCCCAGCCCGATGCCCTGCCCCGTGTCCCGCGTTCGGATGAACGAGGTGAACGCGTTGCGCGATGCCCACGCTGAGCCGGGGGGCCTCTTCACGGTTCCCGAAGCCCCGCACGCGCCTCTCGCGAAGAGGATGCGGCCGCGGGCGCTCGGTGAGTATCGCGGACAGGACCACGTGCTGGGACCGGGCAAGCTGCTTCGGAGGGCCATCGAGGCCGACAGGCTGTTCTCGATGATCCTGTACGGCCCTCCTGGGAGCGGCAAGACCTCCCTCGGCCACGTGATCGCGGAGGCCACCGGGTCGGCGCTCGTGAGGCTCAACGCGGTCGAGGCCGGCGTGGCCGATCTGCGGGCCGCCGTCACCGGCGCGCGGCAGCGCTCGCCCCGGCGGACGATCGTGTTCATCGACGAGGTGCACCGGTTCAACAAGGCCCAGCAGGACGTGCTGCTCGCGCCCCTCGAGGACGACGCGTTCGTCATGATCGGCGCGACGGTGGAGAACCCGTTCTTCTACCTGAACCAGGCGCTCCTGTCGCGCGTTCAGGTGTTCGAGTTCCGGCCGCTCTCGAGGGACGACGTGCGGGCGATCCTGGTGTCCGCCCTCGCCGACCGGGAGCGGGGCCTCGGCGAGTACCGCGTCGAGGCGGCGGACGACGCGCTGGACCACCTGGCCGACAACGCGCTCGGGGACGCGAGGAGGGCCCTCTCGGCGCTCGAACTCGCGGCGCTCTCGACGCCGCCGGACAAAGGCGGCGCCATCCGCGTGAGCCTGGCCGTGGCCGAGGGGTGTCTCGCGCGCCGCGTGATCAGGCACGACCGCGACGGCGACGCGCACTACGACGTGGCGTCGGCGTTCATCAAGAGCGTGCGCGGCTCGCAGCCCGATGCGGCGCTCTTCTGGCTGGCCAGGATGCTCGAGGGCGGCGAGGACCCGCGCTTCATCGCGAGGCGGCTCGTGATCCTGGCCTCCGAGGACGTGGGGCTTGCCGACCCGGGGGCCCTGGGACTTGCGGTCGGGGCGGCCAGGGCCGTCGAGATGCTCGGGCTTCCCGAGGCGCGGTACGCGCTCGCCGAGGCGACGATCTACCTCGCGGCGGCGCCCAAGAGCAGGGCGTGCGCCGACGCGATCGCCGCGGCCGAGGAGGCCGTCCGGACGGAGGACTCGGGGGAGGTTCCGGCGCACCTGCGCGCCGCGGGCTACGCGGGAGCCGCGCGGCTGGGGCGGGGGGCCGCGTACGAGATGCCGCGCTCGGAGGCCGAGGGCAGAAGGCAGGACTACGTCGAGAAGCGCCGGAGCTTCTACACGCCCGGCGATGCGGGGTACGAGAGGGAGGTCCGGGAGCGGTTGTCCCGATGGGACGCCGCTTCGCCGGTCGAGGATCCGGAGGGCACGTGATGCCGGGGGCCGGCCGATCGGCGCAGGACCACAATGCGATAGATGGGAGGGAGACGACCGCATGAGCCAGTGGGGAGCCATGGTCGTTGCGTTCCTGATCGGCGTTGCCGTGTTCGTGGCCGGCTGGTTCGCCAGACGGCTCGTGGACCGCAGCAAGATCGTGAGCGCCGAGGAACTGGCCGAGAAGATCGTCCGCGAGGCGCAGCGCGAGGCCGAGACGCAGAAGAAGGCGGCGATCCTCGAGGCGAAGGACGAGTGGTACAAGGCGAAGTCCAGGTTCGAGGAAGACACGCAGGCGACACGAGCGGAGCTCGAGAAGCTCCAGAGGCAGTTGGAGAAGCGGGAGGATGACCTCAACAGGAGGGTGGAGTTCCTCGACAAGAAGGAACAGGAGCTCGCCCGGTCGGAGACCGAGCAGGCCGCGAAGGAAGCGGAGATCGTCGAGCGTTCCGAGAAGGTCTCGAAGCTGATCGACGAGCAGAACGAGCGGCTCGAGCGGATCGCGGGCATGAACCGCGACGACGCGAAGAAGCTGCTCATCAAGAACATGGAGAGCGAGGCGCGCCTCGAGGCCGCGAGGATGGTCAAGGACATCCGGGACGACGCGCGGAGGCAGGGCGACAAGGAGGCGAAGCAGATCCTCACGCTGGCCATCCAGCGGTGCGCCGCCGACCACGTCGTGGAGTCCACCGTGTCGGTGGTGAACCTCCCCAGCGACGAGATGAAGGGCAGGATCATCGGCCGCGAGGGCAGGAACATCCGAGCGTTCGAGACCGCGACCGGCATCGACGTGATCGTGGACGACACCCCCGAGGCCGTGATCCTGTCGGGCTTCGATCCCGTGCGCCGCGAGGTGGCGAGGCTCTCGCTCGAGCGGCTCATCGGGGACGGGCGGATCCACCCGGGGCGGATCGAGGAGGTCGTCGAGAAGGTCACGAAGGAGCTCGACCAGAAGATCACCGAGACCGGCGAGGAGGCGTGCCTGGACGTCGGCATCCACGACCTTCGCCCGGAGCTCATCAAGCTCCTCGGGAAGCTCCGGTACCGGACGAGCTACGGTCAGAACGTGCTCCAGCACTCCAAGGAGGTCGCCTACCTGACCGGTCTCATGGCCGGCGAGCTCGGGCTCGACGTCGCGGTGGCCAAGCGCGCGGGGCTCCTCCACGACCTCGGCAAGGCCGTGGACCACACGATGGAGGGGACGCACGCCGCGCTCGGCGCGGAGCTGGCCTCCCGGTACGGGGAAGACGAGGTCGTCGTCAACTCGATCGAGTCCCATCACGAGGACGTCGAGCACACGAGCATGATCGCCGTGCTCGTCCAGGCGGCCGACGCCGTGTCCGGCGCGAGGCCGGGCGCGCGGCGCGAGACGCTCGAGACCTACATCAAGCGCCTCGAGAAGCTCGAGCAGATCGCGGGGACCTTCCAGGGCGTCGAGCGCTCCTACGCGATCCAGGCGGGCCGCGAGATCCGCATCATGGTCCAGCACAAGAAGATCGACGACGCCCGCGCCGAGGCCCTCGCCTCGGCCGTGGCGAGGAAGATCGAGGCGGAGCTCAAGTACCCGGGCCAGATCAAGGTCGTCGTGATCCGCGAGTCGAGAGCCGTGGACTACGCCAAGTAGCCGGGCGGGAAGGCGCATGAGGATCCTCTTCATCGGGGACGTCGTCGGGCGGCCCGGGCGGCGCGCCGTCGAGCTGCTCCTGCCCGGCCTCGTGAGGGAGTGGGGGCCGTCGCTCGTCGTGGCGAACGGCGAGAACGCGGCGGGAGGCATCGGGCTCACGAAGCCCGTGGCGAACGACCTCTTCGCGCTCGGCATCGACGTCCTCACGAGCGGCAACCACATCTGGGACAAGAAGGGTGCCGCGGAGCTGGTCGCGGGCTGCGAGCGGATCCTCCGGCCGGCCAACTACCCCCCGGGCACCCCCGGTCGGGGAGCCGGCGTCTTCGAGACCGCGAAGGGCGTTCCCGTGGGCGTCGTGAACCTGCAGGGCAGGGTGTTCCTGCCGGAGACCGACTGCCCGTTCCGCGTGGGCGCCGCGCTCGTGGCGGAGCTGCGGACGCGCGCCCGCGTCGTGCTGGTGGACCTCCACGCGGAGGCGACGTCGGAGAAGGTCGCGATGGCGTGGCACCTGGCCGGGGCGGCGACGGCCGTCCTGGGAACGCACACGCACGTGCAGACGGCGGACGAGCGCATCGTGGACGGGTTCACCGCGGCCATCTCGGACGCGGGGATGACGGGGCCGTACGACTCGGTGATCGGCATGCGAAGGGACCTCTCCCTTGCGAGGTTCCTCACGCAGATCCCGCAGCGCTTTGAGCCGGCCGGCGGTCGCCTCGTGCTCTGCGGCGTCGTCGTCGACGCCGACGAGACCAGCGGCGCCGCGACGGGGATCCACAGGGTCATGTCCGTGATCGACGGGTGAGCGGGGGGCCATCGTGGAGACGAGGGTTCTCAAGGGCAGGCCGATCGCGGCGGGGATCGTGGAGGAGGTCGGACGGCGCGCGGCCGCGCTCGCGGGCCGCGGCGTGCAGCCTTGTCTCGCCGTCGTGTGCGTCGGCGACGACCCGGCCTCGGCGATCTACTCGGCGAGCATCGAGCGGGCCGGGGGCGGCGCGGGCATCGACGTGCGCGTCGTGCGGCTCCCCGCGGGCGCCGGGACCGACGGCGCCGCCCGGGCGCTCGCGGCGCTCGCAGGCGACCCGCTCGTCCACGGCATCATCGTGCAGCAGCCGCTTCCGCGCGGCGTGGACCCCTCCGTCGTGGACGCCGTCCCGGCCGCCAAAGACGTCGACTGCGCGGCGGCGGGGAGCCTCGGCCTCCTTGCGAGGGGCGCCGAGGTCTTCGCGCCCTGCACGGCGCTTGCCGTGGTCGAGGCGCTGGCGGCCGCCGCGGTGCCCATCGAGGGCGCGCACGTGGTCGTCGTCGGCCGGAGCGCCGTCGTGGGGCGCCCGCTCGCGCTGCTGCTGCTCCGGAAGGGCGACCGCGGCAACGCGACGGTGACGGTCTGTCACACCGGCACGCGCGACCTCGCGACGCACACGCTCAGGGCGGACGTCCTCGTGGCAGCGATGGGCCGGCCCGAGGCGATCCGCGGGGACATGGTCCGCGAGGGCGCCGTCGTCGTGGACGTCGGCGTGAACCGCGTCGAGGACGCGACCGCCGAGAAGGGCTTCCGCGTCGTGGGCGACGTCGCGTTCCAGGAGGTGCTCGGGCGCGCGGCGGTGGCGACGCCGGTCCCCGGCGGCGTCGGGGCGCTCACGACGGCGATCCTCCTCAGGAACACCGTGCGGGCGGCGGAGGCGAGGGCGCGGGAGCGATGACACCTTCGCGGGGCGACGAGTCGCGGCCGGCGGAACGCACGTACACCGTCAGCGAGGTGACGGCGGCGGTCAAGCACATCCTCGAGGAGTCGCTTCCCTCGGTCTGGGTCGAGGGCGAGATCTCGAACTTCAACCGCCACAGCTCCGGCCACATGTACTTCACGCTCAAGGACGAGAAGAGCCAGCTCCCGGCGGTGATGTTCCGGCAGGCGAACGCGAAGCTCGCCTTCGCGCCGCAGAGCGGCATGAAGGTGCTTGCGTTCGGGCGCGTCGGCGTCTACGAGCCGTCCGGCAGATACCAGCTCTACGTCGAGCGGATGCGCCCCGCGGGCATCGGGGAGCTCGCTGCCGCGTTCGAGGCGCTCAAGCGGAAGCTCGAGGCCGAGGGGCTCTTCGACAAGGCCGGCAAGGTCCCCGCGCCGCGCTTCCCGAGGACGGTCGCGGTGGTCACCTCGCCGACGGGCGCGGCCGTGCGCGACGTCATCCGCGTCGCGCGCGCGCGGATGCCCTCCGTGCGCATCGTCGTCGTGCCCGTGCCCGTCCAGGGCGCCGAGGCGGCGCCGGCGATCGTCGCGGCGCTCGGCATGGTGGACGAGTGGGGCGGCGCCGATGTCTGCATCGTCGGGCGTGGCGGAGGCTCCCTCGAAGACCTGTGGGCGTTCAACGACGAACGCGTCGCGCGCGCGATCCACGCGATGCGCACGCCGGTCATCTCGGCCGTGGGTCACGAGGTGGACTTCACGATCGCGGACTTCGTGGCGGACGTCCGCGCGGCGACGCCGTCGAACGCCGCGGAGATCGCGGTCCCGGACCGTCGCGCCCTCCTGCGCTCGATCCTGGTCTCCGCCGGGCGGGTCGAGCGCGCGGTGCGCTCCCGGCTCCGCCGACACGCGGAGCGCGCCGCGGCCCTTCGCGGGGCCTACGGGCTCCGGATCCCGCTCGATCAGATCGAGCGCCTGTCCCAGCGCGTGGACGAGCTGGGCGGGCGGGCCGCGGCGGCCGCGAGGACCGCGCTCGCGCTCCGGCGGGCGCGCGTCGAGCGCTACGCCGCGGAGCTCGCCCTCGCCGACCCCGCGAAGGTCCTGGCGAGGGGGTTCGCGTCCGTCGCGCTCCTGCCGGTCCTGTCGGCGGTGACCTCGGCCGCGGACGTTGCGCCGGGGTCGCAGGTCAGGGTGACGGTCGCGGACGGCGCGTTCGACTGCACGGTGAACTCCGTTCGCGGCGGGAAGGAGAGGGCTGCGTGAGCAAGAAGCCGACGTTCGAGGACGACATGGCGAAGCTCGAGGAGATCGTCGCGCGGCTCGAGCGGAACGAGCTCGGCCTCGACGAGTCGCTCAGGGCGTTCGAGGACGGCATGAAGCTCGCCGAGTCTCTGTCGAAGGCGCTGGCCAAGGCCGAGGAGCGCGTGCAGCGGCTCGTCAGGGGCGTGCAGGGCGAGCTCGGGCTCGAGGACTTCGAGGGCGAGCCGCCCGAGGGGGACTGACCGCGTGTCGTTCCTCACTGAGTACCTGGATGCCAGGCGCGCGCTCGTCGAGGAGGCCCTCGACCGCTGTCTGCCGTCCGCGGGAGGGGCCGGGGCGTCCTCGGAGGACCGTCTCCACGAGGCCATGCGATACAGCGTGTTCTCGGGCGGCAAGCGCCTGCGGCCGATCCTCGCGCTGTCGGCGTTCGAGCTCGTGGGCGGCGCCGACGACGGCGTCCTCGTCCCAGCCTGCGCGCTCGAGCTCATCCACACGTACTCGCTCATTCATGACGACCTGCCGGCGATGGACGACGACGACGAGCGACGCGGGAGGCCGACGAGCCACCGCGTCTTCGGGGAAGCGCTCGCCATCCTCGCGGGCGACGCGCTGCTCACCCTCGCGTTCGAGGTCGTGGCGGGTGACGAGCGCCTTGCGCCCGAGAGGAAAGTCGCGGTGATCCGCGAGCTGGCCGAGGCGAACGGGAGCCGCGGGATGGTCGGCGGGCAGGCGGCCGACATTGCGATGGAGGGCGCGCCCCCGGACCTCGCCTCCATCACGCTGATCCACACCCGCAAGACGGCGCTGCCCCTCGCGGCGTCGGTGCGCGTCGGCGCGCTCGCGGCGGGCGCGGGCGCCGACGACGTCGCGGCGCTCACGGCCTACGGGCGGGCCGCCGGCCTCGCGTTCCAGATCAGGGACGATCTGCTCGACGTGACGGGCAGCGCCGACGAGATGGGGAAGGCCGTCCGGAAGGACGTGGCCCGCGGGAAGCTCACGTATCCCGGCGTCGTGGGCGCCGAGGCGGCCGAGCGGGAGGCCCGGAGACTCGCCGACCAGGCCGTGGCGGCGCTGGACCGGTTCGGAGCGACCGCGAGGCCTCTCACGGAGATCGCCCGGTACATCGTCGAGCGCAGGCGCTGAGGGCGCGGGACGGGCGGCGTTCGGCCTGCGCGAAAGGCGGAAGCGGCGTGGCACGGATCCTCGACGGCATCAACTCGCCTCAGGACCTCCGGGCGCTGAGCCCGAGGGACCTCGTTCCGCTCGGCGAGGAGGTCCGTCAGGAGATCATCCGCGTGGTCTCGCGCAACGGCGGGCACCTCGCGCCCAGCCTCGGGGTCGTCGAGCTCACGCTGGCCCTGCACTACGTCTTCGACTCGCCCCGCGACAGCATTCTCTGGGACGTCGGACATCAGAGCTACGCGCACAAGCTCATCACGGGACGGCGCGACTCGTTCGAGACGCTTCGGCAGGAGGGGGGCATCGCGGGCTTCCCCAGGCGCGAGGAGAGCCCGCACGACGCGTTCAACACCGGCCATTCCTCGACGTCCATCTCGGCGGCCCTCGGCATCGTCTGCGGGCGCGACTTCCTCGCCCGCGAGGGCCGCGTGATCGCCGTGATCGGCGACGGGGCGCTCACCGCCGGCCTTGCCCTCGAGGGACTCAACCAGGCCGGCCATCTGAAGAAGAACCTCATCGTCGTCGTGAACGACAACAGGATGTCCATCTCCAAGAACGTGGGGGCGCTCTCGCAGTACCTCACGCGGCTGCGGTCCGCGCCGACCTACCACAGGCTCGAGGCCGAGGTCTGGGACATCCTCGGCAGGGTCCCGGGCGTGGGCTCGCGGGCCCGCGAGCTCGCGAGCCGGACCCTCGAGGGGATTCGCGGACTCCTCGTGCCGGGCGTCCTCTTCGAGGAGCTGGGATTCAAGTACTTCGGTCCGCTCGACGGGCACAACGTCGAGACCCTCGTCGAGTCGTTCGAGCGCCTCAGGCTCATGGCGGGCCCGCTCCTCGTCCACGTCATCACGGTCAAGGGGAAGGGCTACCAGCCCGCGGAGGACGACGCTCCCAGGTTTCACGGGGTCGGGTCGTTCGACAAGGCGACCGGAACGACGACGTCCATGCCGACGGCCATCTCCTACACCGAGGCGTTCGGACGCACGCTCGTGTCGCTCGCAGAGAAGGACGACAGGATCGTGGCCATCACGGCGGCGATGCCGGACGGGACGGGGCTCTCGCACTTCGCGAAGCGCTTCCCCGACCGCTTCTTCGACGTGGGCATCGCCGAGCAGCACGCCGTGACCTTCGCGGCGGGCCTCGCCGCGGCGGGCATGAAGCCCGTCGTGGCCGTCTACTCGACGTTCCTCCAGCGCGCCTACGACCAGATCGTCCACGACGTCTGCCTGCAGAGGCTGCCGGTGCGATTCCTCATCGACCGCGGCGGGCTCGTGGGGGACGACGGCCCGACGCATCACGGGGCGTTCGACCTCTCGTTCCTGCGCGCCGTGCCGAACCTCGTCGTCATGGCGCCGAAGGACGAGAACGAGCTCGCGGCGATGGTCCGGACGGCCGTCGAGCACGACGAGGGGCCGATCGCGGTGCGGTACCCTCGCGGCGCGGGCCTCGGCGTCCGCATGGACTTCGAGCCGGTCGCCGTGCCCCTGGGCAAGGCCGAGCGGCTGCGCGAGGGCGGCGACGTCTCGCTCATCGCCGTGGGGCCCATGGTGGGCGTCGCGTCCAGGGCGGCGGAGGACCTCGCGGCCGAGGGCGTGGGCGCATCGGTCGTGAACGCGCGGTTCGTCAAGCCGCTGGACGGCGATGTGATCGAGGAGGAGGCGCGGACGACCGGGCGGATCGTCACGATCGAGGAGAACGTGACGAGCGGAGGGTTCGGCGCGGCGGTCCTCGAGCTCCTGCAGTCGTCGGGGCTCCACGGTGTCCCGGTTCGCCTCATGGGGCTTCCGGACGAGTTCGTGACGCACGCGACGCGCGAGCGGTTGCTCGAGCGGTGCGGCCTCACGGCGCACGGCGTGGCGGCGGCGGCCCGCGGTCTCATCGCGGGCGGAGGCCGGGGAGGCGCGGAGCGATGAAGACGGTGGGGATCATCGGCAACCCCCGCAAGGGGGGTCTGGGCGCCGCCATGGACGCGGTCCTCGACTGGTGCGGCGCGCAGGGCCTCACGGCGCTCGTGCAGGAGGACCTCGTCGCGGCGCTTCGCGGCCGGGCCGCGGAGGGCGCGCCCGTGGACCGGGTGGCGGCCGAGTCCGACCTCGTGTTCGCGCTGGGGGGCGACGGGACGCTGCTCGCGGCGGTGCGGGCGATCGCGCGCACGGGCCGTGAGGTCCCGGTCTTCGGCGTGAACCTCGGCAGCCTCGGGTTCCTGACGCAGGTCGGCGCGGACGAGCTGCCGGCCGTGCTGGCGGACGCGCGGGCCGGGGCGCTCGTCGCCCGCCCCCGCATGATGCTCGCGGGCGCGGTGGAACGCACGGGCGGGTCGGCCGTGGCGCTCAACGACTTCGTCGTCCGCAACGGCGCCGCGTCCCGCATGCTCTCGTTCGAGGCCCGCGTGGACGGGGACCTCATCACGCGCTTCGCGGCGGACGGCATCATCCTCTCCACGCCCACGGGCTCGACGGCGTACGCGCTCTCGGCGGGCGGGCCCGTCGTGATGCCCGGAGTCGAGGCCATCGTCGTCACCCCGATCTGCCCGCACTCGCTCAGCATCCGCGCCTGCGTCCTGCCGCCGACCGCCTCCGTCGAGGTGCGCATGCTGTCGTCCGACGGCGAGGCGGTCGTGAGCGTGGACGGCGACCGCCTGTGCGGCATGGAGACGGGCGACGCGATCGTCGTGCGGAGGGCGGAGCGGAGCGCGCGTCTCATCGAGATCGGGCGACACTCCTACTACGAGATCCTCGGGCGGAAGCTGCGCTGGTCGGGGAGGGTGGTGGAGCGGTGAGCGGCGCGAAGAGCCCCGTGTATCTGCTGCGGGTCGGGGAGGCAGGCGGCGACGACATCGCCGCCCGGCTCGACCTCCTGCTCGAGTCGAGCGGGATGGCCGGCGTCGTCCGGGCGAACGACACCGTCGCCGTCAAGCTGCACTTCGGTGAGAGCAACGAGACCGGCCACGTCAGGCCGCGCTTCGTGCGGCGGATCGTCGCGTGGTTGCTCAAGCAGGGCGCGAGGCCCTTCCTCACCGACTGCAACACGCTCTATCGGGGGACCAGGAGCGACTCGGTGACGCACCTCCGGACGGCGGCCGAGCACGGGTTCACGTACGCCGCGGTCGGGGCGCCGGTCGTCGTCGCGGACGGCCTCCACGGCACCTCGGAGATCCGCCTGCCGGCCCGCGGCCGGCACGTCACCGAGGCGCCGTTCGGCGCCGACCTCGTGAAGGCGGACGCCATCCTGTCCGTTGCGCACTTCAAGGGACACGAGGTCTCCGGGTTCGGCGGGGCCATCAAGAACCTGGGGATGGGCGGGGCGTCGCGCGCCGGCAAGCTGGACCAGCACTCCACGACCAGACCGTTCGTGCGGCCAAGCTGCGTCGCTTGCGGGACGTGCGTCGCGTGGTGTCCGGCCGACGCCATCACGGTGGGGGAGAAGGCGACGATCGACCCCGAGAAGTGCATCGGCTGCGCCGAGTGCATCGTCGTCTGTCCCCAACGGGCGGTGAGCATCCACTGGAACGAATCCGCTGACGTGTTCCAGAGGAAGATGGTAGAATACCTCGCGGCGATCGCCGCCACGAAGCCGGGGCGGATCGGGTACGTCAACTTCATCACCGACGTGCACCCGCTCTGCGACTGCTACGGCGCGGCGAAGGCGCCCATCGTTCCGGACATCGGCGTGATCGCGTCGCTGGATCCGGTCGCCGCCGACCAGGCGTGCTACGACCTGGTGAACGAGGCGCCCGTGGCCAGGGGGAGCGACATCTCCCAGAACTACCGCCGTGGGGGGGACAAGTTCCGCGACCTCCACGCCGAGGTGGACCCGACCGAGCAGCTACGCCATGCCGAGGAGCTGGGGCTCGGCACGCGGAACTACCAGCTCATCGAGATCGCAGACAGCGCCCGTAGCTCAGTTGGATAGAGCACTGGACTCCGGTTCCAGGTGTCGGGGGTTCAAGTCCCTCCGGGCGCGCCAGGCGAGGGGGCCGGCGGCGAGGCCGCCGGCCCCGATCGGAAGTGCGAGCGTGCGGAACGCGGGAGGTGCTCACCATGGCAGGCCGTCTCACGCTTGTCGCGCTGCTTCTCCTTCTGTCCGCCAACGCCTCGGGTGACACCCTGTACAACCTTGCGCTGGACGACGGCGCTGCGCTGGAGACGGCGCTCGCCGCGCGGGCGGTCGTCCGGTTCGTCGGCACGACCCACGCGCTCGTGGCGGGCGACGCGCTGCTCGGTGAGAACCTCCGTCGCGGCAGGCTCACGTGCGAAGAGGTGGCCGGGATCGACGGACGGGCGCCGCTCTACATCTGCTACCCGGCGGGCGGGCCCGAGGTCCTGCGGCCGTACGGCACGGCGCTGTGGAGCGAGCCGCGCGGGGCCGTGCTCGTCGAGCCGTTCGGCGGGGCGGAGGACGGCCTGCGGGCCGCGTGCTTCATGATGTACCCGCTGCCCGAGGCCGTGAGGGCCGAGCGGTGGTTCGACGGCGAGCCGCCCGCGCACGTGCGGACCACGGCGGAGCGGGACGGCCGCGCGGTGCGCGGGCTCGTGGCCGACGTCATGAGCGGCATCTCGGCCGACTCGCTCATGGCGCACGTGGAGCGCCTCAGTCAGTACCCGGGCGGCGCGCCGCGCAGCCGGTACGTGCGGCGCGCGGAGTGCCTCACGGAGGCCAGGCCGTACGTCGAGGGGCAGCTTGAAGCGGTCCTCCCGGGCGGCGCGCCCGTGGACACGCAGCGGTTCGGCATTCTGGGATACACGTGCGAGCAGGGTCCTTCAGGGCCCATCGTGACCTACCCGGCCGACAACGTCATCGGGGTCCTTGAGGGGACGGGCCGGCTCGGCGGCTGCTACATCGTCTGCGCCCACTACGACGCCATCTCGTTTTCGGGGTCCCTGAGGGACGGCTACTACTGGTGGTGCGACAACCCCGCGCCTGGCGCCGACGACAACGCCACGGGCGTGGCGGTGGCCATCGAGGTAGCGCGCGCTCTCTCGGGGGTGACGCTGCCGTTCGACGTCCGCTTCGCCCTGTTCTCGGGGGAGGAGCTGGGGCTTCTCGGCAGCGGCCAGTACGCCGACGCCGTCGCTGCTGCGGGAGACACCATCTACGGCGTGCTCAACGTGGACATGGTGGCGTACAAGCGCTCCGCCGACCACCCCGACACGTGCCACATCGTCACCAACCCGGGGTCGAAGTGGCTCGCGGACTGGATCCTCGGCACCGTCGAGGAGCACCCTGGCGCGTTCGCCGGTTCGAGCGTCCTGCGCATCGACGAGGCGCTCGCCTACAGCGACCACGCGAGCTTCTGGAGGACCGGGTACGACGCCGTCGTCGCGATCGAGCACGCTCACCCGACGACGAGGAACCCCTCCTACCACTCCGTGCGCGACACCGTCGGGAACGTGTTCCCGTCGCAGCTCGCGGTCGTCGCGAAGGCGATCGCCGGGAGTCTCGCGCGGTTCGCCGATCCCGACGGGCAGATCAACCTCGCGGTCTTCCAGGAGGACGTGGCGGTCAACCGAACTGCGCTCGTGGCCGGGAACGCGGTGCCCGTGACCGTGGACGTGCACGCGTTCGGGCCGAGCGAGCCCGTGAGCGCGACGGTGCGGGTCTGGGACGGGGCGCCGGGGAGCGGCGCGCTCCTCTTCGAGACTGCGGTGTCGCGGGTCGTGGGGGGCGGGGAGGTGATCCGGAACACGTTCGTGTGGCAGCTGGACGAGAGCGACATCGGGGAGCACGTGCTGACCGTGGAAGTCGTCGCCCCGGGAACGGACGAGCTCACGCTGACGGACAACGAGGCGGCCGTGACGCTGTACGTGCGGGCCGCGACGCTCAGGCTTGCCAGCCACTACGCGTACCCGAATCCGTCGGGCGCGGCGGACGAGATCACCTTCCGGTACGAGCTCACGCGCGAGGCGTGGACGGTCGCCCTCACGCTGTTCGACCTGACGGGCCAGACGCTCGGGAGTTACACCAAGCGGCGCGACGTCTCGGCGTCGGACCAGGACAACGAGGGTGTGCTCCCCGGTTGGAACGCGGTGCCGTGGGAGCGGCTGAACAGGGGGGGACCGCCCCTGGCGAGCGGCGTGTACGTGTACCGGCTCCAGGCGTACGGCCAGGGGCAGGTCGATCCGTCCGACGTCGCGACGGGGAAGTTCGCCGTGCTGCGATAGCGGCGCGGCCTGAAGGGGGCCTCATGCCGCGCGTGCCGCCGGCGTCGACACAGGTCCGCGTCCTGAGGACGATCCTCGGCCTGGCGTACCTCGCATGCGCGGGCATGATCGTGTACGCGCTCGTTCGCTTCGTAGATCTCATACTCCCTCGGTACGGCAACCGCTTCAGCTACATGTTCCTGCTTCTCGGCGCCATGGCCTGCTGGATGGCGTTCCGCGGCCTGCGGCATCTCCTGGGGAGGGACGATGGGCGCGGCCGCAGGGCGTGAGGCTCCCGCGCGAGGCGCCGTCGCGTTCGACGTGGACGGCGTGCTGCTTCAGGGGCTCTTCCTGTCGTGTGCCGCGCGGCGCAGGGGCGTCGGTGTGTGGTTCAGGAGCCTGTGGCTCGGGCTTCTGCACAAGGCCGGCTTCCTGTCGGTGCGCGAGGTGGTCGAGCGCGCGTACGCGCTGCAGCGCGGGGCGCGCGTGAGCGACCTCCTCGCCCTTGCCGAGTCCGTGCGCCTGGTGCAAGGGGCGCGTGAGGTCTGCGCCGCGCTCAGGCGCATGGGCTACTCGGTGGTGTTCGTGAGCGTGGGTGTCCCTCAGGAGGTCGTGGAGCGCCTGGCCGTGCGCCTCGGCGCGGACGGCGGCGCCGGCGCGCTGCTCGAGACCGAGAACGGCGCGCTCACGGGGCGCCTCCTGGGCGTCCGCCACTCTGAGACGGGCAAGCGCGAGTCTCTCGAGCGCATGCTGGGCCAGGCCGGCATCGGATGGGCGGCCACGACGGTGGTCGTGGACGACCGCAGCAACTCCGAGATCGTGCGGGCGGCCTGGCGCAGCATCGGCGTGAACCCCGAACAGCCCATCCTCCGCGACGCGAGCTTCGTGCTGCACACGCACGACCTCCGCGAGATCCTCCAGTTCTTCCCCGAGGGAGCGGCCGAGGGCGTGACGCCCCAGGCGCTCGCCGTGAGGCACGAAGCCGTCAGGAAGGCGATCCACGCCGCGGCGGCGGTCGTCCCGACCATGGCCGTCTGGTCGAAGGGGTTCACCCTCTGGCTCGTGGGCGCGGTGACCGGCCTGTTCGCGCTCTCGGAGTGGCTGCGGCTCCGCGGGATCGCGGTGCCGGTGGTCTCGCGGGTCACGTGGGCGACGATGCGGCCGGCCGAGCCGCGGGCGATCGTGCAGGGCCCGATCCTGTACGGGCTCGGGATCTTCCTCACCCTCGCCGTGTTCCCGCGCGCAGGAGCCACGGTGGGCATCCTGATCCTCGCCGTCGGGGACAGCGTGGCGAGCCTGGCGGGGCGCGCATTCGGCAGCACGGCGCTCCCTCACAATCCCGGGAAGACCCTCATCGGGTCGCTTTCGCTCTTCGCAGTCGGCGTGATTATTGCTACATTCTTCGTCTCGGTTCCCTGGGCCCTGGTCATCGGGGCGACGGCCGCCGTCGTCGAGTCGCTCTCGGTCGGAGCGAGCGACAACCTGCTCCTTCCGTTGGTCACCGCGGGGGTGGTCACCGTCGCCAGGGCCGCCCACTGATCCCGCCGTCCGGGCATGACTCCGGCGCGGTTCGCAAGGAGGAGAGCTTGCTGACGTCGAAGCTGGTCGAGAAGAAGGCGAAGCTGGGTGTGATCGGACTGGGGTACGTGGGGCTCCCGCTGTGCGTCGAGTTCGCCCGCGCCGGCTACCGCGTCACCGGCATCGACAAGGACGCGCGAAAGGTCGAGAAGCTCAACGCCGGGGAGTCGTACATCCAGGACGTGCCGACCGAGTCGCTGCGCGAGATCATGAAGGCCGGGCTGTTCACGGCGACGACCGACTTCGGCGTCCTGCGCGAGCTGGACACCGTCGACATCTGCGTGCCGACGCCGCTCAGGAAGACCAAGGACCCCGACATCTCCTACGTGGCCGCGGCTGTGGAGGAGATCGAGAAGTACGTGCACCCCGGCATGCTGATCATCCTCGACAGTACGACGTATCCTGGGACGACGGACGAGCTCATCCTGACGCGCCTTGAGCGCACCGGACTTCATGTCGGCAGAGACTTCTACCTCGCGTTCTCGCCGGAGCGGGTCGACCCCGGCAACCCCGACTGGAACACGAAGAACATCCCGAAGGTCGTCGGAGGCGTGACGCCGGCGTGCACGGAGCACGCGGCGCTCCTCTACCGCCTCACGCTCGGGCCGGTCGTCCCGGTGTCCTCGACGCGCGTGGCGGAGATGGTCAAGCTCCTTGAGAACACCTTCCGGAGCGTGAACATCGGGCTCGTGAACGAGCTGGCGCTCATGTGCGACCGCATGGGCATCGACGTGTGGGAGGTCATCGACGCGGCGGCGACCAAGCCGTTCGGGTTCATGCGCTTCTACCCGGGCCCCGGGCTCGGCGGTCACTGCATCCCCATCGACCCGTTCTACCTCTCGTGGAAGGCGAAGGAGTCGGGGTTCGAGGCGCGCTTCATCGAGCTGGCCGGGCAGATCAACGGCAGCATGCCCTACTACGTCGCCTCGAAGGTGGCGGACTGCCTGAACGACATCGGCAAGCCCGTGCGGGGAGCGAACGTGCTCGTGCTCGGCGTGGCGTACAAGCAGGACATCGACGACATCCGCGAGTCGCCGGCGCTGGACGTGATGAAGCTGCTCATGGAGAAGGGCGGGCGCGTGTCGTACAGCGACCCTCACGTGCCGTCGCTCACCCTCAACGGGTCCGAGATGCGCAGCGTGCCCGCAACGCCGTCCGAGCTCTCGCGCCACGACTGCCTCGTGATCACGACCGCGCACAGCGCCTTCGACTACGGCGCGATCGTTGCGACCGGCGTCCCCGTCGTGGACGCGCGGAACGCTCTCAAGGACCATGCGGCGCCCCACGTGAGGAAGATCTAGGCGACGTCGTCGATCGAGGAGCTGTGCCATGGCCTGCATGCTCGTCACGGGAGGCGCCGGGTTCATCGGCTCCCACCTCGCGGAACGCCTGGCGGCGCTCGGGCACGACGTCCGTGTGCTGGACAACCTCTCGACCGGGAAGCGCGAGAACCTCGCGGGTCTCGGCGGGCGCGTGGCGCTCATCGAGGCGGACATCAGAGACCTCGGCGCGGTGCGCGAGGCGGTCCGCGGCGTGGACGTCGTCTTTCACCAGGCGGCGCTCGCCTCGGTCCCGAGGTCCGTGGACGATCCGGCGACAAGCGACGAGGTCAACGTGCGCGGCACGCTCAACGTCCTCATCGCGTCCCGCGACGCCGGCGTCGGCCGCCTCGTGTACGCGAGCTCGTCGTCCATCTACGGGAACTCGCCGGAGCTGCCGAAGCGTGAGGGCATGACGCCGGCGCCCGAGTCGCCCTACGCCGCGGGGAAGCTCGCCGGCGAGCACTACTGCCGGGTCTTCTCCCTGCTCTACGGGCTGCCGTGCGTCGCGCTGCGGTACTTCAATGTCTTCGGACCCAGGCAGGACCCCTCGTCGCAGTACGCCGCCGTCGTGCCGCTCTTCGCCAGCGCCCTGCTGGCTTCCGAGCAGCCCGTGATCTACGGCGACGGCGAGCAGTCGCGCGACTTCACCTACGTGGCGAACGTCGTGGACGCGAACCTGGCCGCCGCAGGAAGCAGGGACGCCGTGGGGCAGGCGCTCAACATCGCGTGCGGGAGCACGACGACGGTGAGCGACCTCTGCGAGCGGCTGCGTCTTCTCTGTGGGGCCGACGTCCGGCCGCGCTTCGCTCGGCCGAGGCCGGGCGACGTGAAGCACTCGTGGGCGGACGTGACGAGAGCGCGCTCGGTGCTCGGCTTCGCGCCCGCCGTGGACCTGGATGAGGGACTCGCCCGGACCGTCGAGTGGTTCCGGGCCGCCGGCGCCGGCCGCCGCGGCGCCTGACGAACCCCCACGGAGCGGCACCTCGTGAAGAGCGTCTGGATCATCGACGCGACCGATGCGGCGGCGGAGGAGCTCGTGAAGGCCCTTCCGCCGCTCATCTACGACGCGCGCGTGTGGACCGACCCAGGGGAGATGCTGGAGGCGCTGGCCGGCGGCGCGCCCTCGCTGCTCGTCGTCGAGCACGGGCTCGAGCGCATGCCGTGTCTCGAGGTCCTCAGGCGCGCGAAGGCGATCGAGCGCAGGCTGCCCGTGGTCGTCGTGGCGGAGCGGACGAGCAGCCAGGGCGCGATCGAGTCGATGCGGGAAGGCGCGTACGACTACCTTCCCCGGGAGACGCTTCCGGCCGGTCTCGAGGACGCGGCGAGGCGCGCGCTGTCGGGCGAGGGCGGGATCATCCGCACGATCGGCTCCCCCGGGCCGGCGGACGTCGCAGACCTCGGTGCCATCGTCGGGCGGACGCCCGAGATGGTCGAGATCCACAAGCTCATCGGACAGATCGCGGCGACCGACGCCTCGGTGCTCATCCACGGCGAGGCGGGCACGGGCAAGGAGCTCGTGGCCCGCGCCATTCACTACAACAGCGGCCGGCGGGAGCGGCCGTTCGTCGCCGTGAACTGCTCGGCCGTCGCGCCCGAGTCGCTCGAGGCGGAGCTCTTCGGGGACGGGGGAGCGGGACAGGCCGGCGCGTCGGGTCGGTTCGAGCTTGCCCACACGGGGACGGTCTTCCTCGACGACATCGACGAGGCCGGTCTCGAGGCGCAGGGGAGGATCCTGAGCGTTCTCGAGCACGGGTGGTTCGAGCGGCCGCGCGCGCGGGCGCGGATCAAGACCGACGTGAGGGTCATCGGAGCGACGGGTCGGAGTCTCGTGGGCCGGATGAAGGAAGGCCGGTTCCGTGTCGACCTCTTCTACCGGCTCAAGATCGTGTCCGTGTTCATTCCGCCTCTCCGCGAGCGGCTCGACGACATCCCCGTTCTGGCGGCGCACTTCGTCGAGCGCGCGCGCGTGTCCATGCAGCGGGACATCGAGGGGATCTCGCCGGGCGCTCTGGCGCTCCTCCGTCAGCACTCGTGGCCCGGGAACATCCGCGAGCTCGAGCAGGCCGTGCAGCGCGCGGTCGCGCTGTGCCGCACGGGCGTGCTGGGGCCTGAGGACTTCGCGTCGCTGACCGAGGACGCGGAGCGATGGCCTGCGCCGGAGGCGGCGGGGGCGACCGGTCTACGGGCCGCCGTCGGCGCCGAGTACCGCAGGCTCCGCGGCGAGGAGCGCGAGGAGATCGACGAAGCGGTGGTCGGCGAGGTGGAGCGCTCGCTCGCGGCGCTGGCCATGGAGGAGAGCGGCGGAAGCCAGGTGGGCGCCGCCGCGATCCTCGGCATCAGCAGGAACACGCTCAGGAAGCGGCTGAGCGACGGGGAAGGGGCGCCGCAAGCGCGCCCCGGCAGGAGGCGGCGGGCGCGATGAGACCCCCGGGACCGCAGGTGGGACTTGCCTGCGTTGCGGTGCTCCTCGTTCTCACGGGATGTTCGCACTACGGGTTCTCCCCGGCGGTCCGGGCGGGCGGCCCGAGGACCGTGGCGGTGCCGGTGCTCGCCAACGAGACGATCGAGTACGGGGCAGAGGAGGGGGTGACGAGCGCCATCATCGCGGCGCTGACCGAGAACAACGCGATGAGGGTCGTGCCCGAGTCGGAGGCCGAAGCCATCGTGCGGGGCAGCGTGACCCTGTACGAGAGGCCCGTGCTCTCGTACGACGCCGCCGGCAACCCCCGGGAGTACCGAGTCCGCGTGGCGGCGTCCCTGTCGTACGACGACCGCAGAAGCGGGACCACCATCTGGAGCGGCACCGTCGAGGGGTGGGGTGTGTACGCCCTGTCCGGAGAGGGCGGCGGGCTCACGACCGAGGAACAGGCAAGGGCGGCGGCGTTCGAGATGCTGTCCGAGGAGCTGCTCTCCAAGACGGTCCAGGGCTGGTAGCGTCGAGCGGGTGGCCGAAGAGATGACCTTCGCGGAGTTCCAGAGGACGATCGCAGGGGGAACGGTCCCGCCCGTCGTGCTTCTCCACGGCCCCGAGTCCTATCTGGCGGGGTTGGGCGTCGCGCTCCTCAAGAAGCGCCTCATCGCTCCCGGCAGCGAGGCGTTCGACTTCGTGAGCCTCACGGGCAGGGACGCGACGGCGGAGGCCATCGCCTCGCAGGCGGCGACGATGCCGATGCTCTCGGAGCGACGTCTCACGGTCGTCTACGAGTTCGACGCCCTGACCCCGACGCAGCGGACCGGGCTCCTGAAGTACCTCGAGCATCCCGTTGCGAGCTCGTGTGTTGCCCTGGTCAGTTCCGAGCTCCTCTCGCGTGGCACGCGCTTCGAGAGGGAGGTGCTCTCGCGCTCGGCGGTGGTCGAGTGCGGTCGCGTCGCCGGCAAGACGCTCGAGGCGCTGGTCGCGCGGATGGCGAAGGAGCGGGGGCGCGCGATCGACGTCGCGGCCGCGCTCGCGCTTGTCGAGGCGACGGAGGCGTCGCTGAGCAGGATCGCCAATGAGCTCGACAAGCTCGCGTGCTTCGTTCCCGACGGACGGCCGATCGGGCGGGAGGACGTCGACGAGGCCGTGGGTGTCCGGCTCTCCGACATGAGGGATCTGGCGTCGGCCGTCGCCCGGCGCGAGCTTGGCGAAGCGCTCGCGCTTGCGCACGGGCTCATGGACGGCGGCGTCGAGCCGGCGCACATCGTGTCCCAGCTGTGGAACAGCTGGGTGGCGCTGTGGACGGCCCGGGCCGGGGCGGGCCGCGGCTCCGGGCCCGGCGCCGCGCGAGCGGGGGCGCCGACCGAGGGACCGGGCGATGTCGCCGGACAGCGCACATCGCGCGATTACGCCAACGGCGTGGGCGCGTTCCGGCGGGCGGATGCGGACATCCGACGAGGCATCGCGGGCGCTCCCGTGGTGAGCTCGCTCGTGTACGAGCTGGTCCGGGGAGTGTAGGGTGCCGGGCGGAGGGGGAGGGCTCCCGGAGGGACCTGCGGCGGCGTGCGCGCCGCTCTTCGCGCCTCGACGGACGCAGCGGGAAGGCGGGTGAGAACAGGGCATGCGCGGGCGTCTTCGTCTTCGGTGGTGGGGGTGGGTGCTGGTCGGGCTCGTGGTCGCAGGCGGCGGCCTCGCGCTGAACTTCTGGAGCGCCCGTTCCGAGTTCTGCGGCAGCTGCCACACCGCCATGGGATCGCACTACGCGAGCTGGAGCGCCTCCAGCCACTCCTCGGTCAAGTGCCTGGACTGCCACAGCGATCCCGGGTGGGTCGGATACTACCACTCCAAGGCCGACGGCGTCCGAAACGCGCTGGAGTACTTCCTGGGGATTCACACACGGCGCCGCTCGGAACCTCCGGGGCGGGCCGCCTGCCAGAGGCCGGGATGCCACTCGGACGCCGACCTCACGGCCGTCGGCCTCGCAGGCGCGGAGACCCACGCGAGGCATCGGGGCTCGGTCGCGTGCGTGAGCTGCCACGGCGACGTGGGTCACAGGGATGTCGCCGAGCGCCGCGCGGTGGTCCCATGCTCCGAGTGCCATCCCTCGGCACAAACCCCTTGACGACCGGTTGATTCCGTGGTACACACGCGAGGAGGCTCCGCGCGCGGGCGCGAGGCCTGTGTTCTTGGTACGCGGCCGGGTGACCCTCCGGGCCCCCCGCTGACTGCATGGAGGAAGAACGATGCGCCCTCTGAGCGTGGTCGTTGTCTCGACGGTGCTGGTGCTGGCGGCGTCCGGCTCCGTCTCGGCGAACGGGTTTCTCGTCCCGTCCGTGGGGGCGAAGGCGAGCGGGCTGGCCGGGGCGTTCATAGGACTCGCGGATGACTACAGCGCGGCGTTCTGGAACCCGGCAGGCATCATGCAGATCAAGGGGACGGACGTCACGTTGCTCGCGCAGGATGCCGTGTCGCTGGGCTCACGGGAAGGCGTGATCGCGTTCGACGGGGCCGCAGGCTACAGCATCCCCGTGCGCGCGGAGGTCGCCGCCACCGCGGACGCGGGGCACCGGGTCCTCCCGGGCATCTTCCTGTACCCGAAGTTCTCCCTCGGCGCCCTCTTCGACAAGGTCGGGCTGGCGGCGTACACGTTCGCGGACTACGGCACACGCTGGGCGGGAGACGCCGTGTACGACGACATCGTCGCCGTGTACCCGACCCAGCCGAGCAGCCCCCTAGGCTACCGGCGAGTGATGGGAGAAGCGCCGAACACCGAGAGTCGCCTCACCTCGTATGCCATCTCGCCTCTCGTTGCCAAGGAGATCGTCCCCGGGCTTTCGTTCGGACTGGCCGGTCATGCCGTCTACACGAGCCTCGAGACCAAGCTCGGCACGTGGTATGAGGAGCGGTGGGTGGACACGTCGGGACCTCAGACCGTCAACAGGGGTGACCTCCATCCGATCCAGATGGAGGACAGCGCCACCGGGTGGGGGTACTGCGCGACGGCGGGCATCATGTTCAAGGCGACGGACGCGTTGAGCTTCGGCGCGGTCGTTCGCACGCCGATGACCGTCGCCATGGCGGGGGAGATCGAAGTGTCGTCGACGCATCCGGACCACGCGACCCCGAAGCAGGACCAGGAATACGACCTCGTGTTCCCCATGTGGGCAGGGCTCGGCATCGCGTACCGGGACGTCCTCGTGGACGGCCTGACCCTGACCGTCGACGGCGCGTGGACCCAGTGGTCCAAGTACAAGGGCATCGCGCGTGTGGTCGACGCCGAACTCCCGTCGGAGCTGCACCTCGACGGCGCCGACCCCGAGTGGAAGGACACGATCGAGGTCGGGGCGGGGCTCGACTATCGGTTGTCCCGCGCGCTCTCGATGCGCGCCGGCTACCGCAATGTGCCGAGCCCCGGCGATGCGGAGCACTACACCGCCGCGTTCCCTCAGATCGCGAAGAACGCCGTGGCCGCGGGCATGACCTACCGCAGCAGCGCGTGGCACGCCGACCTCTCGCTCGAGTACCAGATCGGGGAGAAGCTGATCGTGCCGGCGAACGTCAACTACGACAACAATGGCGAGCACGTCGGGGACCTCGTCGTGACGAGCCTGTCGCTCACGTACGCCTTCTAGCGGGGACACCAGACCGCGCCGCACTCGAGGCCGGCACCGTGTCCCGGTGCCGGCCTTCGCATATGCGTCGGTCGACCTGAAGCGAGAGAACTCATGGAGCGCTACCCCTTCGCAGAGCTCGAGCCGAAGTGGCAGGAACGCTGGGAGCAGGACCGTCTCTTCGAGTGCCCGACGGAGGCGGAAGGCGGCTTCTACTGCCTGGTGATGTACCCGTACCCGTCCGGTGACCTCCACGTCGGGCACGGGCGGAACTACATCATCGGTGACGCCCTGGTCCGTCACCTCATGATGCGCGGGGGGACGGTGCTCTCGCCGATGGGGTGGGATGCGTTCGGGCTCCCCGCAGAAAACGCCGCCATCGAGCGCGGCATCCATCCAGCGCTGTGGACGGACGCGAACATCGCCAAGATGAAGGTGCAGTTCCGCAGGTGGGGGATAGGGTACGACTGGTCTCGCGAGATCGCGTCGCACGACCCGCGCTTCTACCGGTGGACGCAGTGGATCTTCACGAAGCTCTTCGAGCGTGACCTCGCCTACAGGAAGTCGGCGCCAGTGAACTGGTGCCCCTCGTGCGCGACCGTGCTCGCCAACGAGCAGGTCGTCAGCGGGAAGTGCGAGCGCTGCGAGACGGCCGTCGGCGTGCGCGACCTGGAGCAGTGGTTCTTCCGGATCACGGCCTACGCCGATCGGCTGCTCGATGGGCTCGACAGGCTGGGCGGCTGGCCGGAGCGCGTGCGCGCGATGCAGCGTCATTGGATCGGGCGAAGCGAGGGAGTGGAAATCGACTTCCGGGTTCCGGAGACGGGTGAGCGGCTGCCGTGCTTCACGACGCGAGCCGACACGGTCTTCGGCGTGACCTACATGGTCATCGCTCCGGAGCATCCCATGCTTCAGACGCTGGCGGAGGGGACAGGCAGAGAGACCGAGGTCGCGGCGTTCGCAGAGCGCGCGAAGCGGCAGAGCACGCTGGAGCGCAGCTCCGCCGACGTCGAGAAGGAAGGGATGTGGACCGGGAAGCACGTCGTGAACCCCGCCACCGGCGAGCGGGTTCCCGTGTGGGTGGCCAACTACGTGCTGATGGAGTACGGGACGGGCGCGGTGATGGCGGTCCCGGCGCACGACCAGCGGGACTTCGAGTTCGCCAGGCGCTACGGGCTGCCCGTGCGCGTCGTCATCGATAGGCCGACCGGAGGCCTCACCCCGGACGCCATGGACGGGGCGTACGTGGAGGACGGGGTCCTGACCGGCTCGGGCGAGTTCAACGGGATGCCGAACCGCGAGGGCATGGAGCGGATCGCCGACTGGATGCAGGCGAACGGGACGGGGCGACGCGCCGTGAGCTACCGCCTTCGCGACTGGCTCATCTCGCGACAGCGCTACTGGGGCACGCCGATCCCGATCATCTACTGCGAACGGTGCGGACTCCAGGCGGTGCCGGAGCGCGATCTGCCTGTGGTGCTCCCGACCGACATCCGGCTCACCGGCAAGGGCGAGTCGCCCCTCTCGACGTCGCCGACCTTCATGGCGGCTGTGTGTCCGAGGTGCGGGGGGCAGGGGCGGCGAGAGACGGACACGATCGACACGTTCATGGACTCGAGCTGGTACCTCTTCCGGTACATCTCGCCTCGGGAGGAGCGCGCCCCGTTCGTGAGCGAGGACGTCAACCGGTGGCTTCCGGTGGACCAGTACATAGGAGGCGTGGAGCACGCGTGCGGGCACCTGATCTTCGTCAGGTTCATGACCAAGGCGCTGCACGACATGGGGCTTCTGGGCTTCGACGAGCCGATCGAGCGGCTTTTCACGCAGGGGATGATCTACAAGGACGGCTCGAAGATGTCCAAGTCGAAGGGCAACGTCGTGCCGCCCGACGAGCTCATCGCGGCCTACGGCGCCGACACCGAACGCCTCTACACGCTGTTCATCGGCCCGCCGGACCGGGACGCGGAGTGGTCCGATGCGTCGGTCGACGGGTGCCACAGGTTCCTCAACCGCGTGTGGTCGCTGGCCGAGGAGTGGCCGTTCGATCCGCGCGCGGACTACGGCGCCGCGCTGGCGGGACAGGAGCTGACCGCCGGCGTCGAGGCGCTGCACAGGAAGACCCACCAGACCCTCAGGAAGGTCACGCGCGACTTCGAGGGGTTCCGCTTCAACACGGCGGTCGCCGCCGTCATGGAGCTCGCGAACGCCGCCAGGTCCTTCGCGGAGGGGCTCGGAGGGCGCGCGCCGGCGCCCGTCGAGCGCGCCGTGATCGGCGAGGCCGTGCGCAGCCTCGTGGTGCTGCTCGCGCCGATGGTCCCGCACCTCGGCGAGGAGCTCTGGCAGCGCGCCGGCGGCGTGACGTCCATCTTCAGAGGGCCCTGGCCGGTGTGGAACGAGGCCGCGGCCACGGATGACACGGCGACCATCGCGGTCCAGGTCAACGGCAAGCTGCGCGGGCAGGTCGAGGCGATCCGCGGGTCCTCCCAGGACGACGTGCTCGAGCTGGCTCGCCGGAACGACAAGCTCAGCAAGTACCTCGATCAGCCGTCCCTCGCTCGGGTCATCTACGTGCAGGACCGCCTGCTCAATCTCGTCGTGAAGCAGTAGGGCCACCCGGGACGCGCTCCCGTTCGCCGATGCCGCCCGCGACGCGCGGGGGAGCGGCGCGGCAGCGGGGCGCCGCTGTCGGGTGTCCGCTGCTGTCGCAGCGGGCTCGAGGCCTCCGTGCGATAGTTTACATAATGCGGATTATGCGACAGACAGGCAAGACCGAGAACCTGCGCGGCGGGACAGCCGGACCTCGGAGTGTTCGGGGTGCCCTGGTGCCCTACGGCTGTGGTCCAAGGAGGCCGGACGCTTCGGCGAGAGCGATGCGGGCATCGCCTGCCGACGGCGTGTCGGGATAGTCGCGGACGACGCGCTCGGCGGTGCCCTTCATGCTCTGCCAGTCCTGCAGGGCGCGGTAGCAGCGCACGGCGTTCATGAGGTTGAGGGCGGCCGTGGCGTGCTGGTCCCCTGCATCTGCGGCGATGGCGAGATAGGCGTCGGCGGCGGCCGCGAACTCGCGGCGGTGCTCGAGGATGGAGGCCTTGCCGGTGAGCGCGAGGTTGCGGAGATTGCCGGGGTTGCGGTATCGGTCGAGATAGGTCTGGAAGTGCTGGAGCGCGCCGTCGAAGTCCTTCTCGTGGAACCTGATCGTGCCGAGATAGCACGTGGCCGCCCCGGCGGCTCTGGTGCCGGGATACTGCTCGATGAGGCCCGTGAACTGGTCTGAGGCCTGGGCAAGAAGCCCCGAGCTGAGGGACTCCGTGGCGACGGAGAGAAGCGCGCTGGCCTGCCGCGCGGCGTTGCGCTGGCCGCGCACCACGAGGAACACCACCCCGACAGCCACGACGAGCACGACGGCGCCGATGAGGATCCGGTTGATGTGCTCCTCGATGAACTTCGTGCCCTTCGCCGTGGTGTCGACGAAGGCGTCGTGCTTGAGGGCCTTCTTCGTGACGCGCGTGCGCTTCCCCAACGTGTCCTCCCGGGTCGGTCCGTGTGCTCGCACCGGCCCCTCCCCCGGTTCGGGGGCCTTCGGGGCCGGTGCGATGCTGCTCCTTCTGGTGTCGGGAGCCTAGCACGCCCGCGCGGGGGTGTCAAGGCGGCCGGCTTCCCCAAACAGGAGGCCCCGCCTTTCGACGGGGCCCCTGCGTCTCCTCGATGCGCGTCCGGCGCAGATCCTCCGCCGGCGCCGCCTGGGCCTACCTATACAGGGCCTTGATGACGCCCCACGTGCTGCTCTCGACCGGCGACTGGCCCTGCGGGAAGATCACTTCGCAGTAGCTCGGGACCTCGACGGTGACGTTGTCGACGAAGAAGTCCGTGTGCTGAGGGTTGGCCGTCGGCGGCGTGCTGTAGAAGCGCACCTCGATGCGGAAGCAGCCCGTCGGGTCCGTGGCGTCGTTGTACGTCCAGGTCCACGACGTGGCCGGGGTCCCGGTGTTCCACGAGGCGGGGTTGCCGTTGGTGTAGGTCGACGGGTTCGTGGCCGGCGCCTCGTACACGGACGGGTCGGTGCAGGAGGTGTAGGCGCCCCAGATCCTCATGCCCGGGAACGTGGAGCTGCCCTCGAAGGGGTCGTACAGGCAGATGTTGGCGAAGATCGTGTCACCGATCTGGAGCCCCTTGATCCACGCCACGACGACGGACGGCGTCCCGGTGTGCGGGTCCTCGGCGACGTGCAGGTAGCAGTTGCCCTGGCAGGCGCCGGGGACGGTGAAGCCCGCGGAGCCACCGGGCGCCGAGCTGCCTGTGCCGTAGATGCCGCTCTGCGGGCCGCACACGTTCGCGATGCCGACGCAGTTGGCTCCGTAGGTGGCGAGGACGGTGCCGCCGTTCTCCCAGCTGTAGTTGTGCACCGTGGCGAACGCCGGAGTCACGCAGAGCAGAGCGGCCGCGATAACGAACAGGGTCCTCATAGATCCCTCCCTTGGTTCACGACTCCTCGTGACAGGACTTCTACGGACTGGCTGGGTCGCGCCCGGAGTGAGGCGCGGCCCGCTACCCGAGAATCGACTTCCCAATCACCTCCCTCCGGCAGAAATGCCCTTCCGGCCCCTCGGACCGGCACCGTGTCTCCAGAACACCCACAACCGACCGGCAGTCGGCGCGAACCGCCGCTGCCGACACAACATGGACTCACACGACAATCATCATAGCACAGGTCGGGTCAGGCCGTCAATGACGCAATGGCGGCGCCGACGGCGCTCCCAGCGGTCCGCGGGGCGACGCGAGGCAGGTCGATCGTCGAGGTGGTCTAGCAGGTCAGATGCAGGCAGGCCGCCGTCCGGCCGTCTCCCCGGAGGCGGTTGTAGGTCTCGACGGCCTCGGCCGTGGGCTTGACGATGACGCTGATGCCGCGGCCCTCGAGGAGCGCGGTCGTCTCCGGCGGGACCTCCATGAGACCCGACGCTCCCGTTCCGATGACGAGACAGGCCGGCCGCGCCGCCAGGACGTCCTCGACGTCCTCCGGCGCCAGCCGGTGTCCGTCCTTCCTCCACCAGCCGGCGATGACGCGTCCGGGCAGAACGACCACGTCGGCGGTGTAGATCTTCCCGTCGATCGTGACCCGTCCGAAGCTGTAGTGCTCGATCCTGGGCGCCAGAGAGCCCTCCCCCCTCACGGATCTCAGGAGTTCTCTCTCACGAAACGCGCGATGGCGCGGTCGTACGTCCGCTCAACGCGGTCCTCGAAGAAGCACGCCGGAAGCTCGCCGGCGTTCCGGTGATACATGATGCACTCGCAGCAGACGCCCTTGCGGCTGCACGGCTCGTATGAGCAGTTGCAGCCGGCCAGGTTCCGCTCGCGGTTCCCGCAACGCGCGGTCACTGCGGCGGCGCCGCTAGACGTCGCTTCTGTGACGGTCCCGGAGCTCCGCGGTCTTGCCCTTGTTCCATCCGCTCGTCTTCGAGAAGTACCCCGTCACGCGCGTGATGTGGTCCACGTCGCGGCCCTGCGTGCAGGCCGAGGTGATGGTCTCGATCGGGTTCTTCTCGATCGCCTCGAACGTGCAGTGCGTGGCCGTCCCGAGGTCGGCATTGCGGACCAGGAGCCCGCGGTCGTCGGCCTCGTACTCCCAGCCTTCGTGCTCGTCGATCCAGACCTTGAAGTCGTCCAGCTTCATCGCCGTCTCCCCCTCCGCTACTTGCCGTCGCCCACGATCGCTTCGTTGAGTCCCTTCACCAGAGCATCCGCATCGATTCCATGGGCCTGAGCTCCCTGCTCGAGCGACTCGAACGAGGCGATCGCGCAGCCCAGGCAGTGCAGCCCGTGCTTCATGAACACCGGGACGGTCTCCGGGTGCTTCTGGACGATCTCACCGATCGACATGCTCTTCGTCACCGTGTCGGGCATCGTGGTCCTTTCTGTTGAGTCCGTCGCGATCCCGGGCGGCTAGATGCTGCGCGGGGCCTCCGTCCCCCCCAGCACCAGAGACAAGCTAGCCGAGGAACTCCTGCTCCGCAAGCCGTTTCTCGAGTCTGCCGCGCAGCACCGCTTCGGCTCCCACGACCGCGAGCGCGAAGACGGCCAGCACGATGACCCCGGCCAGCGGCGTCTCCGTCATCGCCCGTCTCGCCGCCGCGATGACCGCCATGAGCGCGCCGAACACGACGATGAGCCCGAGCTGCGCCGTGCGACTGGCCCGCTCGACCGACTGCGAGAGCGGATGATGCGGCGCGCCGAACGAGAGCAGCGCGAACGCGAGCAGCGACGACAGGAGCACCAGCGCCCAGTAGGGCGCCAGCGCCCGGAGCGGCATCGCCGCCGCGAGCAGCAGGAACAGCAGCGCGAAGAACGGCAGGATGTACCCCAGCAGCACCAGCTTCCTCGCGCCGACGAGCAGCTCGGAGCGTCTCCTGAGCGGCGCCGCGTGGAACACCCAGCTCGCGCGCCAGTGCTCGGACATCCCCATGGCCGACGTGAAGAAGAAGCTGACGAACACGCAGTAGAGCCCGAGGATCGTGAGCACGTCCATGCGCTCGGCTCCGGAGGGCGGCGTGCGGAAGGACCCGCTCGCCAGGCCGTACACGTACGCGGCGAGCGGCAGCCCGAACGCCGGGTAGATCCGCGAGCGCAGTTTTCTGTCTCGTGTCATGTACGCCCGCATGAGCTCGTACCCGGCCCTCTCCGCGCTCGAGCGACAGAAGACGAGGCCGTACGCGGACAGCCAGGAGGTCGCGCGCGCGAGCCCTCCGCGGCCGGACTGCGCGGGCGGGGCCTCGAGCGCGAGCTCGCTGATCCTCCGCGAGTAGTCGTTCGAGACCGTCCGCGACGCGGCGGCGAACGCAAGCGCGGAGGACGCGAGCGCGAGGGCGAGCAGCGCGCCGTCCCCAGCCACTCCCCCGCCGGACAGGAGTCCCACGCCACCGGCGAACCACGCCGGCGGCGCCCAGTACATCCACGCGCCTCGCCGGACCGCTAGGAGCCCGACATCCCTTCCGACGAGCTGCGGCAGGAACACGTAACCGAGCGTGAGGACGAGCGTCGCCCCCATGTGCACGTACGTCATCGCCGCGGTGAGACGGCCGTAGCTCACGACCTTGAGGGCCGCGGAATACGCGACGACGATGAACGCCGCGGCCGCGGTGCACCCGAGAAGCGCCAGCGCGAGGTACGAGAAGCCGAACCGCGCGCCGCCGGGCAGCGCGAGGCTCCCCATCACCGCCGTCGGCCCTGCGAGCGCCGTCGCCGTCGCTCCGGTGTAGAAGAGGAGGTTCCCCATCTTGGCCCAGAAGTACGTCCTGGAGGAGACGGGTCTGAAGGAGATGACGTCGTAGTCCTCCGGGCTCACGACCACGATCCCGTGGTCCATGATGACGGAGAGTGCCGTCATGAAGAGCGCGGCGGACAGCGTGAAGAGGGCGATGACGAACGGGTCCCGCGCGGCGAGGACCGCGAGCGACAGGAAGGTGCCCATCAGGAGGTAGACGGCGAGCGCCAGGATCAGAGGCGGGACCCGGTGGCTGCCGTATCCGCCGCGCGACGTGCGGAGGTCGCACTTCACCGCGGCCACCACGAGCGCCCTCACCTGACGCCAGTCCACGGTCCCGGCCGGCGCAGCGTTCACGGCCGCCCCCCTCGCACGCTCTCCGAGAACGCCCTCACGATCTCCGCGAGGTCGCCCGCCGACGTGAGCCGGCTGAACACGTCCTCGAGGGACTCCCGACTCGTCAGGTGCTTGAGCTCCTCGACGTTGCCGTCCGCGATGACCTCCCCGTGGCTGAGGATGACCACCCGGTGGCACACCTTCTCGACGACCTCGAGGACGTGCGAGCAGTAGAAGACGGTCTTCCCCTGCGCCGCCAGCTCCCGGAGCAGCTCCTTGAGGACGAGCGCGGTGTTCGCGTCGAGGCCCGAAAGCGGCTCGTCGAGGAAGAGCACGCTGGGGTTGTGGATGAGCGCCGCGGAGATGAGCACGCGCTGCTTCATGCCCTTCGAGTACGAGCTCATCACGCGGTCCTGGACGTCGGCGATCCCGAAGAGCCTGAGGAATGACGAGATCTTCTCGGCGGCCTCGTGGGGCGGCACGTGGTAGAGCCTCCCGACGAGCGTGAGGTACTCCCGCGCCGTAAGGCTCTCGTACAGGGCCCCGGTCTCGGGGACCACGCCGATGCGGCGCTTCGCCTCGATGGGCTCGGCGGCGATGTCGAAGCCGTCGACGACGGCCGTTCCGCTCGTCGGGCGGATCATGCCGGTAGCCATCTTGACGGTCGTCGACTTCCCCGCCCCGTTCGGTCCCAGGTAGCCGCAGATCTGGCCCCGAGGGATGACGAGGTTCACGCCCTTCACGGCCCGCACGTCGCCGTAGGTCTTCGCGAGGTCCTTGAAGACGATCGCGCCGTCGCCGACGCTCATTCGCTCCTCCGTTCGCTCCCGTCCGCCTCGCGCGCTCGTTCGATGCGCTCGAGCGTCGCGGCGAGCGCGGCCCGGGCCTCCCGGTAGCCCGGATAGAGCCGCGTCGCTCGCTCGAAGGCCCGAGCGGCCTCCTCCAGGTCTCCTGTCTCGACGAGGGCGACGCCCAGGTTGTAGTGGGCCGAGATGTTGTCCGGGTCCTCCCCGACGGCCCTCCGGAACTCCGTTGCCGCGCCGACGTAGTCTCCCCGGTCGCCAAGGATGGCGCCGACCGTGTTGTGCATCTGCGCGAAGCCGAACTCGACCATCGGGACGTTCACGCCGACGGCCAGCGCGGCGAGGACCGCCCCCGCGCCCGCGAGCGAGCGCCACTTCGCCTCGCGGGCGAACGCCCACAGCTCGGTGAGCGCGTACCCGGCCGCGGCGAGCAGGACCGGCGCGACGGCGAGCCGGTATCTCGCCGTGATGAAGAAGAGCACGACCGAGACCATGAACGTCGCGCCATACGCGATGAGGAGCGGCGCGTGGGGCCTTCTGCGGCCGGCCGCGAGACACAGCCCGAGCAGGCCGAGCGGCGCCACGACGCCGAACGTGGACAGCGGAATGCGAAGCACCGGCGCGAACCCGCGCACGAAGTAGAAGTGGTAGTGGTTGGGGATCTCGTACGCGTTCCAGAAGAGCGCGGTCTTCCTCGCCATGAGCGCGAGCCACGAGCCCGGCTGCGACCTCATGTACGCGAACGCCTTGCGTGCCCAGTGGTCCGACACCTCCCCGGCCGAGAGCCGGCGTCCGGCCTCGCGCTCCGCCGCCCTCGTCGAGGACCCGAGCAGGTCGAGGCGCATCTCCGGCGGCACCTGGAACATCCCGGACGCCCCCGCGTGGTTGCCGATGTACAGGTTGATCCCGCCGTTCGACGACACGGGGATGAGGTCGCCCGACGTCCTGAGGTTGTGGACGGTGGCCGGGAGGATCATGAGGCCCGTGACGACGAAGAAGACGACCGCCGGGGCGGCGCGGCGGCCCCATGCCTCCTGCCGCTCCGCCCGGGGCGGTGCTTCCCGCTCGCCGGCCATCGCGCCGGCCATGATGAGGGCCGACCCGACGGGCGCGAAGAGCAGCAGGTTGGGCTTGCCGAGCGAGGCGAGGCCGAGCAGGGCCCCCGCCGCGGCTGCCGCGGCCGTCGTGAGCGCTGAGCGCCGCCGGGCGAGCAGGAGCAGCATCCCCGTCACGAATGCCAGCACCCACGCGATCTCGAGGACCTCGCTCTCGAAGAAGATGAAGGGGACGTAGAGCGCGGCGAGCCACGCCGCCGCGACCGCGGCGCGCCGCCCGAAGGCCGCCGCCGCGAGTCGCGCGATGAGGAGCACCGTGCCGATGCCGACCGCCGACTGCACCGCACGCACTGCCGTCAGGCTGCCTCCGCCGATGCGGAGGAGCGCGGCGAGCACGAACGGGTACAGCGGGCTTGAGTGGAAGTACGCGTGATCCGGCGCCGGCCTGCCGCCGAGGACGTCGAGCGCCTGTCTGTGATAGAGCGCCGGGTCTCCGGTGAGCGCCTGGTACAGCGGATGGGCGGCCGTCTCACGCAGGAAGACGATGCGAAGCACGGCTGCGACCGCGAGAGCGCAGGCCACGGCGAGCCAGTCGCGCCGCCCCATCGCCTCTGCGCCCGCGCCGCTCGGCGAGCTGCCCCCGGCGCCGCTCACGGCGTCTCCCGGTGACCGGGCTCCGACGGCGGCTCGCCCGAGATGACGCGGCCCGGAACGGCGATCGCGACCCAGGCGTCCATCGGGAACCCGTCAGCCCCGAGAGCCGGGTCGAAGCGCGCCGCGCTCACCGCCCTGACCGCGGCCTCCCGCAGCTCCTCGGACACCTCCGCCGGGGCGACGACCTCCGCCCCCCCGACGCTGCCGTCGGGCAGCACGAGCGCTTCGACGGTGACGGCCCCGGTGAACGCCGGCGCCGCGCGCTCGACCGCCGGCGGCCACTCGGCGAGACGCGGCAGCGTCTCCGGCGCCGAGCGGCTCGAGTCGGCGCGGGCTGCGGTCACGGGCCACGTGTACGGCTCGAGCTCGGGGTCGGCGGCAAGGTCGGGAAAGGGCGGGAGCACGTCGCGCCCCGCCACGCCTGCGTCGACAGCGAGCGCCTTCGCAAGCTCCGCCTCATGATCGCTCCACGGCAGGCCGCGCTCGCTCAGCATCTGCGCCAGGAGGAAGTACGCCCGCCCCGACTCCTTCGAGGTCGGCCCCAGGAGATCCGCCGCGCACCTGTAGAGGCGCTCCGCCTCGCGCGTCCTGCCGAGCTGCTGCAGGGACATCGCCAGTCCCAGCACGTGGTTCGGGTCGACGGGGCCCTGGAGCGCGGCGCTCTGAAGAGCGCCCGACGCGAGGTCTCGCGCCGTGCCGACCCCGATGAGAGCCTCGAACTGCTCGACCGCGCTGCCCGCGGCTCCGTTCCTGAACAGCGCCGTCGCAAGCGACGCGCGCGCCGTGCTCCACCCCGGGCGCAGCGCGACGGCCCGCTCGAGCTGCTCGGTTCCCGACCGCATCGCGCGCGCGCGGTAGTCCTGGACGCCGCGGACCACGAGCGCGGCCGCCGACGGGTCGGCGGCGCCCGCCAGCCCGGCAACGACGCCCCACAGAAGGGCCGCCGTCAGGGACCCCGCGAGCATGCGCAGGCGCCCACAGCCTCTCTCACAGCCCCGGGAAGGCCCCGAAAACCGCTTCTGCGGGCCGTTTGCTGCGGATGGCTGCCCGGGCCCGGACGCCCGAAAAGAGCCACCCCGACGGCGTATTCTGGAGGCCAAAGTCAATAGCATGGGCTTTACAACTCCGCCAGCGGGGTCTTCCCCGCCGCGCGTTCGAGGCGTGCCCTGACCACGGACTCGGCGTGCAGAAGCAGCGGCCAGCCGGCAGCCGCGAGGCTCTGGTTGACGGCCTGGCGCGAGACGTTCAGGTGGCGGGCGACGGCCTGCTGGGTCTCGCTCTCTCTGACGAGGGACACGACCTGACGCTGCCGCGCGGTCATCTCGTCGTGCGCGCTCAGGAGGAGATCGAGCAGCGCTCCGAGGACGGGGTCAGGGTCCGGCAGGAGCATGACGACGCGCGGCCCGCGCGGGTCCGACTCCGGCAGCCCGGCGAGCGCCCGTTCGAAGGCGTCGCTCTGCGCGACGAGCCTCATTTCGACGGCCTCCGCGGGGCGCTGGAGTCTGACGACGGCTCCGCAGAAGGTCGGGCGGTCGTCGCGGAGCGACGCGGCCAGCGACAGCATCGCGTCAACGAGCGCCGCCGCGCTCGTCATCTGGAGCGCGAGCGCCCCGTCGCTCGTCACGGTGGGCGCGCCGGAGAGCGCGCCGGGCCAGCGCAAGGCGAAGGCGCGCGCCGCGCCCTTCAGCTCCCGCGCCGCCTCGTCGTCGGCGCGCCGCCCGCCATCGGGCGCATGAAGCCGCGTCGCGAGCGAGATCGCGGCCGCCGTGAGCGTCGTCACGCGCTCCGCCTCGCGCTCACCCGGTGACCTTGAAGACCGCGTCGTGCTCGCGGACCTTCTGCGGGACCTTGATGCCGATGCTGTCGCCCCGGCCCGCCTCCTGGACGGCCGCGTGCTCGATCTGCATCGACTCGACCACCATCTCGACGTCGGTGGTGTGGCCCACGATCGAGATCCTGTCGCCCACCGCGAGCCGGTCGGAGAGCTCGATGGCCGCTACGCCCGGCCCTCCGAAGTAGTGGGACACCCTTCCGATCTGCTTCTTCTCCATGGCGCACCTCCTGTTTCCCGCTCAGCCCGCCGCGCGGCGGTGCTCGCGGGACGCGAACGTGCTGTGGTCGTGGGCTCCTTCGAGGTTCTCGGCTTCCACGCTGTACCAGTCGACGGACGGATCGGCCTCGAGCACCTGCGTCACGTTCCGCACGATGTCCTCGACGAAGAACGGACGGCTGACGGCGGACTCGAGGAGGGCGCGCTCGTCGGCGGCCTTGAGGAGGGCGCGCACCGGCGCGCTCGCGCACGACTCGACGAGGTCCACGAGGTCCTCGAAGCGGACGGCGCGGTCGGCCTCGACCGATACCGACACGTACCCCCGCTGCGCCAGTCCCGCGCGTCCCGCGGCGCCCACGGAGCACGGGCAGACCATCATGACCGGCACGCGGACGCCGACGGCGTAGCGGAAGGAGTCCGCAAGCGAGGCCTTCACGGTGGCTCGGCAGACAAGGGCGCTCGAGCTGCCCGTGGTGGGTGCTGTCTTCGTGACGGAGAAGGGGAAGTCCATCTCGATCCCGGCGCCGGGGGCGTCATGCCTGGACCGCAGGTTCGCGAGGAGCTCCCGCACGACGTCGCGGTCGAGCGGCTCGGCGCTTCCAGCGAGCGCCTCGAGGAAGCGGCTCATGTGAACCGCGCGGGCGCCGGCCGGGAGCGCGACGAACACGCTGACCGTCGCCGTCGCCTCGCGTGCCCGCCCGTCACGGTCGAGCACGCGGATCGGGATCGCAAGGCGCGCGAGGCCGACCTGGTCCAGGCCGATGCCCCTCGTCTCCTCCTGGTCCTGGATGTCCCGCATGCGGTCCCCCCTTGGGCCGGACCTGCCGAGCGGGGCCATTCTAGACCCGCCCGGCGGGTCCGTCAAGGAGCCCGCATTGCTCATCGAAGTGGGCGCGCCCGCGCGAGCCCCGCGCCGGAGCGGTCGTCGCCCCTCTCCTACGGGAGCGTGGACTGGAACTCCACGATGGCGTGCGCGGCGGCGCCGACGGAGACCGCGGCGACCGGAACGCCGCAGAGGCGCTCGATGCGCCTGACGTACTCGAGCGCCGCAGCCGGGAGGTCGCGCGTCGCGCGGGCGTCGCGCGTGCTGCGCTTCCATCCGGGCGCGTCCTCGAAGATGGGCCTGGCCCGCGCGACGTCGTCGGTCGAGCGCGGGAAGCGCTCGACCCGGCGCCCGTCGATCTCGTACGCGACGCAGACCGGAATGCGCTCGAAGGCGTCAAGCACGTCGAGCTTCGTGAGCACGATCCGCCCCATGCCGGAGAGCTCGGCCGAGTGCCGCACGGCCACCGCGTCGAACCACCCGCACCGCCGAGGCCTTCCGGTCGTCGCGCCTCGCTCCGCGCCCCGCTCCCGGATGAGCTCGGCGGCCGGGCCCTCGGCCTCCGTCGGGAACGGCCCCGCCCCCACGCGCGTCGTGTACGCCTTGGCCACGCCGACGACGTCGCCGGCCGCCGAGGGCGGCACGCCCGCCCCGGCCGCGACGCCGGCCGCCGTCGTGTGCGAGGACGTCACGAACGGGTACGTCCCGAACGCGACGTCGAGGAGCGAGCCCTGCGCGCCCTCGAACAGCACCTTCTTCCCCTCGGAGAGCGCGCTTCTCACGAGCGGCGGCGTGTCCGCAAGGTGCGGCGCGATGCGCGCCGCCGCCGCCTCGAGCCGAGCGAGCTCCGCGGCGACGTCCACCGGCGGCGCGCCGTGGAACTTCACCAGGAGCTCGTTGCGCCGCGCGGCGTTCTGCTCGAAGAGCTCGCGGAACCGGTCGAAGCGCGCGAGCTCGCCGGCCCGGATGCCCTCCCTCGTGCAGCGGTCCGCGTACGCCGGTCCAATGCCGCGGTGCGTCGTCCCGATGGCCCCCGCCCCGCGCGCCGCCTCCTCGGCGGCCTCGACCGCCTTGTGGTACGGCAGCACGAGGTGCGCCCCGACGTCCACGAGCAGGTTCCTTCCGACGGCGATGCCCTGGGCCGACACGGTGTCGATCTCGGCCACGAGGCCGAGGGGGTCGAGCACGACGCCCGGGCCGATCACGCACGTCGCCCGCGGCCGCGAGATGCCCGACGGGAGCAGATGGAACACGACGGTGCGGTCGCCGACCGCCACCGTGTGGCCCGCGTTGGCCCCGCCCTGGAACCTCACGACCATGTCGGCGCGCTCGGCGAGGTAGTTGGTGATCTTCCCCTTGCCCTCGTCGCCCCACTGGGCGCCGATGAGAACGAGCCCGCTCATCCCGCGCGCTCCTTCCCGGACCTCGCGCCGCCTCCCCCGAGCTCCGCGTCCTTCCGCTCGACCGCCCGCAGGAGGGAGTCCTTGAAGGCCCGCAGGCGCTCCCTCAGGTCAGGCCGGCCGACGGCGAGGATCTCCGCCGCGAGGATCCCGGCGTTCTTCGCGCCGGCCTTCCCGATGGCCATCGTCGCCACCGGGACGCCCGACGGCATCTGCACCGTCGAGCAGAGCGCGTCGAACCCGCGGAGGCTCCCTCCCTCCAGCGGGACGCCTATGACGGGGCGCGTGCTGACGCCGGCCACGACGCCGGCGAGGTGCGCGGCGAGGCCGGCGCCCACGACGAACACCTCGACGCCGTCGGCCTCGAGCGTCTCGACGAGCTCGACCGTCCGCCGGAGGGCGCGGTGCGCGGACGTGATGCGCGTGACGAACGGGATGCCGAACTCCGCGAGCGCCTGTTCCGCCTCGCGCATCACCGGAAGGTCCGAGTCGCTCCCCATGAGAACGGCGACCAGCGGCCGCCTGCTGCCCTCCATGCGTCCCTCCCGGTCCTAGTGTCGGAAGTGCCTCCGCCCGGTCATCACCATCGCGACGTTGCGTTCGTTGGCGGCCAGGATGGAGTCGTCGTCGCCCTTCGACCCGCCCGGCTGGATGATCGCCGTCACGCCCGCCTCGGCCGCGGCATCGACGGCGTCGCGCATCGGGAAGAACCCGTCGGACGCCATCACGCTTCCCTTCACCCTCTCCCCCGCCTTCCACACGGCGAGCACGCTCGAGTCCACCCTGCTCATCTGCCCCGAGCCGATGCCGACCGTCTCGGTGTCGCGGGCGATCACGATGGCGTTCGAGCGAACGTGCTTCACGACGCGCCAGGCGAAGATGAGCGAGTCGAGCTCCTGCTTCGTGGGCTTGCGCTCCGAGACGACGCGCAGATCTTCCTGGCTGAGGGTCTCCGTGTCGAGGTCCTGGACGAGGAGGCCGCCGCCGACGAGCGACCGCACCTGCCGCTCGGGTCTCGGCGCGTAGTGCGTGAGGTCCGGGAACGTCGCGCGCAGGATCCTCCGGTTCTGCTTCTTCGTCATGAGATCGAGCGCGCTCCGGTAGTAGTCGGGCGCGATGACGGCCTCGACGAAGTGCGTCTCGTGGATGAGCTCGGCCAGGCGCTGGTCCACGCTGCGGTTCACGGCGATGACGCATCCGAACGCGGACACCGGGTCGCACGCGAGCGCCCGCTCGTAGGCCTTCGACGGCGTCGGCGCCATCGCGACGCCGCACGGCGTGGCGTGCTTGAGGATGGCCGCTGCCGGGTCCTGGAACTCGCGCACGATGGCGAGCGCCGCGTCGAGGTCGAGGTAGTTGTTGTACGAGAGCTCCTTCCCCGACAGCTGCTCCGCGCCGACGACGCTCGGCGCCTGCGTCTGTCCGAGCGACGTGTAGAGCGCCGCGCGCTGGTGCGGGTTCTCGCCGTACCGGAGCTCCTGGACCTTCTCGTAGTCGAGGGCGAGACACGCGGGCAGGTCCACGGAGGACTCGGACTCCGTCGCAAGATACCGGTGGATCGCCCGGTCGTAGTCGCGCGTGACGGCGAACGCCTCGACGGCGAGCCTCCGCCTCGCGTGCTCGGGCACGTCGCCGTGCTCGGCGAGGAGCGCGGCGACCCACGGGTACTGCTCGGGCGAGCTCACGACGACCACGTTGGCGAAGTTCTTCGACGCGGCGCGCAGGAGCGCGACCCCGCCGATGTCGATCTGCTCGAGGGCCTCATCGAGCGCGGCCCCCGCGGCGGCGACCTTCTGGAACGGGTAGAGGTTCACGACGACCATGTCGATCCGCTCGATGCCTTGCGCCTCGAGCGTCGCCGCGTGGGACGGCTTCTCCGGCTGGCACAGGATCGCGCCGTGGATCCTGGGGTGCAGCGTCTTCACCCGGCCGTTCAGGATCTCGGGAGCGCCCGTGAGGTCCGACACCTCGCGGCAGGCGACCCCGCAGGTCGCGAGCGACCTCGACGTTCCGCCGGTGGAGACGATCTCGATGCCGAGCTCCGAGAGCCTGCCGGCGAACTCGACGATGCCGTCCTTGTTCGAGACGCTGACGAGGGCTCGCTTGACCTTCATGGCCTTCCTTTCTCCGGCGCGCGGCCGCCCAGCGAGTCCAGAATGCACTCGTGCGGGTAGCTTCCGTCGAAGCACGCGACGCAGTAGGACTCCCGCGGAGGCGGCGACGACGCGAGAAGCCCCTCGAACGACACGTAGCCCAGGGAGTCCACGCCGATGAAGCGCGCGATCTCCTCGATTTCCTTCGAGGCCGCGATCAGCTCGCCCTTCGTCGGCGTGTCGATGCCGTAGAAGCAGGGGAAGCGTATCGGCGGGGAGGCGACGCGCAGGTGCACCTCGCGCGCGCCGGCGTCCCGGATCATCCTCATGAGCTTCCGGCTGGTCGTGCCGCGCACGATGGAGTCGTCCACGACGACCACGCGGCGGCGGGCGAGCGTGTCGGCGACGGGGTTGTACTTGATCCTCACCCTGAGGTCGCGGAGCGACTGCTTCGGGTGGATGAACGTGCGACCGATGTAGTGGTTCCTGATGAGCCCGATCTCGAGCGGGATCCCGCTCCCCTCGCTGAAGCCCATCGCCGCCGAGTTGCTCGAGTCCGGGACGGCGATCACGACGTCCGCGTCGGCCGGGTGCTCCTTCGCGAGCCGCCGCCCGAGCGCGCGCCTGACGCCGTCGACCGAGACGCCGCGAACCACCGAGTCGGGCCGCAGGAAGTAGATGTACTCGAAGACGCAGAAGCTCTCGGGGCTTCGTTCCGCGGCGAGCGGGAACGCGCGCGGGCCGCTCGCCGGATCGAACACGACGATCTCGCCCGGCGCGATCTCGCGCTCGAGCTTCGCGCCCACGATGTCGAGCGCGCAGCTCTCGGACGCGACCGCCCAGCCGCCGCTCCCGAGCGCGCCGAAACAGAGCGGCCGATAGCCGCGCGGGTCGCGCACCGCCACGAGCGTCCCGTCGATCATGAGGAGCACGGAGTAGGCCCCCTGCACCCCCGCGAGCGCGTCGGAGAGGACCGACGGCAGCTCGCCCAGCGAGCGGCCGGGCTTCTTCGAGTAGGCCCGCGCGATGAGATGGAGGATCGTCTCCGTGTCGGTCGTCGTCCGGAAGACGGCCCCGCCCGCCTCGAGCGTCGAGCGCAGCCGGTCGGCGTCCACGAGATTGCCGTTGTGCGCGGCCGCCAGCGACCCGCCGCGGAACCGCACGAGGATGGGCTGCGCGTTCATGAGTCGGCTCTGCCCGGTCGTGGAGTAGCGCACGTGGCCGATCGCCACGTGGCCCGGGAGGAGGTCCAGCACCGTCTCGTCGAACACGCTGTTGACGAGCCCCATCGCGCGGTGCTGGAACGCCGTGTCGCCGTCCCACGTGACGATGCCCGCGCTCTCCTGCCCGCGGTGCTGGAGCGCGTAGAGCCCGAGGTACGAGAGCCGCGCCGCGTCGCAGTTGCCGGAGACACCGAAGATCCCGCACTCCTCGTGGAACACGGGTGTCACCTCACTGGGTTACCCGGTCCAGAACCTCGCCGTAGGCCTCCATGAACCCGCCGAGGTCCTGCCGGAACCTGTCCTTGTCCATGATCCTCCCCGTCGCCGCGTCGCGGAGCCGGCAGGTGTCCGGGGACACCTCGTCGCCCAGCACGAGCTCGCCGCCCTTCAGGCCGAACTCGAGCTTGAAGTCCACGAGGTCCACGCCGCGCCCCGCGAGGAAGCGCCTGAGCACGTCGTTGACCTGAAGCGCCCGCTTCCGCATCTCCCGCGGCATCCCCTCCGGCGCGAGCCCGAACGCGCGGATGTGGTCGTCCGTGATGAGCGGGTCGTGCAGCGCGTCGTTCTTGAGGAAGAACTCGACGAGCGGCGGGTCGAACCGCATGCCCTCGGTCGCCCCGAGCTTCTTCACGATGGAGCCCGCCGCCGCGTTCCTGACGACGACCTCGACGGGGAGCATCTTGAGGCGCTCGACGAGCATCTCGCGCTCGGAGAGCTTCCGCACGAAGTGCGTGCGGATCCCCTCGTCGCGGAGCATCTCGAACAGGCGCGACGAGATGGCGTTGTTGAACCGCCCCTTGCCCTCGACCACCGCGTGCTTCGTTCCGTCGAACGCGGTCGCGTCGTCCTTGAACTCCTGGACCATGTGCTCCGGCGAGTCCGTCGTCCACAGGATCTTCGCCTTGCCCTCGTAGAGCCTCTCCAGCTTCTTCACGATCTCGCGCTCCTTTCTCCGTTCCGGGTTGCCGTTCGCCCGCTCCTCGCCTTCCCCGCGCCCTTCTTCCGTGCCGCCGCCTTCCGTCCCCGCGCCGGCCCGACGATCCCCAGCCGTTCGAGGACCGTCCGCGCGTGCGCGAGGTGCCTGCCGAGGTCGAACGCGTCGTCGAGCGTCTTCCCCAGCGCCCGCACGACCTCGGCGTCCTCCGCGAGCACGTCCCTGAGCGCGGCGCCCTCCCTCCTTGCCCGCATGGACGCCGCCTGCACGCGCTCGTACGCCTTCTCCCTCGTCATGCCCGCGTCGATGAGCGCCGTGAGCACCGTGCCCGAGAAGACGAGCCCGCGGGACGAGCCCAGGTTCTCGAGCATCCGGTCGGGCCGCACCTCGAGCGAGTCCACGATGCCGCGGAACTTCACGACCATGTAGTGCGCCGCGATCGAGCTGTCGGGCAGGATCACGCGCTCCACCGACGAGTGCGAGATGTCCCGCTCGTGCCACAGCTCGACGTTCTCGAGCCCGGCGATCGCGTTGGCGCGCAGGAGCCGCGCGAGCCCGCAGAGCTGCTCGCACTTCACCGGGTTCCTCTTGTGCGGCATCGCCGACGAGCCCTTCTGCTTCCGCGCGAACCCCTCCATGATCTCGGACGCCTCAGTGCGCGCGAGGAGCCTGATCTCGAGCGCCTGGCGCGCGATGACGCTGCCGAGGAGCGCGAGCGCGAAGAGGTAGCGCGCGTGGCGGTCCCGCGGGACGATCTGGCTCGAGACGCCCGCCGGCCGAAGGCCGAGCGCGCGGCAGACGCGCTCCTCGACGCGCGGGTCCACATTCGCGTAGGTCCCCACCGCGCCCGAGAGCTTGCCGACCGACGCCTCGCCCACGGCGAGGGCCAGGCTGTCGCCGGCGCGCGTGAGCTCGTCCCACCAGAGCGCGAACTTAAGCCCGAGCGACATCGGTTCGGCGTGCACGCCGTGCGTGCGGCCGACGATCGGCGTGTCCGCGTGCTCGGCTGCGAGCCTCGCCACGGACGCGGTGACCCCGTCGAGCGCCTCGAGGACGAGCACGCCGGAGCGCATGATCTGAGCGGCCGTGGCCGTGTCGAGGACGTCGGACGACGTCATCCCGAGATGGAGGTACTTCGAGTCCGGCCCGATCTCCTCCGAGAGCGCGGAGATGAACGCGATCACGTCGTGGTGCGTCTCCTGCTCGATCTCGCGCATGCGCTCGATGCTCACCGAGGCCTTCTTCCCGATGGTCGCCGCCGCCCTGCGCGGGATGCGGCCGATGTCGGCCATCGCGCGCGCGGCCTCGACCTCGATCTTCACCCACAGCGCGAGCTTCACGCGCTCGTCCCAGACGGCCGTCATCTCGGGCGTCGAGTACCTGTCGATCACGCGCTCCTCCTCCCCCCTACTCCCACTCGATCGTCGAGGGCGGCTTCGAGCTCACGTCGTAGCACACCCGGTTCACGCCGCGGACCTCGTTGATGATGCGGGCCGAGATCCGCTCGAGCACGTCGTGCGGCATCGGGTACCAGTGCGCCGTCATGCCGTCGAGGGAGTCCACCGCGCGCACGGCCACGACGTCCTCGTACGTGCGCTCGTCGCCCATGACGCCGACGCTCTGCACGGGCAGGAGCACCACGAAGGCCTGCCAGATGCTGTCGTAGAGGCCGGCGCGGCGGATCTCCTCGAGCGCGATCGCGTCGGCCTCCTGAAGGGTCGCCACGCGCCCGGCCGTGACGTCGCCGAGGATGCGGACCGCGAGCCCGGGCCCGGGGAACGGGTGCCGCCGCAGGATGTCCGCGTCGATCCCCAGCTCGCGGCCGACGCTTCGCACCTCGTCCTTGAAGAGCGTCTTCAGGGGCTCGATGAGCTCGAGGTCCATCCGCTCCGGGAGCCCGCCCACGTTGTGGTGGCTCTTGATCGTCGCCGACGGCCCCTTGACCGACACGCTCTCGATGACGTCCGGGTAGAGCGTGCCCTGCGCGAGGAACCGGACGCCGCCCAGGCTCCTCGCCTCCTCCTCGAACACGCGGATGAACTCGGTGCCGATGATCTTCCGCTTCGCCTCGGGATCGACGACGCCGGCGAGCTTCGAGAGGAAGCGGTCGCGCGCGTCCACGGTCCTGATGCGCAGCCCGAGCCCGTCCCGGAGCCGCGCCACGACGTCCGTCTCCTCGTTCTTCCTGAGGAGCCCGTTGTCCACGAAGATGGGAACGAGCCGGTCGCCGATCGCCCGGTGCACGAGCACCGACATCACCGACGAGTCCACGCCGCCCGAGAGCGCGCAGACGACCTTCGAGTCGCCGACCGTCGCGCGGATCGCTCCGACCGCCTCCTCGACGAACGAGGCGGGCGTCCAGTCGCCCTCGATGCCGGCGATGCCGTGAACGAAGTTCCCGACGAGCCGCGCGCCCCCTTCCGTGTGGACGACCTCGGGGTGGAACTGGAGGCCGTAGAGGCGGCGCCCGTCGTCGCCGAACGACGCGATCTTGCCGTCCGCGCTCCTTCCGAGGACCTCGAATCCGGCCGGCGGCGCGACGACCTCGTCGCCGTGGCTCATCCACACCTGCGCTCGGGCCGGGAGGCCGTCGAAGAGCCGGTGGCGGCCCGCGACCTCGAACCCCTGGGGACCGTACTCCCGCGTCGTTCCGCGGATGACCCGCCCGCCGAGCGCCTCGGCCATCGCCTGCATCCCGTAGCAGATGCCGAGCACGGGGACGCCGAGCCGGAAGATCCCCGGGTCCGGCCTCGGCGCGCCCTCCGCGTAGATGCTCGACGGCCCGCCCGACAGCACGACGGCCCCGGCGTTGCGGGCGACCTCGGCGGCGGGCGTGTCGAACCGCACGACCTCGGAGTACACGCCGCACTCGCGCACGCGCCGCGCGATGAGGTGGGTGTACTGCGAGCCGAAGTCGAGGATGACGACGCGCGTCCTTCCCGAGGTCCCCGCGGCGCAGTCCCCGCGCGCGCTCTTCGCCGTGACCGTCGCCGCTCCCGACGCCATCGCGCTACCTCCACATCCCGACGTGCTGCGCCCGCTGCATGAGCTTGCCCTCCGACCGGATGGACGGGGCGATGATCAGGTCGGCCTGCTGCATCTCGAGGATGTTCTTCGCGCCGACGTTGCCCATGCACGTCCTGAGGGCCCCGAGGAGGTTCTGCGTGCCGTCGTCGGTGCGCGCCGGGCCGACGATGATCTCCTCGAGCGTCCCGCTCGTTCCCGTCTTCACCCGCGCGCCCCGCGGGAGGTTCGCGTGCGGGGTCGCCATGCCCCAGTGGTAGCCGCGCCCCGGGGCCTCCTTCGCGCGCGCGAGCGCCGAGCCGATCATGACGGCGTCGGCCCCCGAGGCGAACGCCTTGCACACGTCGCCGCCGGTGTCCATGCCGCCGTCCGTGATGACGGGGACGTACTTGCCCGCGCGCTTGAGGTAGAGGTCGCGCGCGGCCGCGCAGTCCACGGTCGCCGTGACCTGCGGGACGCCGATGCCCAGCACGCCTCTCGTCGTGCACGCCGCGCCCGGGCCCACGCCCACGAGCACCGCGTCGGCGCCGGCCTCCATCAGGTCCATCGCGACCTCGTAGGTGACGCAGTTGCCGACGATGACCGGGACCTTCATCGAGTCGATGAACGCCGGAAGGTCGAGGGTCTTGTACGCCGTCGAGATGTGGTCGATCGTCGCGACCGTGGACTGGACGACGAACACGTCCGCGCCCGCCTGCTCCGCAAGCCGGCCGAGCTGCGCGGCGCGGATCGGCGTGGACGACACCGCGGCGACGCCGCCGCCGCTCTTGATCTCGCGGATGCGCGTCGCGACGAGCTCCTCCTTGATCGGCGGCTGGTAGAGCTTCTGCACGAGGCGCGTGGCCTCGGCCGGGTCAGCGCTCGCGATCTCGCCGAGCACCGTCCCCGGGGCCTCGTACCTCGTCTGGACGCCCTCGAGGTTGAGCACGGCGAGCCCCCCGAGCCTCGACATGGCGACGGCCATCGCCGTGTCCACCACCCCGTCCATCGCCGCGGCGAGGATGGGCACGCCGAACCTGAGGTCGCGCAGCTGCCACGTCGTGTCGACCTCGTCCGGGTTGATGGTCACCCGCCCGGGGACGATGGCGACCTCATCGAAGCCGAAGGTCTGCCGTGCCTTCCTCCCGCGGCCAATGTACGAGCTCATCGCGTCCTCCTGTGGGGGTTCCGCCTTCCGCCGGGCGCGCCGCCCCGGCCGTCGCCTCCGAACGGAGTCATGCTCTCTCGGTCCCCGGCCTGCTCCCCGGCTTCACGACCGGCACGCCGTCCGCGCAGAGCGGGCAGCGCTCGGGCTCGTGGCTCTCCATGGGGCGCCTCGCGAGCGCGCGGGCCGGCGCGCCGAGGTCGCGGGGCTCCCGGCTCCTGTCCAGGATGAACCCGAACCCGGCAACGACCGCGCCCGCCGCGCGCACCACCTCGGCCACCTCGAGCACGGAGCCCCCGGTCGTCCTCACGTCCTCGATGATCAGCGCGCGCTCGCCCTCGCGGAGCGCGAACCCGCGCCTCAGCGTCATCCTCCCGTCCTCGCGCTCGGCGAACAGGCATCGCACGCCCAGCGCCCGCGCGACCTCGTGCCCGATGATGATGCCCCCGAGCGCGGGCGACACGACCGCGTCCACGTCATCGCCCACGAACAGCTCCGCGAGCATCGCGCCCAGCTCCTCGGCCGCCTCGGGCCGCTCGAGGACGCGGGCGCACTGGCAGTACTCGTCGCTGTGCCGGCCCGATGAGAGCCTGAAGTGCCCCTTGAGCAGCGCTCCCGACTCGGCGAGAAGCTCGAGCACCCTCTCCGTGGTCCCTGTCATCACGGCGTCACCCCCGCGCTCTGCATCTCCTCCACGATGGCACGGGCGGCCGCCGCGGGGTCGTCCGCGGCGAGGACCGGCCGGCCCACGACGATGTAGTCGGCTCCGCTCGCCACGGCCTCGGCGGGAGTGGCGACGCGGCGTTGGTCGTTCCTGCCCGCGCCCGCCGGGCGGATGCCCGGCGTGACGATGACGAAGCCGCTCCCCGTCACGTCGCGGACGGCGCGCGCCTCCTGCGCGGACGCGACGACGCCGTCGGCCCCCGCGTCCCGCGCGAGCCTCGCGAGCTGCGTCACCTGCTCGACGGTCGAGGGCATGCTCGTGAGCACGGTGACGGCCAGGAGGCGCGGGCGCGGCAGGCCGAGCCTCGAGGCTTCCTCCCGGCTCGCCTCCGCCGCCGCGCGCACCATGTCGGCACCGCCCGACGCGTGCACGTCGAAGAAGTCCACGCCGAGCCCCGCCGCGGCCGCGGCCGCCTCGGCGACCGTGTTGGGGATGTCGTGGTACTTGAGATCGAGGAAGATCCCGTGCCCCGCGGACTTGAGCGCGCGGACGAGGTCGGGTCCCTCGGCCGTGAAGAGCCTCGACCCGACCTTGAGGAACCCCGCGTGCGGGCCGACCCGCCGGGCGAACGAGAGCGCCTCACTCCTCGTCGGCACGTCGAGCGCCACGATGAGGCGGCTGCGTTCGCGGTCGTTCATGTGGACATCCTCCCGGCCATCCCCTTGTACTCGGCCACGCTGCGCACGCCATCGTGCGCCATGCGACGCCTGAGCCCCTCGGCGATCGTCGTCGCGGCGTCGGGGTCGAGGAACAGCGCGGTCCCCACCTGCACGGCGGACGCGCCTGCCATGAGATACTCGAGCGCGTCCTCGGCCGTCGCGACGCCGCCGGACCCCGCGAGCGGGATCGACACGCCCGCGGCGATCCTCCACACGAGCGCGAGGTTCACCGGCATGAGCGCCCGCCCCGAGAGGCCGCCGGTCGCGTTCCCGAGCGCGGGACGCCCGGTCTCGATGTCGATCCTCATGCCCGGCAGCGTGTTCGCCACGACGAGGGCGTCCGCGCCGGCGCGCTGGGCCGCCTCGGCGACGCTCAGGGCATCGGCCGTGTTCGGCGAGAGCTTGACGAGGAGCGGTTTGCCCGTGGCCGCCCTCGCCGCGGCCACGACGGCCGCCGTCGCGTCCGGGTCGTCCCAGACCGGGCGACGCGCGCGCTCCACGTTCGGGCACGAGATGTTGATCTCGACCGCGGCCGTCTCCGGCCGCTCCCCGACGCGCCGCGCGAGCCTCGCGAACGCCGCCGGGCTGTCCCCCGCGACGCTCACGACGACCGGCGCTCCGAGCGCGGCCGCCGCGGGCAGCTTCTCGTCGAGGAAGCGCTCGATCCCCACGTTCTCAAGCCCGATCGCGTTCAGGAGCCCGCCAGGCGTCTCGGCCAGGCGCGGGGGCCGGTTGCCATCCCTCGGCGCCTCCGTCACGGTCTTCGTCACGATCGCCCCGACGCTCGAGAAGTCGCAAAGCCCTGACAGCTCGCCGCCGTATCCCACGGTCCCCGAGGCCAGCATGATCGGGGTCCGCATCGCGATGCCGGCGAACGTCGTTCTGAGGTCAGGCACGCTCCTCCCCGTCGAACACGAGCTCCGCCGCGTCGAACACCGGCCCGTCGGCGCACGCGGCGCGATACCCGGTCCGCGTCCGCACGACGCACCCCCGGCACGCGCCGATCCCGCAGGCCATGACCTCCTCGACGAGCGCCTCGCACCGCGCGCCCGCCGCGAGTGCGATCCCCGCCGCCGAGCGGAGCATCGCCTGCGGCCCGCAGCAGTAGACGCGGGCCGGCGCGTCCGTCTCCTCGAGCGCGCGCCCGACGAGGTCGCACACCGTCCCCCGGAGCCCTCGCGAGCCGTCGTCCGTGGCGACCTCGACGCGCACCGCGCCGTCCGTCGTCGGCCCGGGAAGCACGCCGTCGAGGAGCGCCGTCGCCGTCGGCGCGCCGACCAGAACCACCTGGCGGCGGCCGTCCCTCGCGAGCGTCCGCGAGAGGTGCCGCAGGCCCGCGACGCCGATGCCGCCGGCGACGAGCACCGCCCTCTCGCCGGGCTCCGGCAGGCCGAACCCGTTCCCCGAAGGTCCGAGGACCGACACCTCCGCCCCCTCCGGCAGCGAGAGGAGCGCGGCGGTGCCCTCCCCCCTCTTTCGCACGAGGAGCTCGAAGCGCCCCCGGCCCGTGACCGCGGCCACCGAGAAGGGGCGCCTCAGCGTGAGGTCCGCCGGCGTCCGCACGTGCACGAACTGCCCCGGGCGCGCGTCGGGGAACGCCCCGCCCGCGTCAAACGCGCACAGGAAGTCCTCCGCGCGCACGCGCGTCGCTCTCTCGAGCCTCGCAGTCGCCTGGATCGTCATGCTCCGGTTCGCTGAAGACGACCTCGCCTCCGCGGAGCGTCATCGTGACGCGTCCGCAGAGCACGTGGCCGATGAACGGCGAGTTCCTGGACCTCGAGCGGAACCAGGGCTCGTCCACCTTCCATCTGCGCTCGGCGTCGAACACCGCGACATCGGCGGGCGCGCCGACCTCGAGCGTGCCGCCGGGGACCCCGAGGATGGCCGCCGGGTTCACGCTCAGGACCTCGACGGCGCGCGACAGCGAGATGATCCCCGGCGCGACGAGGTGCGTGACGACCACGGGAAGCGTCGTCTCGAGGCCGATGGCGCCGGGCGGCGCCGCGTCGAACTCGACCTGCTTCTCCTCGAGCGAGTGCGGCGCGTGATCGCTCGCGACCGCGTCGATCGTTCCGTCGGCCAGCCCCTCGCGCAGCGCCTCGACGTCGCGGGCCGACCGGAGCGGCGGGTTCACCTTGAAGCTCGTGTCGTAGGTCCTCACGTCGTCGTCCGTCAGGCTCAGGTAGTGCGGGCAGGTCTCGCACGTGACCGCGGCGCCGTCCGCCTTGGCCCTTCGCACGAGCTCGACGGAGCCCCCCGTGGAGACGTGGGCGATGTGGAGCCGCGCGCCCGTGGCGCGGGCGAGGATGACGTCGCGGGCGACCATCACCTCCTCGGCGGCCGCCGGCGACGGCTTGAGCCCCGCGATCGTCGAGGCGAGCCCCTCGTGCATCGCGCCGCCCCGCGCGAGGTCGGCATCCTCGCAGTGCGCGATGATCGGTCGCCCGACCATCGAGGCGTACTGGAGCGCCATCCGCATGACGTGCCCGCTCGCCACGGGCGATCCGTCGTCGCTGAAGGCCACGGCGCCGGCCGCCGCGAGCTCGGCCATCTCGGTCAGCACCTTCCCCTCGCGCCCCACCGTCACGGCCGCGATCGGGTGCACGGCCGCGGCGCACGGCCTCGTCCGCACGAACTCCACCCACGAGGCGGTGTCCATGGCCGGGCTCGTGTTCGGCATGGCCGCCATCGCCGTGACGCCGCCGTGGACGGCCGCGAGGCCTCCGCTCTCGATCGTCTCCTCGTCCTCGCGGCCCGGCTCGCGCAGGTGCACGTGCATGTCCACGAAGCCCGGGCAGACGACGAGGCCCGCGACGTCGAGGACGGTCGTGGACTCGTCCGCCGGCAGGTTCGGCGCCCGCTCGGCGACCTTGCCGTCCACGATGAGGAGGTCGAGCCTGTCGTCGGCGCGCGTCGCGGGATCGACCAGCCGCCCGCCTCTCAGGAGCGTCTTCTTCATAGTCCCACCTCCGCGAGGATCTCGGCGCCCTCGACGCGCTCGGCCGCCCTCGCCCTGGACAGAAGGTAGATGACCGCCATGCGGACGGCGACCCCGTTCGTCACCTGCTCGAGGATCACGGAGCGCTCGCCGTCGGCCACGTCGGGCGCGAGCTCCACGCCGCGGTTGATCGGCCCCGGGTGCATGATCACGACGTCCGGTCGCATGCGCTCGACGCGCTCGCGCGTGACGCCGAAGAGCGCGGCGTACTCCCTGAGGCTCGGGATGAAGCAGCCGTCGAGCCGCTCCTGCTGGATGCGGAGGATGTTGACGACGTCGGCGTCCCCGACCGCCGCGTCGAGGTCGGTCGTCACGGCGACGCCGACGCGCTCGATCTCGGCCGGGATGAACGTCGCCGGGCCGCAGAGCGTCACCTCGGCGCCCATCGCCGTGAGCCCCCACACGTTCGAGCGGGCGACGCGCGAGTGCAGCACGTCCCCGAGGATGGTGACCTTCTTCCCCTCGATGTCGCCCATCCGCTCCCTCATCGTGAAGAGGTCGAGGAGGGCCTGGGTGGGGTGCTCGTGGGCGCCGTCGCCCGCGTTGATGATGGAGGCGTCGAGGTGGTCGGCGAGGAAGTGCGGCGCCCCGGGGGCCGAGTGGCGGATGACCACCATGTCCACCATCATGGCCTCGATGTTCCGCGCCGTGTCGCGAAGCGTCTCGCCCTTCTTCGCGCTCGACGTCGCCGCCGTGAAGCTCAGCGTGTCCGCCGACAGCCGCTTCTCCGCGAGCTCGAAGGACATGCGCGTGCGCGTGCTCGGCTCGAAGAAGAGATTGACCACGGTCACGCCGCGCAGCGTCGGCACCTTCTTGACGGGGCGGTCGAGGACCTCCCGGAACTTCGCGGCCGTGTCGAGGATGGTGACGATCTCCTCGCGCGTCACCCCCTCGAGGCCCAGGAGGTGCTTGCTCGTCCAGCTCACGCTTACCCTCCCCGAGGCTGAGGGGCAAACGCAACGGCGGGCCTCGCGAGCGCTAGCTTGCGATGACCCGCCGTATCGCGTTTGGTGTGCTCACCCTTACTAGCCTCGCCGTGCTAGTTTAAAAGGCGTCCGTCCATGTGTGGGTGCAGCGGCAGTCTAGCCGGGCGTCCCTGTCCGCGCAAGGGTTTTCTTGCGGGGCCCGCGCGCCGGACCGCCGGTCGCCGCTCCTACATGTCTCCGCGCAGTGGGACGACGCAGATGAACCGCAGCGTGCCCGTCCCGGTGTTCACGAAGTTGTGCTGCTCGTCCGGCTCAACGAGCAGGGAGTCGCCCGGCCCGAACGGCGCGTCCCCGTGCTCCGTCTTGAGCGCCCCCTGCCCCTCGACGCCGTAGATCACGTGCTCCCAGCCGTGGGCGTGCCACGGGGTCTTCCCACCGGGGGCGATCTCGAAGAGCCGCATGCCCACCGTCGGCGACTTCTCGTCCGCTCCGATGAGCTTCGCCGCCTTGACGCCCTCCGCGCCCGGCATCGTCACCGGCGCGGGAACCCGCTCGGACTTCGGCGCTGACTTCATCCTGGTCCTCCTCCCTGTCGCTTGCTGCCGGGCTCGCGCCGCCCGGACCTTCACCGTGCCATCCCCAGTGCCCGCGCCGCGCCCAGCCAGAACGCGGCGATGCTCCCGTGCGCTGCGAGGTGTTTCACGACCAACAGCGCGACGACGGCGGCGAGGCCGACGAGGGTGTCGCGCTCGCTCCTCCACGCGATGCCGGCCGCCCACGCCGGGCCGGCCGCGCCGCGGTACCGCCGCGGCGACGGCACCCAGCGCCTCACGCCCCGCCGGTAGTCGTCGTACGCCTCGCCGAACGCCTGAGCGAGGACGCGCTCCTCCCAGGCGACGATGGCCGCGTACTGGAGGGCGAAGAGGAGCGGCATCGCCCACAGGAGCCACCCGACCTTCGAGAGCACGGCGACGCCGCCCGCGATGGCGAAGTTGCCCAGGTAGAGCGGGTTTCGCACGAAGCCGAAGGGGCCCGACGTGACGAGCCCCTTCACGTTGGAGCCTCTCGTCCTCGTGAGCTTCCCCGCCACCCCTACGGCCCACAGGCGCAGCGCCTCGCCCGCGACGAGCAGCGCGGCCGCCCCGGCGAGCCTCGCGGCCGTCAGGCCTCCCGGCGTCGGCCAGAGCAGCGCGGCCGCGAGGATGCCGATCGGCGTGACGCTCCGCGCCCGGAAGAACGCACCGCCGATCCGCTCCCATCGCGTCGTCGCGCCGCTCGGCGAGAGCGGCGCGGGCGTGCTGCGCGCGTTCAGGGCGTCCATGGAGCGCGAGTCTCGCAGAAGTCGCGGCGGCGGTCAAGGAGCGGGGACGGCGCCGCCGCGCGCGCGTGGTCCGCCGCATGCGGCCGGACCGGCTCTGGACGCGGCGCGCCCAATCTGGTAACATTGTCTGGAGAAGCCGGTTCACGTCCGGTCGGCGCGCCGCGGCCTGCCGGACGCTCCGTCTCGGTTCCGCGGATGGCAGGAGGAATCGCCGTGAGCAGCCGTCGAAGCCTGTGTCCCGTGGCCGTTCTGGCCTCTGTTCTGGCCGTCACCGTCCTTGTCCTCCCCCGCGTGGCGCACGGCGCCTCCGAGCCGGTCTCCCCCACTGCGGCGGACTTCCCCGTGGCGGCGCTCGAGTCCGTCGAGCAGCTGTCCATCGCCCCGCTCGATCGCGACGCCCTCGCCATCGAGGACGAGGAGCGCGACCGGCAGGGTCTGGCGCCGCGGTACGCGGTTCCCCACCCCGTCTCGATGACCCCGGCGACCCACGGGTCGTGGGAGGAGCTCGACGGAGGCGTGAGCCTCTGGCGCCTGCGCATCACCTCCCCCGGCGCCCTGTCGCTCAACCTGGGCTTCACGACCTACCGCATGCCCGAGGGCGGCAGGCTCATGGTCTACGCCGCGGACATGGGCGAGGTCCTCAGGCCGTTCACGGCGGCCGACAACGCGGAGCACGGCGAGCTGTGGACGCCGGTCGTCCTCTCGGACGACATCGTGATCGAGGCGACCGTGCCGACCAAGGCCGTCCCGGCCCTCGCCCTGACGCTCACGTCGGTCAACGTGGGATACCGGGGCTTCGGCGAGCTGCTGTCCCGCGCTCCGGGCTCGTGCAACATCGACGTGATCTGCCCGCAGGGCGATCGCTGGCGGGATGACATCCGCTCCGTGGGCGTCATCTCGACCGGCGGCTCGCTCTTCTGCACCGGCTTCATGGTGAACAACACCTCGTCGAACGGCGTGCCCTACTTCATGACGGCCAGGCACTGCGGGGTCACGTCCAGCAACGCCGCCTCGCTCGTCGTGTACTGGAACTACCAGAGCCCGGTGTGCGGGCAGCTGAGCGGGGGCTCGCTGTCGAGCTCCCAGACGGGCTCGTACTTCAGGGCCTCCTACTCCAACTCGGACTTCACCCTCGTGGAGCTCGACGAGGACCCGAACCCGTCGTGGGGCGTCACGTTCGCGGGCTGGGACAGGACGGGAGCGGTCGCGGCCACCGCCACGGCCATCCACCACCCCGACACCGGCGTGAAGTGCATCAGCTTCGAGAACGACCCGACGCAGATCACGAGCTACCTCGGGACCTCGTCGCCGGGTGACGGCTCGCACGTTCGCGTTGTGGACTGGGACGAGGGCACGACGGAGCCCGGGTCGTCGGGAAGCCCGCTGTTCGACCAGAACCACCGCGTCATCGGCCAGCTGCACGGCGGCTACGCGGCGTGCGGCAACAACTCCTCCGACTGGTACGGCAGCTTCTCGTTGTCCTGGACCGGCGGCGGCACGAGCTCGACCCGCCTGTCGAACTGGCTTGACCCCGCGAGCACGGGAGCGACCACGACGGACCTCTATGACCCGAACGCGGCGGGGCTCAAGGTGACGCCGTCCTCAGGCCTCGCCGCGGCAGGCGATGCCGGCGGCCCCTTCACCCCGTCCAGCGTGACGTACACGCTGGAGAACCAGTACGACACCCGCATCGACTACGCGGTGACGAAGACGCAGCCGTGGGTCACGCTCTCGAGCGCGTCGGGGCACCTCGAGGGCCACGCGACCGCGGACGTCACGGTGTCCATCAACGCGGCGGCCAACACGCTCGGGAACGGCACGTACACCGACCTCGTTCAGTTCATCAACACGACGGACCACGTGGGCGACACCTCGAGGGGCGTCACTCTGACCGTCGGGGCGCCGACGCTCGTGCACAGCTTCTCGATGGACTTGGACCCGGGCTGGACGACGCAGGGTCTCTGGGCCTACGGGAGGCCGACCGGCGGCGGCGGCCAGTACGGCGGGCCGGATCCGATGAGCGGCTACACCGGCACGAACGTGTACGGCTACAACCTGAGCGGCGACTACGAGAACAACCTGCCGGAACGCCACCTCACGTCCACCGCCATCGACTGCTCCGCTCTGTCGTCGGTGACGCTCAAGTTCCGCCGCTGGCTCGGCGTGGAGCAGAGCATCTACGATCACGCGTACGTGAGGGTCAGCAACGACGGCACGAACTTCACGACCGTGTGGCAGAACGGCGGGACCATCGCGGAGACCGCCTGGTCGCTGCAGGAGATCGACATCTCAGCCGTTGCCGACGGGCAGGAGACGGTCTATCTCAGGTGGACGATGGGGACGACCGACTCGAGCTGGCGGTACTGCGGCTGGAACATCGACGACGTTGAGATCTGGGGGATCGAGGAGAGCCAGAGCAGCGTGGCTGAAGGCCCCGCGGCCCCGCGCCTCCTCCTCACGCCCAACTACCCGAACCCGTTCAGCCCGCGGACGTCGGTGCGGTTCGCGCTGCCTTCGCGGGGTCACGTCGACCTCGCGATCTACGACGTGGCCGGGAGGCTCGTGCGGCAGCTCGTGGACGGTGAGCTGGGCGCCGGCGAGCATGCCGTGTCGTGGGACGGGCAGGACGCCTCCGGCGCCGACGCCGCGTCGGGCGTCTACTTCTGCCGCCTCCGCGCGGGCGACGTGACCGAGGTCGGCCGGATGGCGCTCGTGAGGTAGGAGCGGACGACGAGGACGGACATCGCGAAGAGGCCCCGGCGGGCGCCGCCTGCCGGGGCCTTCGCTTTCGGACGCGGCCGCGTGACCGCGTCTGCCGTGAGGCCGGGCGCCCGGCCCGCGGGACAAAGAAAGGGGCCCGCTCCCAGAGCGGGCCCCGGCATGTGGTACCCCCGGCAGGACTTGAACCTGCGGCACACGGTTTAGGAAACCGTTGCTCTATCCACCTGAGCTACGGGGGCCCGCAACGTCAGCAGACGCGCCGAGGTCGCACGCGTCGCGCAAGCCTATTCCGAGTCGTATTCTACCAGACGGAAGACGTCGTAGCCACTCAGCTTGTCGCGGCCCTTGAGGAACGCGAGATCGACGACGAAGGCCAGCGCGGCGACCTCTCCTCCGAGCGACTCGACGAGCTTCACCGCGGCGGCCGCCGTGCCTCCCGTGGCGAGGAGGTCGTCCACGATGAGGACGCGCTGCCCGGGCGCGACGGCGTCGCGGTGCATCTCGATGGCGTCGGTCCCGTACTCGAGGGCGTACTCGGCGCGCACGGTCTCCGCCGGGAGCTTCCCCGGCTTGCGGGCTGGAACGAACCCCACGCCGAGCCGGTACGCGACGGCGGCCCCGAAGATGAACCCGCGCGCCTCGATGCCCACGACGACGTCGATGCGCTCCTTCTCGTAGCGAGCGGCGATCGCATCGACGGCGGCCCTGAGGCCCCGCGGGTCCTTGGCGAGCGTCGTGATGTCCCGGAAGACGATCCCGGTCTTCGGGAAACCCGGGACGCTCCGGATGAGGCTCCTGAGATCGGTCCTCGTGTCTGCGCTCATGGTCCTCCCCCGCTCGCCCGACGCTCCGCGGTCACGGAAGGCGGTCCAGCGGATCGACCGACGCGCCCCTGACCCTGACCTCGAAGTGGAGGTGCGGGCCGGTCGCGCGACCGTCGCTTCCGACGTACCCGACCGTCTGTCCGCGCTGCACCCTCTCCTCGATGTCGACGACGGCCCGCGACAGGTGCGCGTAGAGCGTGATCGTGCGGCTGCCGTGGTCCACCATGACGACCGTGCCGTATCCGCTCATGCGGCTTGCGAACACCACCTCGCCGTCGGCCGCCGCCAACACCCGCTCGCCGTGCGCCGCCTCGATGTCGATGCCCTGGTGGAACGTCCTGCTCTTGTTGATGGGGTCGGTCCGCGTCCCGAACGGGCTTCTGACGGACGCTCTGTTCCGTCCGGCAAGCGGCCACGCGAACGCGAGGTCGCCCGCCTGCCTCGGTTCTTCCGTCGGCCTCCGCGGCGCCGCGACGACCGCGCGCGAAGCTCCCGGGATGAACAGCCGCTGCCCGACGAGGATGGTGTCGTCGCGCAGGCCGTTGGCCTCCTTGATCTCCGTCACCGAGACGCCGTAGGCCTTCGCGATGCGCCAGAGGGTCTCCCCGCCCGCCACCACGTGGTGCGCGCCGGGGCCGGCCGGAGGAGCCGTCGCGGCGCGCTGGCGCGGCGGGAGCGGCGTGCACGAGGTCGCCGCAAGACCGAGGGCGACGACCGCGAGCCCGAGAGCGAGCCTCGCGCGGAAGCGCCCGCTCGCGCGGGAGGCCGTCACGACCTGCGGCCCTCGGCGAGGGCGAACGCCGTCGCCACGGCGTCCTCGGCCGATGCCGCGCGCACGACGTCCGGCGCGGCCGCGGCGTCCGCCGGCGACACGACGGGGATGCCCATCGCCAGCGCGAGCGCGACCTCTGAGAGCGTCCCGTACCCGCCCTCGACCGCCACGACCGCGTCGGCTGCCCGCACGTTCACGGCGTTCCTCGCGTGTCCGAGGTCTGTCGCGATGGGGATGGCGATGTGCGGATTCGCCGCCGCGGCGTCCGGACCGGGGAGGATGCCCACGGTGAGCCCGCCGGCCTCGCTCGCGCCGCGCGCCGCGGCCTCCATGACGCCGCCGAGGCCACCACAAATGAGAACACCGCCCCGGCGAGCGACCTCCCTGCCAACGCGCTCGGCGATCGAAGCGGTCTTCTCGTCACAGCGGCCGGCACCGACCACCGTGATCCTCACAGGGCGAGGCGACATCCGTGCCTCCCTTGTGGGATGGTCGGGGCGAGAGGATTTGAACCTCCGACCTCATGGTCCCGAACCATGCGCGCTAACCGGCCTGCGCTACGCCCCGACGTGAACTGCGATGCTACACTAGAGCCGCCACAGATGCAAGACCCCTTGCGAGGCCAGGGTGACGATGACCCCCGCGATGACCACCCCCGCGACGACCGCCGGGACCGCGTACCTCGGCCGCACGCCGAGGAGGTGGGCGGCGAGCACCCCCGTCCAGGCGCCCGTCATCGGGAGCGGCACGGCCACGAAGAGCGCGAGGCCGATCGCCTCGTACCGCTCGATGAGGCCGCTCCGCCTGCGCGTCCGCGCGAAGACAGCCTCGATGACGCGCCGCGCGAAGGCCCAGCGCTCGAGGAACCTCGTCATCGGCCCGAGCGCGAAGAGGAGCGGGATGACCGGCGCGAGGTTCCCGGCCGCCGCGACGAGGAACGCCTCCCGCCACGGCATGCCGGAACCGACGCCGAGCGGGATCCCGCCGCGAAGCTCCGCGACGGGGAGCGCCGACAGCGCGAACACCTTCACCCTGAGGCGAGCCTCGGGCGACAGACCGTTCCACATCTCAGCGAGCGCCTCGAGCACCCCCGCGCCCTCCTATCTCGCCGCGCCCCAGCCCTCACGGCCGAGGAGCGGCACGAACACGCAGCCGCCCGCGTTGCGCTCCGAGAGCGAGCCGGCGCGGCGGCGGATCACCCTGAGCTCCTGGAAGCCCTGGCCGCCGACGGGGATCACGATGATCCCGGGGTCGGCGAGCTGCTCGAGCAGGCTCTGCGGCACCTCGGGCGCGCCCGCCGTCACGAGGATGCGGTCGTACGGCGCGAACTCCGAAAGCCCGATGGTCCCGTCGCCGATGTGGACGATGACGTTCGCGATGCCCAGGGACTCGATGGTCTCCTGGGCGCGCCGCGCGAGCGACGCGACGCGCTCGACGCTCACGACGCGGTCGACGAGTTCCGCGAGCACGGCCGTCTGGTACCCGGAGCCCGTCCCGACCTCCAGCACCTTCTCGCTGCCGTCGAGGGCGAGCTCCTGTGTCATGAGGGCGACCATGTACGGCTGCGAGATCGTCTGCCCCTCCCCGATCGGAAGCGCGTGGTCGCCGTAGGCCGAGTCCTCGAACCCGGGCCCCACGAAGAGGTGCCTGGGTACCGCGCGCATGGCCGCGAGCACCCGCTCGTCCGAGATGCCCCGGGCGGCGATCTGCTCCTCGACCATCCTGGCGCGAAGCGCGTCCCAGTCTCTCACGACTTCGCCTCGCCCCGGCCCGCCGCGGCGCGGGGCCCGAGCGCATCCGCCAGGGGCCAGTCCCGGAGCGCCGCGAGCGACCCGTGGTCGGTAAGGTCGAGATGGACGGGCGTCACGGACACGAGCCCACTTGCGACCGCCTCGAAGTCGGTCCCGGGCCCGCTCGGCGTCGCGGAGCTCTGTCCGCCGATCCAGTAGTACTCCCGTCCCCGCGGATCGGTCTTCTTCACGACCGAGTCCTCGTACACCTGCTTCCCGAGCCTCGTGAGGGCGACGCCCCCGATGCCCCCGGACGGCACGTTCGGGACGTTGACGTTGAGGAGCGTGCCCGGCGGGAGCCCCCGCTCGAGCACGAGGGACGCGACCCCCGCCGCGACCTCCGCCGCCGGTCCGTAGTCGAACGCGCCGTCGGGCGAGCGGGCCAGCGAGACGGCAACCGCCGGAATGCCGAGGATCGTGGCCTCCATCGCCGCGGCGACGGTTCCCGAGTACGTGACGTCGTGCCCCATGTTCGGACCGCGGTTGACGCCCGAGACCACGAGCGCCGGGCGCTCCGGCAGCAGGTTCTTGACCGCCAGAAGCACGCAGTCGGTCGGCGTGCCCTCGACGCTCACGACGTCGTCGGACAGCCGGTTGGCACGAAGCGGCACGTCGAGCGTGAGCGAGTGGCTCGACGCGCTCCGCTCGCGGTCCGGCGCGACGACGATCACTCGACCGAGCGGCAGGAGCGCGCGGTGCAGCGCGGCGATGCCGGGCGCGCGGACGCCGTCGTCGTTGCTGACGAGGATCACGGGCTTGTCCAGGAGGCCTCCTATCGCCAGAAGAGACTGAGCAGCACGAGCCTCACGAAGCGGAGCGTGTCCACGAACGGGTTGATGTGACTGACGCCGCCCGCGTAGATGGACTCGATCGGGATGGACGATATCCTCGCGCCCCGCCGAGCGGCGCGGATGAGGATCTCCGACTCCGTGTCGTACCGCGACGTCACGAGCGGAAGGTCCCTCACGACGTCGGTCCTCAGAATGCGGTATCCGCTCTGGCTGTCCGGGATGTCCTGGCCGGCCAGACGCGACACGATGCGGGAGGTCGTCCGGTTCGTCCAGATCCTGATGGCGGGCATCGCGCCGACGGCCCGCATGCGCGACCCGACCACGATGTCCGCGCCCTCCTTCTCGAGCGCCTCGACGAACGCCGGGAGCGCCGCCGGGTCGTGCTGGAGATCGCCGTCCATCGTGACGACCGCGTCGTACCCGCGCTCGGCGGCGCAGGCGAAGCCTGTCTTCAGGGCCGCGCCCTTCCCCCGGTTCACCTCGTGACGGACGACCGACGCCCCCGCCTCCCGGGCGACGGCGCCGGTGCGGTCGTCGGAGCCGTCGTCCACGACCAGGGCGTCCAGCGCGGGGGCGACCTCCCGGATCCGGCCGACGAGGCGCCCGATCGTCTCCTCGACGTTCTTGCAGGGGATGACGACCACGATCCTCACCGCGCGCTCCTCACCCGCGCCGCGCCCCTGCGCCCCCGCGCAGTGCGGGCGGCCTCGCCGCCCCAGATGGGCCGAAAGACGTACCACTGCTCGGGATGCTCCCGGATGCGCCGCTCCACCACCGTCAGACAGCGGTTCACGCAGTCGCGGACGTCGCCCGCCTCGTCGTCCGTCGTCCTCGGGACGATCGGATCGTCCACGAGGAGATCGTACCGGCCGTCCTCCGTCATGAGAAGGAAACACGGAACAAGCGTCGCTCCGAGCCGGCGCGCCAGCACGGCGTGTCCGTCGGGGACCAGCGTCGTCTTTCCCATGAACGTCGCGTGGATGCCCTGTCCGGTCACCGGTCGGTCGCCGACGATGGCGACCGCGCCGCCGCCCTTGAGCGCCCTGAAGCACCGGTGGAACGACGACACAGTGACGACCGCGCAGCCCTTCGACTCCCTCCGTCCGTTGAAGAACGCGGTGACTCGCGGGCTCGGGTGAGTGTCCGCGAGCACGGTGAGCGGCGTCACCGCGAGCGCCACGGCCGCCGCCCCGAGCTCCCAGTTGCCGAGGTGCGCGGTGAGGAAGACGAGCGGCCCCCCGGCCCCGGTCTGACGCAGCCTCGCGAGGCCCTCGATGCTGCGCTCGGTCAGCCACTCGCCCAGGTTGTCGCGCGTGAAGAACGGGAACCTGAGGAAGTCGGCGACGAAGACGGCGAAGTTGGCGTAGATGCGGAGGCGGAGCCCGCGCAGCTCGCGCTCCGACATCGTGTCGCCGAAGGCGGTCCGGAGGTTCTCGATGAGGTGCCTGCGCGTGCGTCTCTGGAGGGCGCACGACAGTCTGCCCACCGCGGCGGCGATCCTGCGCGCGGTGGGCAGAGAGAGCCTCAGGGCCAGGAACGCTCCCAACCTGTAGAGGTTGTAAGCAAACATCGCTCGCGTTGCCGCTCCGGCCCCGGCGGCCTTGATCTCGTGATGGTCGGGGCGACTGGATTCGAACCAGCGACCCCTAGCCCCCCATGCTAGTGCGCTAACCGGACTGCGCTACGCCCCGACACCGCAGAATCTACCACGCGTGCCGAGCCCTGACAAGGGCCAATGTGACGGCCGCTCGGGGGCGGCTCAGCGCGAGGGCGCCGCGTTCTCGGGTTTCGGGTCCCGCATCATGAGCTCGCCGATGGCCTCGCGCGGGTCCTTGCCGTCGAAGAGCACGGCGGCCATCTGCTCGGCGATGGGCATCTCGACCCCGTGTCGGCGCGAGAGGTCCACGGCGCTCGTGGTCGTCCGCACGCCCTCGGCGACCATGACCATGGAATCGAGGATCTCGCGGAGGGAGCGGCCTCCGGCGATCTGCTCGCCGACGTATCGGTTCCTGCTGTGCCTGGATATGCACGTCGTGATGAGATCGCCCATGCCCGACAGGCCCGCGAAGGTCGCGGGCTCCCCCCCCATCGCCACGCCGAGCCGCGTGATCTCGGCCAGGCCGCGCGTGAGCAGGGCGCCCTTCGTGTTGTCGCCGTACCCGAGCCCGTCGCAGATGCCGGCGGCGATGGCGATGACGTTCTTGAGCGACACGGCGAGCTCGACGCCGACGACGTCGGTGTTCGTGTAGACCCTGAGGCGAGGCGTCATGAGGAGATCGCGGGCGGCCACGGCGACCTCCTGTTCGCGCGCGGCGGACACGACGGCCGTGGGAAGCCCGCGGCTCACCTCCTCCGCGTGGCTCGGGCCGACCAGCGACGCGATGCGGCGCGCGTCCGGGCGGCCGAGCGTCTCCGAGAGCACCTCGGACATCCTGAGGAGCGTGCCGTTCTCGATGCCCTTCGCGACGTTCACCACGAGCGCGTCCGGGCGCAGGCGCTTCGCGGCGCGCTCCGCGACGGCCCGCATCGCGTGCGAGGGGACGGCGGCGACGACGGCGTCCGCGCCGGAGAGCGCGCTCCCGATGTCGCCCGTCACGGCGACGGCGGGCGGCACGGGAATGCCCGGGAGGAACCGCCTGTTCTCTTGGTCGCGCGGGATGGCCTGGACCTGCGCGGCGTCGTGCTCCCACAGGACGACCTGGTGTCCCTTCCCGTGCAGCACGAGACCGAGCGTCGTGCCCCAGCTGCCCGCGCCCAGGACCGCGACACGGCTCATCGGTCGCCTCCCTTCGGCCCGGCCGGCCGCGCGGCGCCGAACCGGTTCTCCGTGCCGGCGAGGAGGCGTCCGACGTTGGAGCGGTGCCTCGCCACGATGAGCGCCGCCACGACGGCCGCGGCGGCCACGAGCGCCGCGGGCTGCGCCGTGCCGGCCCGCCGCGCCTCGACCCAGACGCCCCACGGCAGCGCGAGCGCTCCCGCGATCGACCCGAGCGACACGTACCGTGTGGCGGCGACGAGCGCGCACCAGACCGCCGCCGCCGCGAGCGTCGCGAGCGGCGAGAGCGCAAGGAACACGCCGCACGCGGTGGCCACGCCCTTCCCTCCCCGGAAGCCGGCGAACACCGGCCACGCGTGGCCCGCGATCGCCGCGACGCCCGCCGCGAGCCGAACGCCCGTCGGTCCGAGCGGAGAGCCGCCGCCGAGAGCGGGCGCGATCGCGAGCACCGCGACGACCCCCTTCGCGATGTCCGCGATGAGTACCGGGACGGCGGCGCGGGGACCAAGAACGCGCCAGGCGTTGGTGAAGCCGGGGTTCCCGCTCCCGGCGGTGCGCAGGCTCGTCCCGCGGAGGCGCGCGGCGATGTCGCCCGCCGGGATCGACCCGACGAGGTACGAGAGCGCGGCGACGAGCAGCGTCGGCACCATGGCCCTAGCGTCTCTTCCTCACGTTGATGCGGATGGGCACGCCGGCGAAACCATACTCCCGCCTGAGCTGGTTTGCAAGGTAGCGGCGGTACGCGTGGTCGACGGCCTCCGGGTCGCTCACGAAGACCACGAACGTCGGGGGGCGCACGCCGACCTGAGAGGCGTAGAGGATGTGCGATCGGTGGCCGCCCCGCGGCGGACGGCGGTCTGCCGCGGCCATGATCGCGCGGTTCACGTCGTGCGTCGGGATGCGCTTCGACGCCTCGCGGTGCACCTCGCGCGCCAGGGAGAGGACCTTCCTCACCCGCTGGCCGGTGAGCGCCGAGATCTGCACGACCGGCGCGTGCCTCACGAAGGCGAGCTCGGTCTGCGCGTGGCGCTCGTACATGCCCGCCGTGGAGGAGTCCTTCTCGACGAGGTCCCACTTGTTGAACGCGACGATGAGACCCCTCCCCGCCTCTTCGACGAACCCCGCGATCCTCGCGTCCTGCGCGACGATGCCCTCGGTGGCGTCCGCGACCAGCACCGCGACGTCGGCGCGCTCGATGCTCTTGAGCGAGCGCATCGCGCTCCAGAGCTCCACGCCGCGGTCGATCTGCGACTTCCGCCGGAGCCCGGCCGTGTCGATCAGGACGAACCGCTCGCCCTCGAACGTGACGACGGTGTCGATCGCGTCGCGGGTCGTGCCCGGCGTGCCGTGGACGATCACGACGTCCTGTCCCACGAGCCTGTTGACCAGGGACGACTTGCCGACGTTCGGGCGGCCGACGACGGCCACGCGCACGCCTGTCTCCTCGGGGGCCGCGGCCGACGCCGGGATGATCGCGACGAGGCGGTCGAGCAGGTCGCCCACGCCGCGCCCGTGCAGGGCAGACACCGGCAGGGGCTCGCCGAGGCCCAGCGCGTAGAACTCCGGCGCGTCCGCCTCGTGCTCCCCCGCGTCCACCTTGTTGGCGGCGAGGAGGACGGGCTTCGGGGAGCGCCTGAGGAGCGCGGCGATGTCGGCGTCCACGACCGTGGGGCCGGTCGTCCGGTCCACGACGAGCACGACGGCGTCGGCCTCGCCGATGGCGGCCTCGGCCTGCGCGCGGACCATGGCGGCCATGGCCTCCTCTTCGCCGGGGAGCATGCCGCCCGTGTCCACGACGACGAACCGCCGGCCGCTCCAGTCGGTCTCGCGGTAGTTCCTGTCGCGCGTGACGCCCGGCTCGTCGTCCACGACGGCCACGCCGGAGCGCGTGATGCGGTTGAAGAGCATCGACTTCCCGACGTTCGGGCGGCCGACGATCGCGACGACGGGGAGGTTCGCCCGCTCACCGGTGTTCGCTTCCACGAGTCACTCCGTCCCGCCGCCGCGGGCGGCTTCGAGGAGGGCCGAGACCACGTCGTGGACGGCCGATACGTTCGTTCTCCCCGCGGCGATGTCGGCGATGGTCATGCCGTCGAGCGTGAGACCGTCCTCGTTGAAGGCCTCGCCGGGGACGAGGATCAGGTCGGCCGCCCCGGCCTCCGCGACGCCCCGGGCCAGGTCGCGTCCCGGCAGGAGCCCCGCCACGGTGACGCTCGGGCCGAAAAGCGAGTTCCCGACGGACACAACGCGCGCCGTCACGGGCGCCGCGGCGGCGAGCGCGGTCCTCACGGCCCTCTCGATGAACGGCGCGGCGATCGTGCCCGTGACGATCGCGAGATGGAGGGGCTTCGCCACGAGGCCGCGAAGCTCGGCGGCCCGCTCCGCGAGGTCCGCCTCGAACCTCCTGAGCAGCCCGACGCCGTTCTCGATCTGCGGGAACTCCTCGTAGCTCTCGAAGGACGGGAGCTCCCGCCCCGCCACGAGGTACAGCTCGTCGGCCGCGAACACGACCGCGCTTCCCCGCTCGGCCCGCAGCGCCGGCTGACGCCGCTCCACCGAGTCGGCGAGCGCGGCGGCGAGCGCGGGCGCGACCGGCCGTGCGTCGGGCAGCCCCGCGCGGTGGGCCGTCAGCCCGACGGGGACGACCGCGATCGAGCGCACGACCGACGGAAGCGCGAGCAGATCGTCGAGCGTCCGCTCGAACGCGGCGCCGTCGTTGACGCCCGGGCAGACGACGATCTGTGCGTGGACCTCGACGCGAGCGTCCCCGAGTCGCCGCAGCGACGCGAGGATCGACGGCGCCTTCGGGTTCCCCAGCATCCGGCGACGCACGGCGTCGTCGGTCGCGTGGACCGAGACGTAGAGCGGCGACAGGCGCTGCTCAGCGATGCGCGCGTAGTCCGCGGGCGAGAGATTCGTCAGCGTGATGTAGTTGCCGTAGGCGAACGAGAGCCTGTAGTCCTCGTCCTTGACGTACAGGCTTCTCCGGAGTCCGCGGGGCAGCTGATCGACGAAGCAGAAGATGCACCGGTTCCCGCACGTGCGGGTCTCGTCGGGCGCGAAATCAACGCCGAGGTCGGCCGGGCCCTCCGTCGGGAGCGCGACCTCCGTCACGGCGCCGTCTCGCGCGAGCGCGCACGCGACGGTCCCGCTCTCAGCGCAGCCGAGCGCGAACGCGAGATCGAGCGAATCGTGGACCGGACGCCCATCCACGGCGATCAGGTCGTCGTCCGCCAGGAACCCCGCCCGCGCGGCCGCTGTGCCTGGCCGCACGCCGAGCACCCGCACGAGGTCCTCCGGGGGGCCCCGGCGGCGCGCCGGCGAGGGCCGCGCCGCTCCGGGGCGTAACATGGAGCGGGCAACGGGATTCGAACCCGCGACTCTCAGCTTGGGAAGCTGATACTCTACCAGCTGAGTTATGCCCGCTCGGAATGCGCCAGTCTGCCTGCCCCATGCATACCTCAGGGCTCACCGCCTGTCAAGGCGTTTCCCGCCCGGGCGAGGCGCACGATCTCCGCGGCCGTTGCCTCCGCTCCGAGCTCGCCCGCGTCGAGCCACCGCGCCGTGGGCAGCGATCGGAACCACGTGAGCTGACGCTTCGCGTATCGTCTCGTGCTCGTCTTGATCCGCTCGACCGCCTCCGCGAGCGCGTCACCGCCGCGCTCGCCCAACTCGAGGAGCTCGCGGTATCCGACGGCGCTTGCCGCCGGCATGCCCGGGAGGAGTCTCCCCGCGGCGCGGAGCGACGCGACCTCCCGGGGAAACCCCGCCCGCATCATCGCGTCCACCCTGCGCCCGATGCGCTCGCGCAGCGGCAGGCGCGCCATGGTGAGGACGACGTAGAGCGGCTCGTACGCGGGAACCCTGCGGGGACCGGCGTGCCATTCCGAGAGCGTTCTCGCCGTGGTCCGGAAGAGCTCGAGGGCTCGCACGACCCGGCCCCCGTCGCGCCGGTGGATCCTCGCGGCGGCCCTGGGGTCCGCGCGTTCCAGCTCCTCGTGGAGCGCCTCGGGCCCCACGTCCGCCAGCCGTCGCTCGAGCTCGGCGCGGACCGACTCGTCGCGCGGCGGCGCCTCGAAGAGCCCCTCGAAGAGCGACGCCAGGTAGAATCCCGTCCCGCCGACCACGATGGGCGTGACGCCCTCGCGGAGCAGTCGCGAGATGGCCGCCTCCGCGTCCGCCGCGAAGCGCGCCGCGTCGTACCGCTCGCAGGGCTCCACGATGTCGATGAGGTGGTGGCGGACCTGCGCCTGCTCCTCGCGTGTCGGCTTCGCCGTGCCGATGTCCATCCCGCGGTACACCTGGCGCGAGTCCGCCGACACGATCTCGCCGCCGAGCGTGCGCGCCACCGCGATCGCGACGCCGGTCTTTCCCACCGCCGTCGGCCCGACGACGGTGAGCACCGCCCCGCGGCGCGACGCCTCGCGCGCCGGCCGCTCCGCGCACCGCGGCTCGACCTCGGGCTCCGCGACCGCCGTCGTCCCGGCGCTCATGTTCGCCCGAACCTCCTGTCGAACTCGGCGAGCGTGATCCGCATGAAGGTCGGTCTTCCGTGCGGACAGGCCTGCGGCAGCGCCGTCGCGAAGAGCTGGTCCACGAGCGCGCGCATCTCGTCCGGCTTCATCGGGTCGCCGGCCTTGATCGCCGCCTTGCAGGCCATCGTCCTCGCGATGCTCTCGACGATGTCCCTCACGGCGCTCGTGCCGCCCGGCAGGTCGGCGAGGATGTCGTGGAGGATGCGGTCGTGCGGCCACCGCGGGAACGCGCCCGGCGCGGCCTCGAGGAGCACGGTGCGCCCGCTCATCGGGCGCGTTGCGAACCCCAGCCGCTCGAGGAGCGGGCGGGCGCCTTCGTAGCTCTGCCACTCCCCCGGCGAGAGCTCGACGACGACCGGGAACAGAAGCTGCTGGCTCGGTCCGCTCTCGGCCGTGCCGGACAGCCTGCGAAGGGCCTCTTCGTAGATGACGCGCTCGTGCGCCGCGTGCTGGTCGATCACGAGCACGCCCTCGCGCGTCTGCACGAACACGTACTGCCCGTGGAGCTGCCAGAACTTCGCGTCCTGCGGGCCCTCGGCGGCCTCTCTGGGGAGCTCCTCCCCGGCGTCCGCGCGTCCCGTCCCGCCCGGCGGCGCCCCCCACGGCGCCATCGACTCGGCCGCCGCGAGCGGAAGCTCACCCGCCGTCGCGGCGCCTCCCGCCGGTTGCCCCGCCCGGACCTCGGCGCCGTCGCCCCACGGGCGGCCGGCCGCCGGCGCCGCCTGGACGCCGAGGAGCGCCTCGCGCACGGCGCGCTCCACGAGCGCGAAGACGGCGCGCGAGTCTCCGAACCTCACCTCGCGCTTCGTCGGGTGCACGTTGACGTCGAGGGCGTCCCCCGCGACGTCGATCAGGAGGAACACGACGGGGTGCCGGTCGCGCGGCAGGAGCTCGCCGTACGCCGACCGGATCGCGGCGGCGAGGAGCCTGCTCCTCACGGGGCGGCGGTTGACCGCCGTGAGCTGCTCGCTCGGGCGCGGCCGCGCGATCGAGGGCCGTCCGACGAGGCCGCGCACGGCGCAGAGGCCCTCCTCGGCGACGACCGGGACCAGCGCGCCCGCGACCGACGCGCCCACGAGGCCGGCGACGCGCTCGGAGAGGTCCTCGGACGGCAGGAGCTCGAGGGCCGCCCTTCCGTCCACCGCGACGTCGAAGCGCACCTCCGGGTACGTCACGGCGTACTCGCCCACGAGGTCCAGGACCCGCGCGGTCTCGCTGCGGTCGCTGCGCAGGAACTTGCGTCGCGCCGGCGTGTTGAAGAAGAGCGACGAGACCTCAACCGTCGTCCCGCGGGCGCGGGCGGCGGGGCGGACGTCGCGGACCGCGCCTGCGACCAGCGAGACCTCCGTGCCCTCGGACGCGCCCTCCTCACAGGTGATGAGCCGCACCCGCGACACGGACGCGATGCTCGGAAGCGCCTCGCCCCGGAAGCCGAGCGTCGAGACGGCCGCGAGGTCGTGGGCTTCCGCGAGCTTGCTCGTGGCGAACCGCTCGAACGCGGCGACCGCGTCCTCCCTGCCCATGCCGCTGCCGTCGTCGGAGACGCGGACGAGGTCGCTCCCCCCGCCCTTCACCTCGATGGCGATCGCGCCCGCCCCCGCGTCCAGCGCGTTCTCCACGAGCTCCTTCACGACGGAGAACGGTCCCTCGATCACCTCGCCCGCGGCGATGCGGTTCGACACGGACTCCGAGAGGACCCTGATCCTAGCGCTCACCCTGCCCCCGCTTCTTGAGCTCGGCCAGCGTCGCGAGCGCGTCCATCGGCGTCATGCGGTCAATGTCGATCTCGGCGAGCCTCCGCTCGACCTCGGACGCCGGCGCCTCGAACAGCCCGAGCTGCGCCCCGCCCGACGAGAGCGGGCCGTGCTCGCCGCCCGCGAGGCGCGGGACGGCGTCCGGCGTGTACTGCGACGACTCGAGGTTCCTGAGGACCTCTTGCGCGCGCACCACGACCGACTCCGGCATGCCTGCAAGTCGGGCGACGTGGACGCCGTAGCTCTGGTCGGCGGCACCGGGGACGATCCTCCTCAGGAACACGACCGTCTCCCCCGTGTCCTGCACGAGGACGTTCATGTTCTTCACGCCGGGAAGCACGTCCGCAAGCTCCGTGAGCTCGTGGTAGTGCGTCGCGAACAGCGTGCGCGGGCGCGCGCCGGACGCGTCGTGCAGATGCTCGGTCACGGCCCACGCGATCGCGAGCCCGTCGAACGTGCTCGTTCCGCGCCCGACCTCGTCGAGGAGGACGAGGCTCCGCTCCGTCGCGTTCCGGAGGATGTTGGCCGTCTCGCTCATCTCCACGAGGAACGTGCTGCGGCCCCTCGCCAGCGCGTCGGTGGCGCCGATCCTCGTGAAGACCCTGTCGACGAGGCCGATGCGGGCGTCGGCCGCCGGGACGAACGACCCCATCTGGGCCATGATGGCGATGAGCGCCGTCTGCCGCAGGTACGTGGACTTGCCCGCCATGTTCGGGCCCGTGATGAGAAGGACCTGCCGGCCGGAGCGGTCGAGCGTGACGTCGTTCGGCACGAACCCGCCGGCCTCGAGCAGCCTCTCGACGACCGGGTGGCGTCCCTCCGAAACGACGATCGCGTCGCCGTCGTCCACGACCGGGCGCACGTAGCGGCCCTCGACGGCCGCCGACGCCAGGGAGAGAAGCGCGTCGATCTCCGCGAGCGCGTCCGAGGCCGCCCGGAGCTCCGCGGTGAACCCCGCGACGCGCTCCCGCGCGCCCGCGAAGAGCTCCTGCTCGAGGCGGAGCATGTCCTCCTCGGCGGTGAGGACGCTCGCCTCGCGCTCCTTGAGCTCGGGCGTGACGAAGCGGGCCCCGCTCACGAGCGTCTGTCTCGGCGCGTAGTCCGGCGGCACGAGATGCAGGGACGGGTTCGTGACCTCGATGTAGTAGCCGAAGACCCTGTTGTAGCCGACCTTGAGGTTCGGGATGCCGGTTCGCCCACGCTCGGCGGCCTGGAGCTTCGCGATCCAGCCCTTGCCGGAGCGCGCGATCTCCCGCAGCTCGTCGAGCCGTGCGTCGTGCCCGTCGCGGATGACCCCGCCCTCCCTCAGGCTCGGCGGCGGGTTGTCCACGATCGCGCCGGCGATGACGGCCGCGGCCGGGGCGAGGTCCGGGATCGCCGCGGCGCGCGCCGCGAGCGCGGCGGATCCGAACGCCGCGAGGCCGTCGCGGACGGCGGGAAGGAGCTCGATCGACCGCCTGAGCGCGGCGAGGTCGCGGGGTCCGGCGTGCCCGGAGCCGACGCGCCCCGTCACCCTCGCGACGTCGCAGAGCTCCCCCACGGTCTCGGCGAGCCCGCGCGCCACCGCGTGCCGCCCCACGAAGCTCTCGACGGCGGCGAGCCTGTCGGCGATGCGCGCCGCGTCCACGAGAGGATAGAGGATCCACTGCCTGAGAAGCCGCGCGCCCATCGGCGACGTCGTGCGGTCGAGCGCGCCGAGGAGCGTCGCTCCCGGCAGACCCTGCTCGAGCGGCTCGACGAGCTCGAGGTTCCGCTGCGTCGTCTCGTCGAGCACCATGTGGTCGGAACGGGCGATCCGCCGCACCGACGTGATCTGCCTGAGGTCGCGCCGCTTGAGGTCCTTGAGGTAGCGCAGGGCCGCGCCCGCCGCGCCGATCCCCTCGGTGAGACCCGCGAGGCCGAACGCGTCGAGGTTCGCCACCCCGAAGTGCTCCGCGAGCGTCTGCGCCGCCGGGCCGCGGCCGAACTCCCAGTCCGGCAGCCTCGTCACGACGACGCCGGGGATCTCGGAAAGGAGCGAGGCGAGCGGCGGTCCGTCCGCCCTGCCCTCCGGCACGAGGATCTCGGCGGCGTCGGCCCGCAGGACCTCGCGCCTGACCTCGTCCGGCGCGTGCTCCGAGACCGTGAACTCGCCCGTCGAGGGATCGAGCCTCGCGAAGCCGACGGTGGTTCCCCAGGGAAGGAGCGCGACGAGGCAGCTCGCCCTCTTCTCGCTCAGCATCGACGCCGACAGGACGGTGCCCGGCGTGATGACCTCCGTCACCTCGCGCCTGACGAGCCCCTTCGCCGCGCGCGGGTCCTCGACCTGGTCGCAGATGGCCACCTTGTGGCCCGCCGCGACGAGCCGCGCGAGGTAGGTCTCGAGCGCGTGATGCGGAACGCCGGCCAGCGGCACGGGGCGCGCGCTACCCTTGTCGCGCGTGGTGAGCGCAAGGCCGAGGACGCGCGACACGGTCTTCGCGTCCTCGAAGAAGGTCTCGTAGAAGTCGCCCATCCTGAAGAGCAGGACGGCGTCCCTGTGCTCCGCCTTGATGCGCGTGTACTGCCGCATCATCGGCGTGAGCTCCGTGGCCTCGTCGAGGGGCATCCGGTGCTTCCCGTCGGTGCGGTTGCGTCAGGGGGCCTGGGTCGCGGCCGTGCTGTCGGGGCTCTCCTCGGATCGCGGCGCGGTCTCCGCGAGGCCGCGCAGGCGCTCCTCGGCGAGGACGGCGTCGTACGTGCCCGGGAACTCCGCGACGATCGCGGCGAGCGAGACGGCCGCCCGGGCCGCGTCGCCCGCCTCCTCGTGGCTTCTCGCCGCGCCGGCGAGAGCCGCGAGCCTGGCATCGTGGTCCGGGTGGGCCCGCGCCGTCGCCTCGAACCGCTCGGCGGCCTCCTCCGCCGCCCCGCGCGCAAGCAGGGCGCGCCCGAGCCCGATCTCCACCCACGGCCGCAGTTCCTGCGGCAGGCCCTCCGTGTCCACCGCGGACCTGTACGCGTCCTCCGCGGCGGGCGCATCGCCTCCCGCGAGCAGAGAGGCCGCGCGCTTGAGCGCCGCCGCCCACCGGATGTCCCGCGGTCCCCCGAGGGCCGCATCGTACTCGCGCACCGCCTCGACGTACGATCCGCGGGCGTAGAGGTAGTCGCCTCGGAGAAGCCGCGCCTCGCCCGCCAGCCTCGCGTCTCTGGTTGCCGCGATGACCTCGCCGCACAGCTCGACCGACTCCTCCGGCGACGGCGACAGGCGCGCGATGGCCAGAAGGAGCGCCGGGTGCCTCGCTGCGACCCCGGACTCCAGCGTCCGCCTCAGGAGCGCCTCGGCGTCGTCCTGGCGGCCCTCGCTCTCGAGCCTTCGAGCCTCCTCGAGCGCGTCGTCCACGCTCGAGGCGACCGCGGGGCGCGGCGCCGCGATCGCGGCGAGCGACATCGCCACGAGGAGGAACACGCAGGACCTTCGCAGCCTCTCAGCAGCCATGGGTCCACGCCCCGCAGTGCTGGCAGCGCCAGGCAGCATCGGTCCACCGCTTCCCGCACGAGGCGCACTTGCGCGCGCCCCGCTCGTCCGACAGCCTCCGGACCAGCGCCACGGCCAGACGCGCGGCCTCCTCGTGCTGCCCGTTCCGCGCGAGCATCTCGAGAAGCTCGCGGTGCCCCGCCAGCGTCGCTCCCTCGTGCTTGACCGCCTCCTGCGCGACGCGGATGGCCTCGTCGAGCGCCCCCTTCCGCTCGTGCATGCGGGCGAGCCCGATGAGCGCGGGGGCGTTGGCCGGCGAGCGGGCCACGATGTCCTCGTACACGCGCATCATCCTGCCGAAGTCGCCGGCGTCGTAGTACGCCTTCTCCAGCCGGTCGAAGACGAGATCGGCGCACTCCGGCCTCTCGGAGACCAGCTTCAGCCAGTGGGCGATCGCGTTTCCCGCGTCACCCTCGTCGCGCGCGATGTCGCCCAGGTACGCGTGCGCCAGGACCGCCTCGGGCGACTCGTTGACGGCCGCCTGCAGCTCCGCCTTGGCGCGCGCCGCGTCGCCCTGCCTGAGCGAGAGGAGCGCCGTGTGCGCCCGGTAGACGCCGAGCGGCGGCTGCGCCGCGTCGGTCGCCGCCCTGAGGAGCTCCCGGTGGTCGTGCACCGCGCGGTCGAGCTCGCCCGTGTTCTCGTGGGCGTCGCGCGTCAGCCTGAGCGCCTCCGGGTCGCCCCGCTCGGACCTCGGCAGCGAGCGCAGGGTCTCCAGCACTTCGCCCCAGTTGCCCGACGCCGCCAGGTCGAGGGCGTAGCACCTCAGGATCTCGCTCTTCGTGGTCGGGGGCAGGCGCCGCTTGATGAGGAGCTCGCGGTGGATCTGTGTCGCCTGTCGGAGCTGGCCGCGCTCGCGAAGGAGGTTGCCGAGCTTCACGTAAGCGTCGACGTTGCGCGGATCGTCCCGCACGGCGGCGGCGAGGTGCCGCACGGCCGCGTCGCGGTCCCCCGCCACCATGGCGTCGATGCCGCGTCGGTAGGCCGCCGCGTCGGGCGGCGCGGCGCGCTCCCTGATCCTCCGTGACGTGACCGTCACCCAGACGAGGAAGAGGAGCAGCAGGAACGCCCCGAAGACGCCGTAGGCCATGCTCTCATCCCCCGTGCGCCGCTCTCGGGGCGCTAGCGTCCGTCGGAAGGAGGCTTCTCAGCGTCGATGCCGTCGAGCGAGATGTTGCGGAGGCCGGCGACCTCCTGCAGGAGGTCCGCGTTCTCCTGTCTGAGCTTCCTGATGGTGCGCCGGAACACGATCTCGTGCGACACGGTGGCGAGGAACCAGACCACCGCCCCCACGACGAACGCCTGGAAGAGGAGGAACATGAGGTGGACCTCGTGCGGGGGGCCGGAGTCAGTGAGCCTCACGTCAACCCACGTGGCGCCGTTCAGCGTGACGAAGTACGTCACGGCGATGAGGAAGACGAGGAACAGAAGCGTCTTCAGGATCCACACGGCGTTCACCTCCACTGAGAAGGACGTCCGCGAACGGATCCGGTCCGGTGCTCGGGCCGGGCCAAGCCTGCTGGCGCGGTGAGTCTAGCAGCGGCCCGCGCCGCGCCGCAAGGCGATTCTGCCCGCCGCGCGCGGGGGGGCGGACGCGCTCACGCGCGCCCGGGCACGATGTCGCCCCGCAGCGTCCACGCGGAGGACGCGGTCACGCGCACGCGCGCGAGCGCGCCGCGCAGCGACTCCGACCCCTCGAAGACCGCTCCCTTCCCCGATCCCGTCCGCCCGAAGAGGAGCCTCCCGTCCCGCTCGCTCGGTCCCTCGACGAGCACCTCCTGGACCGACCCGACGAGGGCCGCGTTCAGCTCCTCGCTCGTCCGCTTCTGGAGCCGGATCACCTGCTCGAGCCGCCGGACCTTCTCGGCCTCGGGGACGTCGTCGTCGAGCGCGGCGGCCGCGGTGCCGGGGCGCGGCGAGTAGCGGAACATGAAGGCGGAGTCGAACCGGACCTCGCGCATGAGCGAGAGCGTGGCCTCGAAGCGGTCGGGCGTCTCGCCCGGGAATCCCACGATGACGTCGGTCGTGATGGCCACGCCGGGCACGCGCTCGCGGATGCGGCGAACGAGCCGCAGGTAGTCTGCGCGCGTGTACCGTCTGTTCATGGCCGAGAGCGTCTCGTCCGAACCCGACTGCGCCGGAAGATGCACGTGTCGGCACACCGTCTCGCGCGATGCCAGGGCCTCGATGATGTCGTCCGACAGGTCCTTGGGGTGCGACGTCGCGAAGCGAAGCCGCGGGAGCCCGGGCACCTCGCTCACGCGCGCGAGGAGCTCCGCGAAGCCGACGTCGCCGTCGCGGTACGAGTTGACGTTCTGTCCCAGCAGCGTGACATCCCTTGCGCCGAGCGCGACGAGCGACTCGACCTCCGCGACGATCGCCTCGGCCGGCAGCGACCGCTCGCGTCCGCGGACGTGCGGCACGACGCAGTACGAGCAGAAGTTGTCGCAGCCGCGCATGACGGTGACGAAGTCGCGGAGGCGGGCCTCGGTGCGGGGCGCGCGGCGTGCCGGGACGGACGGGGCGTCCGGCGTGGTGTCGACGGTGCGCAGCCCCGCCGACGCGCGGCCGAGGGCCTCGGGCAGTTCGCCGTGGCGCTCGGTCCCCAGCACGAAGGCGACGCCGCGCACCTCGCGCAGAAGCTCCCCGCCCATGCGCTGCGCGACGCAGCCCACGACGCCGAGCACCGCCGACGGGCGCATGAGCCCCCGAAGATGCCGGAGCCGCCCGAGCACGCGCACCTCGGCTCGCTCCCGGACGGCGCAGGTGTTGACGATGACCGCGTCGGCGTCGGACGGACCCGCGGCCTTCGTGTGGCCCGCGGCCTCGAGGGTCGCGACGATCCCGGCCGAGTCGCACTCGTTCATCTGACATCCGTAGGTCTCGACGTAGAACCTCATGGGCGCTCCCCGAGGGCCGTGCCCCAGGTGAGAACCCCGTCCGCCCGGTCGACCCGCACCGCGACGATCCTCCCCGCGAGCGCCTGCTCGCCGCTGAACGTCAGGCGGACGTAGTTCGACGAGAGCCCCGAGACGAGGCCGGCGCCCGCGGCGCCCTCGACGAGCACATCGAGCGTCGACCCCACGAGGCTCCGTCTGAACTCCAGGGACTTCCTCCTGCCCACCTCGCGGAGCTCGCGGCTCCTCGCCCGCTTCACGGCCGGCGGCACGCGGCCGGTCCTTGCGGCGGCCTCCGTCCCGCTCCTCGGCGAGAAGGCGAAGACGTGGAGATAGGTGAACGGGAGGTCGCGGACCAGCGCGAGCGTGTCATCGAAGTCCCGGTCGGTCTCGCCGGGGAAGCCGACCATGACGTCCGCGCCGAGCCCGCAGGTCGCAGCGCGGTCCGTGACGCTCCGCACGGCGGCCACGTACCCCTCGCGCGTGTAGTCCCTTCCCATGGCCGCGAGCACGCCATCGGAGCCGCTCTGGAGCGGGACGTGAAGGTGCTTCGCAACGCGGTCCAGCGACGTGATGGCGCTGGCGAGCTCGGGCGTGAGCTCGCGCGGCTCGAGCGACCCCAGCCTCACGCGCTCGAGGCCCTCGACCGCGACGAGGGCTCTGAGGAGCTCGGTGAGGCCGCCGCCCGGCGAGCGGTACGCTCCGATGTGCACGCCCGTGAGGACGACCTCACGGTGCCCCGACGCCGCGAGGCGCTCGGCCTGCAGGACGACGTCGGCGAACGGGCGGCTCCGCTCCGGGCCGCGCGCGTCCGGGACCGCGCAGTACGCGCACCGTCGGTCGCAGCCGTCCTGGATCTTCACGAAGGCGCGCGAGTGTCCGCGGAACCTCCGGATGTCGAGTGCCTCGAAGGCGGCCGACGCCATCGGGCCCACGGCGACGCGGGGCGGCTTCCGCGCCGACAGGATCTCGCCGACGAGCGCGGCGACCCGCCCCTTGTCGCTGTTTCCCGCGACGAGGGCGACCTCGGGCATGGCGCCGAGCGCCTCCGCGTCCCGCTGCGCGTAGCAGCCCGTGGCCACGACCACGGCGCCGGGGTTGGCGCGGGCGGCCCTGCGGAGCATCTGCCGCGAGCGGGAGTCGCTGCGGGAGGTCACCGTGCAGGTGTTGACGATGTAGACGTCGGCGGGTTCAGAGAACGGCACGACCTGAAAGCCCGCGCTCTCCATGAGGTCCGCGAGCCCCTGGGTCTCGTACTGGTTGAGCTTGCAGCCGACCGTTGCGAGTCCGACCGTTGGCGCCTTCATGGTCCTGCGCGTCTGACGACGCAGGGGGACCCCGGCCGGAGTCCCCCCGCGATCAGTCACTCCCGGCCTTCCTGCCACGCCGCTCAGGCGCCCGCCTCGCGCGGGGCCCCGGCGTCTCCGCCCTCGGGCTCCGGCTGCCGGACCTCCGTCTCAGCGACCTCCGCGGCAGCCTCGAGCTCCGGCTCGGGTTCCGGCCTCGTGACCGACTCCTCCGCCCGCTCTTCCGCCGGCTCCTCCGGCGCCGCTTCGGCGTCCTCTGCGGCAGGCTCGCGCCCGGCCTCGTCCGCCTGCTCGCTCTGCGCCGCGACGAGCTCCGGACGGATGTCGTGCGCGGCCACGTACGCCGCGATCACGTCCTCCGGCTGCCTGTCCATGTACGACTTGACGGACAGCACGATCCTGCGGTTCTCGGGCGACACCTCGATGACCTCGACGGGCAGCGGGTCGCCCGGCGCGAACCTCAGCTCGACCCGGCTGATGTCCGGAAGCGCGAGGTGCGACATCGGGACGAAGCCCTCCACCTCGTCGGGGAGGTCAACGACGATGCCCGACTTGTGGATCCTGCTGACCTTGCCGTCCACGTGCGTGCCCACCGCGTACTGCTCGGCGAGCTTCGCCCACGGGTTCTCTTTGCACTGCTTGATGCCCAGCGAGATCCGGTGCCTCTCCTTGTCGATCGAGAGGACCATCACGTCGACCTTCTGGCCGCGGTGCAAGAGCTCGCTCGGGTGCTTGATCCTCTTGGTCCACGACATGTCCGAGATGTGCACGAGGCCGTCCATGCCCTCCTCGAGCTGGACGAACGCGCCGAAGTCCGTGAGGTTGCGGACGCGCCCTTCGATCCTCGTGCCCACCGGGTACTTCGTGTCGAGGTCCTGCCACGGGTCGCTCTCGGTCCGCTTGAGCGAGAGCGAGATCTTCTCCTCGCCCTTGTTCACCGACAGGACCTTGACCTCGACGATGTCGCCGATGCCCAGGATCTTCGACGGGTGCCGCACGTGCTGCGTCCAGGACATCTCCGAGATGTGGATGAGGCCCTCCACGCCCTCCTTGAGCTCCACGAACGCGCCGTAGTCGGTGATGGAGACGACCTTGCCGCGGACCCGCGAGTTCACGGAGAACTCGTCCTCCACGTTCTCCCACGGATACTGCGCCAGCTGCTTGAGACCGAGCGAGATCCGCTCCCTCTCGGGGTCGAACGACAGCACCTTGACAGTCAGCTCGTCGCTGATCGCCACGAGCTCGGATGGGTGCCGGATGCGTCCCCAGCTCATGTCCGTGATGTGGAGAAGGCCGTCGATGCCGCCCAGGTCCACGAACGCGCCGAAGTCCGTGATGTTCTTCACGATGCCCTGGCGGATCTGGCCGACCTGAAGCTCCTGAAGCAGCGTGGACTTCTTGCGCGTGCGCTCGTCCTCGAGGACGACGCGGCGCGACACCACGATGTTCCTTCTCCGCTTGTTGACCTTGAGGATCTTGAACTCGAGCCGCTGCCCGAGCAGCTCCTCGAGGTTGGGGATCCTGCGCAGGGCCACCTGCGAGCCCGGCAGGAACGCCTCGACGCCGAAGAGGTCGACCTTGAGACCGCCCTTGATCCGGCGCTTCGGGATGCCCTCGACGATCCGCTGCTCGTCGTGCGCTTCCTTGATCTTGTCCCACACCTGAAGGAAGTCGGCCTTCCTCTTCGAGATCCTGAGCTCGCCGTCCTGGTCCTCGGTGGCCTCGAGGAGCACGCTGATCTGGACCCCCGGCTTGAGCTCGCTCGGGTCGGGGAACTCCTCGAGCGGGATGCGTCCCTCGGACTTGAACCCGATGTCCACCATGACCTCGGAGTCCGTGACCGAAAGAACGGTGCCCTTCACGAGCTCGCCCTCGTCGATGGACCGGAGCGTGGTGTCGTACAGCTCCGCCATCTGCTCGTAGTCCTCGCGCGAGTACCCCAGTTCCTCGAGCTCGTCGTCCGTGAGCTTCGGCAGGGGCTTGGGCTCGGCGCTGCGCTTGCGGCCGCCCCGCTCCTCCGAATCGTCGTCATCGTCGTCGTCGTACGGGAGGCCGCCCCGGTCTCTCCCGATGCCCTTGTCGTCCAACATTCCGTGACACCTCTCCTCTCGGGAATCGTCTTCAGCGATGCGGCCCGCGCTGCGCGGACCTGGGTTTCACATGCTCTCCACTGCCAGGACCACCTCGTCGATGATCCACTGGGGCGTCGACGCGCCCCCGGTGATTCCCACCTCCTTCTTCCCCTCGAACCACGCGGGCTCGAGTTCGTCGGCTGTCTCTATGTGGTAGGCGTCCCGCCCCGCTTCCCTGCAGAGCTCCCAGAGGCGCCTGGTGTTCGCGCTGTCCTTCCCGCCCACGACCAGCATCACATCCACGTCGCGCGCCAGGTCGAGCGCGCTGCGCTGCCGTTCCGACGTCGCCCGGCAGATCGTGTTGAAGACCTTGAGCTCCTCGGTCCCGTCAAGGAGCCGCTCGACCACCGCCTTGAGGTGCCCGAGGGGCTGCGTCGTCTGACAGACCACGCCCACGCGCCCCGACGGCGGCGCGCCCTCGAGCCCGCGAGGCCCGTCCACGACCGTCGCCGGTCGCTCGAGGCTGCCCGTGATGGACAGGACCTCGGGATGGCGCTCCTCGCCCACCACGACGACCGCGTACCCCTCGCGCTCGAGCTGCGCGGCCCGCTCCTGCGCTTCCTTCACGAACGGGCAGGTCGCGTCCACGATGCGCAGGCCGCAACGGGACGCCTCCTCCAGGACGGCGCGCCCGAGTCCGTGGGACCGCACGACGAGCGTGGCGCCCGGCGCGAGGCCCGAGAGATCGCCGACGACCGAGAGCCCCTCCTCCTCGAGCTTCGCCACGACCTGCGGGTTGTGGATGATGGGCCCGAGCGTCACCACCGGACCGTCGCCCCTCCGGGCAGCCTCGAAGGCGATCTTGAGGGCCCTCTTGACCCCGAAGCAGAACCCGGCGCCCTGCGCCACGGTCACCTTCACGGCTCCTGCAGCTCCCTCCGAAGCTCTCCGATCGCGGCCATGATGCGGTTCGTGAGCGCTTCGTACTCCGCGCGCGAGCCTGCGCCGGCCTCGATCGCGCCGCCGAACGCCACCCGCACGCGTCGCCGGCGGAGGAAGGCGCGCCCCAGCTCGTTCGACCCGGCGACGGCGGCGGGCACCACGACGGCCCCCCCCGCGCTCGCCATGTACGCCGCGCCGTGCCTCGCCTCGCCGACCTCTCCGCTCCTGCTGCGCGTCCCCTCCGGGAACACCAGGAGCGCGTCGCCCCGCCTGAGGATGCCGATGGCGAGCGAGAGCGCCCTCCGGTCGAGCCCGCCGCGCCTGACGGGCAGCGCGTTGTAGGCCCTGATGAGCCGGCCGAAGACGCGGTTCCGGAAGAGCCCGTCCTTGGCCAGGAAGTGGAGCTCCCTCCGGCAGGCCAGGCCGACGAGGACCGGGTCCCAGTTCGAGATGTGGTTGCACGCGACGAGCACGGGCCCGCTCGCGGGCATCCGGTCCGCTCCGCGGCCTCTCACGCCCCACACGAGCCAGACGAGGGTCCGGAGCGCGAGCCACCCGATCCGGTAGTGCGGTCTCACGCGCTTCCATCCCCGCGCGGGCGTCCCGCCATGCGCTGCCGCGCGATCCGCGCGACCGCCTCGACCTGCTGCTCGATCGACAGGCCGGTCGTGTCGATCTCGACCGCGCCCTGTGCCCTCCTGAGCGGGCTGTCCTCGCGGCTCGAGTCGCGTCGGTCGCGCTCGGCGATCTCGGACTCGACCGCCGCGAGGTCCCCCGGTGTGCCCCGCGCCGCGAGGTCGGCCACCCTCCGTCTGGCGCGCTCGGCGAGCGACGCCGTGAGGAAGACCTTGAGGTCCGCGTCCGGGAAGACGACCGTCCCGATGTCCCTTCCCTCGACCACGCAGTCCGCGGCGGCCGCGAAGGCACGCTGCTGCCTGACCAGCGCGCGCCGCACCGCGGGCACCGCGGACATGATCGAGGACGCCTCGGACACCTCGGGCGCCCTGATGGCGTCCGTGACGTCCTCGCCGTCGAGAAGCACCGGCCCGCGCCCGGCCGCGGAGAGCTCGATGACCGCGCCCTCGGCCGCCTTCGCCAGCGCTGCGTGGTCGTCCATGGGAACGCGCAGGCGCAGCGCGCGGAGCGCCGCGGCGCGGTACATCGCGCCGCTGTCCAGATAGACGAATCCCAGCCGGTCGGCCACGAGCTTCGCCGTCGTGCTCTTGCCCGAGGCTGCCGGCCCGTCGATCGCGATGATCAGGCTTGTTGCCCTCGTCCAGCGACTCAGGATGGGTTAAGAGGTCGGTCCAGTTGGTGTCTTGCCTCTTCACGCCACGCGACGGATTATAGCGGAGAGCGGTCGGGCGGGCAAGGTGTTTCCCGTGGGGCGGCCAGGCCCACGGCCTGCCGGAGCGCCCCGAGCTCCGCGGTCGTGAGAGGGCGCCACTGCCCCGACGGAAGATCGCCGAGGGCGAGCGGTCCGAGGCGGATCCGTACGAGCCGCGTGACCCGATGGCCCACCGCTTCGAACATCCTCCGGACCTGCCGCTTTCTCCCCTCGTGGATGGTGGTCTCCGCGGCCGTCACGTTCCCGCTCGTCGAGAGCACCCTGACGACCGCGGGCGCCGTCGTCCTGCCGTCGAGCTCGACGCCGGCCTCGAGCGTCCGTCGGCCGCCCTCGGAGAGGACGCCGAGGGCCTCGACTCGGTACACCTTGTCCAGCTCGAACGAGGGGTGCGCGACGCGGTGCGCGAGCTCTCCGTCGTCGGTCAGGAGCAGGAGCCCCTCGGTGGCCGCGTCGAGGCGGCCGACCGGCACGACGCGCGCGCCCGCGCCGGACACCAGCTCGGCCGCGGTCCTGCGGCCCTGCGGGTCGGACATCGTCACCACGAACCCGGGCGGCTTGTTCAGCAGGACGTACGTGAACGAGGCGGGAAGCGCGACGGGCCTTCCGTCGAGGGCGACCGAGTCCCGGTCCGGGTCCACGCCGGTCCCGAGCCGCGCGACGGTCTCCCCGTTCACCGTGACCCGCCCCGCCGCGATGAGCGTGTCGGCCTGCCGTCGCGAGGCGAGCCCCGCCTGCGCGAGGAACCGGTTAAGTCTCATCGGGCGGAACGATGATGCTGCGGTCGGCCACGGCGTGGTCGTCCGCGCCCGCGGGCACGGGCGCGAGCGCGTGCTCGGCGACGGGCTCCGCGGCGTCATCCACGTCGCCTTCCGTCTCCGGGGCCGGCGTCCCTCCGTCCTCCCCGCCGACCTCGGCGAGCGACTCGCTCGCCGCCAGCGTGGCCTCGAGGTCCTCGGGTTTGAGGCCGAGCACCTCGGCGAACTCCTGGAGGCGCGGGAGGTCCGTGATGGCGTTGAGCCCGAAGTACCGCAGGAACTCCTTCGTCGTCCGGTACATGAGCGCGCGCCCCATGCCGGGCGCGCGGCCGGCGATCGTGACGAGGTTCCTCTTGAGCAGCGTCGCGAGCACGCCGCTCGAGTCCACGCCGCGCACGGTCTCGATCTCGGTCCTGACGATGGGCTGCTTGTACGCCACGATGGCGAGCGTTTCGAGCGCGGCCTGGCTGAGCTTCGCCGGGATCCTCCCCTTCTGGAGCTCGCGGACCCACCGTCCGTAGTCGGGGCGGCAGTAGAGCTGCCAGCCGCCCGCGATCTCCGTCACGGTGAACGCGTGGCCGTCGCGGTCGTACTCGTCGCGAAGCGACGCCAGGGCCTCCCTGATGCCGGCTCGGTCCGCATCGGGCACGATCTCGGCCACGCGGTCGACGGGGACCGGCGCGTCCGCCGCGACGAGAAGGGCCTCCACGATGCGTCTGAGGTCAGGGCCGGTCACGCCGCACCTCCTTCGGTCCCTGGGGACACCATGATCTCGCCGAAGGCCCTGTCCTGCGCGACGGCCACGGCGCCGAGCCTGATGAGCTCGAGGAGCGCGATGAACGTCGTCACGATCTGGACCCGCGTCGGGCTGTCCTCGAACAGGCTCGCGAACGTGACGCCGCCCCGCTCGCGCACGGTCGCCCGGATCCGCTCCATCTGCTCCTCGACCGTCACGCGCTCGACGTCCACGCGGTGGACGTCGATCCTCTGCGGGATGCGCGACAGCACCTCCCTGAGCGCGTCCACGAGATCGAAGAGCGTGACGTCCCGCAGGAACTCCTCGGTCTCGAGGCCCTCGTCCGTCAGGTCGGCGTACGCCTTCGGGTCGGACCCACGCGCGAAGTGCTCGCGCCGCTCCTCCTCGCTGCGCGACAGCGAGAGCGCTGCCTCCTTGAACTTCCGGTACTCGACGAGCTTCCTGACCAGCTGCTCGCGCGGGTCCTCCTCCGCCTCGCCCTCCTCGATCGGCGCGGGCAAGAGCATCTGAGCCTTGATGCGGATCAGCGTGGCCGCCATCTCGAGGAAGTCGCCGGCGAGCGACAGGTCCAGCGACTCCATGAACGAGATGTACTCGAGGTACTGGGCCGTGATCTGCGCGATGGGGATGTCGCAGATGCTGACGCGGTTCTCGTGGATGAGGTGGAGGAGCAGGTCCAGTGGCCCTTCGAACGCGGACAGGCGCACCTCGTAGGAGCACCGGCCGACGCCCGGCCACTCGGATTCGCCGCCGTCCCGCCGCGGGGCGCCGCTCTCCGACGCGCTCTCGCCGCCGGGCCCCGGGGACGCCTCCTGGAGCGTGGCGTGCGCGCAGACTGCGTCTTCAGGCTCTCTCAGCATGCGTCCTCACGGGCGTCTCGCACCGGCTCTGGAGCCGGCGACCCTAACAAGCCTTGTTGCCCGTGTCAAGGTTGCGGGCGACCTCGCGCGCGAGGGACTCCTCTCCGGCGCGGCCGCGCGCGAGGCCGTCGAGCTTCGCATCGAGCACCGCGGACAGCACGCGCCCGACGGCCGGCCCCGGTGCGACCCCCATCGCGATGACGTCGCTTCCGGAGAGCTCGGCGCGCACGTGTCTGATGTCCTCCACGAACAGCCGGATGCGCGCCGCCGCGACGCTCCCCGGACGCCGCGCGACGCCGAGGACGAGCGCGTCGGGACCGAACCCGTCGAGGAGCCGTCGCACCTCGCTCCGCCGCATCTCGTCCGCCGCTCCGAGGCGGCCGCCGGAGAACCCGTCAAGCTCGTCCGCCTGCCGCGCGGCGTCTCGAAGCCGGCGCGGCGCCGCGAGCCTGTCGAGGACGCGCCCGCGCCGCTCGCGCGGCGCCGCGTCGAGGAGGGCCGCGAAGAAGGCGACCCACGGCTCCGCGTCCGGGGCGAGCGCCGGTCCCGACTCGGGGTGCAGCATCCGCGCGAGCTCGGCGAAGACGGGCTCCGACGGCGCGCCCGTCCACGCCTCGTCGATGCCGGCGAGGATGCCCCACGCCGACAGCCTCTCCGCGGCGGGCCACGGCGCCGGCTCCCTCAGGATGAGGACGATCTCGTTGAGAAGTCTCTCCCCCGTCACCGTGGCGAGGCATCCGTCGCGGACGGCGCGTTCGAGCAGCCGGCGCGTGCCGTCCTCGAGCCGGAACCCGTAGCGCGCCGACAGTCTGACGGCGCGCAGTGTCCGCGTCGGGTCGTCCTCGAAGCTCCTGCCGGTGAGCACGCGGAGGACCCCACGTTCGAGGTCGGCCAGTCCGCCGAAGCGGTCGATGAGCCTCCCGAAGTCGCCCTCGTTGATGGCGACGGCCAGCGAGTTCAGCGTGAAGTCGCGGCGCAGCAGGTCGTCGTCCATCGTCCCGCCCGAGACGGTCGGAAGCGCGCCCGGTCGCTCGTACACCTCGCTCCGCGCCGTCGCGAGGTCCACCTTGACGCCTCCCGGAAGCGCGAGGAGCGCCGTGCCGAACCGCGTCACCGCCTTCACCTCACCGCCGAGAGCGCCTGCCGCGGCGCGGCCGAAGTCCACCGCCGGCTCCGTGACGACGATGTCGAGGTCGCCGGTCGGGACGCCGAGGAGAAGGTCCCGGACCACGCCCCCGACGACGAGCGCCGCGGCGCCCCTCTCGTCGGCGACGCGCCCGAGGTCGCGGAGCACGCGGACCGTCTCCGCGGGCATCCGCGACTCCATGACGGTCGTCAGGTTCCGTTCGGGCATGGTCGTCCCGGTCCAGGTCTCCCCGGGCGGCGCGAAGGCGCTCGGCGCGGGGCGCGCATCAGGCCCTTGGGTGGAAGCTCCGGTGCACTTCCTTCAGGTACTCGCGGTCCACCGTGGTGTAGATCTGCGTCGTCGAGATGTCCGAGTGCCCCAGCATCTGCTGCACGACGCGGAGGTCTGCGCCGCCCTCGAGGAGGTGCGTCGCGAACGAGTGCCTGAGCGTGTGGGGCTTCACGCGCTCGCGGATGCCGGCCGCCCGCACGTGCCGCTGGAGGATCTTCCAGAAGCCCATCCTCGTGAGCCGGCCACCGCGGGCGTTCAGGAAGACGGTGTCGGACTGGACCGCCCGCGCGAGCAGCGGGCGCGCCGTCTTCCGGTATCGCGTCACCCACGCGACGGCCTCGCCGCCGAGCGGGACCACGCGCTCCTTGGAGCCCTTCCCGAGGCAACGGACGTAGCCCTCGTCGAGGAAGAGGTTCGAGAACTCGAGGGAGACGAGCTCGCTCACGCGGAGTCCCGCCCCGTAGGCGACCTCGAGGAGGGCGCGGTCGCGCACGCCGCGCGGCCCGGACGTGTCCACCGCCGCGAGGAGCGCCTCGATCTCGGGCACCGAGAGAACGTCGGGCAGCCTCCGCGCGGACCTCGGCCCGACGACCCGCACGGTCGGGTCGGAGCCGGCGACGCCCGAGAACGCAAGGTAGCGATGAAACGTCCTGAGGCACGACAGGAGCCTCGAGACGCTGTGCGGGGAGTGCCGCTCCAGCCTGCGTCGCGCGTACCGACGGACGTGCTCCTCGGTCACGGCGCCCGGCCCGCTGACCCCGAGCGCCTCGAGGAACGCGGCGTAGCCTTCGAGGTCCGCGCGGTAGGCCGCGACCGTGTTCGGCGAGAGGCCGCGTTCGACCTCGGCGTGCTCGAGGAAGTCGTCGATGGCGTCGCGCAGCGGCGACGCGGCCCGCGCGGCGCTAGCGCCCGTCCTCGCCACGGCCATCCTCCGACTCGAGGAGGAAGCGGATCCGCTCCCGGACCTCGCGCTCCGTCTCAGCGAACTCGAGGCCGAGCTGCCCGTTCTCGATGTCGATGAGGCGCCGCTTCATGTCGGGGCCCCCGCCGGAGTACCCGCCGAGCGACCCGTCGCTCTCGACCACGCGGTGGCAGGGCACGACGATGGGCAGCGGATTGCGCGCGAGGACCTGTCCGACGGCCCGGGCGGCCTTCGGCGAGCCCGCCTCGCGCGCCACCCACTTGTACGAACGGAGCGCGCCGAAGGGGATGCGCCGCACCGTCTCGATGACCCTCGCGGCGAAGGGCGTCAGCTCGCCGGGATCGAGACGTCCCTCGAACGAGACCGGCTTGCCGCGGAGGAAGTCGCGGACCGCGTCGGCGACGCGCGCAAGACCGATCGCGTCCTCGACGGCGATCGCGCCCCGGCGCCGCGTGAGGGCGTCGAGGGCCGCGCGCACGTCGAGGTCCCTCCCGAACGCGACGGACCGAAGCCCGCGCGCGGTCCTCGTCACGAGCACGCGCCCGAGCTGCGTCGAGAACGCCGTGTACCGGAGGATCTCGGTCCGCGGCGAGGACGGCTCAGCCGTCGGCACGATCACGAGCCCGCGCCTCGCCGAGCGCCTCCCTGATCCTGCGCGCCGTTTCCGGCCCAATGCCAGGTACCTCCGCAAGCTCCCGCTCGCTCGCGCGGGCGACGCCTGCCGCGGACCCGAAGCGCGCGAGAAGCAGCTCCTTTCGCGCCCTCCCGACCCCGCGCACGCCGTCGAGCGACGACCGCCTCGTCTCCGCTTCCCTGAGCAAGCGATGGTAGCTCACACTGAAGCGGTGCGCTTCGTCGCGCGCCCTCTGCAGCAACCCTCTGGCCGCCGACCGGTCCGGGAACGCGACCGGCGCGGCGCGCCCGGGAACGAAGACCTCTTCCTCGCGCTTCGCGATGGCCGCAAGGGCGATGCCTCGCACGCCGGCCCCGGAGAGCGCCCGTGACGCGGCGGCAAGCTGCCCCTTTCCCCCGTCCACGAGGAGCAGGTCGGGCCGCTCGAGCCGCCCGGACGCCGCCCTTGCGAGATGCCGCGCGGCGACCTCGCGGATCATAGCACAGTCGTCCGCGCCTTTCACGGTCCGCGTCCGGTACCTGCGATAGAGCGAGCGGTCAGGCCGGCCGTCGCGGAGCGCGACGACCGTCCCCACCGCGAACTCGCCCCCGATGTTGGAGATGTCGACGGCGGCGATGAGCCGCGGGGGCCGCGAGAGGCCCAGGACCTCTCCCAGCTCGGTGACCGCCTTCGGGACCGCGGCCGACTCGTACACCCCGCGCAGGGCGTGCTCCGCGTTCTCCCGCGCGAAGGCCGTGAGAAGCCTCTTGCGGCCCCGCCGCGGGGAGGCCACGCGCACACGCCGGGCCGCGCGCCCCTCCAGCCACGCTCCGATCGTCTCGCCGTCTGCGAGGGGCCGCTCCACGAGCACCTCGGGCGGGATCTCGCGCGCGATGGCGTAGAACTGCTTGACGAACGCCTCGAGCGCCTCGTCGTCGCCCGTCTCCGGGCCGACGCTGAGCGGGCAGCTCTCGCACGCCACGAGCTTCCCGCGCCGCACCTTCACGACGGCGCCCACCGCGTGCGCGCCGCGCCGGGCGACGGCGAGCACGTCCCGATCGACGTCCTCCGCCGTGAGCGCCCGCTGTCCCTCGACGACCTTGGCGATGTCGCGGATCCGGTCGCGGAGCGCGGCGGCCTCCTCGAAGTTCCTCTCCCGCGCGGCCCCCGACATCTCCTCACCGAGGATCCGCAGCACCTCCTGTCCGCGCCCGTCGAGGAACAGGCAGAGATCGCGCACGACCGCCGCGTAGCGCTCCCTCGTCACGCCGCCGGCGCAGGGGCCGAGGCAGCGCCCGATCTGCGCGTTCAGGCACGGTCGCGGGCGGCGGCGGAACGTCGGGCACTGCCGCACGGGGAAGAGCCGCCGGATGAGCCTCAGCGTGCGGCGCATCGCCTTCGCGTCGGTGTACGGGCCGAAGTAGCGCGACCCGTCCTCCGGGACGACGCGGGTCACGTGCGCGCGGGGGAAGTCCTCCGAGGCGGTGACCTTGATGAACGGGTATCGCTTGTCGTCCTTGAGCCTGACGTTGTATCTCGGCCTGTGCTCCTTGATGAGGTTCGCCTCGAGCACGAGCGCCTCGGTCTCCGAGGCCGTCACGATGGTGTCCACGGCGGCCGTGCGCGAGCGGAGGATCGCGGTCTTGGGGTCGTCCACGCCCGGGCTGCCGGAGTACGCGCGGAGGCGGCTCCTGAGATTGCGGGCCTTGCCGACGTAGATCACGCGGCCGCGGGCGTCCTTGAGAAGGTAGACGCCCGGTCCCGTCGGGATCGCCGCCCGCGTCGTCTCCCGCTGTTCCCCCGCCGCCATGGAACCTCCCGTCGAACGCTCCGCGCGTCCGCCGCGTCTCCCGTGAAGCCTAGCCCCGGTGACGGCGCCCGTCAACCCGGCTTGACGGCTCCGCGTTGCGGGTGTATCCTCGCGGAGGCTGAATCATCCTGCCGGGACAAGGCCGCGCGTCCGTCCCGGGCCGTTCTTAAGACACCGGAGGTGTGCACGTGCCGCACAAGAAGTCGGCGAAGAAGAGACTGAGGCAGAGGGACAAGCTCACGGCTCACAACCGCGCCTGGAAGTCGAGGGTCTCCACGGCCATCAAGACGGCCCGCTCGGCCTCGGCCGAGGAGAAGGACCAGGCCGTGCGGAAGGCCGTGTCCGTGCTCGACAAGGCGGCCAAGGTCGGCG
>Ga0194112_10000097_pt1 | contig 110880 bp, 112 predicted proteins | sample TA2MahC400mmetaG_FD_146191 | JGI IMG/M metagenome (GOLD analysis project Ga0194112, IMG submission 146191) | Freshwater microbial communities from Lake Tanganyika, Tanzania - TA2015016 Mahale Deep Cast 400m | ecosystem: Environmental > Aquatic > Freshwater > Lake | place: Tanzania: Lake... | reverse complement strand
CCAGTTGCTGATATGGCAAATATCGGTGATCGAATGGGCGGGATGTTAGTTGCTGGGCTATTTCTAAAAGACTTTGTTGATTCAGAGCTGCCTTGGCTCCATCTAGATATCGCAGGCCCTGCCTATAACGAGGCAAAAGCACATGGATATACCCCAGTTGGCGGAACAGGTGTCGCACTTCGCACTTTAGTAGCCCTTGCTGAGTCATCGGCTGCCAAGTAATGCTGGCAAGATAGGCTCATTGAAAAATAGTTATAGGAAGGTTTGATGTGGCAGATTTCGATCTAGTAGTTCTCGGTGGTGGTAGCGGTGGCTATGCCTGCGCACTACGAGCAGCCCAATTAGGGTTAAAGGTTGCCTTAATAGAGAAAGAGAAACTCGGCGGAACCTGTCTACATAGAGGATGTATTCCAACTAAAGCTTTGCTTCATGCTGGCGAGATTGCAGATGGCGCGCGGCACTCTGCTGAATTCGGAGTGAAAGCTGAATTTCACTCCATGGATATGGTCGCAGTAAATGCCTATAAAGATGGTGTTATCTCAAAGCTTCATAAAGGTCTGCAGGGTTTAGTTAAGTCTAGAAATATCACCTACGTTGAAGGTGAAGGAAAATTAGTTTCAGCAACAACGGTCAAGGTTGGCTCTGAGAGCTACAGTGGAAAGAATGTTGTTCTAGCAACAGGTTCTTATGCAAAGAGTCTTCCTGGGCTTGATATCGATGGAAAGCAAGTGATCACTAGCGATCAAGCGATTCATATGGGATATGTTCCTAAATCTGTAATAGTTCTCGGCGGCGGAGTCATTGGCTGCGAATTTGCCTCAGTATGGAAATCATTTGGCGCAGAGGTGCGAATCATTGAGGCCCTGCCACATCTAGTTGCCCTAGAGGATGAATCATCTAGTAAGGCCTTGGAGCGCGCCTTTAGAAAACGTGGAATCAATTTTGAACTGGGAGTTAAATTCAAAAGCGTGAGTAAGAGCCCATCCGGAGTTGAAGTTCTGCTTGAAGATGGAAAGAGCTTTGCTGCTGATCTTTTGCTTGTTGCAGTCGGACGAGGCCCAACATCATCTGGACTTGGATATGAAGATGTTGGAGTCAAGATGGATCGCGGCTATGTGTTAGTAGATAACAAATGTCGCACCAACATAAAGGGTGTTTGGGCTGTTGGAGATTTAATTCCTACTCTGCAACTAGCTCATGTAGGTTTTGCTGAAGGAATAATGGTCGCTGAAGAAATTGCGGGCCTTAATCCACGGCCGATTGATTACGACGGCGTTCCAAGAGTTACTTATTCAGAGCCTGAAGTTGCATCCGTAGGGCTAACAACTGCTGAGGCAAAAAAGCGGGGCATTGAAATAAAAGAGCTCAATTATGATTTAGCTGGCAATGGAAAGGCTCAGATTCTAAAAACTGCTGGAGCAATAAAATTAGTTGCTGATAGCTCCGGAACAGTTATTGGCATACATATGGTTGGTGCAAGAGTTGGCGAACTCCTTGCAGAGGCACAATTGATATTTAATTGGCAGGCTGATGCTGATGATGTTGCTCAACATCTCCATGCTCATCCAACCCTCTCTGAGGCGATGGGTGAGGCTCACATGGCCCTTGCTGGAAAGCCGCTTCACGCTCATGGCTAGAGAGTTTCGGTTATGCTTTTTATCATCAGATGGATTGCTCGTTAGAATGAGTATTAGATACCAACAAAGGGGCGTTTAGAGAAAATGTCAATTTCAGTAAAGATGCCGGCTCTCGGTGAGAGCGTAACTGAGGGAACTGTTACTCGTTGGCTAAAAGCCGAAGGTGATCAAGTTGCACTCGATGAACCGTTACTCGAGGTCTCAACCGATAAAGTCGATACTGAAATTCCATCACCTGCTGCCGGTAAATTAGAGAAGATTTTAATTCCAGTAGATAGCGTCGTTGCTGTCGGAACTGAACTTGCTCTAATCGGAGATGGCGCATCATCACCAAGTGCTACAGTTGCAGCTGCTCCAGCGCCAACACCTGCTCCTGCACCAACACCAGCGCCTGCACCAGTTGTGCAAGCACCGATTGTTCAGGCCCCCGTTGTGCAAGCACCTGTTGCTCCAGTGGTTGCAGTTGAAAGACCAGTTCCTGCTCCGCCAAAGACTCCGCCGCCACTTCTTCCAAAACCTACAGCTGGATCTGTGCTTGATGATTCCTATGTAACTCCAATTGTTAGAAAGCTTGCCAGTGAAAATGGCGTTGATCTCTCTCGAGTAAGCGGCACTGGAGTTGGCGGAAGAATTCGCAAAGAAGATGTTATGGCAGCTGTATCTCGCCCAACTCAAGCGGCTGCCTCAGCTGCAGCGCAAACTTTTTCTGCTCCAAGTGAAGTTCGCACCCAATCTGTTGCGGTATCCCCGCTTCGTGGCACAACAGTTAGCATGTCAAGACTTAGAAAAGTTATTGCTGCAAGAATGCTTGAATCCCTATCCGTTAGCGCCCAGCTAACAACAGTTATTGAAGTTGATATCACCAAGATTGCTCGTCTGCGCGAAAAAGCTAAAGCAACCTTTGAAGGTCGCGAAGGTGTGAAATTAACTTATCTGCCATTTTTTGCAGTGGCAGTCTGTGAAGCGCTTAAACAACATCCTGTTGTAAATGCTTCAGTAGAGGGCGATCAGATTACTTATCATGGAGCCGAACACCTAGGTATTGCAGTGGATACTGAGCGCGGTCTATTAGTCCCAGTGATTCGTGATGCTGGAGATCTAAATATGGGCGGCATTGCAAGAAGAATTGTTGATGTCGCTTCAAGAACTAGAGATAACAAGATCTCGCCAGATGATTTAGGTGGCGGCACATTTACCATCACAAATACTGGATCCCGAGGAGCACTCTTTGATACTCCGATAATTAACCAGCCTCAGGTAGCAATCTTGGGAGTTGGCGCTGTTGTTAAGCGCCCAATGGTTGTTAAGGGAGAAGATGGCGGAGAGACAATCGCTATTCGTTCCATGGTCTATCTTGCACTTTCCTATGATCATCGAATTGTCGATGGCGCAGATGCTGCAAGATTCTTAACTACTCTTAAAGATCGTCTAGAAGAGGGTCGTTTCGAATCTGATCTAGGGCTCTAAATGTCCCTACCACAGCGCATCGCCATCACCGGTGCTTCGGGATTGATTGGTGCGGCGCTTGTCGGCCATCTCAAGTCTGAAGGCCATACCGTTCAAAAACTTGTAAGACGCAAAGTCGTCTCCCCTGATGAAGTCTTCTGGGATCCTAGAAGTGGAGATATTGATTTAGCAGCCCTTGATGGTGTTGATGCAATTATTCACCTTGCTGGCGCAAATGTTGGCGATAAGAGATGGACTAAGAAATATCGCGCAGAGATTCTAAATTCTCGGCTCCTTGGCACCACAACAATTGCTAACGCTGTTTCAAATCTTAAGCCTGATGTTTTTATCTCTGCCAGTGCCATTGGTTGGTATGGCGAAACTGGCAATAGAGCAGTGAGTGAATCTGATCGACCTGGAGATGATTTTTTAGCAGCCGTTTGCAAGCAGTGGGAGGCAGCAGCCGACCTCGCCACAAACACTAGAGTTGTAAAAATTAGAACTGGACTAGTTCTAGATTCAACAGGTGGAGCGTTAGGAAAGATGCTTCCTCTATTTAAGTTTGGCGTTGGCGGAAAATTAGGTAGTGGAAAGCAATGGTGGTCGTGGATCACACTTCATGATCTTGTTGAGGCAATCTGCTTTCTATTGGAGAAGCCAGTAAGTGGGGCAGTAAATCTCACCGCTCCAAATCCAGCAACGAATCAAGAATTTACTTCAGCCCTTGCAAGAGCGCTGAAGCGCCCTGCACTAATTCCAGTTCCAGGCTTTGCCCTCAAAATCGCCCTTGGAGGATTTTCAAGTGAAGTTCTAGGCTCAAAGAAGGTTTTGCCAACTGCGCTATTAGATGCTGGTTTTAATTTTGATTATCCTCACTTAGCTCCAGCGCTCAGTGCGTTACTTGCCGAGTAGTCCTCACCTAATACTTATCTGGCGCGCTTGATCAATAATTCTGGCAACGCTCAGTGATAGCTCTCTACTGACAGGAAGTTCACCGCCATATTCAATAGCAAGTCTCACCTCGTTATAGAAAGCTGGATAGAAACCAGGCTCTCCTTGATAAGAGTATGAATCGCTACCCTTATAAATTTTTGCGCTACTTGTAATCTCATCGCCATCTATCCACTGGCCAGCTTGGGCTCTAAATCCCTTTCTTAAAATCTCCTCCTGCTTATCAAGATCAGTAATTACCAAACTGGCCTTATCGCCATTAAGCCGAATCTTTGGCCCAGGGTTTCCACTTATGGCGCTGGCGGAGAGATAGGAATCAACGCCGTTATCGTGCTTTAAAACCAGAAGTACATCATCATCACTTGTGCCGCGAACGCTTCTTACACTTGAAAATACCAACTCAGCTGGGCCAAACCAATCAAGAGCAGTTGATACTAAATGGCTTTGCAAATCAAGTAGTAGCCCGCCGCCAGCTTCAAAAGAGGTGTTCTCGCGCCAAGCTAGAGGATTAATCTCTGGTCTAAATCTTTCAAACCTTGACTCGAGACGAAAAATATTTCCAATTTCTCCCTGCTCGATTATTTTCTTTATGGTTAAGGAATCAGAGTCCCAGAGTCGATTGAAGAATACCGTTAAGAGCACACCGCTTTGCTCAACTGCATCATAAAGACTAAGGGCCTCGTAGTAATCCCGTCCCATGGGTTTATCAACAACTGTATTGATTCCAGCTCTAATTGAAGCAAGTGCGTGCTCGCTATGAAATTCATTTGGCGATGCCACAACAATTAAATCTAGATCTTCTGCGACTAACTCATCAATTGAATTAACTATTACTGCATTTGGAAAGTCTTGATGGGCAGCAGCTTTTTTCTCAAGCGATCTCGCACATATTGCTGTTACATGAAATCCAGCAGCAAGAAGTGTTGGACCGTGGAAATAGCGACCAGCTAATCCATAGCCAATTATTCCTGCCTTCATTTAGCGAGAGTTTAGTTCTCTTGATGTTGCAGCTTTGATGGCCACCAGATCTTTGGTCCAATTACTCGCACCAAAGCTGGAACCAAAAGTGAGCGAACAATGATGGTGTCTAGAAGCACACCAAATGCGACAGCAAATCCAAGCTCTGCTAAGAAAACCAGTGGCAAGATGCCAAGAACTCCAAAGGTTGCTGCAAGAACTATTCCGGCTGAGGTGATAACCCCGCCAGTAACAGTTAAGCCTTTGATGATTCCTGCCCTGGTTCCAATCTTTAACGACTCTTCTCTAACCCTAGTCATTAAGAAGATGTTGTAATCAATGCCAAGTGCAACTAGGAATATGAAGGCAAAAAGCGGGAAGGCTGCATCAGTTCCAGCAAATCCAAAGACATTATCAAAGACTAGGGCGCAGACTCCAAGAGTTGCAGCAAAGGAGAGAACTACAGTTCCTAATAAGAGCGCCGCTGCCAGAATACTTCTCAGCAAGAAGCCAAGGATTACAGCAATTAAAAGAAGCACAATAGGAATAATTACTCGATTATCTCTACGAGATGATTGATCGACGTCATAGCCGATTGCGCTCTGTCCACCTACCAAAATATTGGGATTAACTTGCTTAGCAGCTTGGCGAATTAAGGGAATGCTCTCTTTGCCTTCAGCAGAATCAGGAGCAACCTTTAAGGTGGCATAGAGCACTACTTTTCCATCAACTACTTTAAGTTCAGAAGTTGGCCGCTGTGTAACTGGATCTACATTTGTTAGCGGCACTACAGATGCAACGCTTGAAACCCGTCCAATTGCTGCTGCAGCAGAGGCGATATCTGCTTGATCCACAACAATTTCAACTGGAGTTCCCTCCCCACTTGGGAAATGCTCTCCTAGCTTTTCTAGTCCAATAACTGAATCAGTTCGAGTAGTAAAGGCTTCACTCTGTGAGAGTCCATCAGATTTCAAAGTGATAGAAAATCCAGCAAAGATAAGCAGCGCAAGTGCTGTGCTGATCCAAACAGCCTTTGGGCGACGATCAACCAAACTTCCAACTCTTGCCCAGAGCCCCGAGAGTTTCTCATCAACATCACCAACGCGTGGAATCTTTGGCCAGAAAATCCAGCGACCAAAGACAATTAATAAAGCTGGAAGTAGAGTCAAAACTGCAAGCATTGAAGATGCGATTCCAATTGATCCAACAGGGCCAAGGCCGCGATTACTTGAAAGGTCGCTTAGTAGCAGAACCATAAGTCCGGCAATAACAGTTGATCCTGAAGCGATGATTGGCTCTACAACCCCGCGCAGTGCAATCCTCATCGCTTCAAATCTAGATTGATGTTCGTGGAGCTCTTCGCGATAACGGGCAATTAATAACAATGCATAGTCAGTGGCGGCTCCCAGAACTAAAACATCAAGAATTCCTTGGGTCTGGCCATTTAGATCAATAATGTCTTCTCTTGCCAGGTAATACACAATCATCGTGGCGATACCTAGCGCGCTTGCTGCGGTAAATAACGGCAATATCCAAAGCACTGGAGAGCGATAAACTACAATAAGAATAATCGCCACGACTATCAGAGTTGTCTGCAATAGCCTGGTATCGATGGAACCAAAGGCTTCAAATAGATCTGCAAATAATCCGGCAGGACCCGTTACATGGGTAGTAATTCCTGCTGAAGTGAACTCTTTCTCCATATCTTCTCTAATGAATTCGATAATCTTTGGAAAGATTGGCTCGCCATCAATATTGGCATCAGCAACTGCAAAATCCAGTTGCGCATTTATCAAGATTGCCTTGCCATCTGCAGATGGAATTGGAGTTAGCGGAACTCCCCTGGCAAAGTAGGTACTTAATGGCTTTCCAGTAGCAGGAAGGGTTTTACTTAGCAGCGTAGCTGAATACTGATTCACTCTCTCAAAGGCTTGAGCATTGGTAGCAGGGTTTAAATCTCCAAGTAATAAGAGCAGTGCTGGAAATAGTTGATCATCCTGCGATGAGAACTTAACCAATACCTCGCCAGCGATAGTTGATTCGGCGCTATCGGGCAAGAAGGCAGAATTGTCATTTTCTTGGACTGTAGAAATCTTGGAGAATGCTCCCCCAGCAAAGCCGCCAATTGATAGCCAGACTAAAATTGAGACCATCGCTATCCATAATGCCTTGCGACCCTTTACGCCAGATTTCTTCCTCTCGCTCAATACTTCCTGACTCACAGCATCTCCTTGTAATCTCGCACCTCGATAGTTTTGGGGTGATTTTGGCTACTGTCAACCCATATTCTTTAAGCCTTAGGAGCGTAATTCTACCGCTCATTGCGCCAAGAACTGCGCTATAAAGTTAGGCTCTACCTATGATTTCACAAGCCCTGGCAAGCACGAGAGAAGAAGTCTCGACTATCAATTGCCAAAGCCTTGGATTAATTGATTACGAAGAGGCGCTAGCAATTCAGCGCCAACTTCACCAAGAGGTTGTAGAAGAGATGAGTGCTAGCTCACTTCTTTTGCTACAGCATCCACCGGTATTTACTGCCGGGCGAAGAACGCTAGATAGTGAGCGACCAATTGATGGCTCAAAGGTAATTGATGTTGATAGAGGTGGAAAAATCACATTCCATGGCCCAGGACAAATTGTGGGATATCCAATCGTTAAATTAAAAAAGCCAAATGATGTTGTCGGATTTGTTAGACAGCTTGAGAAAGCTTTGATTCAAATCTGTCAGGACTTCAACATTGAAGGGCAAACATATTGCGAGCGATCTGGCGTTTGGGTTCGCGATGAAAAAGGCGATCGAAAGATTGCGGCCATTGGAATCAGAGTTGCAAAGGGCGTAACGATGCATGGCTTTGCGCTAAATGTTAACCCCGACCTTAGCTACTTTGACCGGATTATCCCCTGCGGAATTGCCGATGCGCAGGTTACTTCAATGGAGAGAGAATTGAATCGAAGTATTTCAGTTGAGCAAGTTCAAGAAGTCGTAGCGGCGCGAATGAAACAATCACTTGGTCAGGTGAGTCAATAATGCTTGCCCCTGATGGACGTAAGTTATTAAGAATTGAGGCGCGCAATGCCGAAACCCCCATTGAGCGAAAGCCAGAATGGATTAAGACAAAGGCAAAAATGGGACCGCAGTACAGCGCGCTTCGATCTCTTGTTGCCAAAGAAGGTTTACATACTGTCTGCCAAGAGGCGGCTTGTCCTAACATCTATGAATGCTGGGAAGATAAAGAAGCCACATTTTTAATCGGCGGCAGCGCCTGCACAAGAAGGTGCGATTTCTGCAATATCGATACCGGAAAACCTGAAGCCTTGGATAGAGATGAACCGAGGAGAGTTGCCGAGTCGGTAGCAACGATGGAACTTAAATATGCCACTGTTACCGGTGTTGCAAGGGATGATCTAGAGGATGAAGGAGCTTGGCTCTATAGCGAGACTATCCGCCAGATTCATCAAGTAGTTCCTGGGTGCTTGGTTGAAATGCTGGCGCCTGACTTTTCAGCAAAACCTGAGCTTTTAAGTGAAGTATTTGAAAGTAGGCCTGAGGTATTTGCTCATAACCTTGAAACTGTTCCAAGAATATTTAAAAGAATTAGACCTGCATTTGATTACGAGAGATCTTTAAGCGTTATTACTCAGGCAAGAGACTTTGGCCTGATTACCAAGTCAAATCTAATTCTTGGCATGGGAGAGGAGCGAAGTGAAATATCGCAGGCGCTCCTTGATTTAAGAAGCGCAGGCTGTGAGTTAATCACCATCACTCAATATTTAAGGCCATCTAATCTGCATCACCCTGTTGAAAGATGGGTTAAGCCGCAGGAGTTTGTTGAATTAGCAAAAGAGGCAGAGGAGTTAGGTTTTCTTGGAGTGATGAGTGGACCGCTTGTGAGATCAAGTTATCGAGCAGGAAGGTTATATAAGCAAGCCATCGCTGCCCGTCAAGGGATTTCAAATGGCTGATCTGGTCTATCCCCCAGTTATAAAACTAGTTCGTGCGTTTTGGAAGTATCTAGATCTGCGATTCACTTTTTACGGACAGAGTCATATTCCAAATAAGGGTCCAGCAATTCTTGCTATGAATCATGTTGGCTATCTTGATTTTGCACTAGCTGGAACAGCCTTTCTTCCCACTTCCCGCTTAGTTAGATTTATGGCAAAGAAAGAAATCTTTGATCATCCAATAGCCGGTCCGCTAATGCGCGGTATGAAACATATCAGCGTTGATCGAAGTAATGGCGCCCCTTCTTTTCTTGCAGCTCTTAAGGCTCTTGATAAAGGTGAGATCGTTGGTGTTTTTCCGGAAGCAACGATTTCTCAAAGCTTTGAGCTTAAAGATATGAAGAGCGGCGTTATTCGCCTAGCTATGGAATCTGGCGCTCCAATCCTTCCGATGGTGATTTGGGGCTCGCAGCGAGTGTGGAGCAAGAAGTTGCCGAAGAACTTGTCTCGAAGCAGTATCCCTATCTTTATTTCCATTGGGCCACTTCGATATATCAAGAAAGGCACTGATATCGATAGAGAGCTCGCCGCTCTTAAAGAAGCGATGGCTAAATTACTAAATCAAGTTCAGAGTGATTATCCTGACCCCCATAAGGGCGCTAGATGGGCGCCAGCAAGGCTCGGTGGAAGCGCTCCAAGCCCTGCAGAACTTGAAGATAAGAAAAGAAATAAAAAGGAGAGTTGAGAGATGTTTGGTAGAAAGAAGAAGGATCCCAACGCTCCTAAGAAAGTCAGATTTAAAACGATTCGCGATGCTTACTCCCTTGCTCGCAAGCATTACAAGTTTGTCTCTCTCCGCTGCCTCGCTGTCTTTGCGCCACTTTGGGGCGCAGGAATTGGAATTGGAGCCTTCTTTGACCGACCAGGTTATGCAGCTTTTCTAACCTTTCCACTCGCTTTTCTTGGCGCTTTCTTTTACTTTACGCGACTTGCCGGAAATGCTGCCTACGCATCAATTGAGGGACAGCCTGGCGCTGGAGCCAGTGTTTTAATGTCAATTCGTAAAGGCTGGACCATTACTCCAGCAGTAAATGTTAATAAGAACCAAGATATGGTTCATCGCGCAGTTGGTAAAGCTGGAGTAGTTCTAGTTGGCGAAGGTGGCCATGCACTTAGATCCCTGCTTACAGATGAGAAGCGAAAGATGGAGCGCTTTGCCCCAGGTGTTCCTATCCATGAAATAGTAATTGGAAATGAAAAAGATCAAGTCTCGGTTCGAAAACTACAGAAGAGAATGAAAAAATTTCCTAAAAAGCTCTCAACAGTTCAGGTGCGAGAGCTGCGAGCAAGACTTAAATCAGTTGGCGGGCTTAATATTCCGCTTCCAAAAGGTCCCATGCCTAAGAACATGAGGATGCCTAAGCCTCGTTAAGCTCGTTTCTTACTAACTCTCATTACAACAGACTTAGCAGCACGGTCATGTAGACCCCTGCCATCTTTATCAGTAACAACAGCTGGAATAACAAGTGCTATGAGGATTGTGCGAAGCAGAATTGGCCCCGGGCGTAGGAAGAGATTATCTGGCCAACTTAAAACTCTTAAGCCCATAACTCTCTGTCCTGCAGATGCCCCGCCAAGTGATGTAAGTAGGGAAACCTCTAAAACAAAAACTCCAAGGCGAAACAGCGATGGTCCAAGCGCGCTTGCTTGCAAGGGATAAACCAGAGCCGCAGTAAATGATGCAATAGCCCAATCAATGCATAGCGCCAGCACTCGCCGGCCAAGTCCTGCCCGTTCCATAGGCTCAACCTAACTAAAAAAGCTCCCTTAGGCCCGTTTTATGAAACATAGCCGTAACCCACCGGTTATGGATATTTCACCGCCCTAGCCTAGGTTTGGGCCATTGCTAGAGAGCTCAACGTGGAGCTAAAGATGAAGAAAAACCTCAGGAGAGAAATGTTTAAAAATTCTGCAGAAGTTTTGAATTACATAAAGAAAGAAAATGTTGCACTTGTTGATGTTCGCTTCACCGATCTGCCTGGTCTGCAGCATCACTTCAACGTTCCCGTTTCGCAATTTACTGAAGATGTCTTTAAAGATGGTCTGATGTTTGATGGTTCCTCAATTAGAGGTTTCCAATCTATTCATGAATCAGATATGAAACTTCTTCCAGCACCAGAGACAGCATTTATTGATCCATTTAGAACTGAAAAAACTTTAGTTCTTCATTTCTCAGTAGTAAATCCTAATGATAACTCGGCATATAGTAGAGACCCACGCCAGATTGTTAATAAGGCAGTGGAATATATGAGATCTACTGGAATTGCAGATACCGCATACTTTGCTCCTGAGGCTGAGTTCTATGTCTTTGATCGCGTTAAATTCCAAACACGTATGAATACCGGCTTCTATGAAGTTGATTCATATGAAGGAGCTTGGAATACTGGAATTGATGATGATCCAGATGGCACACCAAATCGTGGCTATCGCACCAGAATTAAAGGCGGGTATTTCCCAGTCTCTCCAACTGATCAATTTGCTGATCTGCGCGATCAGATGGTTATGAATCTTGCCAAAGTTGGTCTTGATGTAGAGCGCGCACACCATGAAGTTGGAACTGCAGGTCAGATGGAGATCAACTATCGCTTCAATGACATCCTTCATGCCGGCGATGATCTAATGAAGTTTAAATACATCATTAAGAACACTGCTTGGGCTGCTGGAAAGACTGTGACCTTTATGCCAAAGCCACTCTTTGGCGATAATGGCTCTGGAATGCATGTTCACCAATCACTTTGGAAAGATGGCAAACCACTTATGTGGGGCGATGGTTATGCAAATCTTTCTGATACTGCGCGCTGGTATATCGGAGGTCTTCTCAAGCATGCTCCTTCACTACTTGCGTTTACCAACCCAACCGTGAACTCTTATAAGCGTCTTGTTCCAGGATATGAAGCTCCAGTAAATCTTGTTTACTCAGCTCGTAACCGCTCAGCCTGTATCCGTATCCCAATTACAGGATCTAGCCCTAAGGCAAAGCGCATTGAGTTCCGATGCCCAGATCCATCTTCAAATCCATATCTTGCATTTGCTGCGATCTTGATGGCCGGCCTTGATGGAATCACAAATAAGATCGAACCACCAAAGCCAGTCGATAAAGATCTCTACGAATTAGAGGGAGCCGAAGCTAAGGCAATTGCCCAAGTACCTGGCTCGCTAGATGCTGTTATCGATAATCTTGAAGGAGATAACGACTTCTTAACTCGCGGCGGAGTCTTTACTAAAGACTTGATCGATACCTGGATTGATTGGAAGCGTAAGTCAGAAATTGATTACGTACGCTTGCGTCCTCATCCAGCAGAGTTTGAACTCTATTACGATATCTAAACTCAAGAGTTAGAAGAGAGGGTCTGCTTAGGCAGGCCCTCTTTTTTTATTCTAAGTTCTTCAATCTTTGCAGAAGTGTTGGATGAGTGTAATTGAATGCCACATAAGCAGGATGGGGCGAGAGATTTGCAAGGCTATCGGTGGAGATTTTGCTTAAAGCACTTCGCATAGGTTCAGTTTTATAGGTTTGTTTAGCAAAGGTATCGGCCTCATATTCGTTATGACGAGACCAGGTGTTATTTATTAAACCTAGGAAAATACTAAGTGGCGTAAAGAGAATGAAGAATGCTAGCGCTGAGAGATGAAAGCTACTCTCACTTGCCCCTAGTGCGGTTGAGAGCTCCGAATAGCCAAGAAGAAATCCCAAGAGAGCAAAAGTTGCAAAGGTTTGGATATTGCTAAAGATAAACATTGAGAGAGTATGTTTCTTTTTGTAGTGGCCTATTTCATGGGCTAAAACAGCAATGATTTCTGTAGTGGTAAGTTTCTCAATTAAGGTATCAAATAAGACAATGGTCTTGCTTGAACCAAGTCCACTAAAAAAAGCATTTGCCTTCGATGATCTCTTCGAGCCATCCATTACAAATAGGCGACCTAAGTTATAGCCTTGTGAAGCGCAATACTTTTCAATTCCTTGCTTTAGTGGTCCATCTTTAATTGGCTCTAATTTATTAAAAAGCGGTAGGATTAATGTTGTTCCAAACATAAACATTAGAAGCGAGAAGACGGCTAAAAGGGCCCAAGCAAGAATCCAGAAATTTCCACCAAGCTGTTGGTAGAACCAGAGAACTGCTGTTAGCAAGCTGCCCCCTATAAGGGTTGCAAGAGCTGCTCCTTTAATAGTGTCTGTGAAAAATACCTTTGGAGTAGTTTTATTAAACCCATATTTCTCTTCAATTTTAAAGGTTCCATAAAGAGTAAATGGAAGGTTTAGCAGATACGAGATAACACTGAGTGAGGCGATAAAGAGCAGGGATACCAAAATCTGATTATCAAAGATGCTCCTTGCCCAATTATCAAGCGATGCAAACCACCCATAGCTAAGGGCAAAGATGAGAATCAGAGTTGAGATAGTTGAAGATATAAAGCCAAAACGGGTCTTCTCTGCGCTGTAACTAATTGACCTCTCCCGCTCCTTGGAATCGTAGAGATGGGCAATCTTGGGATCTAAGGCATTTCTTGCAGTGGATAGGTTTAAGTTATCCAGGATTGACTCGATTACGTAAGCGGCAAGGACAATTACTACTAAGGCAGTTAAAAGCATTTTCTTAGGGTAGCCGATAGGCTCGCTTTATGTGTCGACTCATGGCCTATAGTTCAAAAACCCCAGTCAATCTCCCCGAATTTATGGGCCAGGGCTTTAGCGACTTTCTTAAACTCTCAGAGGTTCATAACGATTCCTGGGGTCTAGCTCTTGCTAATCCAGATAGCGCAACGGTAATTAAAGAAGTGGCAAGCGCCGCATCTAGCGCTAGGTTTAGTGAAGTCATTAGCAATCAAAGCGCGCCAGGGGCTCTACTTCACTTTAGATGGGCCTCCCCTGGCCTTGGAGTCACTCACGAAAATGCACATCCATTTAGCTTTGAAGATATCGCCTTTATCCATAATGGCGCCCTTAGCCCTTATGAAGCTGTTAAATCACTGGTTGCTCCAGAATTTGAATCACTTAGAGAGGGTGATACCGATAGCGAGCTCTTCTTTCTCTATCTTCTAACTGAGATTAAAGCCATTGGATTTGTAGATGGAGTGGTTAAGGGGATAAAGAATCTAAAGCAGAACTTTGATTATAGCTCAATTAATTCCATGATTATCAACTCTGACTACCTAATTGTGGTTAGTGAACATGATCCTTTAAATAAACCAAGTTGGACCGATGATCTCTACTACCAACTGCGCTTTCGCATCGATGAAAACGGTGTTGCAGTTGCCTCCTCAGGCTGGGATCAAAGCGGCTGGATATTGATGGATAATCACTCAATTCTTATTGTTAATCGCCATGATTTAACTCATCAGATTAAGGCAATATAGATTAGTTAGCTGGTTCTTTCTTTATCCGCTCAACTGATACCACCAAGATAACTCCAATCAAAATAATCAATCCTCCGATTGCATATGCGCTAGTGATTAATTCATCAAGAAATATTGCGCCAAGTGCCACTGCAATTATCGGATTAACATAGGCATAAGTTGCAGTAAGTGATACAGGGGCATTAGCAACTAGCCAGAGATATGCGGTATATGCCGCGATTGATCCAAAAAAGACTAGATAGAAAAACCATAGCCAAGACCAGTTGGTTGCATCAAGAAAGTCAGATATCGATTCTCCCTTAATAAATCCTGCCAGTGTCAGAGAGGCTCCCCCAGCCAACATTTCATAGGCAGTAAAGACAAGAGTATTTTTAGGAAGTCGAAACCTTGGAGCTAGAAATGTTCCAAGAGCCCAACCAATATTTCCCAGAAGTACCAAGAGCATAAAGAGAAAGAGCTTGAAATTTTCAATATCGCTAACTGGAGTAATGCTTCCAGGCTTAAGTAGAAGAGCTACCCCAGCAAAACCGATCACTAAACCTAGCCAGGACATTTTTACCAATCGCTCACCAGAGATGGTGCGAAAGATTGCTATCCAGAGCGGAAGCGCTGCAATTATTAGCGCAACAATGCCTGAGGGGACATAAGCCTGGGCTATGGAGACTGTCCCGATACCAAATCCAAGAAGTAAGAAACCCATTAGAAGCGAGCTTTTTAGCTCTGCTCTAGGAATTCTAAGCTCACTACTCCCCTGGCGAAGCGAAATGATTAGAGCAAGAAGTAATCCTGCAATTAAAAAGCGAATCCCCATTGCCAGAAGTGGCGGCATACTCTCGATTACATAGGCAATTGCAAAGTAGGTCGATCCCCAGATGAGATAAACGGTCCAGAGCGAAAGCCAGGTCAGCTGTGACTTTGATATTCCTTGAGACCTCTGAGCGCTCATGGCGCCACCTTAAGGCCTGAAAATAGAGCTTGAGACCTTTTGGCCTTTGCTATGCAAATGCAAATGATTTGCGTTAACATACGCCTATGCATATCCCTGATGGCTTCATCGATATCCCTACCTCTACGGCCTTTGGAACCCTTGCTCTTGCTGGCACCGCAATTGCCTTAAAGAAGGCAAAAACGGAGGTTGATGATCGCACCGCCCCTATGGCTGGGCTGACCGCAGTATTTATCTTTGCAGTTCAGATGCTCAACTTCCCTGTTGCTGCCGGGACTAGCGGCCATCTCCTTGGTGGTGCGCTGGCAATGGTTTTGGTCGGCCCTTATGCCGCATCTCTTGCAATCACTGTGGTCCTTGGCGTTCAAGCTCTCCTCTTTGCCGATGGCGGGTTAACTGCTCTCGGGTTAAATGTATTTAATTTAAGTGTTATCGCAGTGCTTGTCAGTTTTCTTGCCTTTAAATTGATGGTAAAGCTCTTGCCTAAGACAAAATCTGCAATTGCATTAGCTGCAGGAATTGCTGCCTTTGTTTCAGTTCCAATCTCTGCTTCAGCCTTTACTCTGCAATATGCCATTGGCGGAAATGGAACTGCGCCAGTTGAGACGGTTTTCATAGCGATGTTCTCCACGCATCTCTTGATTGGTATTGGCGAAGCTGTAATTACCGCGCTCACAGTCTCAGCAATACTTGCATCAAGATCTGATCTTGTTTATGGCTGGAGCAGAAAAGAAGTTGCGTTGGAGATACGATCCTGATGAATCAGAGTAAGAATAATTTAAAGAAATTCTATGCAATCTTCTTTCTCGCTGCTCTATCTCTCGCAGGGGGACTCTCCTACTACGCATCTTCAAGCCCAGATGGACTAGAAAAAGTTGCTGAGGATGAAGGATTTTTAGAGAGTGCGAAGGATTCAGCTCTTTCAAACTCACCACTTGCTGATTATGGGCTTGCAGGCCTTGATAATGAGCGCCTGAGCGTTGGGATCGCCGGAGTAGTTGGAGTCGTTGTTACAGCCATCATCGCACTTGCGCTATTTACTCTGGTTAAGAAGAGAAACTAAATATTTCACCTAAGACTCATGACCATGGTCATGATGTAGGAGAGCGCCTCTATCTACATCGCCATACCTTCATCCATGACCTGCCGCCTCAAATTAAGATCGTGGCTGCTCTTCTTTTTATATTGGTAGCCGTTGCTACCCCGATAACTAATATCGCCGCTTATATCGCCTACTTTTCACTCATCTGGCTCGCGCTAATAACTGCCAAGATTCCACCATTGACGGTGATTAAGCGCAGCCTGATTGAGATTCCCTTTGTCGCATTTGCTCTCTTGATGCCTTTCTTTGGCCAAGGAGAGAGAGTTGATTTTCTAGGTTTATCTCTCTATCAAGAGGGGATAAATGCTGGCGCAGGAATTATTGCTAAAGCAACTCTTGGAGTGTTAAGCGCAATCCTGCTCTCAGCAACCACCACCGCACGAGAGATTTTGCGAGGGCTTGAAATACTCCGCCTTCCAAGCACGCTGGTGCAGATAGCAACATTTATGTTGCGCTATCTCAATGTAGTAACCGATGAGATGGAGCGTATGAGCGTTGCAAGAGCCTCAAGAGGTTTTGATGCTAAGGGAATTAGACATTGGAGAGTTTTAGCTAACTCTGCCGGAGCTCTCTTTATAAGATCATATGAACGCGGCGAGAGAGTTCATCTAGCAATGCTCTCTCGTGGATATGGTGGAGAGCTACCAAAAGAAGAAAGAGAAGAAGTATTACCGCAGCAGATCGCACTTGGCTTAGCTCTTCCACTTCTAGCTCTTACATCCCTACTAATTTCGATCTTGATCTAGTGGAAATGGAAACAAATGTCTGAAAAGAGTTTAGAGGTCTCTGGCCTTGCCTATGCCTATCCTGATGGAAATCAAGCGCTCTATGGAGTCAACCTCTCTATAAATCAGGGAGAGAGAGTTGCGCTGCTTGGTCCAAATGGGGCAGGAAAAACGACTTTAGTTCTTCATCTAAATGGCATCATCCCAACGATGCAAGGACAGGTACGAGTAGCTGGTAAGTTAGTTGATTCAAAAAATGCAGAGAGTATTAAATCTGTTCGCCATAAAGTTGGAGTCGTTTTTCAAGATCCTGATGATCAATTATTTATGCCAACCGTTGGGCAGGATGTCGCCTTTGGTCCCTACAACTCAGGGCTACGCGGAATAGAGCTAGAAAAGGCAGTTACGGAGGCTCTGGAATTAGTGGGAATGAGTGAATTTATTGATAGGCCTCCCCATCATCTCTCCTTTGGCCAGAGAAGAAGGGTTGCTGTAGCCACAGTTCTAGCGATGAAACCAGAGATTTTGGTGATGGATGAGCCATCATCAAATCTAGATCCTGCTGCGCGGCGAGAGCTAGCAGAGATAATCACATCACTTGATGTCACTTTGCTTATGGTCACCCATGATCTGCCATTTGCATATGAACTCTGCCAGCGCGCGGTAATACTCTCGGCTGGAGTTGTTGCAGCAGATGATGAGATTTCTAGCGTTCTAGCAAATAAGCAACTTCTAAATGCACATCGCCTAGAACTTCCTAAGGGTTTTAACCTCTAATCAAGGAAGAAATCAAGGAGAAAATCAGTAGTTCCTGGAACAACAGAGTACTTCTCTAGATCAGTAATCCCCTCTGATGCTAGAACTTCATCATCAACAAAAAAGTTACCGCTACAAGAAGCAGATTCACGATTTAAAATAATATAAGCAGCATCGGCCAGAATCTCAGGGGTGCGACAGGCGGCAGTATCAACTCCAGGGATCATTGCAAGTGCTGCAGTATCAATTGCAGTTCTTGGCCAGAGGGCGTTAACAGCTATCTTATCTCGCTTAAACTCCTCGGCCATTCCAAGAACACACATACTCATTCCATATTTAGCCATTGTGTAGGCCACATGGTTTCTAAACCACTTTGCCTTCATTGAAAGCGGAGGTGAGAGAGTCAAGATGTGAGGATTTCGGCCAGCTTTAGCGCTTTCTTGCAGGTGCGGTAGAACTGCTTGGGAGGTTAGAAAAGTTCCTCGCACATTTACATCAAACATTAAATCAAATCTCTTAGCAGGCGTTTGCAGCGTGGGGGTTAGATTAATAGCACTTGCATTGTTAATTAAGATATCAATACCGCCAAACTCTTTCGCAGCTTGATCAACAGCTGCGCTTATCTGATTTTCATCCCTTAAGTCGCATTGAATAGCGAGGGCCTTTCCCCCAGCGGCTGTGATTTCACTTGCTGCGGTGTGGATGGTTCCTGGAAGCTTTGGATTTGGTTCATTAGTTTTAGCAGCAATTGCAATCATTGCTCCGTCTTTTGCAGCCCTGATAGCGATGGCTAGTCCAATACCTCGAGATCCGCCAGTAATAAAAATCTTCTTTCCTGCAAGACTCATCTACTTACCCTTCTTTGCTGCTAGTTTCATAAAGGCCTCTTGAGCCTCATCGGATTCAAGGGCGCGCAGGAAGAGCTCCCCTTCTGCCTGCATTACCACTTTAACCTTCTCATGGAGATCACTCTTTAATAGTGCTTTTGTCTGCAAGATTGCATTTGGCGGCTGGCTTGCAAGCTTTAGCGCAATTTTCTTAGTCTCATCTTTTGGATTTTCAGCTATGCCTGCAATTAGACCCATCTCAACTGCCTGCTTCGCGTTAAAAGGTTCTCCAGTGAGAAGAATCTGCGCAGCTTTTTGATATCCCACAAGTCTTGGAAATAGCAGAGTTGCCCCAGCTTCAGGAACAAGGCCTAGGTTCACAAATGGCATTGAAAAGATAGTTTTCTCAGATGCAATAGTGATATCGCAGTGAAGCAACATCGTTGTTCCAATACCAATTGCATTTCCTGAAACTGCTGCAAGGAGTGGCTTTGTGAAATTGTGAATTTCTTGCAGGAAATTCCAAACAGGTGAGCCAGGCTCATGAGGCGGATTGTTAAGAAAATCAAAGATGTCATTTCCAGCGGTGAAATGTGGCCCTTCATGCGTGATAACTACTGCTCTAATCCCAAAGTCGCCGTTGGCCTCTTTGAGCGCATCGGCGAGAAGTTGATACATATCTCGGGTGATGGCATTCTGTTTTGCCACCCGATTCAGAGTTAAGGTCAGGACCTGCTCATCTAGGGACGTAAGGACCTCACTCATCCCTGAATCCTAACTCTTTAGTTCGCCGGCAATAAAAGCTTTCGTTCTCTTTAGAGCCTCTTCATCTGAGTACTGCTCAGGGGGAGATTTCATAAAGTAACTAGATGGCGAAAGAAGTGGCCCGCCAATTCCTCTATCCATCGCAACCTTTGCGCAGCGAAGGGCATCGATAATTACCCCAGCAGAGTTTGGTGAATCCCAAACCTCAAGTTTGTATTCAATAGTTAGTGGAACATCGCCAAATGCTCGACCTTCAAGTCGAACAAAGGCCCACTTGCGATCATCGAGCCACTGCACATAATCAGATGGCCCAATATGAACATTGCCCTCTCCTATATCGTAATCAAGCTGCGATGTAACTGACTGGGTTTTGGAGATCTTCTTTGACTCTAGGCGATCTCGCTCAAGCATATTTTTAAAGTCCATATTTCCACCAACATTTAATTGATAGGTTCTATCGACTTTGACTCCGCGGTCCTGGAATAGCTTGGTCAGGACTCGATGGGTAATAGTTGCGCCAACTTGAGATTTAATATCATCACCAACGATTGGAAGGCCAGCCTGTGTGAATTTATCGGCCCACTCAGGGGTTGAAGCGATAAAGACTGGAAGTGCGTTAACAAAACCGCAGCCAGCATCAATTGCGCATTGGGCATAAAACTTTGTAGCAACCTCTGAGCCAACAGGCAGATAACAGACTAGAACATCGACCTTGGCATCCTTAAGTGCTTTGACTACATCAACAGCTGGCGAATCAGACTCTGTAATTGTCTCCCTGTAATAGCGACCAAGGCCATCATGAGTTACACCTCTTAAAACTTTAACTCCAGATTGAGGCACTTCAGAATATTTGATGGTGTTGTTTTCACTAGCCCAGATTGCATCTGAAAGATCAAGACCAACTTTTTTCTTATCAACGTCAAATGCAGCAACAAACTTCACATCACCTACGTGATATCCCCCGACGACTACATTCATCAGACCGGGAATCTCTTGATCCCTTGCCGCATCTCGGTAGTAATGCACCCCTTGCACTAGAGAATTGGCGCAATTACCAATTCCAACTATTGCTACGCGGATCTCTTTATCTGGGCTCACTAGTTTTTCCTTTCAGATCTGATCATTTGATCAAGCCAAGTGATTTCTCGCTCAGCAGTTTCAAGAGAGTGGCGGCGCCACTCCAGAAGATATTTATCAAGACCAACGGCTGACTTATCTAGATCAGCTTTTAAGATCTCAGCCTTCTCCTTGAGGCGGCGCTGGCGCCCCTCAAGAATTCTTAATCGATTGCGAGTTGAAGTTGGACCAAAGAAAGCGACGCTCACTTCAAAGTTATCGTCATCTAGGCCGAGCTCTCCTGCCCCTTGCGTTAATTCATCGAATTTTGATATGCCCCTTTGGGTTATGGAGTAGACGATTCGAACTCTCTTTGACTTTCCACCCTTGGGAACTTCCAATTGGATGATCAGACCTGCATCAAGCATTCGCTTCAATTGCGGATAGAGGACTGAGAATGAGAGAGCTCTAAAGGGGCCAAAGATGGCTGTTAGCCTCTTTCGAAGCTCATAGCCATGCAGGGAGCTCTCCTTTAATAGGCCAAGGAGGGCAAACTCGAGCGATTCAGCTCTAGATCTCATCTACCCCACCCCCTATTTATATCGATTCGATATATCGAGTAGATAGTAAACCCTGCCTGGCGCCGCCGCGCAACTCTGACCCGCAAAGATCCCCAGGGTGTCGTTATAAAACTCCCAGATTTGCGCGCGTCAGACTTATTAGTAGCAAATATCAGGCATGCCCTTTTTTTCTAGAGTTCGCCCGCACTCGAAATATTGCCTACAGAACCACTGGGCGCTCTAGAAATGAGGACCTCTTAGATGAGTCTCTTCTCTTGGAAGCTACACGGAACTGGAAAGAGCATTGCCCCTGGCGAGGTTGTCTCGACAGATGAACGTTTAAGTTGGCCGCGCACCATTGGCGTTGGTTTCCAACATATTGCAGCAATGTTCGGAGCTACTTTCCTAGTTCCAATTCTTACGGGCCTACCCCCTACCACCACTCTTTTCTTCTCTGGCGTGGGAACTATCCTCTTCCTCATTATTACTCAGAATAAAGTCCCGAGTTATCTTGGATCATCCTTTGCATTCCTTGCTCCAATTGCCGCATCTGTTAAAAGTGACAGCATGGCAGTTGCCCTCGGCGGCGTAGTTGCAACCGGAGTCCTATTAGCTCTAGTTGGTCTAATTGCTCGCGCAGTTGGAACTGGCTGGATTAATTGGATGCTGCCTCCTGTCGTTACTGGAACCATAGTTATGGTCATCGGCCTAAACCTTGCTCCAGCTGCTAAAAATGGTTTAGCAAGTGGACCAGTTCTAGGAACTTTGACTCTGCTTGCAATCGCATCATTTGCAGCCTTCTCACGCGGCTTCATTGGGCGCATTTCGATTTTCCTCGGAGTTGTTGTGGGATATCTGGTGGCATTTGTCATGGGAGATGTCAACACTGATGGAATCTCATCGGCTAAATGGATTGCTGCCCCAACTTTTACTACTCCTGAATTCAAAGTCAGCGCCATCATTCTCTTCATCCCAGTAGTTCTGGTGCTGATTGCTGAAAACGTTGGACATGTTAAAGCGGTATCAAATATGACTGGCAAAGATCTTGATGATCAGATGGGTAATGCCCTATTTGCTGATGGCGTTGCTACCAGCCTTGCGGGCGCTGGCGGCGGCTCAGGAACCACCACTTATGCTGAAAATATCGGTGTAATGGCTGCTACTCGAGTTTATTCAACCGCGGCATATTGGATTGCAGCTTTTGGCGCAATCATCTTGTCGGTATCACCAAAGTTTGGCGCTGTTCTTAGCGCTATTCCTGGTGGAGTTCTAGGAGGAGCGCAAGTTGCTCTCTTTGGAATGATCGGAATTCTAGGAGCAAAAATCTGGATTGAATCAAAGGTGAATTTCACTGATTCCACCAATTTGCTCGTGGTTGCTACCGCAATCATCATAGGAATTGCTGATGTCTCCTGGACCAGTGGTGATTTCACATTTAATGGAATCATCAACGCAACCTTGGTTGCAATCGTTGGTTATCGCGTATTTCACAATATCTCCAAATCGCGTGGAACCAGCGTTTCATAAATCAGCAGGAAATTAGCTATCTAGAGTAGTTAATTGAGGCGCCTGGCTTAGCTGCTAGGCGCCTCTTTATTTATCCCTTTTTCTAGGCAAAAGTGTTGGATAATTCTCCGATGATTCTCGACTTCCCAGCTAGATATCCTGAATATCTAATTGCTGCGATGATCATTATTTTGGCCCCAGGGCCAAGTGTGCTCTTCATTATTGCTAGGGCAATTGCTTGGGGCAGAGCAACTGCGATTGCATCAGTTGCAGGAAATGTCACAGGCGCATTTACCCTCTCACTTGCGGTGGCATTTGGCTTGGGGCCGATTCTGCAGGCAAGTGAGTTAGCTTTTATTGGAGTGCAACTTCTTGGCGGGCTCTATCTGATCTATCTAGGCCTTGATGCAATAAAACACTCAAGAATTCATGCCGATGATATGGTCAATCAAGGCGATATCAAGCCTTCAAATATTAGGTCGATAAAAGATGGCTTCTGGGTTGGAGCGTTAAATCCCAAGGGGCTGGTTTTCTTTGCCGCTATCTTGCCGCAATTTGTTGATAAGGGATCAGATAGCGTGACTGAACAGCTGGTAATTATGGGGGCGACTTTTGCAATTCTGGCTTTCTTCTCTGATGGCACCTGGGGCTTAATTGCTGGAACAGTTAGGCAGTGGCTAGCCACCTCCCCGCAGCGCTTAGTTCTCATGCGCCGTATTGGCGGGCTGGTAATGATCACCCTTGGAATATTTACCTTGACTTCAGCGATCTAATCGATGAAATGTCAGTGCCCCAAGGCAGAATCACGCCATGAGCAAAGCTAGAGAGTTTATAAGCCCGAGTGATTTAACTTTTTCTTGGAATGGATGCCATCGCTGCCTATGGCTTAACTACAACCATGGCGTTAAGGCTCCATCATTCTTCCCATTAGTTGGCGAGCTCTCTGCGATGCAGGAGAAACACTTTAATGGCGCTAAATCAAAAGATCTCCATTCAGAAATTAAGCCAGGCAAAGTCTTAGATCGCGGTGGTTGGGTTAAATCAATGCCAATTACCTATAACTCAAATCCATCTCCCTATGCCATAAGAGGAAAATACGACTTACTGATGGAATTTGAAGATGGCACCTATGGCGTAATAGATTGCAAATTCCAAGGAAAAAATAACGATAAGAGTGACTTTTACTCTCCTCAACTTGAAGCCTATGCCTTTGCGCTAGAAAATCCACTCCAAGGAGAGCCAAAGCAGATTTCAGTTCTCGGTCTTCTTGTCTGGTCGCCTGAAAATCCTGAAGGCAACCCTGAAAGTGGCTTTAGCCTTAACTTGAGTAGCGCTTGGTATCCAATTACAAGAAATCCAGTTGGGCTAGCAGAGCGGCTACAAGATTTTATTCAGGTAATTAGCGGCGAAGTTCCAAGCGCTGATTCCACTTGCGATACTTGCAAATTCATTACTACGCGCCGAGAGATCTTTGGCCAAGAGTAATTACTCCTGGCTCTTTTTCCTCTCGCGTCGTCTCTGCTCATCTAAAGCTTCTTTAGCTTGCGAGGCATAGATATCGACATATTCTTGCCCTGAGAGCTCTTGCAATTTCTTCATCAGGGAATCGGTTGCCTTTCTTAACTCCTCCGGATCATTTGATTTATCCGGGGTTGGAAAATACATCGGCTCACCAAAGACCATCTTTACTCGCATAATCTTTGGAATTACTTTTCCCGTTGGTTGAATCTCTGCAGTATGAAACATTGCAACTGGCACAATAGGAGCGCCACTTTCCATAGCAAGTCTTGCTATTCCAGTTCTTCCTCTATACAGCCGGCCATCTGGAGATCTGGTTCCTTCGGGATAGATACCAAGGCAGCCGCCCTCTGCAAGAACAGAGAGTCCGGTAAGTAGCGCTGCCTCGCTTCTAGATCCTCCGGCTCGATCAACTGAGACTTGGCCAAGTGCGATAAAGGTTAGCTTCTTAGCCAATCCCTTAAGCCCTGGAGATGTGAAGTATTCACTCTTGGCTAGAAAGGTTACCTTTCTTGGAATTACTAACGGCATAAATATTGAATCACTAAAGGAGAGATGGTTTGAAGCAATAATTACTGGGCCGGTTGCAGGTACAAATCGAAGTCCGGAAACCTTTGGCCTAAAGAGCAAGGTAAGCACTGGTAGCAGGAAAGATTTAAGAAGGCCGTAGGCGATCTTGTCGCCAGCAACCATTGCTTCAACTTTATTCTTTTTTCGCCTTAGCGTCATGGCCCTAATTTAGAGCCTTTTGCCCCTCTTATGACACTATGCGTGTCGTGAGCGTAATTCCTAACCCGCAAGCTTTTTATCTGCCCAGCGGACCCGTTGCAGTTTTGATGATCCATGGATTTAACGGCTCTCCTGCATCGATAAAGCCTTGGGCGCAGGGCCTTGCAGATCTTGGATTTAGCGTTGCAGCACCACGTCTTCCAGGCCATGGCACTACTTGGGAAGATATGAATAACACCACTTGGCAACAATGGTATGAAGAAGTTGATAGAGAATTTACAAAGTTAAAGCAAAAACATGAGCGGGTATTTGTTGCTGGATTCTCTATGGGTGGTGCGCTCTCACTTCGTCTTGCAAGTATTAGAGGATCTGAGATTGAAGGTTTGATATTAATTAACCCTGCAATAAAAGATACCAGGCTTAGAGTAAAGCTTGTTCCACTCTTAAAGTATTTAGTTGGATCAATTAAAGGAAGTAGAAGTGATGTCGCAGCCCCTAATCCCCCGCGCCATAGCTATCTAAGGACTCCCCTAAAAGCATTTGATTCCCTGCAAAGGCTCTGGGCGTTAGTTAGGCAAGATCTATATTTAGTCGCTTTACCGCTTATGGTTGGTTATTCAATAAATGATCACGTAGTTGACCCTTCCAACTCTGAGCTCATTATTGATAATGTCTCATCGGTCGATATCAGGGAAGTAGTCTTTGAGAGATCGTTTCATAATGTGGCACTTGATTATGACCTTGATATTTTGATTGAAGAGAGCAGAGTCTTCATAAACGATGTATTAAGCGGCGAAGTTGATAGAAGTGATAGCGGCAGCCTTGATGCTCAATTTGAATCCATTGTTTCAGGGCTCTCACTTGATGAATCAGCTCCTACAACTTTTATTGATGAATTAGAGCAGATTGATGCTATCGAAAAATACCCCGGAGATAACAAAGAGCTGCCGCAGCTAAGTAGCATTCAACGTGCAGCTCTCCTTGGAGTAATTGGTGGACCGATCTACATAATTGCAGTACAAATCCTTGGTTTAGACCTGCTTGGCCTTGGCCCTTGGCCTGGAGGATTTGCCCTAGCTGCTGGAATTTTTGCTTTCTTCTACCAAATCAAGCCAGATGCAGATGAAGATGGAGATGGATCTGCGATATGAGTGAAAATTTTCGTTGGGGAATCTTAGGAACTGGAGGCATTGCAAGGGCATTTGCTAAAGATCTGACCTTTGCTAGTGGCCATGAAGTAAGCGCTGTTGGATCTCGCTCTCTGGATAAGGCTTTAGATTTCAGTAAGGCACATGGTGGGGTTGCCTATGGCAGCTATGAAGAGCTGGTGGCAAGTGATGTGGATGCTATTTATGTTGCAACGCCTCATCCCATGCATGAACCAAATACGCTGCTTGCACTAAACGCGGGTAAAGCTGTTCTCTGTGAGAAACCCTTTGCCGTTAATGCAGCCCAATCAGCCAGGATGATTTCACTGGCAAAGCAAAAAAACCTGCTCTTAGTTGAGGCGATGTGGTCTCGCTTCTTGCCACACTACCGACTTATCAGGCAATTACTTGTAGCTGGCGAGCTTGGTGAAATCATCTCTATTTCTGCCGATCATGGCCAATTCCTTCCGCTACCAAAACATTATCGTCTCCATGCTCCAGAGCTTGCAGGTGGCGCGCTTCTAGATCTTGGGGTCTATCCCATCTCACTTGCACATTTCATTCTAGGAAAACCTAATGAAATTCAAGTTACTGCTGAACTTACAGATACTGGAGTTGATGGCCATTGTTCAATATTTTTTGATTATCCAAGCAGCGCTGTAGCAAATTTATCTTGTACCATGTTAGTAAAGACTCCATGTGTGGCAGAGATAATTGGTAGCAAGGCACGGATAGAAATTGATAGCACTTTCTATAACCCAGCAAGTATGCGCTTGATAAAAACTAATGGCGAGGTAATTGATTATCCGAAAAATTATGAAGGCCATGGACTTCGAGAGCAGGCAATTGAATTTGCCAAGCTTTATAGAACTGGAGCAAAAGAATCAGATCTAATTACTCATCAAGATAGCCAAGAGATTATGGAAATCATGGATCAGATAAGAAGTGAAATTGGAGTTAAATACCCCTTTGAGTAACTCTAGTTCCTAGCTAGATCTGCAACTCCAACCAGTCCCGCATCATTTCCTAACACCGCAGAGACAATAACTGGAGCTGGACGCTTGCCAGTAAAAGGAATCAGTTCATTCATTGCTTGCCTCGTTGGATTTAAGAGAATATCTGCGGCATCAATTACTCCGCCACCGATAATAAATGCCTCTGGATCAAGGGATGCAACAAGGGATGCGCATAGTGCGCCAAGCCACTGGCCGGTGGTGTTAAAGGCAGCAATTGCAACGCTATCGCCATCTCTTGCAGCATCGCTTAAGTGTTTCCCAGTTAGCCCATCAATAGTTGAATCGCCTCTTGCTAATAGGTTTCTAGCCATATCTGGTGAGGCAGCGATAGCTTCGCGGGCATGACGCAGAAGTGCATTTCCTGAGGCATATTGCTCAAAGCATCCCCTAACCCCGCAGCCGCAGAGGTGGCCATTGGGAACCGCTCTGGTGTGACCAAACTCTGCGCCAATTCCATAGGCCCCGCGATAGAGCTGATCATTAACAATTAATCCGCCACCTAAGCCAGTTCCTACAGTTAACATAATCACGGTTTGAAAATCTCTACCCGCTCCAAATTTTTTCTCGCCCCATGCTGCGCTATTTGCATCATTTTCTAAAACAACTCTTCTGCCAATTTGTTTCTCCAGCTGCTCAGTAAGGTTGACGCCATTCCACCCAGCAATATTTGGAGTGGCAAGCATTGTTTTGCGATCTGATGAAATAAATCCGGCTGCGCTAACGCCAACTGCTGAAATATCAAACTCTGAAATTAACTCGAGTGCTAGCTCTGCAATTGTGTCAGTTAGGGCCTGACCACCTTGAGGTGGAGTCTGCTTACGAGCACTTTTTACTATTTTGCCAGATGAGTCAACGACTCCGCCAAGAACTTTGGTACCACCAACATCGATACCAAGTGCCAGAGACATTTAACCTTCGAGTTTCTGCTTTAACTCAGATAAAGATTGCTCAATAGTTGTTTTCTCTACTTTACGTCTCATCAGATCAGGAACTGGCATACTTAATGCGGTAGTAAGTGAGTAGGTGACAGTGACTGAGTCATCACCATTATCTTTAATCTCATACTTGCCATCCATCTGAGTCATCAGATCTGCCTCTTCAAGCGAGAAAGAAATTTCATTGGGAGCCTTGCTCCAGTCATAAACCAGAGTTGGACGATCTTTTAGAACTCCTGCTTCAACTTTAAGCGTCAGTTTTGTAGGGCGGGATGAAGAATCGCGCTCCAAGACCTCGACAGTTTTAATTGCACTTGACCAGCTGGGATAGCCCTCAAGATTGAAGAGAATTTCGCGTACCTGCTCGATTGGAGCCTGGATTTGGGTTGAGTGAGATGAGTTATCGGCCATGGGCAGAGGCTACCTCTTCCCGTTACCTACCAGTAACCGCTAATTTTGCCCCCATGAGCGAATACTTCATTCCGGCCCTAGAGCCAAAAGCAACCCAAGGAAACCTAACTAACTTAGTAGCTGAGAGAGCCTGGTTTGAACCAGAGCGAATCTTGGTTTCACGTCCACTCGGTGATGGTTGGCAGCCCGTAAGCGCTCGTGAATTTGAAGCAGAGATTCGCGCCACAGCTAAAGGTCTTATTGCATCCGGAATCGGATTAGGCGATCGCGTGGCAATTATGGCTCGCACTCGTTATGAATGGACTGTACTTGATTTTGCTATCTGGTTTGCTGGCGCAGTAACAGTTCCAATCTATGAAACTTCATCACCTGAACAAGTTGATTGGATCCTCTCGGACTCAGCATCAGTTGCCATTATTGTTGAAACCCCACAACTTCGTGAAACTGTAACCCCCGTTCTCAATAGCAATGTCAAGAATTGTTGGGTGATAACAGAGAATGTCCTAGCGCAACTTGCATATCTTGGCCGTGATGTCTCTGATCAAGAAATAGATAATCGCAGAAATGCGCTAACTCCAGATTCTCTTGCAACCCTTATCTATACCTCTGGAACAACTGGAAAGCCAAAGGGCGTCTCACTTACCCATGGAAACTTTTTATCAGAGTGTGGAAATGTAGTTATGGGCGCTGCTGACTTATTTATGAAAGCTGGCGGCTCAACTCTGCTATTTCTTCCCGTTGCTCACGTCTTTGGTCGCATGGTGCAAATTGGCGCTATTCGCGCAGGTCTTCATCTTGCCCACTGCCCAGATCCGGTTGGCAGACTTCCAATCGACCTTGCATCATTTAAACCGACCTTCGTTCTTGCTGTGCCAAGAATTTTTGAAAAGGTTTACAACGGAGCTGAGGCAAAAGCTGACGCAGCAGGAAAGGGTGCAATCTTTCGCAAGGCTGCAGCTATCGCTGTGGAATACAGCAAATCACTCGATAATGGCGGCCCGTCTCTAACTCTTAAGTTAAAACATGGCCTCTTTGATAAATTGGTTTATTCCAAGATTAGACATGGTCTTGGCGGAAGAGTTGAGGCTGCAATCTCAGGAGGTGCTCCACTCGGTGAGCGTTTAGGCCACTTCTATCGCGGCGCTGGAGTTAGAGTCCTTGAAGGTTATGGTTTAACCGAAACCACCGCTGGCGCAACCCTTAATTTATCTACTGCTCATAAAGTTGGTTCAGTTGGAAAACCCATCCCAGGAACCACAATCAAGATTGCCGAAGATGGCGAAGTCTTACTTAAGGGCCCAATTGTTATGCGCGGCTATTGGCAAAATGATGCGGCTAACAAAGAAGTTTTCACCGAAGATGGATATTTCCGCTCCGGTGATTTAGGAAAACTAGATGAAGAGGGCTTCCTCTATATCGTAGGTAGAAAGAAAGAGCTGATTGTTACATCAGGTGGAAAGAATGTTGCCCCTGCAGTTCTTGAAGATCGCTTACGCGCCCATCCCCTAGTTAGCCAATGCATAGTAGTTGGCGATAACCAGCCATATATCGCTGCACTAGTAACTATCGACCCTGATGCACTCAAGGGTTGGATTACTGCAAATAAAAAGGATGGTGCAACTCTCGCGGAGCTCACCAATGATCCTGATCTAATTGCAGTCATTCAAACTGCAGTTGATGAAGCTAACAAGGCAGTAAGCCGTGCTGAGTCAATTCGTAAGTTCACAATCTTGCCGGTTGATTTCACCATCGCCGGAGGTCATTTGACTGCCAAGTTGTCAGTTAAGCGTCACGTAGTCCATAAAGAGTTCGCGGCCGAGATCGCCGAACTCTTTGGCTAAATCTAAACCAGAGACCCAAGAGAGCACTCTTCGCCTAGATTTGGCTCGCCGTCTCCATGAGACTTTGGCCCAAGAGCTAGCTGTAATTGGCTATCAGCTCGATGAAATGATTGGTGATGCAAATTTAGATAAGAAGCATCGAATTGCGCTACGTAAGATTCGATTTTCGATAAGTCAAACGACTAAGTCTTTTCGCGATCAGATCTACCAATTAAGGCTCACCTCAAGGGAGCAACTATCCAAGCAAGTAGTGGAGATATTAGGTGAGATCAAGCTAGCGGCCGACTTTACCTATCCAGAATTTGATCCAAAGGTTGAAGAGGCCTTAAGTCAGATAATTTTGGAGCTAGCAAGAAATACATCTCGCCACTCTAAAGCAACTTGCTTCTATCTCAACTTTAAAGAGAATGAAGAGAGCATCGAGTTTGAAATCGGCGATGATGGAATTGGCGGAGTAAAACCTAAAGATTTTCGATTTGGTTTAGCAAGTATTGATGAGCTACTGATCCAAATCTCATCTTCCTACTCCAGCTCCTCAAAGAGCGATGGTAGTAACTTTAAATTCCAGATTAGAAAATCTGGGAGCAATAATGCTTAAGGTATTGGTAGTCGATGATCACACTATGGTTAGAGAAGGCCTGCGCCGTTTAATTGCCGGCGACGAAGAAATCTGTGTGATTGGCGAAGCAGGATCTAAGAGAGAAGCATTTGCGCAGATATCGCATCTAAATCCAGATGTGATTGTTGTTGATTTAAATCTGCCTGATGGCAATGGCCTTGAAGTGGTGGCTTGGGCCAGATCTCTCTCCCAGCGTATTGGAATAGTGGTTTTAACTATGTCTAATATGCCAGAGCATGTTCTAGCATCAATGCAATCAGGGGCGAGCTCTCATGTTGATAAAGCATCGCCAAGCAGTGAGCTACTAAGTGCTATAAAGGCAAGTTCAGTTAAGCCTCTAAGTTTTACCGCAAGAAAATTGACTCAAGCAATCGATGCTAAAAATCGAGAAGTAGGACTTACCCCAAGAGAGCTAGAGATCCTTGAAAAGCTTCCAACCGGTGATACTGTCCTTGAAATAGCAGCTCAATTATTTGTAACCGAATCGACAGTAAAGACTCACCTGGCATCAATCTATAAGAAGTTTGGCGCAAAAAATCGCGTTCAATGTATAAACACAGCCAGGAAAACTGGCCTACTTCCCTGATATTTCCAATAGTTCATTAAAAGCGCTCGACCAAATATCCCAACTCCAATTGTTCTCAACCCAGAGTCTTCCGGCTTCGCCCATCTCTTTTGCTACCTTCGGATTATCGATTAAAGAAAGCACTCGATTAGCGATCTGATTGATATCCATGCCATCTACAACATATCCAGTTTTGCCATCAATTAGAGCATCTGGAGCTCCGCCAGAGCTTCCAGCAATAACTGGAAGAGCGCAGGCACTTGCCTCTAGATAAGCAATTCCAAGGCCTTCAACTTCAAGACCCATGAGGCGAGATCTTGATGGCATGACAAATAGATCGGCCGCGTTTAGATACTTTGGAAGATCTGCATAGGCAATACTTCCAAGAAAGATCACTGAATCTTCTATGCCATACTTTGCAACTAGCGAGTCAAGCTTTGCTTTTCGAGGACCTTGGCCAATAAATAGCAATTTAGCATCAGGCCGCTTAGCCAGAATCTTAGGCATCGCGGTGATTAACTTATCTTGACCTTTTCTATGAACTAATCTTCCCACCGATAAAATTAATGGCTCCGAGCCAATCTTTAATTCAGCTCTGACTGCATTAACCTTTGATGGATCTCGCTCTGGCTTAAAGTGATTTATATCGATTCCAGGAGCAATTTTTACTAACTTAGCCTTATCTTTAAAGTGCTTCGCAATAACTGTTCCAGTGTAATCGCCTAGAAAGGTTAGAACGTCAACGCTTCTAGAAATCTCCTTCATTGCAAAGTTAAAGGGAAAGACCTTTGACCACCAGACCTCATGTCCATGGCTTAGAGCAACAATTTTCTTGACATTACCTGCTCTTAAAAACCTGGCAGAGATTGCAAGTGGAGCTGCAGCTCCAAACCAAATCTTCTCTACTTTGCTCTGCTTTATAACTCTTCTAACTGCTCTTATTACCCCAGGGGTAGGCAGCAATATCTTGGATGAGTCGCGAATTACCTCAACGCCAAAGTTTTCAAGCCACTTCTTATCAAAGCTCTCACTACCAACTTGCTTAGAGGTGTAGACAATAACCTCGCCTTTTGGCATTCTTTCAAGAAGGCCAATAATGAAAGTTTCTATTCCTCCTGCGCGCGGGCCAAAATCATTGGTCAGAAGCAATATTGAAGGCATTATTAAATTCTACTGATCAACTCTAGAGTCGACGCGCTCCTACATACTTTTTCCGACCAAAGTAGTTTCCAAACTCTGCAATCTGCACTTTAGCTCCAGGTCTTGGCGCGTGGACCATCTTGTCCTTGCCTATGTAGATCCCAACGTGAGATATGGGAGTGCCGAAGAAGACTAGGTCGCCTGCTTGGAGATTATTTCTTGAAATCGATCTTCCATAACCAAATTGCGCCCGGGATGAGTGTGGCAATTTAACCCCAGATTGTTGAAAGGCGCGCATAGTCAGCCCTGAGCAATCCCAACGAATTGGCCCCGCTGCTCCCCATACATAATTATCACCAATTTGTTTAACGGCATACCGTAGGGCAGTTCCAGCTCTTCCCGATACTGCATTGGCAAGCTTTGCCTGCTCCTCTGAGTATCTTTGTCGCTCCGCTGCATCCATCGCCTGAAGCTTGAGAATTTTCTCTCGATCTGCTTTCTCCAGTTTTGATAATAACTTTTCAGCTTGCGCAAGTTTGGCTTCAACTTGAGCTGCTTGAGCTCGATAGCGTGCCTCTGCTGCTTGAACCAATCTAACTTTGTCGCTGACTGTTAGTGATGTGGCATCAAGGCGCTGTTTAGCGGTGGCATACTTTCGAAGCTCTAGCGATTGCTTTCTAGTTACATCCTCTAGCGAACCAGCAGCTGAGAGATAAAGGGTTGGGTCTGAGGAGAAGAGCAGCTCTAAACCTTCACCAAGCCCCGTTGATTTATATCGGGCAACTGCGATTGCGGAAAGTGATTTCTCAAGCGATTCAACGCTAGCTTTCTGAAGATCTGCCTCTTGGCGCACCGACTCTAATTGGGATTTAAGTCTGGCTAATTGAATCTTGGCAGCTTGGGCATTCTCTCCGGCTTCAGCGGCATCTTCTTGAAGGCGTTCAACCTCTGCCCGGACTGCAACTAAGTCAACGCTCGGGGCAGCGCTAGATGTTGGAAGAAGGGTGAAAGCTAAAACTAGAGCCAAGAAAGGTGTTAGCCACCGAAGAGCCAATTTCATCGCGTTAGGCTAACTGCGAAAGTAAGGCCAGCTCAACCTGAAAGGGCTTGATTTGCCTGTGAATTATCACTTTCTGTCTTAATTTGAGCGTAGCGAAGTGGAGGGATCATTCCCCGCGAGGAGAGAAGATCAATTACCCGCGCCTCCTCAAGACCAAGCTCTGAGGGCTCATGGCTCTGATTACTAGGGGCAGAAATTAGGACGGAAACTACGCAATCTTTACATGCGATATCTCGCATGATGCAACTATCGCAATCAATAATCATGAAGGCAACGATAGAGAGCGGCACTGACATCATCACTTGGGCGGTAGCGTGCTACTTATGAAGCAAGGCCCAGAGGTCAAAACGATGGCCAATATTCTCCTGGCAAGGAATCTGGCCACCAGCCTTGGGGGTAGCTCAAGGGAGTTAAGTCCCAAAAGTGATCGAATTAGATTCCACCAGATTCGCACGCTAGCCAAGGCGATATTAATTGGCGGCCAGAGTTATAGAAATGAGCCCTACTCTAAATTGAGCCTTCCGCTCTATATCTCATCTCGCACGCTTAAGGAAGGAGCCGTTGGTAATAAATTCATCTTTAATCAAGATCCAGCCTGGCTAATTAATCGCGCTTTATTAGAGCAGGGCTACCCAGTATTGATAGAGGGCGGGGTTAATTTCATCTCGAGTTTAATTGCCGAGAGCCTTATTGATCTTCTCTACATCACCCGAGTTAATCAAGATGGTGATGGCCACTTCTTTGATGAGAGCGATTTACTAAAGAACTATGAAAGGCAATCTATCGAGATAATTGATGGAGTTAGCTTTGAGAGCTGGAGCGTTAAGTTAAAAAGCAGCGATTAAAACTACTCCGCTTAGCGCAAAAGCAATTCCTAAGTATTGGACTTTGGCTAATCTCTCATGAAGAAATTTATATGCTAAAAGAATGGTCACTATCGGAAATAACGAACCTAGAACCATAGCGATAGAAACTAGGCCTTTAGTAGTTGCTACCCCAAGGAGAAAGTTAGCTAGAAAATCTGCAACACCAATAAATATCAATAGTGGAAATTCTCTCCTGGGTATTCCGCCAAGGCTGCGATATCTAATCGCTAGCAAGATGCAGATCGATACTGAAGCTACTCGCATCGAGGTCATGGTGTGAAGAGAATCAGTCTCAGAGCCAATTGCAATAAATGTTAAGGCAGTTCCAAAACCAATTGCAGCTACCACTGCTAACAAGAGAGGCTTTACTGGAAGACCATTTCTTATCTCAGGCCCGCTTGCCATAAATGCTCCAGCGATAGCAATTGTTATCCCTATCAACTCAAGAGAGGTAGGTCGCTCACCTCTTGCCAGCGCAAAAAACAATGGAATTAGAACTGAGAGCGAACTAATCGGTGAAACAACTCCCATACGTCCCGTAGCAAGACCGGTATAAAAAGCGATGAGGCCGATAAACCCAGCGATGCCAGCAATAACTCCTGGGATGAAATAGCCACTCATTGAAAGATTTGGTCTAATGAAGTCTGCAAAGAAGAGAATTGTTACCAGGCCAAAGATAAGTCCAAATATCTGCGAGATCGCTGTGACGGCGATTGCTTTAAAGCGCTTAGAGAGGTTTCCAGCTAAGTAATCCGCAGTTCCCCAGAGCAGGCTGGAAGCTAGCGCAAGTAACGAGCCCATTAATCAAGGTTATCGCCTCATAGGCCCTCGCGCCTCCCGCTGACTCATTTAACTCTTGCCTACCCTTATCCTTATGAAAGCGGCGAATCGAAACTTCGATACTTTTATCGAAGATATAAAAGCCATTAAGACGCGCCCTGAAATCTCTATCTCTGAAATACCAGCACCGCAAAAACTTGCCCCTTATGCCTTTGCCATCACCGCCGATTTAGCACTTGATATTGATAGCGAAGATGACATCGCAACTGGCAGATTTGTTCTCCTTCATGATGTAGATGGACAAGAATCTTGGGATGGAACTTTTCGCTGCGTAACCTTTGTTCGCTCAGCCCTTGATATTGAGATTCAATCAGATCCCATGTTGCCTGATGTTGGCTGGTCTTGGTTTATTGATGCGCTAAAAAACAGCGGTGCAAGTTATAGCCAGCCCAGCGGAACAGTTACTAGAGTGGCGAGCGCATCATTTGGAGAACTCTCATCAGATGACGAATCATCTGAGATAGAGATTCGAGCTTCATGGACTGCAGATAATCCTGAAGAGTTAATGAACCATGTCCATGCTTGGCTAGAGCTAATGGCAAGCGCTGCAGGTCTTGCCCCTCTTCCTGAGGGTGTGGCCTCACTTCCGCAAAAGCGTTAATTAACTGTGAGTGAGCAAGAGACAAATCTTCGCGCCCTAAAGGTTCCAGAACAAGGAACTCCAGAACTAACTACAACGAAGGATCACTTAGCTGCAGCAATAGAGCAACTCAAATCTGGTCACGGCCCCATTGCTATTGATGCCGAGCGCGCCTCTGGATTTCGCTATAGCTCAAGGGCCTATCTAATACAGATATATCGAAGAGGCGGGGGCTTACATCTAATTGATCCAATCCAATTTCACCAAAGCCCTCTAATTGGCCAATTAAATGAAGTTATTAGAGGCGAGGAAACAATCATCCATGCCAGTACTCAAGATCTGCCTTGTCTACGTGATTGGGGAATAGATCCGAAAGAGCTATTTGATACTGAATTAGGAGCAAGAATTGCAGGTTGTCCAAGAGTTGGCCTCGGTCATTTAGTTGAAAGTTTATTGCAGATCTCACTTGCTAAAGAGCACTCAGCTGTTGATTGGTCGATTCGCCCACTAGAGCAAGAGTGGCTTGATTATGCAGCACTTGATGTGGCCCTACTTATTGATCTTAGAGATAAAGTGGCAGAACTTCTTGAAGCACAAGGAAAATTAAAATGGGCGATGCAAGACTTTGCGGCAATATTAAAGAGTCCTCCCCCGCAAAAGCGAAAAGAGCCGTGGAGAAGAACTTCTGGAATGCATGAGATTAAATCGCGATATCAACTAGCAATCATTAGGCAGCTCTGGCAGGTGCGCGATGAGATTGCAGCCTCAATTGATCTGGCTCCAGGACGGCTCTTATCAGATGCGGTAATAATAGCTTTGGCTAAATCCAATGTGAAAAGTAAAGATGAATTGATGAAACTTAGCGAAGCTAAGGCGCGAATAAGAAGTGAAATTCAGAAGAGTTACATTGAAACTTGGTTAGAGACACTTCTTGCAGCCCAGTCATTGACTCAAGAGCAATGGCCAGAACTTCGAAGCAGAAGTGATTCTCTTCCGCCAGTAAAGATTTGGAAGGCAAAGTTTCCTATCGCCTATGCTCACATAAGCCATGCCAAAGCTAAGTTAAATGAAATTGCTCTAGAACTTAATCTCCCCCTAGAAAACCTCATAGGACCTGAGTTGGTAAGAAAAATCTGCTTTGATCAAGCAAGTGAGCAAATCCATAAAATGAGTGAGGCTCTGCTGGCAAGAGTTGAAACGCAGTTAAGGCTTAATGGAGCAAGAGAGTGGCAGATAGAAAAGTGTGCTAAAGCCATTGCAGAGAGCCTTACCGAAAGTGAGCCGTTAGCCACACCTTCAGCTGAGGCTGAATCAGAGAGTGAAGCCTTGGGGTGAATTACGCAACATAAATGTTGCTTAAATACCCCATAGCGAGATAACCTCATCTCTATGGCTCTTAAAAAACTCCGAATCATCACCCTTGCCCTGAGCCTGAGTGCGAGCCTCCTAGTCGGCTGCGCAGCTCAAAAAAGCGAGAGCTTGGTGATCTATTCCGGTCGAAGCGAGAGCTTCATCTCCCCTTTTCTCAATAAATTCACCGCCCTTACTGGAACCAAATTAGATGTTCGCTACGGTGATTCAGCTGCTCTTGCTGCTCAACTTCTTGAAGAAGGTTCAAATTCACCTGCAGATCTATTTATCTCTCAAGATGCGGGAGCGCTAGGTGCAATTAGTGCGGCTGGTTTATTTGCAACACTTGAAAAGCAAGTTTTAGATCGCGTTGAAGATAAGTATCAATCCAGTAGATCGGACTGGGTTGGAGTTACTGGAAGAGCTCGAGTCTTTGCCTACTCACCAGAGCGAGTAGAAAACCTTCCAAGCAGTATTGATCAATTAACTCAACCAATTTATCGCGCCAAGGTTGGAATTGCTCCGACAAATTCATCCTTCCAAGCATTTATCACCGCACTAATCCAATCAAGAGGCGAGGCAGCGGTAGTAAATTGGCTAGAGCGACTCAAAGCTAACGATGTAAAACTCTATGAAAAGAACTCTCAAATAGTGGCAGCAATTGATGCTGGTGAGATTAATCTTGGTTTAGTAAATCACTATTACCTTTGGGAAGTCTCAAAGGCCTTGGGGCGCGATATTGCAGTTAATAATGGATTCTTTGCTCCAGGTGATACTGGAAATATGATAAATGTTGCTGGAGCTGGCATTCTAAAAACCTCTACCGATTCTCAATCAGCACTTGAACTCTTGAAATATCTGCTCAGCGATGAAGCCCAGAGACAGTTTATTGAACAAACCTATGAATATTCTTTAGTACTTAAAGATGCTAGCCCGGTAGGGCTTCCACCGCTTAGTCAGATTCCATCTCCTCGTGTTGATCTCTCACTTCTAGCTAACTTATCTAAGACCCAAGCCTTGCTAATCAAAGTGGGGTTGATCTAATTTCAATTAAATTAAGGGAAACTGACCTAGGCCAAGAGGCTTGGGCAAATAGGCAATCTCGACCAAGTATCACCCTGCTTGCAGCATCCCTAATCGCGTTTCTTGCTGCCAGCCTGCCTCTCTTCTATCTATTCAGACGAGCAATAGATGCTGAAATATCAGAAGTTTCCCTGATTTTATTTAGAAGTAAAACTCTAGAAATCTTGGCAACTACCTTAGGTTTAACAATTGCAGTTACAGCGCTATCAACTCTAATTGGACTTGCTCTGGCTTGGACGCTTTTTAATGTTGATCTTCCACTTAAATCCACGCTACAAGCACTTGTTATCTTGCCGGTTGCAATTCCTAGCTATGTATTTACCTATAGCTGGATCTCTCTAATTCCTGGATTTAAAGGGCTATGGGCTGCGCTCTTTGTTCTAGTTCTTGCAACTACTCCCTACATAACTCTGACAACTCTGGCTGCTCTGCGCCGTAGCGATTGGTCTACCTATGAAGTTGCTCAAACACTAGGATTAAGTGGTTTCCAGATATTTGTAAGAATTACTTGGCCACAGATTAAAAATTCCGTTGCCGCTGGCTCTCTTCTTTCAGCGCTCTATGTCTTAAGTGACTTTGGAGCAATTTCACTTCTAGGAGTTGATACTCTAACTAGAGCAATTGAGAATATTTATCGAGGATCTTTTGATCGCTCCAGTGCATCTATCTTGGCATTGATCTTGGTGGCAATCTCTGCGCTAGTTATTAGACTTGAAGAACGGAGTCGGCATAAGCTTCGAATCATAAAATCCTCGAGTCGAATCATCAAACGAGCTAAAGCTAGCGATAAGTTCAAGGTTAAGGTAATAGCACTTCTTGGTATCGGTTTATATCTGGCACTTGGCCTTGTGATTCCACTGTTTCAACTACTCTCTATTTTCCTTGCAAACTCAACCAGCATTAATTACTCACTTCTATTTCAAGCATCGCTCTCAACCCTAATTGCTGCCTGCCTTGGCGCGCTGATTGCCCTAGCCCTGGCTCTTCCTGTTGGAGTTCTCTCTGCTCAAGGATCCAGGCTCGGCAGAGTTAGCGATAAGGCAATTTTGATTGTTCACGCTCTACCAGGAATTGTTATGGGACTTGCTCTAGTTTCCTTTGGCTCATCTATTGGCTGGCTCTATCAGAGCTTGCTACTTCTTTCATTTGCCTATGCCCTGCTCTTTATGGCTAAAGCGGTGGGTTCGGTGCGAAGTAGCTTTGATCGAGTTCCGAAGAATTTAATTGAGATATCAGCAACCTTGGGCCAACGAAAGTCAGCAACATTTAGAAGAGTAGTTGTTCCCCTCGCCACTCCAGGGCTATTGAGTGGAACTTTATTGGTATTACTAGCTGCGATGAAAGAACTTCCTGCCACCTTAATGCTTAAGCCAATCGGCTTTGAAACTCTTGCCACACAGATGTGGAGCTATAGCTCGATATTTCGATTTAACGAAGCTGCTCCCTACGCTTTACTCTTAGTCCTTATTGCAGCAATTCCAACTTTCTTAATCAACCGACCAGATAAAAGCGATGGAATCGGAGATGATCAAATATGACCTCGCTAGAGATTAGAGACCTAACAGTTGAGTTGGGTAATCGAGTAATCCTTAAAAACCTTGATTTAACAATCTCTTCTGGATCTTTTGCAGCGATATTGGGTCCTTCAGGTTGTGGCAAAACTACTCTGCTACGAAGTATTGCGGGTCTTATCACGCCAAAAGGTGGAGCAATTAGATTTGGTAAGCAATTAGTTAGCGTTTCATCGCTAGTGCTTCCGCCCCATAAGCGAAATATTGGTTATGTCCCGCAAGAAGGAGGTCTCTTTCCTCATCTTTCGGTGGAAGAAAATGTTTCTTTCTCTCTAGGGAAGAAAACTTCCAAAAAAGAAAGAGAGGAGTTAGTAGAAGAGCTACTTGATTTAGTTGGAATGCCAAATTATCAAAAGAGACTTCCACAGGAATTAAGTGGTGGGCAGCAAACTCGCGTTGCCCTGGCTCGCGCACTGGCTATGAAGCCAGCCATGATTTTGCTTGATGAGCCCTTCGCCGCACTTGATCAAACTTTAAGAGCGGAAATTAGCCAAGAGGTAGTTGGGCTTTTGAAATCTAGTAGAACTACCTCAATCATGGTCACCCACGATCGCGAAGATGCCTTGGTCTCTGCAGATATCATCGCTTTGATGCGAGATGGTCAGGTAGTTCAATCAGGAAACCCAGCTGAGGTTTATCTAAAGCCAATCTCTGCGGCAGCAGCTGAGAGCACTGGAGACATTCTCACTCTTCCTGCAAACAAGGTTGAAGGTGATCAATACCGCACCCCCCTCAATAGCCCCGTTGAGCAGATCGGGCAGAGAGCTGGATATGAATCTGGCCAGATCCTGGTTCGCCCCGAGGAGATAGCGCTAAGCCTGGAGCCTGGCGAGAGAAGAGTTTCGGCCAAGATAAGCAAAATCAATTACTACGGACATGACGCATTGGTCGAGCTGAACGTTGCTGGTCTTTCTCAAGTTGTACGGGCCAGGGTCACAGATACCAAGGGCCTTGAAGTTGGCTCAACTATTTTTGTGAGCCATAAAGGGCCAATCAGATGGGTGCCAGATAAGGCTACTGACCAGTAACCTAGCGGTATGAATACTGCCACCACCTCAACCAATGTAGTTCTCCTTGATGCTGTTCGCTCCCCTTTTGGAAAAGCTGGAAGTTTATATGCCGGCACCCGCGCCGATGACATTATCGTTCGAACTATTCGCGGGCTTCTGGAGCGAAATCCATCAGTTAAGCCATCTGAAATTGATGATGTAGCAATTGCTGCTGCTACTCAATATGGCGATCAAGGCATGAATATTGGTAGAAGCGCATCACTTCTGGCCGGAATTCCAAATACTGTTCCGGGATATTCAATCGATCGCTGGTGCGCAGGTGCACTAACTTCAGTGACAACTCTCGCTGGATCTATTGCAATGGGCGCATATGATCTTGCAATCGCTGGCGGTGTTGAACATATGGGCAATCACCCAATGGGCGATGGCATGGATCCAAACCCTAGATATTTAGCAGAGAAGTTAGTTGATACCGATGCGCTCTCGATGGGAAATACTGCAGAGCGTCTGCACGATAAATTCCCACACTTAACTAAAGAGCGCGCAGATAAATACGCACTTCGCTCTCAAGAAAAAACTGCTGCTGCATATAAGAGCGGAAAGATTCAACCTAATTTGATTCCAGTTGCAGTTAGAAACGCTGAGCAAGGTTGGGGAGTTGCAACAGTTGATGAACCACCAAGACCTGGAACAACTCTTGAAGCACTCGCTGCGCTAAAGACTCCATTTCGTCCTCAGGGCAGAGTTACTGCGGGAAATGCAGCAGGACTAAACGATGGTGCAACAGCAGCGCTTCTTGCTAGCGAGAGCAAAGCTAAAGAGCTAGGACTATCACCAAAGGCCAGGATGATTACCTTTGCATTTGCTGGAGTTGAACCAGAGATCATGGGATATGGGCCTGTGCCATCAACGCTTAAGGCTCTTGATAAGGCAGGCTTAAAGATTGAAGATATTGGTTTATTTGAAATCAATGAAGCCTTCTCGATCCAAGTGCTCTCATTCCTTGACTACTTTGGAATTGGCGATGATGATCCAAGAGTGAATCTCTATGGTGGAGCAATTGCTGTTGGCCATCCACTTGCATCCTCTGGAATCCGTTTGATTCTCAATCTTGCTGAGGGTTTTAAAGAACACCCAGAAGTTAGATATGGAATTACCACTATGTGTATTGGACTTGGAATGGGTGGAACCATCATCTGGGAGAATCCAAATTACAAAAAGGGAGCATAAGTAATATGGCAGAGATAACAACTCCCCCAGATGAAGTAGTAACAAACGCTCTCTTGCGCCAAGTTGATCTATCGGCTTTCGGCGCAACCGGCTCCCTTGCCTTAATAACTTTAGATAACGGCCATGATCACACCCGGCCAAATACCTTTGGAATTCAATCTCTAACCTCACTCAATGATGCAATTAGCGCAGCTGAAAGTAGCGACGCGGTAGCGATAGCAATTATTGGAAAACCTTTTATCTTCGCAGCTGGTGCAGATCTCTCTGGAATCTCATATGTTGCCAAGCGAGAGCAATCACTCGCGTTTGGAAAATTAGGACATGACATCTTTAAAAGACTTGGCAGAAGCAAGAAGGTCACCTTTGCCTTTATCAATGGACTTGCTCTAGGTGGCGGCCTTGAAGTAGGCCTGCATTGCAATTATCGAACTATGGCCACAACTGCCCTTACCGCTTTGCCCGAGTGTTTCCTTGGCTTAGTGCCTGGTTGGGGCGGAGCAACACTGCTTCCTAAACTAATTGGGCCAGAGAGAGCTGTGCAAGTAATCATTTTAAATGCTTTAAATAACAATACGATGATGAAGGCTAAAGATGCCCAGGGCCTTGGATTTGTTGATGCAGTGTTTGAGCCTGCTGATTTTCTCGAAAAATCAATTTCCTTTGCTGCCAGAATTGTTTCCGGAAAAGAGAAGATAGAGCGTAGAGATTATTCAACAGATCCCAATTGGGATAAAGCTTTAGAAACGGGCAAAGCTGCAATTGCCAAAAAATATGGCGGAGCAGATATTCAAGCCCCAAGGCGCGCCTTAGAACTCATCTCTGCAGCAAGAAGTAACACTCTAGATCAAGGTTTTGATGCTGAGGATGAAATCTTGGCAAATCTAGTTATGGGCAATCCTTTAAGAGCCTCGCTCTATGCATTTAATCTGATTCAAAAGAAGCGCAAAAAAGTAGAGGGAGCCCCAAAGGCAGCTCTTGCTAGGAAGGTGACTAAAGCTGGAGTTGTTGGAGCAGGCTTAATGGCCTCACAGTTAGCGCTTCTAATAATTAGAAATCTAAAAGTTCCAGTAGTTATGACCGATCTTGACCAAGAGCGAGTTGATAAAGGCGTTGCTTGGGTTAGAAATGAAATTACTAAGTTAGTTGAAAAAAAGCGCTTGAGCCCAGAGGCTGCGACGAGATTGTCTTCTCTAATCTCAGGATCTGTGAGCCAATCTGCTTTTGCTGGCTGTGACTTCATAATTGAAGCAGTATTTGAAGAGCTCTCAATAAAGCAGAAGTTGTTTAAGGATCTGGAGGCAATAATCTCTGCTGAGTGCGTTCTAGCTACCAATACTTCATCCCTTTCGGTTGAAAAAATGGGTGAAGGTCTTAAAAACCCAGAGCGCGTTGTTGGATTCCACTTCTTTAATCCAGTAGCTGTTATGCCACTTTTGGAGGTAGCAAGAACTTCGAAAACTGATGATGCCACTACCGCTACTGCAATTAACGTCGGTAAAGAGCTAAAGAAAACCATGATTATCTGTAAAGATGCGCCAGGTTTTGTGGTTAATCGCCTACTAACAAGATTTATGGGCGAAGTTACAGATGCTGTTGATGAAGGAACACCGACAGATGTAGCCGATAACGCTCTGCGTCCTCTCGGTTTTCCTATGTCGCCATTTGAACTCTTTGGTTTAGTTGGCCCAGGAGTTGCCCTTCATGTCTCAAAGACTTTAAATGCCAACCTAGGTCCGCGCTATCGCATCTCGCCAACTGTTTCTCGAATGGTGGAGAAGGGCGTTAAAACTTTCTATGTCAAAGATGAGAAAGGCTCACTTAGCGCTAATCCCGAAGCCCTCGCTCTGATTGAAAAGGGAGATAAGCCATCAACTGCAGAGCAAGTTCGCACCAGAGCTTTATCAGCCCTTGCACAAGAGGCAAGAATGATGCTGGATGAAGGCGTTATTGCCACTGCATCAGAGATTGATCTCTGTATGTTGCTCGGGGCGGGATGGCCAATGCATTTAGGCGGAATATTGCCTTATCTTGATAGAGAAGGAATTAGTGAAGCGGTTTGCGGTCAGCGTTTTCATCCGCCGCAAGTTGCATCCCTTCCTGCTTAACATTTAACGAAGCCCAGCCAACTAATTGACGGCTGATGCTCTGTGAAGTGATTCCAATATCTTGCAGAATTTCGGCGCGCTTTGAATGTTGAATAAATTCCAAAGGCACTCCAATTGAATGAATGGGCAGATCTAAACCATTTTCACGAAATTGCTCAGATAAGGTGCTAGCAATTCCACCGTGTTTAATTCCATCTTCTAGCACCACTACTCGTTTAAATCTTGGAGCCATGGCAAGAAGTGAGTCTGCAGGAAGAGGCTTAACCCAGAGTGGATCGATGACAGTTACTCCAACACCTTCGCGAAATGCTTGAGCTGCCGCATCAATTGCAAGGGGCGCCATAGCGCCAATGCTCACAAGGAGAATATCTGAGCTCTCACCGCGGTAGAGAACATCTAGCCCGCCACGTCTTTCAAATGCTGGCAAATCTTTTCCAATTGCTCCCTTTGGAAAGCGAATAATTGAAGGGGCATCAGAGATTGCAACAGCTTCTGATAGTGATTCTTTTAATCTCGCGCCATCACGGGGCGCTGCGACAAATGCATTTGGAATTATTCCAGTAAGCGCTAGATCCCAGATTCCGTGATGCGACGGCCCATCATCGCCAGTTATTCCTGCTCTATCCAAAACAAAAGTGACTCCAGCTTTATGTAATCCAACATCTAATAGCAATTGATCAAATGCGCGGCTTAAAAATGTTGAATAGACCGCAACTACTGGATGAAGGCCGGTGTAGGCCATACCAGCAGCTGAGGTGACAGCGTGCTGTTCCGCGATTCCCACATCAAATGTTCGCTCTGGAAATTCAGCTTGGAATCTATCAAGCCCCGTTGGACCAAGCATGGCAGCAGTAATTGCCACAACATCTTTTCGCTCTCGCCCTATCTCAACTAGCGCTTCAGAAAATACTTTTGTCCAGGTGGCGCCATTATTTGATAGCGGCTCCCCTGTTTCAGGATCAACGACCCCAACTGCATGAAACTTCTCTGCCTCATCATTGAGCGCTGGAGCATGTCCCCGTCCCTTTTCAGTAATGGCATGGACTAATACCGGCCCTGAGAATTTCTTTGCCTGAATAAGAGCACGCTCAAGTGCAGGAATATCATGACCATCAACTGGTCCCAAATACTTAAGTCCTAAATCTTCGAACATTCCTTGCGGAGCAACAATATCCTTAATACCTTTTTTCATTCCGTGGAGAGTTTCATAGATTGGATTGCCCACAATTGGAGTCTTTTCTAATACTTGCTTTCCCCAATCAAGGAATTTTTCATATCCCTTTGTAGCCCGAAGCGTTGAAAGATAGGTGGCTACTCCGCCAATTGTTGGTGAGTAGGAGCGTTCATTATCGTTAACCACAATCACAAGTTTTAGATCATCTGAAGCGGCAATATTGTTCAAAGCCTCCCAAGACATTCCACCTGTTAGAGCTCCATCTCCGACTACTGCTACAACAGTTCTGTCGCTCTGATTCTGCAGGGCAAAGCCGCGAGCTATCCCATCAGCCCAAGAGAGGGCAGTTGAAGCATGTGAGTTCTCTATAACATCATGTTCGCTCTCTGACCTACTTGGATACCCTGCAAGCCCTCCGCGCTGACGAAGCTTTTCAAACCCTGCAGCTCTACCAGTTAATATCTTATGGACATAACTTTGATGGCCTGTGTCATAAACCATGACATCTTTTGGAGATTCAAATACGCGATGAAGCGCGATACTTAACTCCACAATTCCAAGATTTGGTCCTAGATGTCCGCCCGACTTTGAAACTTTCTCAATTAGAAAGGCTCTGATCTCTACCGCTAACTCCGTCAGCTCCTCTTGGCTAAAGCGCGCCAGGTCGCCAGGAGATTTAATCCGGCTAAGTTGATTCATGTCTGGATTCTATCGGTGAACTAAGAAAGAAGAGAGCGCAAGACGTACTGCATGATTCCACCGTGGCGATAGTAATCAGCCTCACCTGGGGTATCGATACGTACCTTTGCCTCAAAGCTCTTATCTCCAGCCGTCACCTTAACAATGCTTGGAATGCGACCTTCGTTTAACGCAGTAACACCAGATATTGAAAATACTTCTTCGCCGCTAAGCCCTAATGAATTGGCATCTTGACCATCGAGAAATTGCAGAGGAAGAACTCCCATTCCAATCAAATTAGATCTATGAATTCTTTCAAATGATTCAGCAATGACTGCCTTTACTCCAAGAAGCGCGGTTCCTTTTGCAGCCCAATCTCTAGAAGATCCGGAGCCATATTCTTTTCCTGCCAGAATCACTAAAGCAATGTTGGCATCTTGGTATGCCATTGATGCATCATAGATAGTGCTCTGCTTACCACCATCAATAAAGTTTCTAGTAAAGCCACCTTCAACTCCGTCAAGCAAAAGATTCTTCAAGCGAATGTTTGCAAAAGTTCCTCTAATCATGACTTCATGATTGCCACGGCGCGAACCATAGGAATTAAAGTCAGATTTTTCTACCCCATTTTCTGCTAGATATTTTCCAGCTGGAGAATCAACCTTAATCGAGCCTGCTGGTGATATGTGATCAGTAGTTACTGAATCACCAAGCTTTGCCAAAACTCTGGCACCTGAAATATCAGTAACTGGAAGTGGATTTCTAGGCATAGACTCAAAGTAAGGAGGCTTTCTTACATAAGTAGATTTTGGATCCCATTCAAAAGTCTTTCCTTCAGGGGTTGCAAGTGAGGTCCAGTTATGATCTCCAGCAAATACACTTGAATAGTCTTTCTTAAACATATCTGAGGTAACTACTGAATCAATAATGCCTTGGATCTCTTGCATACTTGGCCAGATGTCTTTCAGGAACACATCATTTCCAGAGCTATCTTGGCCTAGTGGATCTTTATCAAAGTCATGATCCATAGTCCCAGCAATTGAATAGGCTACAACTAACGGAGGCGATGCTAAGTAGTTCATTTTCACATCAGGGCTAATTCGACCTTCAAAGTTTCTATTTCCAGAAAGCACCGCTGCAACAGAGAGATCATTGTCATTCACTGCTTTGCTAACCTCTAGAGGCAATGGACCAGAGTTTCCAATACAGGTAACGCAGCCATAGCCAACTAGGTTAAATCCGAGTTTTTCTAGATATGGCGTTAGCCCTGATTTTTCGTAGTAGTTAGTGACTACCTTTGAACCTGGAGCAAGTGTGGTCTTAACCCAAGGCTTACTCTTCAAACCTTTTTCTACAGCTTTCTTTGCTAGAAGTCCTGCCCCAATCATCACAGAAGGATTTGAAGTATTAGTGCAAGAAGTGATTGAAGCTATTACCACTGAGCCATTGGTAATAGATCCTTTTCTTGAATTTACTTCAAGTGCTATTGGATTAGTAGCAGTATTGCTAGAAAGATAAGAAGGGAGAACTTTGGCAAAGGAACTCTTGGCATCACTTAGGGTGACTCGATCTTGTGGTCTCTTGGGTCCTGCTATTGATGGCACGACACTTGAAAGATCTAGCTCTAATCGCTCTGAGTATCTTGGCTCTGCAGATGGGTCATGCCATAGGCCTTGAGCCTTGGCATATTTCTCTACTAGCTCTAATTGTTCTCCGCTTCTTCCGGTTAACTCTAGATACTTTATGGTTTCCTGATCTATTGGGAAAATTGCCACAGTTGAGCCGTATTCAGGTGACATATTTCCAATAGTGGCGCGATTAGCCATCGGAAGCGCACTCACTCCAGGGCCATAAAATTCAACAAACTTGCCAACTACGCCATGCTTTCTAAGCATCTCAGTAATTGTTAAAACTAAATCAGTTGCAGTTGTTCCAACTGCTAGCGCTCCACTTAACTTAAACCCAAGAACCTTGGGAATGAGCATAGAAACTGGCTGACCAAGAAGGGCTGCCTCTGCTTCAATGCCGCCCACTCCCCAACCAAGAACTCCAAGGCCATTGACCATAGTGGTATGTGAATCAGTTCCAACCACAGTATCTGGATATGCCCGCTGCACACCATTTACTGCTCTGACCATTACTACTCTTGCGAGGTATTCAATGTTTACCTGATGAACAATGCCCGTGCCAGGTGGGACTACTTTAAATTCATCAAAGGCGCTCTGGCCCCAACGAAGGAAGCGATATCGCTCTTGATTTCTCTCATATTCAATATCAACATTTTCTTTGAAAGCACTTGCCGTTCCATATTTATCTGCAATAACTGAGTGGTCGATAACTAGTTCAGCAGGGGCCAAGGGGTTAACACGCGATGGATCTCCGCCAAGTTCTGCAATTGCCTCTCTCATAGTAGCAAGATCGACAACACAGGGAACTCCGGTGAAATCTTGCATAATCACACGCGCTGGTGTGAATTGAATTTCAGTATCAGGAATTGATTCAGGATTCCAAGATGCTAGAGCTTCAATCTGCTTGGCTGTGATATTTGCGCCATCTTCAGTGCGAAGGAGATTTTCTAGTAATACCTTTAAGGAAAAGGGAAGAGAATTTGCTTGAGCAAGTTTGGTGATATCAAATATTTCATAACTCTTGCCTGATACTTCAAGCGAGCTCTTTGCGCCGAAGGAGTTCTTGCTCATGAGCCCATCTTAACTGTTGTTGCATAAAGTGCTCAAAGACGAATTACTAGAGAATTACTCAAGAAATAATGAAACGCGCCACAAGCTCCATATGCGCAGTCATTGGAAAGAGGTCAAAGGCCCTGATTTGATCCAACTTGTATCCCTGCGCTGAAAGATAGGCGCTATCTCGGGCAAGTGAGGCTGGATCACAGGCAACATAGACAATCGTTCTGGGAGCAAGTGAGGTAATAGTTGAAATGACTCTCTCCCCAGCTCCAGCGCGAGGAGGATCAAGGAGAACTACATTTGCTGCACGATATTTCTTCAAGCTTGCTTCAACTTTTGCTTCAACAATTTCAACTCTTGGTTCTAGGGCAAAGTTTCGTCTGGCATCAATAATCGCATTCTCATCGGATTCAATTAAAGTGACTCTTCCTGCAACTCCGAGATCAGCTAAAAGGGCTGCGCTAAATAGCCCAGCTCCGCCATAGAGATCAAAGATGTGATCTGCAGGCTTTGCTTGAACATAATCCTTAACTACTTGGCTTAAAACAGTCGGCGCCATGCGATGGCTCTGCCAGAAGGTGATTGGATTGAGCGAGAAGTCAATGCCATCTACCTGCTCCTGGATAAGTTCTAAGTTCTCTCGACCCTCTATCACCACCGCGCTCTTGCCCTTACTAGAGATTGCAACATCTACCCGCTTTGATTTGGGCAACTTCATCTGATTGACCTTCGCTATATCTATATCTTCATGAGCGATTAGGCATTTATCAATTTCAACGATTTGATTTGAGCGCGAGGCATAGAGACCAACCTTGCCATTTTCAGATACGGTGAATTCCATTCTGCTGCGCCAATGTAAATTCGGTTTAACTTCTTCAACCTCTACATCAATCTCCATTTTAGCAAGACGGCTAAATTGCTCTTTGATAATTTCGCTCTTTAACTCCCGCTGATAACTAAGATCGATGTGTTGAAAGTCGCATCCTCCGCAGCCATCAAATCGAGCATATGAACAAGGCGGACTTACCCGATGTTTAGAAGCTTTAATTACTGAGATGCAGTTTCCTCTAGCAAAGCTCTTTGTCACATCGCTAATCTCAACAATCACGCGCTCTCCAGGGATTGCATGTCTTACAAAAATAACTCTTCCTTCGTAGCGCGCTATGCAGTGGCCGCCGTGCGCAATAGCTGTGATATCGACTTCTAATTGATCACCGCTTTGCACTCGCGCACCTTTCTAAAAAAGTTCATTGAAGCACTTATTTCTCGTGCTATCCCTCGCGTGGATTAGAGGGAATCTAGCCTAAAGGTGTAAATTCTCCTTTTGTGCATGTCGTAATCATGGGTTGCGGCCGAGTCGGTTCTACCCTGGCAAAAGATTTTCAGGCTCTAGGCCATAGCGTTGCCGTAATCGATCAAGATCGTGAAGCATTTCGCCGTCTTGGGGCAGATTTCAATGGGCTAACTGTGGCTGGAATGGGCTTTGATCGCGACACTCTTTTAGAAGCAGGAATTCAAAGGGCTGATGCATTTGCTGCAGTTTCAAATGGCGATAATTCAAATATCTTGGCAGCAAGAGTTGCAAGGGAAACCTATGGAGTAGCAAGCGTTGTGGCTCGAATTTATGACCCAGGTAGAGCTGAGATTTATCAAAGGCTTGGTATTCCTACTGTTGCCACAGTTCTTTGGACTACAGATCAAATTATGAGAAGGCTTCTGCCTCAAGGATCTCGCTCTGAGTGGCAAGATGCATCAGGAAAAGTGCAGTTGGCTGAGATTGCTCTGCATCGAGATTGGTATGGAAGGCCTGTTTCATTAATAGAACAACATACCGATGCTCGCGTTGCATTTGTTACAAGGCTCGGCGAAGGCTTAATCCCCAATGAACACACAGTCTTGCAAGAAGGCGATGTAATCCATGTAATGGTAGAAGATAAGACTTTAGCCGCTACAGAGGCATCTCTTGCTCTTCCACCGAGTGGTGAGTGAAGATGAGAATTGCTATCGCAGGAGCTGGTAATGCAGGACGAGCCATCGCAAGAGAGCTGATTGATAATGGCCATCAGGTCTTACTTATCGATAAGAATCCAAAGTCTCTTAAGATGGAGAGCGTTCCATCTGCTGAATGGCTCCTGGCTGATGCCTGCGAAATCAGTTCACTTGATAAAGCCAAGCTTGATACCTGCCAAGTAATGGTTGCAGCCACCGGTGATGACAAGGTAAATCTTGTCTCATCACTTCTTGCAAAGACTGAATATGGAGTCCCAAGAGTGGTAGCACGAGTAAATCATCCAAAGAACGAGTGGCTTTTTGATTCCTCCTGGGGCGTTGATGTTGCTGTTTCTACGCCAAGAATTATTGCGGCCCTAGTTGAGGAAGCTGTATCAGTTGGAGATATCGTCAGACTCTTCTCGCTTAAAGCTGGAGAGGCTAATTTAGTTGAGTTAACTCTGCCTGATATCTCAACTTGCATTGGAAAATCTGTTGAAGAGATCTCACTTCCTCAAGATGCATCCCTTGCAGCGATTATCAGAGATGGCCATGTCATAACGCCAGCAGATCATGATGTTTTTGCAGCTGGTGATGAACTAATTTTTGTAACTACTGCAGAAGCCGAAGTCTCACTAAAGGCTTGCTTTATAAAGGATTAGCTCGCTTTATCAATTCTTAAATCATCTCTTAGCTTTGGACCACTCTTAATTACTAGCCAGGTTGCCCAGGCGGTAGCAATAAAAAGCGGATAGCCCATAACTAACCTGGCTGATCCAAGTAAATTGACATTGCCACTGACATATAGCGGGTATTGCACAACAAGGCGGATTGCAAACATGCCAACCCAGAGCCAGGTTGCCTTTATATAGACCTTTGTTCGGGCCGGATCTTTACGCCATCTAAAGTTCTCTTCCAGAAGTGGACCAATAATGAATCCAATAACTGGCCAGCGCAGAAGTATTGAAACTAAATAAGCAGATCCATAGATTGCATTGGTCCAAAGTCCTGGCAGATAAAAGTCTTCTGCTTTTCCAGTTCGCATGGAGAGCCAAGCACATATTCCAACTCCAATCACCCCTGAAACTGCATGCTGAATGGTTTCGCGCTTTACCAATCTAGCCAGCGTTAGAAGAAGCGATAGAGCAAGGGCTGCGTAGGCTGAATCTCTAACATCCTTTGTAATATTAAATGCGATAAGAAATAGCAGAGCAGGAAGTCCAGAATCTATTAGCCCTTTTACTCCCCCCATAGCAGAGAGGATTTTTGCTTTATCTTCGCTCTCACTCATGAGCGCCCACTTGAACCAAAGCCAGTGCCACCTCGAGCAGAATCAGGAAGTTCTTCGACTGCAACAAATTCGGCGCGTTCAACTCTTTGAAAAACTAATTGCGCGATGCGATCGCCACGCTTTATCTCAAAACTCTCGCTCTGATCGTGATTTATGACTATTACGCAAATCTCTCCACGATAACCAGCATCTATTGTTCCTGGAGCGTTGACAAGCCCAACGCCATATTTAATGGCAAGGCCAGAGCGGGGATGAACAAAGGCGGCGTATCCATCACTTAGCGCAATGGCGATACCAGTTGGCACAAGAGCTCTCATGCCAGGTTCAATAGTGATATCTATAGCTGAATAAATATCAGCTCCAGCATCACCAGGCTTTGCATAGGAGGGCATTGGAAGGCCTTTATCTAATTGAGTTATTAGTACTTTCATGGATTGATCTCAAACTCAGTATCGATAGATAAATCTCTTCGATCTCTAAATACCTGCTTAAATTCCGCTGATGCATGTTTAATAAAATGCTCCATGGGAACAATTATAAATATCGCTGCTGCCTCAACTGCTAAAACCCCACTATCTGAACCAATTCTGCCCTCAGCTCTGGTGTAGATCTTTCTACCATCCTGGCCAGTAATCTCGGCATTTATAAATAATATGCTTCCAACTGGAACTGGTGCGAGAAATGATGTTTCAAGTTTTCCAGTTACTGCTGGCTCTCTAACTAACCACATTAATTTTCCTAAAGCTTCATCAAAGGCACATGAAAGTAGGCCGCCATGGGCAAGACCTGGAGCTCCTTGATGTAAATCGGTAACTGTAAATTGCGCAGTAATGCTCATACTCTCTTGCGCATAGGCAACAAGATGTAAACCTGCAGGATGGTTAGGACCACATCCATAGCAATCAGGATTATGAGAGCCGAGTAATTTGCCACTTGCCGGAGCATCAGGATGTCGAGGCGGGACTTTAACTCCTGGGGGAACTTGAATATTTAGCTCGCGCGACATGGGGTGAAGATTACCCTGTCGATAGGCAAGCGCCATCTAATGCAAGGAAGTACTCTCACCTCATGCGTGAGATAATGAGATGGCCAATCTGGCTGACTCTATTAATTATCTGCCTTGATCTATCAATATTGCTCGCGATCTGGGCCTCACTTGGTAATCAAGCCACACTAGTTACTGCAATTATTCTTACCGCATCAACTATCTATTTTTACTATGTAACATCACTAACCCTTGAGCTCACTACAGAGCGACTGAAGGTGGGTAGGGCCAACATTGAGGTTAAATACTTAGGAAAGATAGAAGTTTTAAGCAAAGAAGATATGTTGTTTCACCGTGGAGCTGGGATTAATCCTCAGGCTTTTCTTGCGCTGCGCTTTTGGATTAAAACAGGTCTAAAAATTGAGATTGCAGACCCGCGCGATCCCACACCTTTTTGGTTGATAAGTTCTAAAAATCCAGAGAGATTCTTAGAGAGATTAACTCCTTAAGCGCAATCCTTACAGACTGCCTTAGCTCCCTCTCCGCGCGCTAGTTGAGTAATGTGATGAACTAAAAAACAACGTGAACAGGTAAATTCATTATCTTGCTTTGGAACTACCCGAACTGATAACTCTTCACCAGATAAATCTGCTCCAGGCAGTTCAACATTTTCTGCCTCTTCTTCATCGAGATCAACCTGACCTGATTGAGCTTCAGCCCTTCTAGCTTTTAACTCTTCTAGGGATTCCTCATGTAACTCTTCATCGGTTTTTCGAGGCGTGTCGTAATCAGTTGCCATTGATCTCTCACCGCCAATCTCTTCCTACATAGAGCCAGACCATTTAGTCAATTGGCTACGGGCGGATAATGCCCAACTACTTGCTCGCTGTCCTATCCAACACTCGGCGTGTCGCGATTATTCCCCGTCTGTTAAGCCTATTGGCCTAATTCTGAGCGGCGTTTGGCTTCTTCTTGTCGCCACTTTTGAATTTCGCCATGATTTCCAGAGAGCAAAACCTCAGGAACGTTTAGATCTCGCCAAGTAGCAGGTTTAGTAAATGTTGGATATTCGAGTGCGCCAATTTCATTATGTGATTCCTCATCAAGTGATGCAGGATTGCCAATAACTCCAGGAATTAATCGAGTTACTGCTTCAATTATTACTAGCGCAGCTACCTCACCGCCATTTACTACATAATCACCGATAGATATTTCATGAACCCTTACCGATTTGCTATCTCGATAGTAGTCGCCCACTCTTGCATCAATTCCTTCATAGCGACCACAGGCAAAGACCAGATGTTTAGCCCCACTTAACTGCTCAGCCTTTTTTTGATTGAACTTAGAACCTGCTGGGGTGAGGATAATCAGATCAATCTCGCCATCTTTTTCCAATATTGAATCAATAGCTTGGCCCCATGGCTCTGCCATCATCACCATTCCGGCTCCACCGCCATAAGGAGTGTCATCAACGCTATGGTGATTATCCGTAGTGAAATCTCTTAAATTAATACTTTTAAAGTCAATTAACGATTGACTTCTAGCTTTACCAATAAGAGAGAGCTCAAGTGGCGAGAAGTATTCGGGGAAGATAGAGATAGTAGTTATCTTCACCTTAGCTCCTCTAGATTATCGGCAGTAATTATCCTACTTGCGATATCAATATCTGGGGTGAAGTGCTTAACAAATGGAATCAAAAAGTCTCGCCCCTGATAACTAAGCACTAGCGTGTCTTGTGATGGAAGCTGGAGAACCTCTTTGACCTCGCCCCAATCTTTGCCAGATCTATCTATTACCTTGCAACCTAGAATTTGGGAGATGTGAAAATCATCTTCAGTAATATTTGAATCTGCCGGATTAACATCAGCAAGAAGCAGAACGTTTCGAAGCTTTTCAACTGCGCTTCTATCGCTATAGCCTTCAAATGAGAGCAGCAGAGTTCCGCTATGCACTTTGGCGCCCGTTATCTTTAAGGGACCTTTATCTTCTGGATCTGTCTTTAGTATTGAACCAATAGCAAATCTATCTTCAGGGTTATCGGTTCTAACTTCAATAGTTGCCTCGCCGCGCACTCCATGTGCGCGACCGATGCGACCTACAACAAGTAACAAATTAGCTAAGCGCGATTAACGCGCCTCATCCGCCTCAACAAGATCTACGCGAACACTTCGCCCAGCAAGAGCTGAAACCACAGTGCGTAGCGCCTTTGCTGTTCGACCATTGCGACCGATTACCTTGCCAATGTCTTCAGGGTGAACCCTTACCTCAAGGGTGGTTCCGCGTCTTCCCTCTTTTTCAGAGATTATTACCTCTTCAGGGTTATCGACGATTCCCTTAACTAAATGTTCTAGAGCTTCATCAATCATCATATTTAGTCAGCTGGAATTTCAGTTGGCGCAACCTCTGCAACTGCATCTGCAGGAGCATCTACTACTGGGGCTTCAATTGGAGCCTGCTCAGCTACAACTTCTGCTGGAGCTGCCTCTACAGGTGCTGCTTCAGCTACAACTTCTACCGGAGCGTTCTTAGCTGCAAGTTTCTCAGCAGCACGCTTCTTCATCGTAGTTGCGCCATCTGCTGGCTCATTACTTGCTGCCTTTACTGCCTCTTCATAAGCAACGCGCTTATTTGGACGAACTGGAAGGCTTTTAAGAGTTCCTTCTTGACCAGCAATTCCCTTGAACTTCTGCCAATCGCCAGTAACTTTCAAAATTGCCTCTACCGCTGGAGTTGGTTGCGCACCATTTTTTAGCCAATGTTGAGCGCGATCTGAATTAACTTCAATTAGCGAAGGATCAGATGCTGGTGAGTAACGACCAATCTCTTCAATCTTTAATCCATTACGAGCTTTACGGGAATCTGCAACAACGATTCGATAGTGAGGAGTGCGGATCTTTCCCAAACGTACCAATCTAATTTTTACGGCCACGAAGGCTTTCTCCTTGTATAGTTAATCGAACTTATCTTTTCTTCCTTGAGTAGGATGCCAAGTGAAGAAAAAAAGTTCTTACGTTTATAAGTGCCGGTCAAGAGGTAGAGGGCCCTTGATCAGGAGGCCAATATTGCCACGAGCCCTTGATATTTCCCAATTGAGCTTAGCTATCGCCCCTCTTGGGCGGCTCGTTTGGCTGGATTTCCAGATCGTGACTTCTTCTTCGGCGCAATCTTTGGCGAATTAATTGGAGAAGCAGTGGGAAGGCTCATTCCTCCAGGAAGGGACATCCCAGCAGGTAATCCGCCACCTGATCTCATCTGCTTCATCGCTTTCTGCGCAGCAGAGAATCGATCAACTAAAGAATTTACTTCAGTAACACTTCTGCCACTACCTAATGCAATACGTGCTCGTCTTGAACCGTTTAATATTTTTGGATCACGTCTCTCATTTGGCGTCATAGATTGCACAATGGCCTGTGTTCTAACTAGCTCGTTATCATCAATGCTATCTATCTGCTTTTTCATTGCAGCAGAGTTAGCGCCAGGCAGCATGCCAAGAAGTTTGGTCATAGAACCCATCTTCTTCATTGCCCCTAATTGCTCTAAGAAATCCTCTAGCGTGAAATCTTGCCCTGAAACAAATTTCTCTTCCAGACGCTTAGCGCTATCGCCATCAAGTGCTCGCTTTGCCTGCTCAGCTAAGGTTGCGATATCGCCAAGGCCCAAAATTCTGGAAGCCATTCGCTCGGGATAGAAGTAATCAAAGTCGGTTAGCTTCTCCCCACTTGAAGTGAAGAGAATTGGCTTTCCTGTTACTTCAACAATGGATAGGGCAGCTCCAGCTTTCGCATCGCCATCTAGTTTTGTTAATACAACGCCATCAAAACCCACACCCTCTAAAAAAGCTAGTGAGGTACTAAGTGCATCTTGTCCCATCATTGCATCTACCACAAAGAGAATTTCATGGGGATTAATTGCATCCCTTATGGAGCTTGCCTGCTCCATCAACTCAGTATCAATTCCAAGTCTTCCCGCAGTATCAACGATTACAACATTGTGGACTTTTTCTTTGGCATAGGTAATTGCGCTCTTGGCAACCTTTACTGGATCGCCAACTCCATTTCCTGCCTGTGGTGCAAAGATTGGAACTGAAATTGATTCTGCTAATACTTGTAATTGCGTAACAGCATTAGGTCTCTGCAGATCTGCTGCCACTAAAAGCGGAGTATTTCCCTCCTCTTTTAGAAATCGAGCCAACTTTCCAGCTAATGTTGTTTTTCCAGATCCTTGAAGACCTGCAAGCATTATTATCGTTGGACCTGTTTTGGCATATTGGATTCGTCGTCCTTGTCCGCCAAGAATTGCAATTAACTCCTGGTTGATAATCGAATAAATCTCTTCAGATTGATTAGTTGATTGCCTAATCTCTGGAAGTCTTTCAAGTGATCTACTTCTAATTTTCTCAACAAAGCCTTCGGTAACGCTTAAAGCAACATCAGCATCAAGTAATGCTGTGCGAAGTTCCTGGCAAGTACTCTCAATATCTTCAGGAGTAATTCGCCCTTTTCTTCGAAGTGATCCAAAGAGATCAGAGAACTTAGAACTTAAGGAATCGAACATGTCTTTAAGCCTACATAATGGCTAGGCAAATAGAAAAAAGGTGGATACGCCCTCGCATATTCCACCTTTTTTCAAGTATCACTGCCTAGATGCGGGCAATTATTAGATTGCAGCCTCACCTTTCTCGCCGGTACGAACGCGAACTACATTATCAACAGGGGTGGCCCAGACCTTGCCATCGCCAATTGATCCTGTAGATGCCGCCTTCACAATGGTGTTGATCACGGAATCAACATCCTTATTCTCAGCAAGAATCTCTAACTTTATTTTGCTTATTAAGTCGATGGGATATTCGGCTCCGCGATATACCTCGATGTGGCCACCTTGGCGACCAACTCCAGATACTTCAGAGACTGTCATTCCTTTGACTCCAGCTGCCCTTAGGGCATTTTTAACATCGTCAAACTTTCCGGGCTTAATGATTGCGGTAATTAGCTTCATGATTAACGACCTCCCTTGAGAACTCCACCTAATTCATAGGCGCTCTCTGCATGTTCTGATTGATCGACTCCTACTAGCTCACTCTCGCTCTTGACTCGGAACCCAATTGTTTTTTCAATTAGGAATCCGATAATTAGCGTCATTACAAATGAGTAACCCATAACTAGAGCAACACCGAGAGCTTGATTGCCAAGGAGCTCAACTCCCCCGCCATAGAAGAGTCCATCTAGACCAAGAATTTTGCTGGTTCCAAAGAATCCAATTGCCAAACTACCAACAATACCTCCGACTAAGTGAACGCCGACAACATCTAGTGAATCGTCATAGCCCAGCTTGTACTTAAGACCAACTGCAAGTGCGCAGGCAATTCCAGCAATTATGCCAATAACTGCCGCTGCCCATGGTTCAACGAATGCGCAAGCAGGAGTGATAGCAACAAGGCCAGCAACAGCTCCAGATGCAGCGCCAAGTGTTGTTGGATGTCCATCGCGGAATTTCTCCGTAAGAATCCAGCCAATTACTGCTCCCGCTGTTGCTGCCTGAGTGTTGATAAATGCCAGAGCCGCAATCCCATTAGCCGCAAGTGCGCTTCCAGCATTAAATCCAAACCATCCAAACCAGAGCAAGCTAGCGCCAAGAAGCACTAGTGGAAGTGAGTGAGGACGCATTGGAGATTTTTGCCAGCCAATTCTCTTGCCAAGAACAATTGCTAGCGCAAGACCTGCAGCGCCTGCATTGATATGAACTGCAGTTCCACCTGCGAAGTCTTGAACTCCTTGTGAGGCAAGATATCCCGCGCCAGTTACTGTGTCGCCAACTTTATTTCCAAAGGCAAATACCCAGTGAGCTACTGGGAAATAAACCACAGTCACCCAAATAGCAACGAAGATCGCCCATGAGAAGAATTTTGCACGATCTGCAATAGCGCCAGAGATCAGAGCCGGCGTAATAATGGCAAACATAAGTTGGAATACTGCAAATGCCAGAAGTGGGATTGGATAGACGCCACCATTATTTGCCAATTCATTTACTACATCACCTAATCCAGATGTAGAGAAAGATCCATACCAAGGTGAATCAGCTTCATAGCCAAATGCAATTTTAAAACCGTAGATAACCCAGAGAATACTTACTACTCCTATAGTGATTATCGACATCATCATCATATTCAGCGCGCTCTTTGCTCGCACCATGCCGCCATAGAAGAAAGCAAGCCCTGGGGTCATTAGTAAAACCAGGGCAGAGCTAGCTAAAACCCAAGCGGTATCGCCAGCGCTTAGAACTACTTCATCCATTTTTTTCTCCGAACCGGGCTGCTAAATGCAGACTCCGCGAATAAAAGGTAAATATCTCAACTCTGAGAATGAGCAGATAATGCTGTAGAAGTATTTCCCCTGATGGCTCAAATTGATTTCATCAAGGTGACACTTGCTCGCCCTCTGTTACGGCTATGTTAAAAGTTCAGCGATATACCCATCAGCCTCAAAGGGGGTCAGATCCTCTATCCCCTCACCAAATCCAACATACTTCAAGGGAACTTGCAGAGCGGCCTCAGTGGCTATTGCAATACCGCCCTTGGTGGAGCCATCAAGCTTTGTGACCACGATCCCAGTTAAATTCACGCTAGCAGAAAAAGTCTCTGCCTGTTTGATTCCATTCTGACCCGTTGTTCCATCAAGTACAAATAAAATCTCATTTACTAAAGTCACTTTCTCTACAACTCTTTGAATTTTACCTAGCTCGTCCATCAAGTTGCTCTTGGTATGCAGTCTTCCGGCAGTATCAATTATCAGAAAATCAAAACCTTCATCCCTCGCTTTCTTTGCTCCATCAAAAGCTATCGCTGCTGGATCGCTATTGCTTGAAGCGCTTAAAACTTCAACGCCGATTCTCTGGCCCCAAGTCTGAAGTTGGGCAACCGCAGCTGCCCTAAAGGTGTCAGCAGCAACTAATAAAACTTTCTTTCCGCTCTTTGCAAAATAATTGGCTAGCTTGGCTGCGCTAGTAGTTTTTCCAGTGCCATTAACTCCAACAAGCAGAATTACCGTTGGCCCATCACTTGATAAGTTAATAGCCCTTGATGAGGTAGTTAACTTTGATTTAAGTGAGTTAGCGATAACTGTTGAGAGCTCTTCACTCTTCTCGCGCTTTACTAACTCTAGAATCTCCTCCGTTATCCCCACCCCAATATCTGATGAGATTAGAATCTGTCTAAACTGTTCAAGATCTTCTATTGTTGCTTTAGATTTTGAGAACTTGCTGAGGAAAGAGCCAAATAAACCCATAGTTAAGCGGGTTCAGTTTCAATCTCACGAAGACGCTGTGAGATAACTTCTGATACTCCATCACCGCGCATACTTACGCCATACAAGGTATCGCCAATTTCCATCGTTCGCTTTTGATGGGTGATAACAATTAATTGCGATGCTTGTCTTAACTCTCCTAGAACTGAGAGTAGGCGACCAAGATTTGTGTCATCAAGGGCTGCTTCAACCTCATCTAAAACATAGAACGGACTTGGCCTAGCTTTAAAAATAGCTATTAGAAGCGCTACCGCAGTCAATGAGCGCTCACCGCCTGAGAGAAGTGATAGTCGCTTGATTCTCTTTCCTGGCGGGCGAGCTTCAACATCAACGCCAGAATTAAGAAGATCACTTGGATCAGTTAAGAGCAGGCGTCCCTCTCCCCCTGGAAAGAGTCGAGCAAAGATTTTTTCAAACTCTCTAGCCGTGTCTCTTAAAGCTTCTACAAAAATCTCTTGAACCTTGTCATCAACTGATTTGATGATGTCTAGAAGATCCTTCTTTGATTTCTTTAAATCCTCTAACTGATCTGCCAGATATTTCAACCGCTCTTCAAGGGATGAGAACTCCTCAAGAGCTAAGGGATTGATCTTGCCAAGAAGAGCCAGAGATTTCTCAGCTCCAGCTAGACGTTTTTCCTGCTCTTGACGGACATACGGAATGAATTCGCCTTGACTCAAATTTCCAGCGTCATCTTCGATGAAGGTTGGAACTGGCTTATCTGGACCGTACTCATTTACAAGAGATGAACTATCAACTCCAAATTCCTCCATAGCTTTTATCTCAAGTTGTTCAATTCTCAATCTTTGTTCAGCTCTAGCTATCTCGTCGCGATGAACACTGGAAGTCAATTGATCAAGCTCAACGCTTAGATCTCGGATTGCTTGGCGAATAGAGAGAATTTCGCCATCGCGATTAGAGCGACCTAGTTCAAGTCTTTCCCGCTCACTATTTGCCCGGGAGATCGAGCTCTCAATTTGAATTAAGGCTTCATAGGCAGCATCAGCAATAGCTTGCGCCGTAACTGCGCCCCTTGCTCTAGCTGCGCGGCGAGCGATGTTATTACTTGCCGCTTGGCGCTCATTTGATGCTGCAAGTTCAAGATCTCTCGCCCGCTGCGAGATTGCTGCTACTCGCTCCTCAATAGTTCGAAGCGCAAGACGAGCTTCAACTTCAACTGCTCTTGCTGTAGCAAGAGTTGCTCTTAGATTTTCAAGAGTGCTTAACTCAGGTTCCAGCGGTTCACTACTCTTTTCAAATTCACTTCTAGCGGTGTCTAACTCACTGAGATCACTATCTAGCGCTTGTTTCAGTTCTGATATGGATTTTTCTAGCCGCTCAACTTCTCCGCTAGCGCTCTTTACTCCTTGGCTAGTTGCTGCCATCTGCTCAGCAAGTGCTGCCATGGCAGCATCTGATTCATTTAATCTAGCTAAGGCTTGATCGTAGGTAAGTTGATCCGATCTTAATTTTGTTTCAGCAGTAGAAATATCAAAGTGAATTCGATCGCAATCATGGCCATGTCGCTGCAGCTCGATCTCAGCTTTTTCAATCAATTCAGAAATTTCAATTAATGAGGTGCGCGCAGATGAGCCGCCACTTGCTCTTCCTCTTCCAACCAAATCGCCATCAGGAGTAACTGCAATTAGTGATGGATTACTAGCGATGATTTGACTTGCCTGACTAAGTGATTCTGCGGCCACTAGCCCAGAGAAAAGAGCCGGCAAAATGGAATTTAAGGTAGCTGATGAAACTTTACTTGCTAATGGTGTCAATCCACGTGGAATCTCAATAACTGGCCTTGAGTCACCTTCGGATATAAAGAGCAGCTCAGCACTTCCAGCAGATTTCGATTTCAAGAAAGTGATTGCAGAGATAACCTGATTTAGATCTTGAAGCACTAAGGCATTTGCCAATGAGCCTAACGCATTGGTCACTGCGCTCTGCCAACCAGGCTCAACCGTTAATAGCGAAGCTAGGCTGCCACGAATTACGATCCCCTGATCATTTGTTAATAGCGCACCACTTCCATCTTTGTGCAGGGTTGCTTGCCGGAGCGCATCAATTTTTGCCTCAGAAGCAGCTCTTGCTCGCTCAGCTAGAGAGAGATCGCTTCTTAACTTTTCAAGATTAGCTTTGCTGCTGTTGAGCAAAACTTTTGCTTTTTCAAATTCTGCATCAAGGCCGAGCTCTCCTGCATCAAGGCCGGCAATTTCACTCTCAAGTCGAGCAAATTCAACTTTAGCTTCAGCCACTCTTGCCTTGGCGCCAGTTAACGCGCTCTCTAACCTATTAATCTCAGAGCCCGCGCCATCGATTCGAGTTTGCAGAGACTTTATATGTCCTTCTTGTCTGGCAGTTCCCTCTCGATAATCAGCAATTGCTCGCTGCGCTGCGGCCACTCGATCTTCTTCACTCTTTAACCGCGATTCTAATTGAGTAACGCTATTACTTGCGGCAACTAATTCAGCTCTGGCTTTATCTGATGAACCTTGCAGAACAGATTCCTCGCCTCTTAAAACTTTTGCTTCTGCATCTAGCGCTTCGGGATCTCGACCTGATGCTCTAGCTTCCTCTGCCTCTTCAGCTAAGAAGCGCGCACGCTCTGATGCTAAGTTCTGAGTTCCTCTTAGCTTTTCTTTCTGGGCAGTTAGGCTGTAGTAATTATTCTGCGCAATGGCTAACTCTGGTCCCTGAATTGCTGCTATCTGATCTAGCTCAATCTCTCTTTTACGTAATTGCTCCAGCTCTTGATCGACTTCACTTCGTCTCTGACGAAGAGCGGTTTCATCAGCAACTTCTAAACTTAGTGTTGAATTGAATGCAATTAAGTCATCAGCCAGAATTCTTAGCTTCGCATCTCGCACATCAGCCTGAATCACAGCAGCTTTCCTAGCAACCTCTGCCTGTTTACCAAGCGGGCGAAGTTGCCTTCTTAATTCATTGGTGAGATCTTGGACTCGAGACATGTTGCCTTGCATCGAATCTAATTTTCGAAGTGCTTTCTCTTTTCGCTTCCTATGTTTTAATATTCCAGCAGCTTCCTCAATAAATCCTCTGCGCTCCTCAGGATTTGCTGTGAGGATGGCATCAAGTTGCCCCTGGCCAACGATGACGTGCATCTCGCGTCCGATGCCACTATCACTTAATAGCTCTTGAATATCTAGAAGGCGAGCTGATTCACCATTTATTTGATAATCACTCTGGCCATTTCGAAATAAAGTTCTTGAAATAGTAACTTCGCTAAATTCAATTGGTAGTGCGCCATCTGTGTTATCGATAGTGACTGATACTTCTGCTCGTCCCAGAGGCGCTCTTCCTGAAGTTCCAGCAAAGATGACATCTTCCATCTTCCCACCGCGCAGGCTCTTTGCTCCCTGCTCGCCCATTACCCAAGAGAGAGCATCAACGACATTGCTCTTGCCCGAACCATTTGGTCCCACCACGCAGGTGATCCCTGGCTCGAACTTCAAGGTCGTTGGAGCGGCAAAGGACTTAAAGCCCTTCAGGGTCATGCTCTTTAAATACACGGGTAGAACCTATCGGGTGAGTCCGCGCACGCTCGGGTTTTACCCCCGCTTAGAGCTGACTTTTTTTCTAACCTTCTTTTTTCCCGCTTTCTTAAGGGGAGATTTGCTCTGGCATTGCGGACAAAAATGTGAAGAGCGGTTTGCAAAAGCAATCCTGCGAATCTCGCAGCCACATCTAGAACAGGGCTCATTCTCCTGGCCATATGCCTCAAGCTCAACATCAAAGTAGCCACTCTCGCCATTTACATTGATATAGAGCTCATCAAAACTTGTTCCGCCTGCCTTCAAGGCTTTCTCCATGACAAATTTAGTGGCATCAAGAAGTTTAGAAATTTCTTGCTCCGATAGTTTCTTTGCAAGGCGCTCGGGATGAATCTTTGCGTGCCAGAGCGCTTCATCAGCGTAGATATTACCCACACCGCTCACCACGCCCTGATCAAGAAGTACTCGCTTTACCGCGCTATTCTTTTTACTAATCCGGCTGATCACTGCGCTGCGATTAAATTTATTATCGAACAAATCAGGTGCAATTCGAGTAAAAGATTGAGGGATTAGGTCTTGGTCTTCTAAGACCAACTTATCAATTGAAATCCAACCAAAGGTTCGTTGATCAACAAAGCGAATCTCTTTTCTTCTATCGCCGCAGTCAATGCGAACTCGCAGATGTTTCTCAAATTCTCTCTGCTTATCTTGAATCAATAGCTGTCCGCTCATTCCTAAGTGGGCCATCAGTGCAAAATCTCGATTTAATTCAAACCATAGGAACTTTCCACGTCTATTAACACTCAAAACTTTTGCACCTTCAATAGCGCTATATGGAGCATAAGTTGTTGATCTATTTCCACCTTTATGAACTACATCAATTTCTCTAATTTTTCTTCCAACAATGAATGGCTCTAAACCTCGTCTTACCGTTTCAACTTCGGGTAATTCGGGCATAAATTAGTTATTTGAAAGAGCTTCAAAGGCAATTCTTGCCGCAACTTGTTCTGCTTCGCGCTTGGATTTGCCATGACCTTGCGGATAGGTAACACCATTGACAATTGCATAGGCAACAAAATCTTTATCGTGATCTGGGCCTGACTCACTGACTTTATATTCAGGTGGCGCCCATCCAGAGGAGGCAACAATTTCTTGAAGCGCAGTCTTTCCATCAAGACCTGCTCCCCTTGTAACTGCTTCATCAATAGCGCTCTTCATCAGACGCATAATGATCTCTGCGCTGACATTAAAACCATGATCTAAATAGATCGCCCCAACCAAAGCCTCAAAGGCATCTGCCAAAATTGAATTCTTATCTCTTCCTCCCGTTACCTCTTCACCTTTGCCAATTTTTAGCGCTGAGCCAAGTTCTAACTCTCTTGCAATGCTTGCAAGGGCGCGCATATTTACTATCCCTGAGCGAAGTGGTGAGAGATGTGATTCATCAAGATCTGGAAAGCGTTCATATAGCGCTTCGGTAATTACTAACCCAAGGACACTATCGCCTAGAAACTCTAAGCGTTCATTTGTTGGAAGACCGCCGAATTCATAAGCAAAGGAGCGGTGAGTTAAGGCGAGTTCGAGTAACTCTGGTTTTACCGAAACTCCAAGCTTTTCGGTCAGAGCCAGACTCAGATTAAACCTCTAGAACTTGACGACGGTTATAAGTGCCGCAGGTAAGGCAAGCGGTATGTTGTAACTTAGGTTGCGCGCATTGCGGGCAATTTGCAGTCGATGCAGGTGTTGCTTTCCACTGGCTACGACGAGAACGTGTGCGCGAGCGCGACATCTTTCGCTTTGGTAATGGCACGTTATTCTCCTTTTACAAATTATTAATTCAAACTTGAGGGCTAAGTATTACTCAGCTTCGATATCTTTGCAAAATCACGCCTGATTAGGGCTTCCAATCAGCCAATCCGCTCCATCTTGGATCGCTGGCCTTATGGGCGTGATCCTTTTCCAGCTCCCGCCACTTCAGGCCACAAACTGAGCAGAGCCCCAAGCAATCACTTTGGCAGAGAGGGTTGATTGGCATCGAGAGAATAACGGCGTCGCGAATCGGAACTTCAAGGTCTGCAATATCGCCATCAAGGCTAAAGACCTCATCTTCATCATCTTCGACCTCGCTAACTTTTGAAGAATAGAGAAATAGCTCTTGGAATTTTTGATTAACGTCAAAGTCAATTGGGTCTAAACACCGTCCGCACTCCCCCTTGGCATTAGAGATAACAGTTCCGGTCAGTAAAACTCCGCCATCGACAGATTCAGCCTTGAATGAGATATCAATCGGCTCTGCTTTTGGAATCTCAAGTAGCGCGATACCGATTGCTTGGGGTGCGCTAAATTGCAGGTGATATTGGCGAAACTCCCCGGCTCGCCTTGGAAGTTCGTGGAAATTAACTTTAAATGGTGATTCAGTCTTGGAGTTCACGTAATTACTACTCTGCTAGTTGAGAGAGTACATCTTTATCACTTGCCCCAGCCAATCTCTCTCGCCCACGGTTTACTGCCTCTAGCGTCTTATTTAATATTACTTCAAGAGTGGCTAGACGAGAATCGATATAGGCATCAACTTCTTCACGTTCTTTTTCAACTTTTGAGTGAGCCTCATCAATTAATCTTGCAGACTCCTCCCTTGCAGCAGCAACAATTGCAGTCTGCTCAACCATTCGAGCAACTTCTTCTCTGGCATGAGCAATTAACTGCTCTGCGCTCTGCCTGCCCTCTTCAATTATTGTCTCTCTACTTCCCAGGAGCTTCTGCGCATTTGAGAGATCTTTTGGAAGTGCTTGATTTATCTCCTCAAGCAGTTCCAGCATCTCACCTCGATGGACTACACAAGAAGCTGATAATGGAACTGAGCGTGCTTCATTAACCATAGTTATGGCAGATTGGAGTTTCTCTATTGCTTCCATGTCATGACCTTCCTGATTGCGAACTTGGCGAAGGAGAATCTTTTGCTTTCCTAGTTAACTCACTTAAAACTCTAGCAGGAACCAGATTTGAAACATCCCCGCCATAGCGGGCGATCTCTCTAACTAGAGATGATGAAAGGAAGGAATAGGCAGGTTTAGTTGCCATAAGAAGAGTGTCAACGCCCTTTAATTGCAGATTCATTTGGGCCATCTGAAGTTCATAGTCAAAATCACTCACTGCGCGCAGCCCTTTAACAATCGCATCAACTTTATTCTCTCGACAGTAATCAACTAATAGACCACTCCACATATCAACCTTTACATTCGGCAAATGCTTCACGCAATCTCTAGCTAGAACTATCCGCTCCTCTATCGTAAACAGAGAGCTCTTCGAATTATTTACAAGAACTGCAATTACTACCTCATCAAATAAATGACTGGCACGCTCAATGACATCAAGGTGTCCATTAGTTATTGGGTCAAAGGAGCCCGGGCATACTGCTTTCTTCACGGGGCAACGCTAACACGAATTACTAAATACGCTATTGCCTAGGTTCGCCGTAGTAAATACTGGCTGCGCCATACTTTCGAACCTTCAACTCAGCTAAGCCCTGGGGCCATGAAAAGGGTTTAGTTTTTGAATCGCGCTCTACTGCAATTATTGAGGAACTTTTTAGAAATCCATTATTGACAAGTGATAACAATATTTTTTCAACATCACTACTTGGCAAGTCATACGGTGGATCAATGAAAACAATATCAAAAGCCAAATCAGCGCCTTTATCTAAATACTTTCCAGCAGACATTGTTATGACAGAGGCGGAACCAATGCCAGGAATTTTTTCAAGCAATTCAAAATTACTACGTGTTACCGAAGTTGCTTTTTCTTCATTATCAACTGCAACTACCACCCCAGCGCCACGTGAGAGCGCTTCACAAGAGACTGCTCCTGAACCGCAGTAGAGGTCAAGAAAGTTTGCATCACTAAGAGAACCAAATTCAGATTCAAGAGTAGAGAAGAGGGCCTCCCTTGCACGATCAGAGGTTGGACGAACTTGGGAGATTGGTGAATTTATATTTCTTCCCTTTGCAAGGCCGGCAATAATTCTCATTTAGCGTTTCTCCAAATAGGCAGCTCGTTCTTCTTGTCTTAACTTTTCAACTGCTTGAGCAAGTTCTGGGTTTGCACAAAGCGTTGGATCTTGACTGAGCAGATTCTCCGCTACCAGGCGCGCTTGAGCAATTAGCTCCTCATCCCTAATAACTCTTAGCAGCCTTAAGTGAGATCTTGCTCCAGATTGAGCGCTTCCCAAGACATCACCCTCGCTACGCTCTTGTAAATCAAGGCGACTGAGTTCAAAGCCATCAGTTGTTGCAGCAACTGCCTTTAACCTTGCCATTGCAGGTGAATCCTCGCTAGCAGAAGTGACAAATAAACAGAGACCAGGAGAAACACCGCGGCCAATACGACCACGGAGCTGATGAAGTTGTGAAACACCAAATCTCTCTGCATTCATGATTATCATCATCGTGGCATTTGCAACATCAACGCCAACTTCAATCACAGTTGTAGTAACTAAAACATCTAACTCATGCCGTACAAAGGCTTGCATTACCGCCTCTTTCTCCTCGGAAGATAGGCGACCATGGAGCTTTCCCACTCTTAAATCTTTCATTACATCAGCTGTTAGCATGGGATAAAGCTCTTCAACTGAGCTCATTGCAAGCTTTAGCGAGGAACTATCCTCATCATCTATTAGATTCTTTGCAAGAATTAATTCATCTGGCGTAAGCCCAAATCTCTGCAGATCTGATTCATCATCTGCTGAAATTCTAGGAGCAACTACATAGACCTGATTTGTATTACTAACTTCCTCGCAAGCTCTCTTCCAAGCTCGAGTTAGATGATCTGGTTTGCTGGATTGTGAAACAACGTGAGAGGTGATGGGAGATCTCCCAAGTGGCATATCTTTAAGAGTTGATACATCTAAATCTCCAAAGATTGTCATAGCCACAGTTCTTGGTATTGGAGTTGCAGTCATAACAAGTACATGGGCTGGCTCTCTAGCCTTATCTCGAAGTGCATCTCGCTGCTCGACACCAAATCGATGTTGCTCATCAATGACAATAAGTCCAAGATCTTTAAAATTCACACTCTCACCCAATAGTGCATGGGTTCCTATTGTTATTCCTGCTTGACCAGATGAAATTGCTGAAAGCACTTCTCGTCGCTGCGCAGCTGGAGTGGATCCAGTTAGAAGGCGAACCTGTATGCCACTTTGATTCCCGCCTATCATTCCTGCCTCAGCTAAATCTTTAAGTAGTGATAAAAAGTTTCGATAGTGCTGCTGGGCTAATACTTCAGTGGGCGCGAGAAGAGCCGCCTGTCCGCCAGAATCAACGACTGCGAGCATTGCACGTAGCGCAATGATAGTTTTTCCAGAACCTACATCTCCTTGCAAGAGACGATACATCGGATGATCGCTAGAGAGATCTCTAACTATCTCGCTCCAAACTTGCCTCTGTCCTGCTGTTAGTTCAAAGGGAAGTCGCTTATCAAAAGCAGCCAATACTCCATCATTTCTTGGTGCGCGTGATGTTGTCTTTGCCGCTCTTACTTCATATCTTCGCAAGACTAAAAATAACTGCATTAAAAGCGCCTCATCAAAGGTCAGGCGCTGTCGCGCCAACTCAGCGCTCTCAGCGCTATCTGGCTGATGAACCTGCCTAAAGGCCTCGGAAATCTTTGGATAATTGAATTCAAATAGTAATTCCTGCGGTAAATACTCTGCGATTTCATCAAGACCATCAAGTGCTAAGCGAACGCATTTGGCAATTTTCCATGAGGGCATCTTTGCTGTTGCTGGATATACCGGAAGAAACTTTCCAGCAAAATCACCAATTGCCTGATCCACATCATCGCCTTCAGGAATAAGTAAGTAATCTGGATGAGCTAGCTGACGCTTTCCTTTAAACAATCCGACTTTTCCCGCAAACAAACCCTGTCTTCCTGGGCGCAATTCTTTCTCGCGCCAAGCTTGATTAAAAAAAGTTAACGTTAATTTTGCTCGTCCATCAGTTACTACTGTTTCAAGAATTGCGCTCTTCCTACCTGGAATTCTTTTGACTTTGCTACTTTCAACCTTGGCAAAGATTGTTACCTCCTCGCCTTCAATCAAGCTTTCAATATCGGTAAGTTCGCCGCGTATGACATAGCGTCTGGGATAGTGACGCAGAAGATCTGAAATAGTTTTAAGACCTAAATTCTCATCCAATACCTCGGCTGTTCTATCACCAAGTATTGATAGCAGTAATGAATCCAGACTTGCCATGCTTCATTCTCTCAGGTGGCGGTGATAAGCCTTAGGCGCACTTTGCTCGCCAAGTCGGGAAATTTCTCGCATAGATTGGGCGGTAATTGGCGAAAGTAGCGCCTTTGCGGCTAATCTTGCGCCCGCAACTAACCAGGCTCAGTCAAGGGCAAATTCAAGGAGTAATAACGTGGCAGCTGTATGCGATATCTGTGGCAAGGGACCAAGCTTTGGTAACAATGTCTCTCACTCAAAGCGCCGTACGCGCCGCCGTTGGAATCCAAATATTCAGAGAGTTCGCACTCTCATTAACGGTTATTCCAAGCGCAAGAACGTCTGCACCTCCTGCCTAAAGGCTGGAAAAGTTCTCCGCTAATTGATTTGGCCTACCAACTATGTTGGTATCCGCCCGAAGTCTTAGTTTTAACTCCATCTAGATAAATTCCATCACCTTTTATTACCTGCCCGATTTCAAGAAATCCAAAATCTTGAGCATCACTAGTGGCAAGAAGTAAGTGATCCTCTCCCCCATATAGAGCGCTTTCAAGGGCGCTTTCTCTAGATCCGCTCGCGCTTTCAAGTTCGCTAAATTCTGGAGCATTAATTAGCGCTTCAACTCGTATATCTATTCCAACGCCACTTGCTGCAGCGATGCGAGATGCATCAATGACAAGTCCATCACTAGTATCTATTGCAGATGATAAGTACTCATAACTCTTTCGATATTTCTCGTAATCTAAATCAGGTGCTAGATGAGCCATGCGAGCCCTATTAGCTGCAGAGCTCTGATTATCACTAGAGCTCTTAAGCAGTGATAGACCAACTTGTGAAAACCCGGAAAGATTTGAAATAAAGAGCCTTTCTCCAACTTTTGCCCCGCTTCGAAGTATCGGCGTTTTGACTCTTCCAATTGCGCTAACGGAGATTACAACTTCATTTGATCTACTTAGGTCTCCACCAATTACTTTAACGCCCACTCTTTGGCACTCGGTTTTAATGCCCTTAGCTAACTCAAGCACCTGGCCTGAGAAACTTGGAGGAAATGCTAAAGCCACTAAGAAGTATTCTGGCCAGCCGCCCATAGCGCAGATATCTGCCAAGTTTGCAGCGCTAACTTTTCGACCAACTTGCATAGCGCTACTCCAGGCAAAGTTAAAGTGAATTCCCTCAACTGCCATATCGCTAGCAAGAACGGTGAGTTCGCTTCGCGGGCCAAGAACTGCGCCATCATCGCCATTTCCAACGATCAGAGCTGAATCGCTCTGGCCATAATCAAAGATGGCGCGCACACTCTTTAGTACTTCATCTTCGCGCAAGGCCCACTCCCTTAAGAATTAATACTTACGCAGGCTAGCCTAAATGCGCTAACCTCTCACCACATAACAAGTGTGAGATAAAGATTGGGCAGTCCAACGGGGCGACTCAGGTTTTTCTCTTCATTAAAAGGATGGTTAACAATGTCGATCCAGGCATATATCTTGATTCAGACTGAAGTAGGCAAGGCAGGCAGCGTAACTAAGGCCGTTAATGCCATAGCTGGAGTGACTATTGCCGAGAGCGTCACCGGCCCTTATGACGTAATCATGAGAGCTGAAGCATCAAGTATGGAGGATCTGGGAAGAAGCGTTCTTGCAAAAGTTCAGGCAGTTCCTGGAATTACTAGAACTCTTACCTGCCCGGTTGCAGTACTTTAAAGAACTTTCTAGCGAATTACGTTTCTTTTTCTACTTATTGCCCTCTCAAGCAAAATTGTAATTATCTGGCTATAACTCTTGCCTGTTTTCTGCCAAAGCGCTGGAAAAACCGAGGTTGGAGTAAATCCTGGCATTGTATTTAGCTCATTGATAATAATCTGATTATCTTCGTTTAAAAAGAAATCCACTCTTGCTAGCCCTTCACAGCCAAGAGCTTCAAAAGCAGTAATGGCTGCTTGGCTAATCGCGCTAGCAATTGACTCTGGAAGATTTGCTGGAATATCAAAGGTAGTTGAGCCATCAATGTATTTGGCATCAAAGTCATAAAACTCATGGGGCGGATGAACTCTTACCTCACCCAAAACAGATGCTATTGCAACTGAATCGATCTGAAGCACAGCGCACTCAATCTCGCGACCAACCACAGCTGCTTCAACTAAAACTCTAGGGTCATAATTGAAAGCATCTTCAAGTGCTGCGCTTATCGCAGACTCATCTTTTACTTTTGAAGTTCCCCGACTGGAACCACTTCGAGCAGGCTTGATAAAGATTGGAAAACCTAGCGCTCTAATCTTTGCGATCTCAAGCTCTTTTGACTTTTTCCAATTGTCTTTATGGATCGTAATTCCATCGGCAACTCTTAGGCCAAAGTCTGCATAAATTGGCTTAGCAAAACTCTTATCCATAGCAACTGCTGAGGCCAAAACTCCAGAGCCAACATAGGCAATTCCTGCCATCTCAAATAACCCTTGAATCGTGCCATCTTCGCCATATGCCCCGTGTAGAAGGGGAAAGACTAGATCAATTCCTAAATCACTGCCTTTACTATCTTTAATGCCATGAACATCAACTACTAACTTTTCGCCCTGTTCTGGAACATAAGAGAGTCCATCGCTTCCCTTTTCAAAGTCACTCTCGCGCATATCAATCCAAGTGCCGCTTTGGGTGATGCCAATTAGTATTGGTTCAAACTTTGACTTATCAATTGCAGCTAATACGCCACTTGCTGAGATGCAAGAGATGGGATGCTCGCTGCTTTGTCCGCCTGCGACTATTGCCACGCGTATTTTCTTCATACGTGATCAATCTCCGCTCCGGTTTGAATCTTCATTAAGTTAAGAAACGCCTGCTGCGGGCTAATCTTACTTGTAACCACATCGCAGACAGCTTCCATGATTGGGGCTTCAACTCCGACTAGATGAGCAAGCTCAACAAGAGCCTGGGCAGTAGTTAACCCCTCTGCAGTTGATGAGATTGCTCTCTGGGCTTGCTCTACTGAACCACTTCTTCCTAAAGCCTCGCCGAATGTGCGATTACGAGATAGCGGTGATCCGCATGTGGCTAAGAGATCGCCAACTCCTGCAAGTCCAACAAAGGTAAGTGGCTGCGCTCCTCTAGCAATAGCTAGGCGAGTTAGCTCATTTAATCCTCTGGTGATAACAAGTGCTTGAGTATTTTCCCCAAATCCCATACCAATTGAGATACCAACTGCAATTGCAATTACGTTCTTAGTAGCGCTTGCTAATTCACAACCAATAACATCATTTGAGGTATAGACGCGAAAATATGGCGCGCTAAATGCCTTTGATGTTAATTCTGCTAATTTTTGGTTAGTCGATGCAGCAACTGCTCCTGCGGGCTGTCTTAAAATAACTTCGCGAGCTAGATTGGGCCCAGTTAGCACGGAGATACTTGATTCATCTCTTCCCAAAACTTGGCAGATAACCTCGCTCATACGTAGCTGAGTTGAGATCTCAATGCCTTTAAGCGGTGAAACAATTGGAATGTCAGGACCAATTAGGCCTTTCCAGAGCTCTAGATTTTGCCTCAGAGATTGCGAAGGGATAGCAAGAACAAGAAGTTGGGCCCCATCTAAAGCCTCCTTGATTTCAGTTGTGGCATAAAGCGCCTCTGGCAAAAGATGCTCACCAAGGGCGCTCTGATTTTGATGTTTTGAATTAATCTCAGCTACTACCTCATTTTTTCTTCCCCAGATACTTACTTCGTTTCCAGCATCGATTAGAACTTGGGCCAAGGTGCTTCCCCATTGACCAGAGCCGAGAACTGCAATCTTCACTAGCTCTTTGCCTTCTTTGCCTTTTTGAAATTGCCAATCCTTGGAAGATCTGAGTTTTTAGGATCAAAGCGAATTGCAGGAGCTTTTTGCCCCCTTAAGATTTCAAGTAGCTCGGTTATCCGATCCATTATGTGATCTGCGGCTTGCTCCACTGCCTCTAAATCATCACTCTTTCCCTGCCAGGGGGAGAGATCAACGACAGGACCCATAAGAATTGAAACTTTACTTCTAGGAAAAAGTCTTAATTTTTTACTATATGGCGGCAAAACTTTCTCTGGCCCCCAAGAGGCGCATGGAATTACAGGAGCTCCGGTAATAAGTGCAAGACGAGCAACTCCAGTCTTAGCTTTAATTGGCCATAAATTCTCATCGCGAGTTAGCGTTCCTTCAGGATAAACGCCAAGAAGATGTCCTGCCTTTAGAACTGCAATGGCATGCTCTAAACCTTTAACCGCATCTTTTGATTCGCGACTTACTGGAATCTGTCCTGCTCCCCTAATAACTCTGCCAATAATTGGAATGCGAAAGACTGATTCTTTTCCAAGGTATCTAGGGGCTCGTCCGTTGTTATAGAGAAAGTGAGTGAAGGTAAGTGGATCAACATATGAGAGATGATTACAAACAACTATCGCTGCCCCGCTCTTTGGTAGATGCTGGGCGCCTTTCCAATCCTTCTTAATGATTAAGTTAAGTATTGGCTTTAAGACCGCTGCCCCGAAGCGAAACCAAGGGTTAACCCCTAGCGGATCTCCTTGAGGCGGAAGATATGAAATCTCAGGGCGCACATCGCTCATGGCTCTAGCCTAGAATAGAAAAAAATAAAGGCCACACCCTTAGGCGTGGCCTTTATCAGAAAAGATACTTATCTCCTCTTGCCCTTCTTCTTTGCGACTTTCTTCTTCGCAACCTTCTTAGCGGCCTTCTTTACTGCCTTCTTAGCCACTGGCTTGACTACTGGAGCTGGCTTTGGAGCTGGCGCTAATTTACGAGCTCCAGCAACAATCTCCTTGAGGGCCTTTGCAGGAAGGAAACGAACCTTCTTGCTTGCCTTAATTTGGATCGTTTCGCCGGTGAAAGGATTGCGTCCCTTGCGAGCTTTGCGATCTACTTTCTTAAACTTACCAAAGTCGTTGATTGTGACATCTTCGCCTCTGTGAATGTTGCGCACGATTGAATCGAAGACGATTTCAACAGCGTGTGCCGCCTCTTTCTTGCTTCCGTTGAAGTGAGGAGCCAACGAAGCAATGAACTGGGTCTTGTTCATTTAATCCCCTTATTTACGCGTGAAGTTAAGCGTTTGCTTAACCTGTTGATTAATTTACGCAAGAAAATCAAGGTTTTCGCGCAATAGCATCGGTGTGTCGCAATAAATTAATTGCTTGCGATAGTGAAAAAACGCAATTTTTATGTGTAAAAAACTCTCAATTCAAGGTTGAGAGTCGCGCAAAAGTACTACTTATGACAAGACCGGAAGCGTTTTTGGCTTGTATTTTGCTCGTTTTTCTTCAAAATTCTCAACTTCATCAATTTTTCGAAGCGTTAAACCGATGTCATCAAGGCCCTCCATCAAGCGCCAACGCGTATAGTCATCTAAATCAAAGGAAATTGCTTGATTTTTATAGGAAACTAAACGAGTCTCAAGATCTACCTCTATCTCAAGTGATGGCTCTGCTTCGATTGCGCTCCAGAGAGCTTCAACATCGCTCTGGCCAAGAATTACTGTTAAAAGGCCTGCTTTTAGCGAGTTGCCTCGGAAGATATCGGCAAAGCGAGATGAGATAACTACTTTAAAGCCATAGTTCTGCAGCGCCCAGACTGCATGCTCTCTTGAAGATCCAGTGCCAAAATCAGCTCCAGCTACCAAAATGCTGGCCTTGCTGTATTCCGCCTTGTTTAATACAAATTCAGGATCACTTCGCCAGGCAGCAAATAAGCCATCCTCAAAACCTGAGCGAGTAACTCGCTTTAGATAGACCGCAGGAATTATCTGATCAGTATCAACATTGCTTCTGCGCAGCGGAAGCGCAGAGCCAGTATGAGAAATAAATTTTTCCATTGCTTCCTCCGTTATAGATCTGCCGGTGATGAGAGGGTTCCGCGAAGCGCTGTGGCTGCAGCAACTAAGGGGCTTACTAGGTGGGTTCTTCCACCTTTTCCTTGTCTTCCTTCAAAATTTCTATTACTCGTTGAGGCTGATCTCTCCCCGGGAGCTAATTGATCAGGGTTCATTCCAAGGCACATCGAACATCCTGCGCTTCGCCACTCTGCGCCAGCTTCTAAAAAGAGCTTATCTAGGCCTTCTGCCTCTGCTTGTAATCTGACTCGAGCCGAGCCAGGAACAACCATCATTCGAATATCGGAGGCTACTTTCTTGCCCTTGATGATTTCTGCCGCTGCTCTCAGATCTTCAATTCGGCCATTGGTGCAGGAGCCTAGAAAAACAGTATCAATCTTTATCTTTTTCATCGGGGTTCCAGCTTTAAGGTCCATATAGACCAGTGCGCGCTCTGCTGCGCTAACCTCTTCTGGATCTGTGAAATCTTGCGGACTTGGAATTACGCCATCTAGGGGTATTCCCTGTCCAGGATTAGTTCCCCAAGTAACAAATGGCGATAGTTGATCTGCATCAAGGGTAATCTCTTTATCAAATTTAGCATCGCTATCACTTTTTAGTTCGCTCCAATAGGCAAGCGCTCTCTGCCAATCCTCACCCTTTGGCGCGTGCGGACGATCTTTTAGATAAGCAAAAGTAGTTTCATCAGGAGCGATAAGTCCTGCTCTTGCGCCGGCTTCAATCGACATATTGCAGATAGTCATGCGAGCCTCCATAGAGAGTGCCCTTATGGCGCTTCCGCAATATTCAAGGATGTATCCCTGTCCGCCGCCAGTTCCTATCTTGGCAATAATGGCAAGTATTATGTCTTTACTTGTTACTCCAGGTTTTAGTTTTCCTTCCACATTAATTGCCATCGTCTTTGGTCTACTTAGTGGAAGTGTCTGAGTAGCAAGAACATGTTCCACTTCGCTAGTTCCAATTCCAAAGGCAAGAGCGCCAAAAGCGCCATGGGTTGAGGTATGAGAATCGCCGCAGACAATGGTCATCCCAGGTTGAGTTAGACCTAATTGCGGTCCAACAACATGGACAATTCCTTGTTCAACATCTCCGAGTGAGTGAAGTCTTATGCCAAATTCCTGGCAATTTTTTCGCAAAGTATCAACTTGCAGCCTTGAAACTGGATCTGCAATTGGCTTATCGATATTAAGAGTTGGCACATTATGATCTTCGGTAGCTAGCGTTAAATCAGGCCTTCTAACTCCCCTTTTTGCAAGGCGCAGGCCATCAAAGGCTTGCGGGCTAGTGACTTCATGAATTAAATGAAGATCGATATAGAGTAAATCTGGTTCCCCGCTAGCGCTTCTAACTAGATGGTCATCCCAGACTTTTTCTGCCAGTGTCTTAGCCATACTTACTTCTTCAAACTCCCTTGCTACTTGCTTCTCAAATGATGAGATGGCAATATTGGATTATGGACAAAAAGAATAGCGGAGTTGGCGTCTTAGATAAAGCGGTAAAGATCCTCTCTGTTCTTGAATCTGGTCCCCACTCGCTAAGCGAGCTTGTCGCCGCTACCAAAATTTCACGCCCAACAGCTCATCGCCTTGCCGTGGCGCTAGAGCATCACCGCCTGCTATCACGAGATTTAACCGGACGCTTTGTCCTTGGAGTGAGAGCGGGAGAGCTGGCAGCCTCAGCAGGTGAGGATCGCTTACTAGCCGCAGCAAATCCAGCGCTAATTGCCCTTCGCGATGCAACAGGTGAGAGCGCTCAGCTCTATCGCCGCCAAGGTGAGATGCGAATCTGTGTTGCTGCTGCTGAGCGTTTATCAGGACTTCGCGATTCAGTTCCAATAGGAGCAGCGCTAACTATGAGCGCCGGCTCTGCTGCTCAAATACTTCTTGCCTGGGAAGATGCGGAGAAGTTACATCGCGGATTAATTGGTGCAAGATTTAATGCTGCAGCACTTGCTGCAGTGCGAAGACGTGGCTGGGCACAGAGCGTTGGCGAGAGAGAGGCAGGAGTGGCCTCAATATCTGCTCCAGTGCGTGGTCCAAACAATCGAGTAATTGCAGCCGTAAGTATTAGTGGTCCAATTGAGAGACTTGGAAGACAACCTGGTCGAATCCATGCTGCAGCTTTGGTTGCAACGGCCGATCGACTTAGTGAATATATTTCAAAGAAGAATTAATACCTGGTAGCTCCGAGGGGATTCGAACCCCCGTAGCTGGCTTGAGAAGCCAGAGTCCTGGGCCACTAGACGACGGAGCCAGATTTATCTTCTTAACTAAAAAAGTTCTATTAAGTTTTTTCCGCTGGGGTACCAGGACTCGAACCTAGACAAGCTGAACCAGAATCAGCTGGGCTGCCAATTACCCCATACCCCAAAGCATTTACTCCCAATAGAAATGCTAAGCAAATTCATTTACTCAACTTCTCTTATAAGAGGGGCTTAAGAATACCTTGAATTTTCCGCCTTAAGAAACTGCGGCTTTTAGACGCGTAATGCAGCGCGGTTTTCCAAGTAGCTCCATTGATTCAAAAAGCGGTGGAGATATATGGCTACCTGTGACTGCGATTCGAACTGGCGAGAAGGCAAGGCGCGGCTTAAGAGCCATCTGATCAATTAGCGCCTCGCGTAATTTCGCCTCAATCGAGCCATGGCTCCAATCATCTACTCCCTGCAGAACCTCTAAAGACTTAGCAATTACAGCCTGCGCCTGATCACCCAAGAGAGCAGTGCTGGCTTCTTGATCGAAGGAGAGCTCGTCTGTAAATAAAAATTTAAGCATGGCGCTAACTTCATTCATTCTTGCAATCCGCTCTTGAATTATAGGAAGAGCTTGGCGAAGAACTTTAAGCTCATCATCTTTGCCGCTGACCACTCCATCTTTAAGAAGGAAAGGAAGGGCCCGAGATAGGAAATCATCGAGAGTTAATTTCCTAATCTTCTCGCCATTTATTGCCTCAAGTTTCTTCATATCAAATCTAGCCGGCGAACTATTCACTCGCTCTAATTCAAATAGCTCAACTAATTCCTTCATCGAGACATCTTCGCGATCATCACCAGGCGACCAACCAAGAAGAGCTAGGTAATTACAGATTGCCTCAGGCAAAAACCCTGACTCTCGATACCAAGCAATAGAGACCTCGCCATTTCTCTTGGATAACTTGGCATTATCTTGCCCCATAACAAATGGCAGGTGAGCAAAGACTGGAAACTCATCTGTCTCAACTCCCATCGCTTGATAGACCCTAATCTGTCTGGGGGTTGATGAGAGTAGATCCTCTCCCCTGAGTACATGGGTGATCTTCATTAAGACATCATCGACGGCGACAGCTAGGGTATAAAGCGGAGAACCATCAGCGCGCATCAAGACAAAGTCTGGAACATACTTATGTTCAAAGCTAACTTCACCTCTAATTAAATCGTTAAAGGTTGTAGATCCATCGGGCATCCGCATGCGAACCACTGGTGCTCTACCTTCTTTAATAAATGCTTCGATTTCACTACTTGTCAGATCGCGACACTTTCCGTCATAACCTGGAGCTTGATTTAACTCTCGTTGCTTATCACGTCTCTTCTCTAGCTCAACCGTTGAGCAGTAGCAATGGTAGGCATCGCCATTTTTAATAAAAATGTTAGCCCAATGCTTGTAAACATCTAGCCTTTGTGATTGCAGATATGGCCCGTGTTCTCCCCCAACTTCAGGGCCCTCATCCCAATTGATTCCCAGCCACTTAAGGGTTTCGATAGCGCGAGCAATATATTCATCAGTGACTCTCTCGCGATCTGTATCTTCAACACGGAAAATCAATTTTCCGGAGCAATGTCTGGCATAGGCCCATGCAAAAAGCGCAGTTCTAATATTTCCCACATGAAGATCTCCGGTGGGAGATGGAGCAAAACGAGTTCTAACCTCACGAGTCGATGAATTAGCCACGGCTACTGACCTTATTTCTTAGCGTTCCCAGTCCTTCAATAGAGACACTTACCTCACCTGATGGATTCATCGGGCCAATTCCTGATGGAGTTCCAGTAAGAATCACATCTCCTGGAAGAAGCGTCATAACTTTGGTGACAAACTCGATAATAAATGGCACATCAAAGACCATATCTGAAAGCTTTGCACTCTGTTTCAGTTCGCCATCAACGTGCGCAGTAATTAACTGATCTCCAGGGACAAAATTGGTGTCAATCCATGGTCCAAGAGGACAAAAAGTGTCAAAGCCTTTTGCTCTACTCCACTGACCGTCTTTTTTCTGTAGATCTCGTGCGGTGACATCGTTTGCAAGGGTGTAGCCAAAGATGACATCGTTAACCTTATCTCTTGGCACTTCCTTACAAATCTTTGAGATCACAACTGCTAACTCTGCTTCATGATCTATTCGCTCACTTGTATCTGGCCATTGAATCAAATCCTCTGGGCCGATTACTGATGTATTTGGTTTGATAAAAATAATTGGCTCAGCTGGCACTTCCCCGCCCATCTCGGCTGCATGATCGGTATAGTTTTTCCCAACACAGACCACTTTGCTTCTCGGTATTACTGGGGCAAGAAGCTTGACTTCGCTAAGTGCAAATACTTCCTCTTGCTTAAAGATTCCGGCATAGAGTGGATCGCTAGCGATTGCAGTAATGCTCATATCATCTTCTAGGAGACCAAAGTGAGGATCACTACCTAGCTTTGAGCCAGCAGGAGGCGAGAATCTAACAATGCGCATTAGCTAACTCTAAACCTCTTTGTCAGGAACTAGATCAGCTGGACGCTCAACTAGAAATGTTGCGATTCGATGTCTTCTTCCAATTGGACGCTCAGCAGTGAGAACCCAGCCCTTAAGCGTGACTGTACTTCCAGGAATTGGCACACGCCCCAAACTCTTTGCTACAAATCCGCCAATTGTGTCGACATCTTCTTTCTCATCTTCGCTTAATTCAAATTCGAGCTTATCTGCTAAGTCTTCTAAATGAAGCCGAGCTGAGACTCTAACTTGAGAAGCAGTTACCCATTCAAACTCTTCTACATCATCATCGTATTCATCAGCAATCTCGCCAACAATCTCTTCCAGAATATCTTCGATAGTAATCAGACCAGCAGTTCCACCATATTCATCAACCACAATTGCGAGGTGAATCTGGTCTCTCTGCATCTCCTTTAATAACTCTGATGCAGTCTTAGTCTCTGGAACAAATGTTGCTCCTCTAATGTGGTCGCTAACCAATTCAGTTAACTCAGCCTCGCGATATTCATGAGTCCTTCTTGCTAAATCTTTTACATAGGCAATACCAAGAATTTCGTCAATATTTTCGCCAATTACTGGAATTCTGGTAAATCCAGAACGAAGTGCTAAAGAAAGACCCTGTCTTAAGTTCTTGCTTCCCTCGATCCAGACCATCTCTGTCCTTGGAACCATTAACTCTCTAACTAAGGTATCGCCCAATTCAAAGACTGAATGAATCATCTCGTGCTCAGACTCTTCAACTAGTCCACGTTCATGGGCTTGATCAACTAAATCACGAAGCTCAGCCTCATTGGCAAATGGTCCGGACTTGAATCCTTTTCCTGGAGTTATTGCATTTCCTATTGCAATTAAGAGCGCAGTTAATGGGCCTAAGATTTTTGACATTATCACCGCAACCACGCAGGCCGGAATAATCCATCGACCTGCATTTTGTTTTGCCAAGGTCCTTGGACCAACCCCAACAACTACGTAGGAGAGAACGACCATGGTAGCTACGGCGATAAACATCGCTAAAGCAATTGGCTCAAATAAGACAATAAAAACTTGTGCAACAATTACTGTTGCGGTTAATTCTGATGCTTTTCTTACAAACAAAATCACATTTAAGTAGCGGGCCGGCTCCTTTATAACCCTTGCAACCCAAGCAGCTGATTTAGATGACTTGACCTCAAGTTCTTCGACAAATACTCGAGAGATGGAGTTAATTGCTGACTCAGAGCCAGCTAGAAATCCGGCAAAAAGTAAGAGGGCAACTACTGATAGAACTTCAGTAAGGCTCACCGTTTAGCTCTCCATTCAACTAGGTATTTATCCTGCAAGGCGAACATCACTTCTTTCTGATCTGCTTCCATGTGGTCATATCCCAAAAGATGAAGAACTCCATGAACTGTTAGTAATTCTAATTCATCTTGAAGGCTGGAATGAACTTTAAGCGCATTCTGATTGGCATATGTTGGGCAGAGAGCAATATCTCCCAGCATTGCAGGGCCAAGAGTTGCTGAATTTGGTTTTACTTCATCCATTGGAAATGCTAGAACATCAGTTGGTCCATCTTCCTGCATCCAGCGCAGGTGAAGCGCGCTCATCTCATCTTCATCAAGTAAAGAGATGTTGAGCTCGGAATCAGGATGAACTCCTTGAGCCAAAATCGTGAATTGAGCGATTGATTTAAGGCGCTCTAAATCACATTTAGAATCAGTTAGATTACTAAGTTCTATATTCATTTCGCACTTTACCTAATGGTCTTAAGTAAGTTAGCGATCACTCCTTAGCGAACGTGGTTTATTCTCTCGTCTATCTGCTCTATTTCCAGCAACTAAATTGTCGAAACGTCCATAGGCATCAACAATTTCACTTACCAATCGATGTCTGACTACATCCTCTGAAGTTAAGTCCATAAAAGAAATATCATCGATTCCCTCTAAAATGTCGCGCACAATCTTTAATCCTGAATCCTGATGGCTTGGCAGATCTATCTGGGTAACATCTCCGGTGATGACCATCTTTGAAGAAAAGCCAAGTCTGGTTAAAAACATTTTCATCTGCTCAGGAGAGGTGTTCTGGGCTTCATCCAAGATAATAAATGAATCGTTAAGAGTTCTACCTCTCATGTAGGCAAGAGGAGCAACTTCAATAGTTCCTGATGACATTAAGCGAGGAATTGCTTCTGGATCAAGCATGTCATGGAGGGCATCAAAGAGCGGGCGAAGATATGGATCAATTTTTTCATGGAGAGTTCCAGGCAAGAAACCAAGTCTCTCCCCCGCCTCAACTGCAGGCCGGGTAAGAATTATTCTATTTACCTTTTTAGATTGAAGTGATTGAACAGCCTTTGCCATCGCAAGATAAGTCTTACCAGTTCCGGCAGGTCCAATTCCAAAGGTGACAGTATTTTTATCTATCGCATCGACATAGCGCTTTTGATTCGAGGTTTTGGGCCTAATTGTTTTGCCACGATTACTTAATATATTTAAAGTCAATACTTCAGCGGGAGAGCTACCATCATTGATCATTGCTATCGAGCGTCTAACAGCGTCATCACTTAATGGCTGTCCAGTTCGAATAACGGTTAGAAAACTTTGAATTAGCTGCTTTACGCGTTCGCATCCTTGGGTACTTCCCCGAAGAATTACTTCATTTCCTCTAACCGTGATTGCCACATCGTGAAATGCGCTCTCGATTGCTTTGATGTAGGAATCGTTTGGCCCAGTTATTGAAACGCTGGAGATATCGCTAGGTAGCGTTAGAGTGATTCGATCCATTACGCCAATTCTATCCAGGGGGCCAGCTCAGTGCACGACCACCAAGAAGATGCAGATGAGCGTGAAAAACGCTTTGGCCGCCATCGGCTCCCGTATTAAAGACGGTTCGATAGCCAGTTAACTCTCGTTCTTTGGCAATACTTGCAGCCATCTCAAAGCACTCGATTAGAACTTCTGGATTTGCAAGAGTTAACTCGGCAGCATTCTCAGAGTGAATCTTGGGAATTATCAAAACATGGGTTGGCGCCACAGGATTTATGTCGTTAAATGCTAAAACATTATCGCTCTGTCTAACTATGTCGGCAGGTATTTCGCCTTCAACTATTGCGCAAAAGAGGCATTTCATGGGTTATCTCTACCAGATTCCAAGGCCAGTTTGTACCGCAGCAAGAGCAGCTGCCCCGGCGTGAGCAGAGCGAAAGATTGGAAGTCCCATTGCTACTGAGAGAGCTCCGCGCTCTAAAAAGGCTTTAGCCTCTTCATCGCTTATTCCACCTTCGGGCCCAATGATTAGTAAGACTTTATTTAAATTCTTCTCACTCTGAGCTTTAGCTAGCAGATCCGATAACTTTCCGCCATCAGATTCGTGAAAGAGAAGTGCTAAATCAAAATCTAGTAGGACTTCACTTGCGCTTACTCCACTTTGTAGAGTTGAGATCTTTGGAAACCAAGCTCTCCGTGATTGCTTGGTGGACTCTCTTGCCCAACTCCGCCATTTATCTAGTGAATCCTGCTCATCTTTGAATTGCCCAATGGAGCGATTGGCGCTCCAAGGAATAATCTCATCGACTCCTGCCTCAGTTAACAACTCTATTGTTTCTCGCGCTCTATCACCTTTAGTTAAAGCCTGCATAACGGTGAGCCAAATCTTAGAGACGGGAAAGTCTTGGACCGTTAATAACTTTGCAGAAAAGGATTTCTTGGTTATGGAAGTTACTTCAACGCTGACTTTGCGGCCCTTGCCATCGGTTAAGGCAATGATCTCATTGACCTTTATCCGTGTTACGTTGATTGCATGATGGGCTTCATCGCCTGAAACAAATAACTCGCCCTTATCTGGAAGTTCATCGACGATAAATACTGGGAGCATTAGTTTCTAAACGCCTCTTTGAACCTTCCGAAGAAACCAGAGCTGCCCTGACCGTCTTCCTTATTTGATTTCATCTTATTTGAACTCTTATCTTCACTACGCAATTTGGCAAATTCCTTTAGTAAATCACTCTCTTTTTTAGATAACTTGCTGGGAACTTCAACGCTTACATGGGCATAGAGATCTCCTCTGCCACCTCCGCGCAACTTAGTCATTCCCTTGCCTTTGACCGCAATCACATCTCCACTTTGAGTTCCAGGTTTAATCTCGATATTTATCTCACCATCTAGGGTTTCAATATTCATCTCACTTCCAAGGGCTGCTGATGTCATTGGGACTGAAACAGCGATATGCAGGTTATCGCCATCGCGAAGGAGATATTCATGTTCTTCAACGATCATCTCAACATATAGATCTCCTGCAGGTCCGCCGCCTGCACCAACTTCGCCCTGACCAGATAGTTGCATTCGATTTCCTGTTTCAACTCCAGCTGGAATCTTCACTGAAACGTTTCTACGCGCCCTTACCCGGCCATCTCCAGAACATTCCGTGCAGACCTGCGGGATTACAGTTCCAAAACCTTGGCAGGTTCCACATGGCCTTGATGTCATTACCTGCCCAATAAAAGATCTAGTAACTTGTTGAATCTCGCCACGTCCCCGGCAAATGTCGCATGTACTCGGAGAAGTTCCTGGCGCGCAGCCATCTCCGCCGCATTTTGTGCAGATGATTGCCGTTTCAACTCCAATTTCACGCTCGGTTCCAAAACATGCTTCAGCCAAGGTAATTGTGGTTCTAATTAATGCATCTTGACCCTGACGAGTTCTTGCTCTTGGACCTCTTGGTTTTCCGCCTCCCCCGAAGAAAGCATCCATAATGTCGCTAAATCCGCCGAAGCCGCCACCAAAGCCAGCAAAATTATCGCCGCCGCGATCATAATTACTACGTTTCTCCGGATCACTTAAGATTTCATAGGCGGCAGTAACTTCTTTAAATCGATCTTGAACTTTTGGATCTGGATTAACATCCGGATGAAGCTCGCGCGCTAATTTACGATAGCTCTTCTTTATCTCATCTTGTGAAGCATTTCGTTCAACGCCTAAAGCTTTATAGAGATCACTCATTACTGGCTATCCATCAAAAATCTACCGACATATCGGGCAACTGCATTAACTGCAGACATTGAAGATGAGTAATCCATTCTGGTAGGGCCAAGAATTCCAAGTGCGCCAAGTGAATTACCATCTACTCCATAACCCATTGAAACCAAACTAGTGCGCTGCAATCCACTCTCTGCCTGCTCAGCTCCAATACGAACTCGCATCGTATCTCCAGCATCACTAAGAAGTCTTAGTAAAACTACTTGCTCCTCTAGCGCCTCTAATACTCCATGAATCTCAGCAGATGACTCACTATTTGATCTGGCAAGATTTGCTGTGCCTGCTAAAACAACTTTCTCCTCAGGCCTTTCAATTGCCATCTCAATTAAATTTGAAATTATCAGGGCAGTTGAAGTTCTCTCATTTTTGCCGAAGTGAGCCAATATCGCCTCAAGGTCCTGACCAACATCGGACATCGCTTTGCCAACAACGGCCGCATTTAATCTCTGCCGCAAATCTGCCAAGAGTGCATCACTTAGATCATAGGGAAGCTCAAGGACTCGCTGCTCAACCCGACCAGTAGTAGTAATTAGCACCAGCATCAATCGAGAAGGTGTCAGCAGGACTAACTCAATATGCCTTACTCGAGATTTGGTTAGAAGTGGGTATTGAACAACTGCTACCTGCTTTGTAACTTGGGCAAGAAGTCGAACAGTTCTCATCACGATGTCATCTAGATCATTAGCGCCCTCAAGAAATGTTTCGATGGCTCTACGTTCTGCGCTTGATAGCGGTTTTACTGTTGCAATTTTATCTACAAATAGCCGATATCCCTTATCAGTTGGAATTCTTCCAGCGCTGGTATGTGGTTGAGTAATCAAGCCTTGCCCTTCAAGAATTGACATCTCATTTCGAATCGTCGCTGAAGAAATTCCTAGAGCGCTCTTTTCTGAAATTATCTTAGAACCGACCGGCTCCTCTGTAGCCACATACTCTTCAACTATGGCCCTTAGAATCTCAAGCTGTCTGCTTTCCATCTTCTAGAAATTCCTCTTCATTCTCATTAAAGCGTTGCAATGCCTAAAGTTGCCAAAACAATTAATAACATTGCAGGAAATCCAGTTCTAATCTTATTGGCTTTAAAGTGAAAGAATATTGCACCAGCCATTACAAACCAGATAATCACATAGCCATAGAGCTTCAAATCAGAGTTATCAAGAGCAAAACCAATAATTAGGGATGTAGAGGCCAGGGTTTCAAATATTCCAACTAGCCTTGCAAGCCCATCTGGAAAACCCACATCTCTAGTTCCAGAGAGCCCCGCGCTACTGCCACTTGCTTTTGATAGGCCTGCAATGAGAAAAATCAGGGCTAGTAGAAGAGTGATGACGGTATGCATAGTGGCCATAAGGCAAAGTTACTACAAGACTAACTCACGCACGATTTTATCGGCAATCAAGCGCCCATCTCTGCTCAATACCAATCTCATATCTTGCCAACTTGCACTATCTAGATAACCAGAGTTAAGAAATTCTTCAGCCTTAGCAATCTGTGCAGAACTTAGACGATTATGCAGAATTCCCTCACGTCTTCTGATTTGTAGCATGATGAATTCATCAGAGAGATTCTCTGGCGTCAATATCTCATGACTTAACTCTGGGCTCTGACCTTGCAAGATTTTCTCCTGATAAGAACTTGGATGCTTTACATTCCACCAACGCTTGCCATTTAAATAGGAGTGAGCTCCTGCCCCAACGCCCAACCAAAAGGAACCATCCCAATAAGCGATGTTATGGCGACATTGCCCGCCAGGCTTACTCCAATTACTTAACTCATACCAATTAAATCCGGCTGCCTCAAAGAGTTGATCAGCAAGCAAATACTTATCAGCGCTCTGATCATCTGGCGGCATTGTTAACTCGCCGCGATTTATCTGAGCCGCTAACTTTGTGCCTTTTTCTACAATTAGGGTATAAGCGCTGATGTGATCGATATCTAGCGCAAGTGCATACTCCACACTTCTTCGCCATTCATCCATGGTTTCACCAGGTGAGCCATAGATTAAATCCACGCTTACATGTTCAAATCCAGCAGCTCTCGCCATTGAAACTGCGTTTCCAACATTTTCAGGATCATGGGTTCGATCTAGAATTCTTAGTACTGAGCCAACAGCAGATTGCATTCCCATAGAGATTCGTGTTGCTCCAGCGCTCCTAATTTCATCTAGAAATTTTTGTGTGACCGAATCTGGGTTTACCTCAAGTGTTATCTCAATATCTTTATCTAGAGTAAATCTACTTTTGATTGTATTAATTATTCGTGCCAATTGCCCCGCCGGTAGAAGTGAAGGAGTTCCTCCGCCAAAGAAAATCGTGGGGACAATCGCAGAGCCAGCTATTTGAGCGGCCATCTCAATCTCTTTTAACGCTGAATCAATGTAGGAGGATGAAAGTGAGTCTAAATCTCCGCCTTTTAATTCACTCGGGGTATAGGTATTGAAGTCACAGTAACCGCATCTTTTAGCGCAGTAAGGGATGTGAATGTAGAAGGAGAGCCGCTGGCTCACGCTACTTCTTTACCTTTCCGCTCTCTTCATCAGCATTCGTTGATAGCGCAGCGATGAATGCCTCTTGTGGTACTTCAACTCTTCCCACCATCTTCATGCGCTTCTTTCCCTCTTTCTGCTTCTCTAAAAGTTTGCGCTTACGAGAGATATCCCCGCCATAACACTTTGCCAAAACATCTTTTCGAATGGCGCGAATTGTCTCTCGAGCAATAATTTTGGCGCCAATAGCTGCCTGAATCGGAACTTCAAATTGCTGCCTTGGAATTAGCTCTCTAAGTTTTGAAGTCATCATGACTCCATAGCTGTAAGCCTTCTCACGGTGAACAATTGAACTAAAGGCATCAACAGTCTCTCCTTGAAGCAAAATATCAACCTTGACTAGATCTCCTTCAGCTTCGCCTATTGGTTCATAGTCCAGTGAGGCATAACCCTTAGTTCTTGACTTTAGTTGATCAAAGAAATCAAAGACGATTTCGGCAAGGGGCAAGGTGTAGCGAATCTCTACACGATCTTCAGATAGATAATCCATGCCATTTAGAGCGCCTCGTCGCTGCTGGCAAAGCTCCATAATCGTTCCGATGTAATCAGTTGGAGAGAGAATTGTTGCCTTAACGATTGGCTCCCTGACCTGGGCTACTTTTCCATTGGGATACTCGCTTGGATTGGTGACAATTAACTCTTGCCCGCTCTCAGTTGTAACTGTGTAGACCACATTCGGAGCAGTTGAAATTAGCGTTAGATCAAACTCGCGCTCTAGCCGCTCTCTAACAATTTCCATATGGAGAAGTCCTAAAAAGCCGCATCTAAATCCAAAACCAAGGGCTGCAGAATTTTCTGGCTCATAGACTAAAGCCGCATCATTTAGCTGCAATTTATCGAGCGCATCTCGAAGCAATGGATATTGATCACCATCAATGGGAAATAGACCTGAGAAAACCATAGGTTTTGGATCTTTATACCCAGAGAGCGCTTCAAGTGCTGGTTTATGGAAAGTTGTTACCGTATCTCCAACTCTTGATTGGCGAACATCTTTTACGCCCGTGATTAGATAACCCACCTCGCCTACACCAAGACCCTTACTTGATACTGGCTCTGGCGAGATAACTCCAATATCCAATAACTCATGCTTAACTCCAGTTGAAAACATCTGAATCTGCTCTCTTGGTGAGAGATGTCCATCAAATACTCGAACATATGTCACAACGCCTCGATAGGTGTCATAGACCGAATCAAAGATTAAGGCTCTGGCCGGACCCTGCGGATTTCCTTTTGGAGGTGGAATTTGAGCAATAATTTGATCTAAGAGTTCTTCAACGCCAATTCCTGATTTTCCAGAGACGCGAAGGCAATCCTCAGGCTTGCATCCAACTAGCTTAGATAATTCGATTGCAAACTTATCGGGTTGAGCAGAGGGAAGATCTATCTTATTTAATACTGGAATAACGGTTAAATTATTTTCCATCGCTAGATAAAGATTTGCCAGAGTTTGAGCTTCAATACCTTGGGCACAATCCACCAATAAAATAGCGCCTTCGCATGCTGCAAGAGATCTTGATACTTCGTAAGTAAAGTCAACATGTCCTGGGGTATCGATCATATTTAGAATGTATTCCTTGCCATCAAGAGCTGATTTCCAGGGAAGGCGAACGGCTTGGCTCTTGATAGTAATTCCGCGCTCTCGTTCAATATCCATTCGATCTAAATATTGGGCTCGCATATTTCGCGCCTCAACAACACCGGTTATTCCAAGCATTCGATCTGCCAGAGTGGACTTGCCGTGATCAATATGGGCAATGATGCAGAAATTACGAATCTGCTCAGGGTTAGTTGCAGCTGGCTGCGGCGCTTTACTTAAGTCAATTGCAGGCATGTCTATCGCCTACTTTGTTTGAAAGAGTTGGCTGGATTAACGAACGCCAGCTTTGTGGGCTGACTTAGCCATAGCTGACTTCTTATTAGCAGCTTGGTTGGCATGTATTACGCCTTTTGATACCGCGATATCGAGTTCACGAGAGGCATTTGATAGCTCAGTGGCGACAAGCTTTGAATCTCCTGCAGTAAGGGAATCACGGAAGCGACGGATAGCGGTCTTAAATGAGGAGCGCACTGACTTGTTACGCAGGCGAGCCTTCTCATTGGTCTTGATTCTCTTGATCTGGGACTTGATATTTGCCACGAACTTAAAGCCTTCCATTTGAGTGAATTACAACGCGGCAGGGTATCAGCCAGAGTTATCTCGACTCAAACCGAGATTCTCAGCCTTGCCAAACACCGCCTATTTCCGCCCTACTTTGCCGGCAATTGCCAGAACGCTTCGCTCCAGGGCATAGAGCGGGTCGGCCTCAGCTCCTTTAATGGCTACATCTGCTTTTGCTAACTCTCCGACCGAGAATGCAATTAGCGCTGGAGTCCACTTTCCTAACTGGCGCCTCGCTTTATCAATCTGCCAGGGGGCAAGGCCAAGAGAGCCAGCTAGTTGAAAGGCATTGGCCCCGCGCGGAGCTCCTGAGACTTTTGCAAGCGCCCTAATTGATGAAGTGATTGCAGAGAGAATCATTATTGGATCAACTCCAGTATCAAGGGCATTTCTTAGTGAAATCAGCGCAGCTCTGCTATCTCCTGCCAAAGTTGCATCGGCCACATCAAAGCCTGTGGCTTGAACTCTTCCCTGATAGTAAAGAGCAACATCTTCTTCATCAATCACCGCTTTGGCAGCGCTGGTATCAAAAGCAATCTGACTACATGCCGCTGCTAGCTCTCTTGTGTCACTTCCTGTGGCATCAACTAGAGCGCTAATTGCAGCTGATGAAATCTTACGACCTCGTCTTTCAAATTCCTGGGCAACAAAGCTTGCTTTATCACTTTCTTTCTTCATCGCCTCACAGAGAATAATCTCCGGCTTTAACTTCTTAATCTTTTCCAGAAGTGCTTTCCCTTTAACGCCGCCCTTATGAATAAAAATAAGATGGAGCGAGGGATCAAGCTCTGTTAGGTAATTTTCTACCTCTTCTTGCACCTCGCTGATTAAATCTTGTAAGTCTTTTAAAACCACAACGCGTTTATCAGCAAAGAGTGAAGGAGCAATTGCTGAGGCAAAGCCACCGATTTCTAATTCAGCGCCTTCTAAGACAGTTTTCTCATAGTCACTGCGCGCATCTAGCGCATCGGCTAGAGCTCGATCTGCTAAAACGCTCTCTGCGCCATGGATAAGTAAGAGGTTTGCTAGAGCCATTGAATCTGCCACCACTTCCTTCCCATATTCCTAGAAGTGAATATATAGCCCATCGCCCCCTCATCAAACCTCCAAGACAGTGAAATTGGCCCATCTCTATCGCTTCGATAAACCCTAGAGCCCATAAGCCTTAGCTTCTCTAATAAGTCAAGATCGGGATGGCCATAACTATTTGACTCACCCACGCTAATAAGTGAGATATCTGGAGAGATCTGGTTTAGAAAGAACTCGCTTTGAAAACGAGAGCCGTGATGGGGAACCTTCAAGATTGAAATACCAGAGAGGTCATATCTCTTTGCTATCTCCTCTTGTGCTCCAGGCTCGATATCACCAGTAATTAATATCTTCACCTGCCCGACTTGGGCAAGAATTACAAGTGAGAGATTATTTTCCTGAGATCCATCGCCAGATAGATTTGAAAATTGTGAAGATGTAGCAGGTGGCCAGAGAACCTCTAGAGATACATCATCAATTTTTGCAATGTCACCAGCTCCAACCTTTGACACTGCATAGCTAGAGAGCTCCTCTCGAGAGATATTTCCATTACTCCAAATCTGACCAATCTCTCGCTTTCTTAAAGCTCCGGAAACCCCATAGTAATGATCAGCATGATTATGGCTTAAGACAATTAGTGGTAAGTGCTTGATACCAATGCTCTTTAAGCAACGATCAAGTAGATCAGGATCAGGGCCAGCATCAAAGAGCAGAGCGCTACTAGATGAAATCTTTATCACCAGAGCATCGCCCTGACCAACATCGCATTGCACAAGGCGCCAAGTGCTTCCAGGAAAGCTAACTTTGCTAAATACTCCTAAGAAGATAATCACAACAAGAGCTGCAATACCAATTTTTCTTAATGACGTAACAAATAAAATAACAATAATTAGCGCAAGGGTAATTAGAAGTAGTTGATAGGAGAGCGAGAGCGTTGGAGTTACATCAGAGAGCGATGCAATATAGGCAATCCAGCGAGCAAGAAATTCAGCGATAGCCAATAGCCCCTGCGAGATCAATGGGATAGGAAGGGTTAGAACGGATAGGAAACCAAGAATTGTCACTGGAGCCACCAAAAGATAGGAGAGGATATTAAATGGAATAGCAAAGAGTGGGGCTTGGGCGGTAAAGACTATTAAATAAGGAGTGCAGAGCAGAGTGGCAGCAGTTGAAACTGCAACAATTTCAGCGAGCCAAGGTGGGAAAAATCTAAGTAGGTATTCCTTAATTCCAGGTGAGAGAAATATCAAACCAGAGGTAGCAAGGACAGAGAGAATGAAGCCAGGATCTTGTCCCTGAAAGGGATCAAAGAGAAGCAGAACAATTACTGCGCTCGATAACGCAGCTGCTGCATTTGCTCTATTGCCTGTGGCAATTGCTAGAAGAACGACAAGTGCCATAAGTCCTGCTCGCAATACCGCCGGCGATGGCCTAACCAGCAATAGAAAAAGAAAGAGGATTAATCCAGTGGCAACAATTCTCACGCCTAGCTTTGGAACAAAGAGTCGCAGAAGAAAGAAAACCAGCGCGCTAACAATGGCAAAGTTTGCCCCACTAACTGCAGTTAGATGGGCAAGACCCGAGCGGCGCATCTGCTGAGTAAATTCCTCACTTTGTAGCGAGGTATCCCCAAGGATCATTCCAGGAATTAGCGCCCCAGAATTACTCTCATATGCCGCTGCTTGATTGCGAAATTTAGATCTAATCTCTGCAAGTAGCTGACCTAGCGCGCCAACCTTTGATAGCTGGAGAAACTCCTCATCTGCAATCAAAAGAGCAGCCGCTCGCCGCTCTTTACTATTTATTAGCCTTCCTTGAAACTCAACCAAATCACCAGGAATGAACTCCACTTTCTTCGGTATCAAGACTCTAAGGGCAAGTCTTACTTCATAACTTTCCTTCTGACTTTCAAGATAAGAAGTTCTAACTAGAAATGAACTCTGCGAAGGTTTTATATCTGAGCCATGAACTCTTTCAAATGTAAGTTTAGGATCACTAGTAACACTTGCTATTACCTTCACATTGCTAGAGCTCTTGGCTAACTGAGCAATTACGCTACTTTGCAAGATCTGGCTATGAATTGAAAATAGGATGCTGCCGATAAGGAGCGCGAGTGAGATGATGTAAATACGTCGCTTGAAAAAATAGGTAAAAGATGTGATTACCGCACTTACCGCTAACGCAGACCAAGAGAAATAGGTCGCACCCAATACCCCTACCCAGAGGGCTAGAGCAAAGAGCAGTGCGCGGTAATCACTTCTTACCCTCTGGTCTAGAGGCTCAAACGTGGGCGAATCCGCTCCAGAGTTTTGCTACCTATACCAGAAACTTTTAGTAGATCATCAAGGGCAAGAAAAGGCCCATTAGTATTTCGATAATTAATTATTCGGCTAGCAATTACCGGTCCGATCCCAGCAAGTGAATCAAACTCCGCCTTTGTAGCCCTATTAATATTGATGACTCCAGTAAATCTCGTCTTACTACTCTTGCTACTACTAGAGCTAACTTTTGCAATATATCCCACATAGACCTGTTCACCATCTACCAAGACTCGAGCTAAGTTGATATCACCTAAATCAACGCCTTTCTGTGCTCCACCTGCTGCCTTTATTGCATCTGAGACTCTAGAGCCTGCAAGTAGTGGGTAAACATCTGGTCGTTTAACTTTGCCAGCAACATGAATGAGTATCGTCTTGGCTACTGCCGGCATAGTTAGGGTGGGTTTAGCAGATTCCTGCGCAACTGCTCTTCCCCTAGTGTTGGTGAAGAGAAATGTGGCAAAGAGAATAGCAATTAGAGATATAGCAATAAGCGCTCTTCGCTGTGAGTGGGTGTAATCTTGAAAATCTTCTTTTAATCTCGCAAAATTCATAGCGTGATGAAATCAGGTATTGCTATTACTTATTGCTTTAACTAACTCTTTTAGTGGAGAAGTTGGCGCTGTGGATATCGCTATAAGACGATATTTACAAACTTCGGGGCCTTAGTAATTACTTTCTTAGGATTTACTCCCCCGAGATCAGAGACTATTGCTGGATCGCTTAAAGCCATCTTCTCAAGGGCTTCATCAGTAATATCAGGTGATACTTCAACCCTAGATTTGATTTTGCCATTTATCTGGAAAATAGCAGTGACTGAGTCTTGAGTTAATAGTTCTGGGTCAACGCTTGGCCAGCCTGCTCTCGCCACTGATGGCTGATGGCCTAATACCTCCCACATCTCTTCTGCTGTGTAGGGAGCAATTAAGGAGAGTGAAATTGCCACTATTTCAACGGCCTCTCTTACTGCAGCATCTGAGGGGCCAACACCGGAATCAATTGCTTTTCTTGCAGCATTTACTAGCTCCATGATCCTTGCCACGACAACATTGAATCTAAAGGACTCAACTGCAAATGAGATATCAGATAGAGCTTTATGAGAAACTTTTCTTAACTCTAAATCACCTTTTGAAAAATCAATTCCTGGCTCACTCTTGACATCTCCGGCAAGGCGCCAAGCACGATGCAAGAACTTAGATGACCCTGTTGGTGAAACATCAGCCCAATCAACATCATCTTCTGGAGGGCCTGCAAAGACCATTGATAGTCGAATAGCATCTACGCCATGTATTTCAAGTTCCTCAGAGAGGGCTACTAAATTGCCACGGCTCTTACTCATGGCAGAACCATCCATTAAAACCATTCCTTGATTAAGAAGTCTGGTAAATGGCTCTGAGAAATTTACATAACCCATATCTTTTAGCGCTTTGGTAAAAAAGCGTGAATAGAGCAGATGCAAGATGGCATGAGTTACTCCACCTACATATTGATCTACTGGGAGCCAGGTATCAACTTCTTTTCTATCAAAAGGTTTATCGTGGGTATTAACACTGGTATAGCGCAAGAAATACCAAGATGAGTCAACGAAGGTATCCATGGTGTCGGTATCTCTTAGAGCGCCAGCGCCACACTTAGGACATTTAACATTGACCCAATCTGTTGCTGTGGCAAGTGGTGAAGTTCCCTTTGGCCTTAAATCTAGCGACTTGGAATCCGGTAATTTAATTGGAAGATCACTTTCGCTAACCGGTACTTCGCCGCACTTCTGGCAGTGAATAATTGGAAATGGAGTTCCCCAATAACGCTGACGTGAAATCAACCAATCTCTGAGGCGATAGTTATTAGATGCCTTTGCTAAATTTTTTGCCTCAAGTTCTGCAATTATCTTTCCAATTGCTGCTGTGCTTTCAAGTCCATTTAAGCTGCCAGAGTTAACCATTACCCCAGAGCCGCTAGTAGCAACTCCGCTAACGGCGGGATCTTCTTGCCCCTCGACTTGAACTACCACTCTTACCGGTAGCTGCATCGCACTGGCAAAATCTAAATCTCTCTGGTCATGAGCAGGAACAGCCATGATGGCCCCTGTTCCATAATCAGCTAATACATAATCACTTGCCCAAATTGGAATTCTCTCATTATTGACTGGATTTATTGCATAACGTCCTAGAAAAATACCGCTCTTAGCTCTATCTGTTGCCAATCTATCGATATCACTTGCCGACTTAACGCTATCGAAGTATTTTTCAAAGTCAGCTTGCACTTCTGTATTTGCCACTAACTCTCTAGCTAACTCGCTGTCAACGGCAACTACCATAAATGTTGCGCCATAGAGAGTATCGGGCCTGGTGGTATAGACCATTAAGGCTTCTTCTCTTCCCTCGATATTAAATTTAACTTCAGCTCCAACGGATTTTCCAATCCAATTGCGCTGCATAGTTAGAACTTTCTCAGGCCATTTGCCCTCGAGTTCTTTCATATCATCAAGTAATCTCTCGGCATAATCAGTAATTTTGAAATACCACTGACTCAATTTCTTCTTTGTTACTGGATTATCACAGCGCTCACAAAGCCCTGCAATTACCTGCTCATTTGCCAAAACAGTCTGGCAATCTGGGCACCAATTAACTGGTGAGTTCTTGCGATAAGCCAATCCCTTTTCATATAGTTTTAAAAAAATCCATTGATTCCAACGGTAATACTCACTATCGCAGGTGTAGAGCACTCGATCCCAATCAAATGAGCAGGCATACCTGCGCATTGAAGCTTTCTGGGTATTTATATTTTCATAAGTCCAAATACTTGGATCTTCATTGCGCTTGATTGCAGCATTTTCTGCTGGGAGACCAAAGGCATCCCAGCCAATTGGATGCATAACGTTAAAGCCTTTTTGCACCCAGTAACGAGCAATCACATCACCTAAGGCATATGCCTCGGCATGGCCCATATGAAGATCGCCCGATGGATAGGGAAACATATCCAGTACATATTTCTTAGGGCGGGGATCACTTGCATCCCCGGATCTAAATGGCGCTAGCTTGTCCCATATTGGCAACCACTTCTCTTGAATAAAGTGAAAGTCATAGGCCGAGAGCATTGCCCTAGATTACCGCCAATTAACTCCAGTTAATTCACTGCTAACGCTCCAGAGGTTTCGAGCCAAGCCTTGATCATAGGCAATAGAGCGAGCTCTTGTTGCTTTTGGAAAACCGCGCATTTCCATCAATCCATCAGGACCAAGATATGAAGCGCCATAGAGATTTGGAAATGTTGCAGCGCAGAGAGTTGGAAGCGCTCCCCTTGATGCTGATTGCGCGATAAGGGCATTAGCAAATGCTGTGCCTCGCTGCTCAATAATGCTTCCACGCATCTTTGGTCCAACGCTCTGCAAATTAGTATTTGCATAACCAGGATGGGCAGCAAATGCGCTAAAACTATAATTGGCTTTTCTAGCAATTCTCTCTAATTCAAATGTAAATAGCAGATTAGCTAATTTACTTGCCCCATATGCCGACCATGGTTGATATTTATTTCTGCCAAGACAGATATCTCTAATTGCATCTTGGCTGCCTTCACCAAAGTTTCCAAATCTATGAGCCGCACTTGAAACTGAGACAACTCTTGATTTGATTCGATCTGCTAAGATTCCAGCAAGAGCAAAGTGGCCTAGGTGATTAACACCCATTTGTAGTTCAAAATCATCAGCAGTCTTTGTGTATGGAGTAGCCATAACCCCAGCATTTAAAATTAAGACATCAATGTCTTGCTTTACTTCTCTCGCTGCTTTTCTTACGCTATTTAAATCGGCTAAATCAAGATGGAGAATTTGAGCTCTCTGGCTTGATAACTCCTTTACTACCTGCTCGGCTTTCTTTAGATCGCGCGCAGCAATTGTTACCTGCGCCCCTGCTCTAATTAGTTCTCTAGCGCTCTCAAGACCAATGCCGCTCGTTGCTCCAGTGATAAGAAAATGTTTGCCGCTTTGATCGCCAATATCGCTAGCGTTCCAGCCGCGCGGAATTACTTGAAGGGCGAGCGCATTTTTCTCTGAGTTGCTATCCATAACGTGGAGCTAAGGGGACTTGAACCCCTGACCCCCTGCATGCCATGCAGGTGCGCTACCAGCTGCGCCATAGCCCCGAACTTTTATTACGTTTTTAAGGTAACAGACCAGACCTTACCTCAAACTACGCCCCACTTTCCTCTCCATATATCGGCTCTGGTAGTGAGCCAGAGTTATGTTCTACTAAAACCCAGCCAGAGCGATGATGGCCATTTTCTATTATCGACCATGAAGCATTGGATAGTCCGCCAAGTGATGACCATTGCTTCATCGGCATATCAAGCATCTTGCCTAAAATACATCGCGCAGTTCCGCCATGAGTTGCAACTATTAGAGTTGAAACATCGCCGCGTAAACCCTTTTCAATTGCCCTAACAGCTCTTGTGGCAATCTCACTTCTCTTTTCACCAACTTCTCCTGCCCTCTCATCATCTCCATCTAACCAATGAACAAATCGATGATAATCCTCAGCTCTATTCTGCTCCCCAGTTTTTCCTTCCCAATTGCCACCATTGGTCTCTCTTAAGTCTGGATCAATGTGAACTTCTAGGCCAGCTAACTTAGCTAGCGCTTCGGCAGTCTTTCTTGCTCTAATTAAATCGCTTGAAATTATTTTCGAAGGTTGAAGATTTAGAAGTAGTGGAGCTGCTCGCTCCGCTTGGCGAATACCAACCTCATTTAAAGCAATATCAGAATGTCCCTGAAATCGATTAGCGATATTCCAATCAGTCTGGCCATGGCGCCAGAGGACTATGCGTTGTCTCTCCATTTTTATTTGCCTGCCTTGAATGCCTCAGCTGCAGCTAGCGCATCTAATTTGATACTCGGACAATCATTCCAAAGCCGATCCAGGCTGTAATACTGGCGTGCCTGCTGAGTTTGAACATGAACTACTAAATCTTGATAATCAAGAAGAATCCAATTCTCTGAACTCTCTCGTCTAGTTGGCTTCTCCCCCAAGAGTGATAATTGACGCTCTACTTCATCAGCAATTGCATCAATTTGCCGCTCATTACCGCCACTAATTAATAGAAATACTTCACTTAAAAGCATCTGTTCTGATAAATCCATGGCAAGTAAATCACTGCCCAGCTTCTCTATAGCGGCAGATGCAGCTATCTGGGTATGTTCAAGCGTTGATTTACGCGGCGGCATAGATCCCTTGGCTTTTTATATAGGCAGCAACGCCGGCCGGCACAAATGAATCAAAAGGCTCTGCTGCCTTTATCAAATTACGAACCTTGGTGGAGGAGATATCTAGCGCGTTTATCTCTATCTGGCTATAGGTAATTGACTTTGCAACATTTGCACTTTCTAATTTCTGGCCAGGGCGAGTAATTACTAGAAATTGCACGCTCTTTGCTACCTGCTCAACCTCTCTCCACTCATCAATTTTTGCAAAAGCATCGCTACCAATTATCCAAACTAGATTATCGCCAGGATTTTGCATGGTGAAATAATCAATGCTCTGAAAAGCATAGCTTGGCCTTGAATCATTAATTTCAAATCTGCTTATCTCAAGCTCTCTATATTTGCTCATGCAATCTTTCAGGGCAATTTCAACCATAGCAAGACGGTGGGCCGCGCTAGCTGCAACGCTCTTCTGCCAAGGGTTGCCAGCAGGAATAACAATGAATTTTTCAAAACGCGCAGAGCTTAAAAGTTCTTCAATGACAAAAAGATGCCCATTATGAATGGGGTCAAAACTTCCCCCAAATAAGGCGATTGATTTAGTCGCGATCAAGGCGTAGTACTAGATAGAGCATCAGCATTAAAACGGCAAAGGTAAATACTCCAAAAAATACTGGGGAGGCAGGAAGTTCTCGCTTGACCTCACTGAAGCTCTCCATCAGCATCGCAATTGAAAATAACTTCATCACTTTCCTATCCTAACCCTTAGGCCCATTTTGCAATAATTCTATAAAACTCTTCTCATCAAGAGTGGGAACGCCAAGCTCTGCCGCCTTACTTGCCTTGGATCCTGGCTCACTACCAACAACTACATAATCTGTTTTCTTGGAAACCGATGAGGAAACCTTTCCACCCCGCTCGATAATGGCCTCATTAACGCTATCTCGAGTAAAACTCTCTAACGAACCGGTAACTACCATGGTCAATCCTTTTAGCGTTTGGGCTTTATCACTTGATGAAACCCCCGCCATACCCACCCCAGCTTTTTCCCATTTAGCAACAATTTGAGCGCGCCATTCTTGAGCAAAAAATTCTTTAACGCTCTCTGCGATTACTGATCCCACGCCATCAACTGAGGCAAGCTCTTGAGTACTAGCAGCAGCAATTTTTGCAATTGAGCCAAAGTGATTGGCAAGACCTTGCGCTGCAGTTGGTCCAACATGGCGAATAGATAGCGCAACCAAAATTCTCCAGAGTGGTCGCTTTTTTGCTTCATTTAGCGCCTCAAGTAATTTTTCAGCATTAGCGCCAAGTGTTCCATCTTTTTTCTTAAAGAACTCACTCTTTAGTAATTTCTTGCTATCTAGATCAAAGAGATCTGATTCATCAACAATTAACTTATCCTCTAATAGCGCGCTCGTTGCTTCATAGCCAAGTACATCGATATCAAGAGCGGCTCTTGATCCGATGTAGTAGATACGTTCGCGCAGTTGTGCTGGACAACTTCTTGTATTGGGACAGCGAATATCAACATCACCCTGGCTCATGGCGCGAAGCTTGCTGCCGCACTCAGGACAATTACTTGGCATTACAAATGCGCGCTCGGTCCCATCACGGCTTTCAAGAACTGGGCCAAGAATCTCAGGGATAACATCTCCTGCTTTTCTAAGAACTACGACATCGCCAATCAAAATCCCTTTTCTTGCTACCTCCTCCATATTGTGAAGGGTGGCATTACTGACACTCGAGCCCGAAACTCTTACTGCCTCCATAAAAGCAAATGGTGTTACTCGCCCAGTTCTGCCAACGCTAACTCTGATATCAAGTAGCTTGGTAGTTACCTCCTCTGGCGGATACTTATAAGCAATAGCCCACTTTGGTGCGCGCGAGGTAAAGCCAAGAGTTTTTTGAGCTTCTCGCTCATTTACCTTTATTACTACGCCATCTATTTCATGTTCAATTCCATGGCGATTCTCTAGGTAATACTCGATAAACTCCTTTACCTCGAGCCTATTTTTCGCCACCTTGAATCGCTTACTAACTGGAAGGCCCCAACTCTTCATTAGTTCATAGCCCTGACTCTGTGTATCCAGAGTTATTCCATCAAGTGCTCCAATTCCATGAACCACCATTGAAAGTGGCCGTGAAGCTGTCACTCTTGGATCCTTCTGGCGAAGAGATCCTGCAGCTGCATTTCTAGGATTAGCAAAGATGGCCTTTCCAGCCTCTTCAAGTTCATCATTTAATTGTGCAAACTTGCTTAACGGAAAGAAGACTTCGCCTCGAATCTCAACGCGCTGCGGAAGCTGATCTCCAATTAATTGATGTGGAATTTCCTTGATGGTTTTTATATTTAGCGTTACATCTTCACCTGTGATGCCATTTCCTCTGGTAAGCGCTCTTACTAATCGCGATTGCTCATAGAGAAGATTTATCGCAAGGCCATCTACTTTGACTTCGCAGAGCCAGGTATTTTCCTTACTCTCTTTAGCAACCCTTTCAAACCAGGCATCGAGCTCTGATTCATCAAAGGCATTATCAAGGCTCATCATCTTTTCAATATGATCTACTGAATCAAAATGGGTTGAAAAGCCTCCCCCTACTTCAAATGTGGGTGAGTGGGGATCTCTTAACTTTGGGTTCTTTTCCTCAAGTTTTAGTAGTTCATTCCAGAGTTGATCAAACTCGCTATCTTCAATTACTGGCTTATCTAAAACATAGTAGCGATATTGATGATCCCTAATTGCCTCAGCAAGCTGAGCCATCTTGGCTCTAATTGCGCTATCGCCTGTCATTACTTAGTTCCTGTTATTGTCGCTGAGCCAACTACTCGATCACCATCATAAATAACCATTGCTTGACCTGTTGCAAGTCCATAGATTGGCTGATCAACAACTGCTTTTAGCTCTGGCAGAGGGCCGCTTTCATCAAGAAAGTATTTACAACTATGGGCGCTGCCATGGGCTCTCACTTGAATAAATCCACTCTTTTGCCCACTTGGCTTTGGGCCACACCAGATTGGGCTAAGGCCAGAGACTTCATGGATTGCTAGATCTGCCTTAACTCCAACAACTACGCGGTTATTTACCGGCTCAACCTTTAGAACATATCTTGGCTCGCCTGTCTTCTCTGGAACGCTTAGCGCAAGGCCTCGTCTCTGCCCGATAGTAAAGGTGTAGGCCCCGTTATGTTCTCCTAATTTATTTCCAGCCTCATCAACAATATCTCCAACCTGACTACCAAGTCTCTCTCTTAGCCATCCAGCATTATCGCCAGATGGAACAAAGCAGATGTCATGGCTATCTGGCTTAAGTGCAACAGATAAACCACGTGACTTTGCTTCAAGTCGAACATCATCTTTAGTGGTATCACCAAGTGGAAAATGCGCGCCATTAATCTGCTCTTGATTAAGCACTGCTAAAACATAGGATTGATCTTTTCCAGAATCCACTGCTCGATAGAGCAATCTCTGGCCATCGATATCTTTAGTTTGTGCGTAGTGACCAGTAACCACTCCATCAAAGCCCATCGCCCTTGCTCGATCCAAAACAGCTGCAAACTTAATCTTCTCATTACATCTAAGACAAGGATTTGGAGTGTTGCCGGCCGCGTATTCTGCTAAAAAGTTCTCAACTACGTTTTCATGAAACTCATCTGACATATCCCAGATATAAAAAGGAATTCCAATTACATCAGCTGCCCGTCTTGCATCGTGTGAATCCTCAATTGTGCAGCAGCCTCTAGCTCCGGAGCGATACTTCTTAGGATTTTTTGAGAGGGCAAGATGAACACCAATTACTTCATGTCCAGCCTCTTTTGCTCGCGCAGCAGCAACGGCTGAATCAACTCCTCCGCTCATGGCTGCGATGAGTTTCATATCTTTATTTTCAACCTCGGTAAGCGGCTCGGGCGCGATCAATTACGCGTTTGATACATGCTTCAAGATATTCGATTTCACTCTCGCTATTGCTGATTCCAAGGGAAAAACGCAGAGAGCTGCGGGCTTGAGCCTGACTTCTTCCCATAGCTAGCAGGACATGGCTAGCCTCCTGAACTCCGGCGCTACAAGCAGAGCCGGTGCTACAAGCTATTCCTTCAGCATCAAAAAGAAGAAGCATTGAATCACTCTCAGTCGAAGGAAACTCGATATTGGCAATGCCAGGCAATATCTCTCCCTCTAAAGGCGAATTTAATCTCACATCACTGACCTGACCTTGAATTGTGGAGATAAGTTTTGATCTTAATGCAAATACTTTCTGATAATTGCCCTCCATATCTCGCATCGCAGAAGCTGTTGCAGAAACAAAGGATGCAATACCGGCAGCATTTATCGTTCCGCTTCTAATATCTCTCTCCTGTCCTCCGCCATGAAGTAATGGAGTGATATCAACACCCTTTTTCAAAATCAGAGCAGCAACCCCAACTGGCCCGCCAACTTTATGGGCGCTAACTGTCATGGCAAAGAGACCAAGATCTTTAAAGGAGAGTTTGACTTTCCCAAGACTTTGAACTGCATCGCTATGGAGCGGGATTTTGTAAGCCTCTGCAAGTTTTGCAATCTCTTTAATTGGCTGAATTGTTCCAACTTCATTATTGGAGTGCATCACACTTATCAGAGCTATCTCTTCATGCCGCTCTTTGATTACGGATTCCATCTGCTCAAGATCTATGTATCCATCTTTATTAACATTAATCATCAAAATTTCTGCCTGCCCAGATTCACCAAGCCAGAGCGCTGGATCTAAAACAGCATGATGTTCGAAAGATGAAATTAGAATCAATTTTCGCTTTGAATCTTCTTTTAGTCGATGCCAGAAGATTCCTTTAATGGCTAGGTTATTAGCCTCAGTTCCTGATGCGGTGAAGATAATCTCACTTGAGTGGCAGCCAATGAGGTTAGCTAGAGTTTCTCTTGACTCCTCCACTTTCTTTCGCGCCAAGCGTCCATTGCTGTGAAGGCTTGATGGATTTCCCACCAGTTTTGATTGCTCAATAAAGCTCTCAAGTGCCACCGATGAGATCGGGGTGGTTGAAGCATGATCGAAATAGACCTGAGGCATATTGCTAATTCTAAATGTCTTTAGGAAAAGCGCTTAATGGAGCCGGACTTTAAGCGCGTTTAGCCGAGATTGCTTGCCCAACTTGAGGCAGAACTGCAAATAAATCTCCAACCACACCAAAATCAGCTACATCAAATATTGGAGCTTCTGGATCTTTATTAATCGCCACAATTGTCTTTGAGGTCTGCATGCCCGCTCGATGTTGAATTGCGCCAGATATACCGCACGCTAAATAAAGTTGTGGGCTAACCGTCTTTCCAGTCTGACCAACTTGATGAGTATGTGGATACCAACCAGCATCGGTAGCTGCTCTTGATGCGCCAACTGCTGCGCCAAGTAAATCTGCTAGCGCTTCAACCGGTTTGAAATCTCCATTTGTTCCGCGTCCTCCAGAGATAACTACTTTTGCCTCTGTTAGCTCTGGCCTACCGCCTTTAACAGCAGGTTTGGAATCAGTAATAGTTACAAGTTTTGCCTTTTCTGAAATGAGAACTTCGACTTTTTCAAAAGCTGGCGCACTTGCTCCAACTTCAGCCTCAATTGCTGAGGGGCGAATAGTTATCACTGGAATTCCTGCACTAACTTTCGAAGAGACTGTAAATGAACCACCAAAGACTGATTGGGTAGCGCTTAGATCAGAGGTGAAATCGATAGCATCAGTAATAACTCCGCTATTTAGCCTAATCGCCAATCTTCCTGCTATCTCTTTTCCTGCAGAGGTTGAGGGAATCAAGATTGCATCAGGCTTTACTCTTTCAACTACCTGAGTAATTGCATCAAGAATGCAGCCTTGGCCGTGCTTTGCAAAATCATTACTTTCAACTGCAATGACCTGTCCAATAACAGTATTTGCTAATTGCTCACTTAAGGCTTGGCTCTGACCCTCTGGCGCAAGGATTAGCCCAACGCAATCGCCTGCGCGCTTAGCAAAAGTTGCTAGCTCCCCAGCAGTTTTTGCCACTTTTCCTGAGGCGTGATCGACCAAAATCAATACCTTTGCCATCGCTAGACCAATCTCTTTTCTTGGAGAAACTCAGCAAGTTTTAATCCGCCCTCACCGCTATCTTCTATCTTGATGCCTTTATCGCGAGGCGGACGAGCCTTTGCATCTAATACTGCGCTCCAGGCGCCACTTATTCCAACCTCACTTGGGGAAATTCCAATATCGCTAAGGCTTTTGGTTGCGATTGTTTTCTTCTTAGCAGCCATGATTCCCTTAAATGAGGGATAGCGAGGTTCATTTATTTTTTCAATAACGCTAACAACGCAAGGAAGAGCTGCCGACATAACTTCAACGCCGCTCTCACTCATTCTGGCAATTTCAACGCTAGAGGATGAAGGATCAACTTTTACAGATCCTGCAAAAGTAAGTTGGGCCCAACCAAGTCGCTCTGCAAGCATTGCAGGAATAACGCTCATACGTGCATCAGTTGATTCGGTGCCGCAGAAAACTAAATCAAAACCACCATCGCTAATTACTTTTGCTAATACTTTTGAGGTAGTGAGCGCATCAGAGCCGCTTAGAGCTGGATCACTGATCAATATCGCTTCATCAGCTCCCATTGATAGACCTTTACGTATTGCCTCGCTTGCCCGATCTGGTCCCATAGAAATTAAAGTGATGCTATGAGTTGCTCCTGCTGCATTTAACGGTTCAACAATTCGAAGCGCTTCTTCAATGGCATATTCATCTAAATCATTTAGAACTGCATCAACGCTGGCTCGATCAAGAAGTCCATTGACCATTTTCTTCTCGGCCCATGAATCTGGGACTTGCTTGACACAGATCGCTATCTTCACGGGACTTATGTTACTGGGCAGTAACCTTGCTCTCCACTCCAATTGATCGCTATGGGGTGGCATCAATAAAGATAAGGAGAGTGCTTGAATAGCAAAGTGAAGCCGGCCAATCCCCACATTCTCGGCAGTCAGGTTAGAAATGGCGGCACCGACTTTGCGATCTGGGCCGCAGAGGCTGCTAGTCGAGTAGAGCTCTGCCTCTTTGATCCAGTAGATAGCGGCTTTGCTGAGAGGCACTTTGAATTAACTCATAGAGATGGAGCTATCTGGCATGGGCATATAGAAGGTGTGGGAGTTGGGCAGAGGTATGGATATCGAATCCATGGCCCTTGGAAGCCTGAAGCAGGAGCAAGATTTAATCCAGCAAAACTTCTCATGGATCCCTACGCACATCTTCTAGAAGGCGAAGTTATTTATAGCCCAGAGATTTATGGCCACCGCGCTTTGGCAAGCGATGGCTCTGGCGATACAAATGAAATAGATGATCGAAACTCTGCCGGCTTTATTCCATTCTCTGTAGTAACTGCAAACGCGCCAAGAATTCTAAGTCGTCCAAACACTTCTTGGAAAAGAACTCTCATCTATGAAGCCCATGTAAAAGGATTAACAGCTAAGAATTATGAGATTCCAGAGGCAGAGCGTGGAAGCTATAAAGCGCTCTCTCATCCATCAACAATAAAATATTTAAAAACTCTTGGCATAACCGCACTTGAGCTTCTTCCTATTCATCACTTCACAACGGAAGTTGCAGTTGCAGCAAGAGGGCGAGTAAATCACTGGGGTTATAACCCAATTGCATTCTCAGCTCCTCACCGGGGTTATGCAGCAACTGATGACCCAATTGGCGAACTGCAGGCAAGTATCGATGCGCTTCACTTGGCAGGCATTGAGGTAATTCTTGATGTCGTTTATAACCATAGCGCTGAAGAAGGTTTAGCAGGGCCTACCTATAGCTTTAAAGGAATTGATAATCGCTATTTCTATCGCCATAGAGATCAATCGCAATATGAAGACTTAACCGGCTGTGGAAATACTCTAGATAGCAGAAACCCATTTGTCACTCAGATGATTATTGATTCACTTAAATGGTGGTCACAGATAATTGGCGTCGATGGATTTAGATTTGATCTAACAAGTGCAATCTGGGGCCAGAGCGGCACCGATTTAATTGCAGCGATATTAGATGATCCAATTTTAAGTCAGCGAAAATTAATTGCAGAGCCTTGGGATGTAACTACCTATCAATTAGGAGCTTTTCCACACCCCTTTAGAGAATGGAATGATGCCTATCGGGATGGCTTAAGGCAATTCTGGCTAGCTGATAACGCAAATAACTCATCTTCTGGGGTTTCCAATCTTGCAAAGAGAATTGCAGGTTCGGATGACATCTTCTCATCTCGCGGGCCAACATCATCCATTAATTTCATCACGGCCCACGATGGTTTTACTCTAAATGATCTCACCTCATTTTCTCAGAAAAATAATGAGGTAAATGGCGAAGGCAATCGCGATGGCAGTAATGAGAATAGATCTTGGAATCTAGGAGTTGAAGGGGCTAGTAGCGATTTAGAAATAATTGCTAAGAGAGCCCAATTGCAAAGATCAATGCTTGCCACTCTCTTACTTTCATCTGGAGTTCCGATGATTGCTATGGGTGATGAAATATCTAGAACGCAGCATGGCTGCAATAATGCATACTCTCTCTCGCCAAATCATCGCCTGGATAGCAGAGAAAATCTCTATGGCGCATGGGCCCTAGATTGGAAGCTAAATGATCTGCAAAAAACTGCTTTAGAATCCTTAGCAACGCTTACCCAAATTCGCACTAACTACTTGATTGATGCTACTGAAGAGTTTTTCACTGGAGATCTTGATCAGGAAAGCCTTAGAAAAGACATTGCCTGGTTTCAAAGTGATGGAAGTGAGATGGCTGAGGCAAGCTGGCTTGAACCCCAACTTCGCTATCTTGGCTTTGCTATCGATGCAAGAGATGCTCAAGGTTTATTTGTTGCAATCAATGGCGGGGCAAGTGAGTTGGAATTTAAGCTACCCGGATCTAGTTGGGGCAATTCCTATCGAAGTATCTTTGACTCAAGTCAGAGCCTCTCTGACTTTGCTCCGATTCTAAAAAAGCCTGATGATACTTTCTCAATAAAAGCTTTGGCTCTGCAGATCTGGTTAATAAATCGGAGTTAATCGACTTTAAAAACTACTGAAACGGTTGAAGTAATTGTCTTATCAATCGTTTGAGTGTCATAAAAACCACCAGAGGAGGTATCAACTGAGTCAGGTGATGTGACTTGGAAAGGCCCTGATCGAACGCTCATTACTGCTCCAACGCTGCCCCCTGTTGCTTCAACAATTGCCTCAGCACGTATCTTGGCATCAGCCATCGCTTCTTTAAGTAACTCTGGGCGAAGCTCACTTAACTGAGAGACATAAAACTGTGGTCCATAGTTGGTAACGCTAATTCCGCTTTGAAGAAGAGATCCAATCTGATTACTTAATTTAAAAATCAATTCAACATCATCACTTCTAACGGTTATCGCTCTTGAGGCGCGATAGTTAAGAATTCTCCCCGTGCTATTTCCATTTGAATACTCTTCTTGCGGATAGGCAGAGACAGAGCCAAGTTCAATTGCTCCACTTGCAACTCCTCCATCTGTTAAATACTCGGTGACAGCAAGAGTTGTAGCTTCAACTTTTCTCACTGATTCAGAGATTGTGGGAGCTACTTGCTCGGCATTTAAAGTCCATACTGCGCGATCTGCTTTAGCATTAACTCTGGCAGAGCCAGTAACTGTTATTCCTTCACTACTTCTTGAGGCAAAACCAGAACCAACTTGGTTTAGACCAAGCCCAATTGCAACTGCTAAAACTGCAGATGCTGCAATTAAAGTTATAGATTTCTCTCTCTGGCTCTCACTCATACCGAGAGCCTATCAGCAAGACTTGATGCTGCTTCAATTTCCACCCTGCGAAAAGGTTCAAGAACATCATCCCAAGGCCTTCCCATCAACTTCTCAAGTGCAATTGTTAAATCACTCTGACTTAGATTTTGAGTGATAGCACTCTTTAACATATCTTCACTAACTACTATCTGTCCCTGGCTATTTATAGATCCTCGATAGAGTCCAAGTTCTTTGGTATAGAAATAAATAGACCCTTCAGAGGAACTGAACTCAGAGAGTTCAAAGATTAGATAGCTCCAAGATTTAAGGGCGTTAACAATCTTTGCCCCACTTCCAATTGCGCTGCTATAACTCATCTGCCCTCGATAAGAGCCTGGCTTTAATACTTGGCTCTGCCAATTAATATTTACCCTTTCATTAAGCTCTCGCTCTAGCCCGGCCTCGAGATGTTTTATTAGCGCTTTAGGGCATGAGTAGATATTCAGCCGGCCATGGCAGTAGCCGATCTCACTTGGGCTATAGGTAATCAAGAGCTGCTCCTTATATATAAGGACGTATCTATCTTTTAGATGCGACCTTCCCCAGCCCACCTAGCGATAGCGCTCTTGCAATAGGTGAATTCTTGCCATAGTTCCACGCTTATTTCAATAGGTCAGGGCGATATCCCCTTTTTTGATATTCGCACCTTCAGGGTAGGCTTGGCGCTAGTCCAACGCTTATCAGTACCCGCTTGCTAGCTTTCGCTTGAATCGGTATCGCTGTAGAACGGAACGACTGGCGAACGTGGAATTCACGTTTGTCCCCAAAATACCGAAGGAAAGTTATAAATGGCAACAGGTACAGTTAAGTGGTTCAACTCTGAAAAGGGTTTTGGTTTCATCGCTGTTGATGGTGGCGGACAGGACGTATTCGTTCATTACTCTGCTATCCAAGGAAACGGCTACAAGTCCCTTGAAGAGGGTCAGTCAGTAACGTTTGAAGTTGTCCAGGGACCAAAGGGTCCTCAGGCAGATGCAGTTACTGCTAACTAATTACACTAACTAGTTATAGAAAAGCCCCAGAGAAATCTGGGGCTTTTTTTATTTCCCCGCCTTAGCCTTTGCTTTAGCAACAGCCTTTGCTGGAGATAAATCTTTGCCCGCTTTCCAAGCATCTAAGTATTTCCAAGGAGCAACAACGCCTCTTCTAATCTGCCAATCTCCTGGCTCAGTTTGATAAGAGATTCCAAAGTGGAGATGCGGGCGAGGAATTCCCCTAGCGCTCCCGCTAGTTCCAATCTCACCTAGTTTCTGACCCACTTCAACTCGAAGCCCAGGAACAATTTCTTTCATAACTTTAGATAGATGTGATCCGTAGTAGCGCACGCCATCATCGCCGATAAGAGAGATTGAGCGACCGCCACGGTGCTGACCTAAATTAGTTTTACCACTCCAGAGATCTTTTCTACTTACATCTTGAATTACTCCCCCAATAGGAGCCACAAATGAGCAACCTAGCTCTGCTTTGATATCAGTTGCAGGATAATCATGATGATACTTTCCATAGACTGTTTCGCAGCCAACTACAGGATAGGTATAGATGGGGGCGGCAGAACTTGGCGATAAATTAGTTAAAAGAAGCGCTAGAACTAGCAGTGTTTTCTTCATCTAAAGGCCGCCTTATCTAATCTTGCTGTAACCATCATGTGAGGAACTGTTAGCGCCCAGACCACAACTAATGAGAGCCAGAGCAGTTCATCACTAAGTCTTTCAGGGCTAAAGGCAGCAAGAGCGAGCGACACTATGAAAGTGCCCACAAGTGCAATTACGCTCTATATCTCTTTACTCTCTTTCAAATTAGCTCCATATTTCGCGATCCGATACAGAGCAAAGAAGCGAATTAGCTTCGGCTAGACTGCTCGCGTTGGGGGCAGTAGCTCAGTTGGTTAGAGCCCCGGACTCATAATCCGGTCGTCGTAGGTTCGAGCCCTACCTGCCCCACTTGGTCAAATGAGCCTGAGCGCTCTCAAGTCCTCCTGTGAACTCTTAGCCCTGCGCTGATACGCTCACCCTCAATTCCTCCCCACATCACTTCCAAGTTATGAAAGGTAAGAATGAAAAAATCAAGAATTATTGCTTTCGCCGCTCTGGCATCTCTTACGCTCTCTCTTCTCTCAGCGATTGCTCCAGCTCAAGCAGCTCGTGATCTAAAGGGAAGTAAGTGTGCACAAGAGGGATTAGTTCGCACGATTCAAGGCG